>QDKV01004989.1_pt1 | contig 21208 bp, 23 predicted proteins | sample 1861101 | NCBI WGS metagenome assembly QDKV01 (sample SAMN04275158, study PRJNA302643) | Fungus metagenome, whole genome shotgun sequencing project. | isolation source: fruitbody | host: Mallocybe terrigena | place: Sweden | collected 2013 | reverse complement strand
GTCCGGTCTTTTTTCCGGTCCAGTCCAGTCCAGTTCCGGTCTTTTTCCAGTCCTGAGACCGGACTTTCAAGCACTAGGTGTGGTATTACAGGAGGATTACAATGAGGCAGACTTCACTTCAGATGATGAGGACGAGGAAGATATCTATGCTGATTTCACTGATAATGATGAGTAGGTATTGCAGTTGTAGCTTCGGTGCTAACTCTGTTTATATCTTTATATCCATTGATGCAAATTGCAATCCTCGTCCATTACTGTCATAAAAAATTTCCTGTCACTTTTCTATCTACTCCTGCATCCAGTATTCACTCTAGAAAATGAGTGAACCATCAGGCTTCTATTATGCTGCTGATTTCACAAGTGTTAAAGCTGCCCTGAAACGTACCTGTGAGAATTGTGGTGATACTGCAGTACTTAAGCACATGCATAGCAAGGACCATTCGAAACTCAGTCGAGATTTGTGTCCTAATTGCTATCAGTACTACTGCAACAAGCATACCACAGTACGCCGAAGCAGTGCACAGACACCAAAGCATGAGTACTCAGCAAGTCATCAACATGATGTTCACAAACATGTTGCTCAGGCACAGCGAGGTCGTGCGTAGCTAACAGACACCTTCCAATAACTTTTCACTTACATTCCTTCAGGTTTTAGCAATGATGTGCAAGCTGTTGGAGGGAGTAATCAAGCAACAAAAAGTCACACTGTAGGATATGTAGTGAATACGTCTTCTGGAGGTCCATCCGTTCATCTACCGGGAAACATTCCACAGTATGCCACTCCTCCTCTTATAAATCCACAGAGTAGAGGCCCTCAGCCAGTCGGATACACCCAAGCCCATGCAGCATATCCCGCAGTGCGGCATGAGCGGATTCAACAGGCATACTCAACCCACAATGGCGAGATTGTCGTTGTTGAAGTGCGAATGGTGTTGATGCCTCCTGGTCGTGTGCAGGTGCAGCTCATTCATGTATGTGCTATTCTTTTGAATTATTCCAGTAATTGAATCTAATTATGTGCATCAACTCCAGGATCTTATTGAAGCAGTGGATTACATACCAGTTCATATTGGAGCAGACACATTGAAGAAAACCCTCTACAGTGCTATAATTCATAAATGGAACAGATGGACAAATAACTTTCCGCTTCCTATCAACAAGATTATTATGCGGGATAAATTATGGGTTATTCTCAACCCTACCACCCCAGATCGTGATGCGATTGCAAGGCATTTCTTCAAATCAGGAAAGAAAGGGGTCCAAATATTCAAGAGTGGCAAGATTATCATCCACTTTCACGTCCCGAATGAAATCTATAACACAATGCTTGAGAAGAGAGACAGTGACGAATTGGAGGCAGAAGAAAGAGTGAGATTGGAAGGACAAATAAGGAAGAACAAAACTATAGTAGCAGATTTTGCGGTAGGTGCTTCTTTCTACGCATCTTTAAATAATACATTACTAATATGAAAAATAGGTCACCGTCAATGAAGGGAAAAAACGAGCCCGAAGTCTCTCACCTACACCCGAACTAGAGTCTTCTGAGGTTGAGGTCATGACTTTCTCGAAAAGGCTTGAGACCCACGACAAAAAACGCATAAAAAACGTCCACCATGTGACAAGTCCTGAGGCCAAGACTTGTTCTGGTGCTCCAATAAGCCACTTTAATGTGCAAAGAACCTCTGCGGGTCCAGCGCACACTACATCAATTTCGAAACCATCCTCCCCATCTGCTGAGCATATCAGTCAGGCGCTGAAGACACAACGGCTACCAACGAATAAAGAAATGAGCTCTTTCCGTATGTCACTAATATCTCCATGATATATCACTCACAAGAATCCATGTAGTTTGTCTCACCACTTTTAATGTTGTTGTGCATCCGGTCGAGTGCCGAACATGGGCGCAACTCCTTGGTCAAGCTGCGGAATCTAATCAAATATCTATGAGCAAAGAAGGGAATAATTTTTACCTGGGAAAACCGCTGGCTTCGACGCTGCAGTTGGATTTGGCGACTCCGAAAATCAAAAAAGGGGGCTTCAAGCTAGCAGCCTTTGGCACGTCGATGCCAGGTGTCTTCAAAGTAGGGGGTGTGGAGGCTATCTGTGCAAAGCGAACATACAACGCAGTAGAAAGAATTGTTGACGTTGGCGGATCACTCACGAAGAAGGTTGTGAATGTGCCCCATGAGGGTGAGAAGCAATTCCAATATCTCATGATGGAAGTTTCGTGTCTTGTCTGGGCTCAAGCATTGCTTGATATTGTTTACGATTTTGTCAAGGAGGGGGCAGAAGATTTCATGAAAATACCTTTTAATATTCCACAGTTCCGTTTTGTCAACGCGGCAATTGCGATTGAACAATCTTCGTCAATGTCTGTGAAGAAGACAACCTTTCTGCTAGAGGAGGTTATCGACGAAGATATGGAGGGGCCATTTAGGAAATACCTCAACAATGTCTCACCAGAGCCTTTAGTGATGGAAACGAAGGAGGACGAAATGCGGGCAAAATTTTTGGCCTTTAGTCAACATGTGCAATACTGGAAGACGAAAAAGCAGGTGTTTGTATCCGATTATCAAGGTAAACAATCCATATCTCCCACTCGGACACTTTTGACCATTTTCAGGCGGCAATAAGCTACTTAGCGATCCTCAAATTTCGTCGGCAGGGTAAGAATATCTCTTTCGGACTTACTGTTTCATATGTAAGCACACCTTTCTAGCGTCCTTGGACCTATCTTCGCAGAGGGTAATATCCCTTCCGTCCACCACAACTTCGAAATGGAGCATCATTGCAATTTATTTTGCAAGTGGTTCAACTTTCAAGCACGATGGCGCCTGATTGTTCCATAATGTTCATTCCGATAACCCACATCATTGCTCCCATCCGACTTCTATGGACTATTTTCAATTTCCGCTTGCAGACTTTTATACTCCCAGTTTAATATCCATCCGTCTGTCCTAGTCCTTATCGTACTTTTTTTTAATACCTCCCACTCCTTCATATCAGTGAACACTCATTAATGTTATTTCAAATATATAATCTGTTAATATATCATTAAGTTGGACATGTATGGAAGGACTAGCATTCGACAAAGCAAGATAACAATAATAAAACATAAGTGTATCTACCAATCAGAGAGGTGACAAAGATCTACATATCTCCACAAAGATGAAGGACAAAGAGAGAGGATGCGACAATCCTCGATTTGTTTGTTCTGAATACCTCTACGAAGACGAAGGACAAGGTGGAGTGTCGACTCCTTCTGGATGTTGTACTCAGAGGTGATGCATTTGCCGACGAAGATCTACATACCTTCATAAAGATAAACGACGAGGAGAGAGGATGCGACCGTCCTTGAGTTGTTTGTCAGCAAAAATCTGCTCGAAGACGAAGGACAAGGTGGGGTGTAGACTCCTTCTGGATGTTGTACTCAGAGATGATACATTTGCCGACGAAGATCTACATACCTCCATAAAGATAAACGACGAGGATGCGACCGTCCTTGAGTTGTTTGTCGGCGAAAATCTGCTCGAAGACGAAGGACAAGGTGGAGTGTAGACTCCTTCTGGATGTTGTATTCAGAAAATGATGCATTTGCCGACAAAGATCTACATACCTCCACAGAGATGAATGACGAGGAGGAAGGACAAGAGTGTTGATTTTTTCTAGATTTGTAATTAGAGAGAATGTCTTCGTTGACAAAGATCTGCATACCTCCACAACAACTTCTGGATGTTGTAGTCGGAGAGAGTGCGACCAAGGTGGAGGGTCAACTCCTGGATATGGCATTAGCAATTGTATTGTGTTTGGCTATCGCAAAGGACTCACCATTTTGGACTTGTCGATGGAAGCTGCAAGCGTGATGGACGTGTCTCCGAGTGGCAAAAATCAGAGGGTGGTGGAAGGGTGGTCTCGACTCCGACCTCTTCGGCGAGAGGATGAGAACGTCAGTTGTTCGCAACGACAAGCGATGAGCACTGAGAATTGAGAACTAGACGGTATCCACGGCGTCACACGAGGGTTTGTTTGGTCACATTTTGATGTTGATAATTCATCACGCCGGTCGGTTATCAACCTGTCGGACGGTCAGTTGACACTTTGACAGCTCGGCTGATCAAAAAGTAGGCAGTCCAGGTTCTGTTGCCATACTTTTGTTCAAATTACACAAGCTTTATAGAGAATGCACGCCTTCCAACGAATCCCCTTCCGAGTACCCACCCATTTTGGCAGCTCTGGCTGGACCACCGCCTCTCCCTTTTGAAACCTGGCAACTCTGACACAGTTATCGATGCCCTGATTGCGATAGAACAAGGGAATCCAGCCTGGAAAACTCATACCTCCTCAGATGCAATCACTGCCATGCGAACTACCATGCGCCAAACCTTGTCTGACCACCCCCCACATGTTGTCCTACTTACTGGTATGGAAGGCTACGGTTTGCATCAACGGCAAGCAAAACTCTGGCAATATATTTGTTTTAACAAAGACTACGTCATCGCCTGGAAGGCCGCTAAGCCCAACACGGCAGATTATCTCTCATTGACGGCTTTGCTTCGGGCGAGCATAGACCATGAGCTTGGACACTGGGTCCAAACACTTGTAAGTTCCAGTACTCATCACGGATACATGCTAACTTTGACCTCAAGAAAGCTGGGTATGTCTCAGATGGATCGGAATCCTTCAAAAATACGTTGAAGTCGCTTAGTGCTCCATGGAGTCAGGGGGGTGGGGAAGCTGGAGATTACGTTGAGGTTTGTAGTCGGGGAGGAATAATTCGTTATTCTTTTCCACGAAAGACTGGTGAGTAGTCTTATTTCGTCAACAAGAGTAGGTTACTTACCCTAAGTATAGCCTATATTGTGACAGGGCGAGGGAAAGTCAATATTCACGACCTTCCGATCTCATACCTCCGCCAATACAAGTGGAGCCAGCGATTCCCAGCCCGTATCACATCTGCATTGTATAGTCAACGTTCTCTGAAGTCGAAGAGCCTTGCCGATGAATTCTTTCCGTATAGAGATGACGATCACTGCGAACAAGCAACCTTTGAGTCCGCTCTTGGTCATGAGCCAGGTTGTGTACGAATCAGGCCGTAGACCAGGGCAAACACAATACGACTGGGACCTTGTGCTGGTGTAGTATGTGGGATCTGTAGTTTTGTGCATCTTGTTTCGTTTTGCTCTGTATTTCCTATCAACATGGTTTGCTACTGCATTTTCTCTACAATGGGACTCTTTTCAGGATTAGAAATATTTTACTTAGTGTTCGTCATGGATTTGTAAATTCGGGTATGGGTATGACTCGGCGTATGGGTTGAGTGGCTCGGCGAGGAGGGGCAAACCTCTTGCCATGCTGTCTTCCTTTCAGTGTGGTGAGGAGGCTATGCTCCTTGCGCTCACCATCATGATGTCGTCTCCTTTGGCGAAGGGTGAAAAACACTCTCGTCATGTCCCTCAGCGGACTCCCTCCCGTCCACTCTCTTGATGATGATTCATTGTGTCGTATTCTGAGTCCAAGATAGGCAAATACATCTAAGTTTTGTACAGCAGCAGCAGCAGACATCGCCTCCTGTTTCAACGGTCAAGTTCGACTTGTGGTCTCGAAGTCCTTCAGTTTGCTTTCTATAATACGTATGGTATTCTCGACTGCTGTTACATTTCCCAAGTCTGCTCCTGAGGCTGCACCTAACGCATTGCTATCGCTTAAAATCTTTTGTAATATCGCTTGAACTTTGTAATGGCAGTGGTTCAGAAGCGAAGAACAAAAGTATGCATTTCCACTTCTCATCCTCACTATTCTGCAAGGCATCGGGTTGAAGCTCCCAAATCTGCATATATGACAAGCCAAGTTACAGGAATCCACGTTCCAGTACATTAGAAGAAGTGTAATAAATATACAATACACTTTTGTGTAGGGTGGATAACCAAGAACGAAAAAAATAGAGCACACGACGCAAGTGAGCATCTGTCTAGGTTGAGGATGTGATTAAATACGGGAGGTGCACAAATCAACGTGCAAGATAAACTATGTTAACGAACGAATGAGTCGAAAATGAGTGTGATCTAACGATTGAACGTATTGCTTAAAAAAACGCCCAGAAGGTGAAAGGAATGGAATGACAACTGATAGTGTCCGATTAAGGGTCGAAAGCAAACAGAGGAAATAATCTAGGATATGTGGAGAATAATGAACGTGGTGCAAAACTATGAGAGAGAGAGAAACCGCATATATTTTGCAAGTTTCCGAAAAACAACCGGTTTACTGCGGTGAAACAAAAAAAATGTCAACAACCCCATATCGATCTTTGAATTATGGAAACATACGGAGATGACGAGCAGGGGTTTTTATTGAGTCTGGGTAGGGAGAAGGTCCACAACACGCGTAGCTTTCACTTGTCTTCCAGATTTTCCAAAATATCGCTCGCTCTCAAAGGACCAATGGAGCGAGCCGACGATCCAGTTGGCGAGACCGTCGACGTAGATGGCAACGTCGCGATCGATCTTTGGACCCCAAGAGGGTAGGCAAGCCCGCTCAGAGTTGAACCTGTCAATCGCTTGCTTGCACATATTTCCGACCATGTCTACCGCCGTTTGGAGGTCAAAGCCGTATTGATACATGATGACGGTGATCATGTTGTGGGTATCTCCTCTAGCTTGTTCGACGTTGTATGAAAAAATATCCTATAGGATTATGAATGGCGTGAATGATCAATGAATATTGAAATAAGGGGGGGATGCTTACGTTGGACCATGTCACCAAATCGTTCGTAGCTTCTCCCAAACTGCGAAGAACGGGGTGATCCATAACCTCATCTGGTATATCGAGATTATTCGCGTCTGTAGGATAAGATTTAAGAAAAAAGGTTCGAGGAAATTAAATGGAAGAGAACGCGCGACTCACATTCAATGAGAGCCCAGCATGGCTTACAGCCTGAGGTATCACGACGGAGAGAGATGTAAGATTCCAGGTCGGGTATTACGCCAGTCGCACGATCTATAGCTTGTTGTGTGACGCTTTGGAAGAAGAAATCAAAGGTCTCGATGAACCGCTGCTGGGCCCCAGGCGACGCAGTAGGAATGAGGCGCCTATAGTAACTTTAAAGGCGGATATATCAGTTAAGGTATGTGCCATGAGGTTGTCGGAAGAAAGATAAACGTACTCTCGCGTCATTTTGCCAACTCGCGATGAAGAACGCCAAGTGTGGGGATGGTAGAGGGAGTTGAGGACTTCGTCTGCGGTGGAGAGAGTTCCCCTATTGTCCATGTCGTCTGAAAGATTGTCCAAGTGGAAGAGGTAGATCATGAAATCGTTGACGACCCGGAGTTGGGGATACGCGGCATCTGGATAACATTGAGCGACGAGGAGACCGACTTTGAGGCCGTGGTAAGCTTCGTGTTTTTTGCCCATGAGGTTACCATCTTTGAAGAGCCATCGCTTGGTCTTGGTGGTAACCAGTTTCCGATACCGATTGCAACGAAGTTTGAAAGTGCAGTGAGAAACTAGGTCAGGTAACACGATCTTCTTCACGTCTGGATGATTGGAAGATCGCGGTTTGAGGACAGGAGCACACATGGTTAGATGGGGGGGTCAGGTAAGGAAAATTAAAAAAAGAAAGTGGTTGACAATCCCACACGGCTATAACCTGAGTTTAGTTGGGTGAAGGAGCGTAAAGTCCAGAGGAGGTCTGGGTGCGTGTTTTTATAGGAGGAAGGGCAGACGATCGGTCCGTCTAAATTGGTAAATTTGACAATCTCTTTCGGGACCAGCAGAACCTCTTCGCTTTCGTACATAAGAATTGGTTCGCAGAGAGAGAGACGTTCTGAAGAGGTACACAAGAATTATCTGCACCAAATAAGATCTGGGCCATTGGAGACAGTTCCAGTTTTGCCAGACAATGTTACGTAGATCGCTCAGCAGCTGTTCGAATTACAACTCCAGAAAAAGCTGTCCAAAGATTGATAAGCTGTAAGGTATGATTATTGATTATGTCGACAGAAACTTGAATGTTGGCGGTCAATGTTTTAGCGGGTATTGCCGTGCGTAACTACATTTTTACCCTATATGGGATACCTGTGAATTGACCAGCTGTCAGGCGCAGACCTGAAATCGGAAGCACCGACAAAATTATGTCCAAGCAACTTTTTTTTTAGATCTGTTCTAACCGCCTATCAAATAACCCGCGATTCCGTCGGATCGAGACGAACATGAGTGGATCTCATCTTCAAACAGCCTGAGATATTCGGTACTGATTCCCGGTTTGTCCAGTTGAAAAGAACAAATTGACAATGAATTAGAATTTTCAGAGCCGACGAACGCTCTGTAAGGTAAACATCTTCCAGGAAAGTCATCCAACTAACAAGAGCTTCGATCTGTAATAGACTCATTGCAACGCCACTCACGCGGATAAAGCCTATCCTGTATATTTCTTTCAAAAGACGTCGGCAAAAAATGACATATCCATCCGCTGTTCTCTCATGAGGCAGACTAGAAAACTCTGGTTATGAATCAGGTCTTCTTGTGCAGCAATCCCCGTGCGGCATTGGTAGGAAAGAAGAATCGAATATCCCAAACCCGTGTTGCGCATCCAAAATTTCGAAAAAGGATAAAAGAATGGCTGCAGCTGTGATTAGTTTACGTTGATGCATCTCTCTCAATATACAACTTTGGTTAGGCTGGCCACACGAGAGGCTTTACTTTGGAATGCCGCAGTCTCGTTGACTCATAACCGCTCAGGCAAGGAAACTTAACCACTCCAAAGAAATATTTGCTGCTAATAAGATTGCTTCAAATTTGACGATATTCGTACTACCAGTTTATATGCAAGAATTCCTTGAAGAGGCCGCTGTTTACTGTCAATGAATTTTGTGAATAGAATTACTGCCGACTTTGTGTAATGGACCACGTACCGTCAAATGTGGTGCTTAAAACAGATATTCTTCGGGGTTGCATTGGTACATCGAACTGTAACATAATCTACTCGTTGTGTTCCAAATCCATGAGCAAGAGATGGGTGTCTTCGTACTGGTAATAGAGCGGAGCTTACGCTCTACGCGCGGACCGCGTTTTTCCGTACAAGTCCAAAGTTTCTATTACTCTTCACAATGCGGGGTTATTGAGGGTCTCATTGCACTTCTTATCTTGCTATCGTTCAGAAAATTTCTCGGGTTTTCATATGGATTTTCACGATTCCAGGCAGTCATCGGCGCCAACCAGGACCTTTGGTTCTGTAGAAGACGATGCTGAACGCGCTGATCATACATCCCGTCGTTTATCGGGGAAGATATCATTCGGCCGCCTCAAGCTTGGGAGACCAAGTTTCGCTTTCTCAAGAGGAAATAACTCACAGATTTCTGTGGGCACAGAGAGACCACCTATACCCACAATGATTCATTCATCGGGTGAAGTGTACTCCACTCCGTTGCCCAAACTCTCCATGATCGTGCTATCCATTGTAGGTTTGACACGCGGTATTTGAGTTACACACTTTGCACTGATTATTTTGTCGCTCCACAAGACGATGCTTGGAGAATTCTTATGTGCCAATGTCTCGACACCGTTTCTGCTCTTCATGGTCAAAGGTACTGCAACATTTTTTCGAAGTCTCGGCTATTTCCAAACATTTTCAGGTTTTGGAGAGTTTTCAGATGAGGGGGAAGTGGCATTTTGGACGGGAATTCTAGGTGGGTAATGTATTAACCTTTGAATTTTTGCTTCGTTTGCTCAGCTCGTATCATATAGTCGCAACATTTTTCTTGACCCAATTTATAACCTCGTTACTATGGGTGCGCTTAAGGTGGTGTTCACTAAGGGTATGGAATTCTCAATTTCTTTTTAGGCGACTATAGCAGAAAAACATGGACGGCGCGTTGTGCTGATCGTCTCGTTGCTTGGCTCCGCAATCACCTGCTTCATTTTTGGAACATCAGTGACTTTACAACAAGCCATTTGCATTCGTTTACTTCAAGGTGTCTTTGCAGGTGCTATAGGGGTTGCGCGTGGATGCGTTGCGTTTGTCACGGATCCCAGCAATGAAGGCAGGGCATATGCTATACTTGGGTTTGTCTTGTGACAAAATTTCTCTAGCCATTTACTGAATAAATTCTAATATCTAGCTTTTGTTGGGGTTTTGGGGGTGTGGCCGGTGCTATCATTGGAGGTGCTTGTAAGTCAATTAGCCTTCTAGCAGTCGAACACGTCTTCATTCCTTTATGCAAGTTGAGCGGCCTGCGACAAAATGGCCACAGGTCTTCGGTGATATACCGCTCTTTGTAGAGTACCCTTATCTTTTACCATGCGGTCTTGCCGCTCTTATAACGCTGATTGGTGAGTCATTCGAATGCTTCAATCGCTGATCTGCTCATCGTTTTTGATATAACAAATAGGTTCTTTCCTTTCATTGTTTCTGGGCCGCGATGGGGGTCCACGTGAAGGCGCTATTCGACTTCCGCCAGAAAAACTTAACATTCCACCTCCTATCCCAGAAGAAGAGGATTCTTCTTCCCAAGTATTTGAAGACGAGGACGAACCCAGGGGTCTGGCTCAGCGCCTTACAAAGAAAATTTCTCGAAGGTTCTCAGAATTGTTTGCGAGCCGTTTTCCGGATATCCACCATACTTCAAATGGTCCATCTTCATCTCACCCTGCTATGCCATTGGCATCTACGTCTGGAACGCGTCTCGACCGAACAAGAACCTTTTCAACCAGCAGGACTAATGGTTCTGCTTATGGCTATAGCAATAATTATCGCAATCGCTTGGCGAGCAGTGCCACATGGAATGGGAGACGAGCTAGTCTCCATAGTTCATTACGACGGAGACGAGGGAGCGCTTTTGACAGCGTCAGAGATGGCGTGACAGACGGCTCCGAATTGAACTTTGCTCAACGTCTGCTCCTTGCCAACGAGAACGCTGTCACCAATATTGCTGATCTTTGGGTTGCTGCCGCGATGAATGTCGATAACGAGGATCCGTTTGAATCAGATTCTGAAACAGAGCAAAATGACCACTTTACCGAGCCCATTTCTAGCGTCGATGTCGACTCCAGTACCAATCTGGAATCAATTATTCCAGATGGAGATGTTGAGACTGATTCTATTGACGCTTCCCCGTCTATGGCCAGCACTCCGAGACCTCATCGACCAAGTATTGCGGCGTCCTTTCGACCATCTTCTCATCGTCCTTCGGTATCGTTCTCTCCTGCAATTCGATCAGCAGTACCCCGTCGATTATCCTCGGGCGTTCCCGCCATCTTCTCTCACCCAGGCGTCAAAGCACCTCCAGCAATACTTGACGCCCAGCAGCTGCTGCTCAGCCCTGTTGATACGCTGCAACATGACTCGTTGGCACCTGGCGGTCTTGATACGCTGGAAACGATCTCAGAATCGCCCTTGGCTGCCTCGACGGACCTTGAGGCATTGGTGTCGGAGAAATCACCTTCGCTCATGTCACAACTGCCCATCGTTGTGATAATCCAGTATGGGGTAATGGCACTACACACGACGACGCATGATCAAATTTTTATGTCTTACCTTGTTTCGTGAGGGGTTTGTTGAATGGAAATATTTTTCATGATAGCTTATTCATTAACCAGCGATTACGAAACTGGAGGGTTGAACCTCAATGCTGCTCACTTTGCTCAACTCAGTGAGTTATCCCTATTTTTCTATGCTACTGGTTAACTGAGGTCTCTGAAATAGTTGCTCTTATGTCCTTGGTTCAAATCGTGTACCAATTTTACCTCTATCCGTATGTTGTTTTCGTTCTATTGTTTATTCGTCTCTTGATTAATCTCCCACTCTAGAAATATTGGGTACGTCACCTTTTTTTTCCTCCAAAAAAAACTAAACAAGTCGGGATAGGCCACCTCGAGGTCGTTTCTCACACCTTGCAATGTTCCGTATTGGCACTATTTTGTTCATACCCTCCTATCTCACCGTTGTCCTATACCGACCCTTGCATAACATTCACCCAGACGACTCTAACTTTATTCTCATGGCTGGTAAGTTATTTCATTGTGTATTTCCCAATGAAATGTTTTTTTGATCTGTTACTTGTCCATTTTAGCTCTCTCGGTTAGCACGTACGTGAATTATTGTTCTGATAACCCATCCGGTTGTTGAAACATCTTTCAGCGCCGTTCGGTTTTGTGGCATTACCTTTGGCTTTACCGCCATAAATATTCTGCTCAATTATAGTGGGCAAACATTTTTAAAATATTTCTTTGCACATTTTTCTCATTGTTTTTCTTTTCCAGTGACTCCTCCTGATGCTGTCGGATATGCAAATGGAATCGCTCAGAGTATCGTCAGTCTAGCTCGATGTGTGGGTCCTGTGATAGGTGGTTATGTCAGTCCTCTTTTTATTTCTTGGCGTGTTGTTACATATTAAAGATTTTGACATTTATTTCTTCGCATGTAGGTGTGGTCCATAAGTGTGAAAGACGGACCATCTGGGTATTATATTGGGTTTTTTATCTGCGCTGCTGCCTGCTCCCTATCTATACTGCAAACCCTTTTGATTCGATAAAAAAAAATTTTTTTTAAACATGTATTTTGGCCGAATGACTATCTTGTCCAGTGACGGATGTGAATGCACCTAGTATTCAATTGCTGCATATCAGATCTGGCTGCAGGCATATCTTGCCTTCCTCTTTCATATCATCTTATGCATTTTTCTTATGCATTATGTCTACAAGGACTCTTGTAGATCTGATCTCAGCCATGAGATAACAATTAGTTTATAATCAGAAGCTGTGTACAAGTATGCATCTAAGCAATAAATGGTATAAAGATCTATGGACTAAAAGGGCAAATTATTTTGTAACAAGATAAAGTAGAAATAGCCATCAACAACGAACAAGGTCAAGCAATGCATCTCTTGCTAATCGGAGTTATGAGTAACGAAACAATACAAATACATGAAGACTTACAATCCTGGACATCCCGATACTGTCTTCCTGCCTTATCCGTGAATTCGATGCTTCGAAGATTCCACCGCCTCCACCAATAGCTCAGCCAGACTGTCTGATCGACAATGTCAACGAACGCGCCTGAATTTCTGACGCGCACTTCCACAAGACGGGGGGCTATCATTTGCTCGACGGTTCGCAGAATTGCGTCGAGTGGACACATCACGGCATGTTCATAAATCTTGTGAGGCACCGCCACTTCAACGTCAATGGCAGGCAAGATGCATATTCTACGGAGGGTAGGGTGATACTGTGGAAATGCGACAACTTCGGGCCCATGTACAAGGACGAGTTCGAGAAGGTTGGAACAGGCTGCTACAGCCTCTGGTAGGAAAATGTCTGCGAAACAGGTGGTGGTACGGAACTGGCGAAGTTTGTGAGCGTGTGCAATAAAGAAGGACATGGTGAATTGAGGGAAGAGATCGCATTCGAAGCGTTCTAAAGCGGGAAGTTGTTGTGAATTAACGGATAGGTATTGCAAGAAGGGGTCCCAGGTGATGGCGTATTGTTCACGGTGAAACGGTGGTTCGGGGATGATACCTAGCGAAAGAGTCTTAAGTGAAGGGATGCGAATGAGCGGAGGAGCACCATCTCTTAGCAATGGGTAAGAATAAATAGACATGAGACGAAGGGTTACAAGGTTTGGCAGGCTGTTGCAAAACACGGCGAAATCTTGAAATCGGGGAGTTTCTCCTGGTCCGCTCCATTCCACCCTTCGAAGCGAGTGTCCACAATGGGTGACAAGCCCGTTGAGGACCTCGATCGGGGTGCAATGTGTGGGATGGTCTGAAGGCCCATTTTTGTTGGTATATATCATCAAGTTTGGCGTACAACGAAACAGTTGGACAGCGGCTTGAGGATTGTAATCTCCGAGGATTTTGAAGTCAATACGCGTCGTTCGATCCCCAAGACGTCTTTTGTTAGGGTCCTTGCACGATTCAAATTTCTTGACGAGAGATTTGAGCTGTTCTCCAGAGTAGATGACGATGTGTTCTGCCGAAATTTCAGTCACCACGTCGTGCCATGAGGAGGAAACGAGCGACAGGCTTCTTCGGTCGTGGAAGAGTCCAAAGTCGATTTCAGGGTGTTCTTCATGTAGATGGGGTGTTCCGAAAGGATCGTCCAACTCGATTGTGGTAGCGCCGGTGAGTCTAACGGTAAATCCAATTATTTTGCGCCATACTTCGACAGGAAGATGGGTTGAAAAAACGCGTTCCTGTGCTGGTACAGGTGTTGTCTCAGTGCGTTGCGAAGATGAAAGCCAGTTGAGACGCGAATATTTCATGTTTTTGATTTTCTAGAGAGTATCTTCATGAAGCCCGGGTATCCACGTATGAATCGTGTTGCTGATGAGGCCTGCGAATATCGTGTACTTGGTGATCAGAAAAGTACTAAATAACTGTTCAGCTGGACGTACCGAAGCCTTTCGCGGGGCCAAAGGGAAGTGACTAAGTGAGTTGAAGACAAGAATTTTCTAGTTGTGTGTGAGAACAATGGCCAAATTTACTTAGCGGTTACATATTCCCCACATTTTTTGGTATGCACTCCTCCAATCTATTAAAGGGATCAGGCGTAAAACGAAAAAAAGAAACTGGAGGATCACTTTCGAGAAAGAAAGCAAAAACTCAGCACCTTACTATCAATGATTTACCTTGGAAATCTGTTTCGCGACCAAGTGACACCGGTTTGGGAGGGGACGATGGTATTCTGGAATTAGAAGAAGTTGAAGGTGTGGAAGTTGTGTATGAGGACACAGGTGTTGGAAGAGTTGTCAAGTTCAATGTGAGTCGTTGCTTCGTTTTATTGCAAAGTGATTTTTCAACGGGAGAAATTTGCAGGTAATCGCCGAGACGAATGCAAATTCTACTGGCGAATTGGACAAGTCGGTGGATACCCATGATGAGGAGAGAAACGACGACGACATGAGGCCTGCTGCTTCCAATTTCACCTTTGACTGTGTGTATTCCGTACATCTGGTAGTACTTCGTTTCATTGATCTAATTTCACAGCTGCAAAACTGCTTCCCGAGTGGCACATCTTTTCTCTCCATCCCAAGATTATGATGGCTCTCCACGACAAGGGTTTCTTTACACCAACGCCAATTCAAAGTACAACCTTGCCGGTTGCTCTGATGGGTCGGGACGTTATTGGGGTCGCCCAAACGGTGCGACATCTTAATTGGACTACTGAGATTGTTCTATAACACTTGTCGTCTATAGGGCTCCGGAAAGACTTTAGCATATGGTCTTCCAATTTTAAATGGTCTACTTTCCCAACCTCGGCCATCCTCATCGCACAGACGTCCACTGAACGCTCTGATTCTCGCTCCTACACGCGAGTTGGCACTACAGGTTTCTTCACACCTCAATGCAATCATTACTTCGTTTGAATACAAAATTACGGACGCGGCAAAAAGTGCAGAGACCAGCGACGCTCGAAATAAAATGAAGCCACCTCCGCATGTCAGCATTGCGGCTATCGTCGGTGGAATGTCCCTTCAAAAACAGAGGCGACTTCTCGATCGAGGTCTCGACATTCTTGTGGCTACACCTGGACGACTCTGGGATATTTTGCAAGATGTAAGTACATCGACAAATCACTTCTACGAAAATGTTTAAAATAAGAGCCTCAGGATGACAGACTCGCCCAAGAAATTCGGCGAATGAGATTTTTGGTCTTGGATGAGGCGGATAGGATGATCGAAGCTGGACATTTCGCCGAACTTGACAATATTCTGCGTCTGACATTGCGTGGGTCCCAGTGCGTCAAAGCCTTGATCTTTTTCTCCAGTTATCAACGATCACTCACCTTTCAGGGACGAGCGAATTGATGAAGAGGGAAGCGAGGATGTTGTCGACGAAATAGGTGTGGGAACAGTCCCAAAAAAGGCTGCCGAGGGCAGCATGCAAACGTTTGTCTTTTCTGCTACCTTAAGCAAGGATCTTCAGCGGAATTTCAAGAAGAGGCTCCGGATAAAGAGCAACAAGAGGCACTATAAACATGAAAAGCCTGCTTCAACGCTTGGTATTTATGCAAATTCGTATTTTGGTTATGACTAAATATTGCATCTCCAAGATGATCTCTTGCTACGTCTCGATTTCCGTGATCCTACCCCTGAAGTCATCGATCTTAGCCCGGTAGGAGGCGTTGCGCCTGCTCTACAAGAAGGGAAAATTGAGTGTCTGTCAAAGGACAAGGTTGGCATGTCGTCTTCTCGCGACACTTGGGATTTGATATTTACCCCCTCCTAGGACGTCTACCTCTATTATTTCTTACTTCGGCACCCTGGCAAATCTCTAGTCTTTCTATCATCTATTGATGGCATTCGTAGGCTTATGCCTCTAATCGAACTATTACATATTAAATCATTCAATCTCCATTCCCAACTGGAGCAAAGGCAGCGTCTCAAGAACCTTGATAGGTGATTTCATTCCAACAGTCTAGACCAATTACCTGACGCGTCTTCCATGCATAGGTTCAAGAATACACCGAACTCAGTGTTGCTTGCAACTGATGTCGCAGCTCGAGGCCTTGACATCCCGTCTGTCGACCATGTAATTCACTTCCAAATTCCTCGGACAGCCGAAACATACATCCACAGAACAGGGAGAACAGCTCGTGCAATGCGGAAAGGTTTCAGCATGCTCATGGTCGCTCCCGACGAGCGAAGGGTGGTATCGGCGCTGCTTCGAAGTTTATGTCGAGGTTGGTCGTCATTCCCTTCTGTCAACGGTTTTTGATTTCTATTTCTAAATAAACTCGTAGATGAAGAAGACATTTCAGTGATGTCCGTCGAGTTGAGCATGCTCGATAAACTCAAAGCTCGCGTACAGCTCGCACGAAGGATTGAACTGGCCCAACATAAGACTAAAAAAGTCAAGCACGACCGCAAGTGGGTTAAAGAAACGGCGGAAGTACTCGGTGTTGAGCTTGATTCAGATTTTGTAAAGTCGGTTTTTTTTCCTCTCATGTTTCCTGCGTCGAATCTATCTTGACTACTCTTTTCATTGCTTCTACTCTCAGTGAATCCGAGAGTGAAAATTCATCGCATCTCAAACGAAAAGGACGAGACCGGCAGCTGGAAGCAATGAAAGCTGAACTTCGGCAGATGCTTTCGGAACCCCTCATTGTTCACGGTGTCTCTGCGAAATATATAACTTCCGGAAGTCGACCAATTGTGGACGATTTACTTGCGGGCGAACGTACGTCTCTCCACCCTTTCATTTGGATTAACTCAAGTTACATTTCTAGTGAATGAGAACATGCTTGGCTTAAAGAAGGCGGAAGCTGGGGTTGAGTTGGTGAAGTCGAAGAGAAAAACGAAATCTAAGATGCTTGAAAAGAAGTAGATAATTAGATTCATACACTGCATCTTAATTTTCAACTATCGGCTGTCTACTGGTAAAACGAAAGAATTCTTCATCCTCATTGATTAGTGGCTGTGCTAAAAGATGAAAGCGAACTACAAGGTAGACCTTGATTGATATAGCAGCTCTGAACCTGCTGACAGCACTAGTAGTTTTCGAACATATGTGGCACAGTGTACAGGCAAGGTAACATCCTCTTCACACACGACGGAAACTCGCTGTACAGTCCTGTTGGAAATAGGGTGTCCGTCTTCGATCTTGTAAAGTGGGTTCTCTTCTTTGTGTTAACACCCCTCATCGACGCGAACTAATTTCATTTTGTCTGGTTCTAGTAACAAGTCTCTTACGTTTGCTTTTGAGAATAGAAAGAACATCTCTGTAATAGCGCTTAGTCCTGATGGGAATGTATTAATTTCGGTGGATGAAGATGGTCGTGCACTTCTGGTGAATGCTCGTCGTGGGGTGATTCTACACCATTTCAACTTTCAAAAAACCGTCAAGGACATTAAATTTTCACCTGATGGACGGTGTGTTCTCTCAACATCAACCTTCATTTAAAAAAATTTATCCGAAGGAGCACAGATACATTGCAGCGACCCATGGTGCTCACATCCAAGTTTGGAGGACACCAAATCATCTTGTCCGCGAATTTGCGCCTTTTGTTCTGCATCGGACGTATACGGGGCATCACGACGATGTCTTGAGCATTCAATGGTCGCCTGATTCAAAGTGAGTTTCAATACGCATCGTTTTAAGTTGCTCAATCGAATGAATAACGATACAGGTGTTTTATCACAACGTCTCGAGATATGACTGCTCGTCTTTTTACGCTGGATCCTCTCGAGGGATTCAGACCAAAAACTTTTGCTGGTCACCGAGATGCTGTAATGGGAGCTTATTTTTCCTTGGATGCTGAAACGGTAAATTCTCTCCTTTTTCCTTTTCAGGCCTCAACCAACAAGCATAGATCTATACTATTAGTAGGGATGGTGCAGTCTTCGTTTGGAAAGCCAAACCTCATTCCTCCGACGATGATACTTTCGATGCCGACGAGATTCCGGGTTCCTCGTTCTCCTCTGTGTTGCAAGACACTGGTAACAAGATTGCAATCACGAGATGGGGCATTCACAAGCGACACTACTTCGGTCAACCTGGGACGAAGGTTGTCTGTTCTACTTTTCATGCGGCTTCCAACTTCCTTGTCGTTGGATTCTCCACTGGTGTATTTGGACTGTGGGAGATGCCTGCGTTTTCTAACATCCATACATTGAGTATATCGCAAGAAAAGATATCTTCCGTCTCCATCAGCCCCTCTGGCGAATGGCTTGCATTTGGAGCTCGTAAACTTGGCCAACTCCTGGTCTGGGAATGGCAGTCAGAGTCGTACGTCCTCAAACAGCAAGGACATTACTTCGATATGAATGCGCTTGCCTATGCTCCCGATGGTCAAACGATAGCCACAGGAGGCGACGATGGTAAAGTCAAGGTCTGGTCATCCCATTCGGGCTTCTGCTTTATAACCTTCACCGAGCACACAGCCCCAATCTCTTGTGTAGCATTCGCAAAACATGGCAGCGTTCTCTTCTCTTCCTCTTTGGATGGCACAGTACGCGCATACGATCTCATCCGATACCGTAATTTCCGCACGTTCACTTCACCTTCCCCGGTACAATTCTCAAGTTTGGCAGTTGACCCTTCAGGAGAAGTTGTTGCAGCTGGGTCAACAGATTCCTTCGAAGTTTTTCTATGGTCTGTACAGACTGGAAAGCTTCTGGATATTATGGCGGGTCATACTGGCCCAGTTAGTTCGATCGCATTTTCGCCTTCGGGCGCTAATGTTCTCGCAACGGTTTCGTGGGACAAGACGACTCGAGTGTGGAACATCTTTAGCAGGACGCGTACAGTGGAACCCTTCTCACTTAACTCCGACGGTCTTGCCCTCGCCTTCAGACCTGATGGGAGGGAAATTGCTGTTTCAACTTTGGATGGCCAAATCACGATCTTCGATGTAGAAAATGGCAAGCAGACGAATATCATAGATGGCAGGAAAGACGTTTCCGGCGGTCGGAAACTCGATGATCGCGTCTCTGCTGCGAACAACTCTTCTGGAAAATCATTCAACAGCCTTGCGTATACTGCGGACGGGCGGTGTCTCCTCGCCGGAGGGAACAGCAAATATGTTGTTTTGTATGACGTACGGGAGGGCATCATGCTGAAAAAATTCCAAATTTCACAGAATCTCTCCTTGGATGGCACAGAAGAGTTCCTTGACAGTAGAAAGGTCAATAGTGCAGGAATCAATGTCGACCTCGTCAATGACAGAGAAGGAAGTGATCTGGAGGATAGGATGGATACAAGTCTTCCTGGAGCGAGTAGAGGGGCGGGAGACATGTCTATTCGGCGGTACAGGCAAGAAGCCCGCACGAAATGCGTTCAATTTTCACCAACTGGTCGGGCATGGGCAGCTGCCTCAACCGAGGGTTTGTTAATATACTCCTTGGACGAATCGGTTACATTTGATCCCTTTGACCTCAGCATTGAGCTCACACCGCAGGCTGTACTCGAAGTCCTTTCACAATCTGAATACCTCAAAGCACTAGTTATGGCATTTCGGCTCAACGAGAAGCCGCTCATCCAGCGTGTCTACGAGAGTATTCCGGGAGGAGACGTTCGTCTGATCTCACGGCAGCTGCCCTTGGTATATGTGCCGATTCTTCTCAAGTTTGTCGGCGAGCACCTCGACAAGAGCCCGCATCTCGAGTTTGATCTTGTGTGGGTACATAGCCTTCTCATGTCACATGGACGGACATTGCGTGACCGTTCTGGAGAGTTTGCGAGTGTGTTTCGAGTACTTCAAAAGGCTCTAAGTGATTTTGAGCATTCGATATCCGTATTGTGAGTATTTGGTTTCTTTTTAATTCCATCCTACCTTCGTTCGTCGTACAAAGATTGAGTATTTCCGACATATTTGATTCTTACCCTTGTTCTGATTTCATTCCCATTTGTCGATTAAGAACTTACCCTATCGTGTAGGTGCGACGAGAATCTGGCAACCCTCTCCTATCTATTAGATCAGTCAAAGGCCAACTCGGTAGAGGATGACACCCACCCATCTTCATCCTATCAAACGTCATCCTAGTACCCTAAATTTCGTTTCACAAGAGAATAGACATCAAATTCCGTCTTTGCGCCACCCCAATGCTGAACTCACATGTGTTCAACCTTCAACCGTCTATGTGCTTCTGTGTTTGATCTGGGGTATGTCCTAATCAGGCAAGGCAGTCACGGCGAGGGTATCGTTTCAAATGTTTACATCACCATGTCTGATAGACTCTCACTCGGAAGTTGTAATCAAAAAGTAGATATGGACCCACTAAGACAAACCGATCGTATCCCGTGGTAGATGCGTTGCTATTCTCCTTTTCAATCTGCCAAACACTGGTTTTCACCCACTTGATGCATCTCACTGTAGCTTGACAGGCCCAGGACTTTTCAAGAAGAAAATGTTATTTTGCTGGGGAAGTCCGAACGTGTCATGCCCTCGGGATGTTCATTCAAAGATCATCAAACATTTTGCTGCATGTCCACCGGAAAAACCCGAGACGACCATATTTAGAGCCCTTTTCCAAATAAGGAAATAAGGAAATTTTATACTTCGTTCAACTTGAATGACAGCTTGCAGACTACGTGCTTGAACCTCGTCTTTTGAGACAAGTTATGTCGTCTTTATCGTACCGTCAAGACTTTCAACCTAAAGGATCGAACTTTGTATTGAATTATGAATGTGTGTTTTTCAACTTGGAAGGTGCAGCTGATGGTGATCTGCGAAAGAATGAAGGAGTTGCATATCATAAGTTAATCAATACCATCTACAT
>QDKV01004990.1_pt1 | contig 21215 bp, 16 predicted proteins | sample 1861101 | NCBI WGS metagenome assembly QDKV01 (sample SAMN04275158, study PRJNA302643) | Fungus metagenome, whole genome shotgun sequencing project. | isolation source: fruitbody | host: Mallocybe terrigena | place: Sweden | collected 2013 | reverse complement strand
CAGGTTGTTTTTCTGGAGAATTTTAACTGTCATTTTTATAGCATCTTTTAAATTACCATGAATTCTATTCTCTTTATGACAATTTATAAATACATCACATCTATACATCTATACATCTTTATGTTCGTTAGTCAGCAAATTTGTATTTGTTAGAAAGGTTCGTCTAAATATTTGTATTTGTTAGAAAGGTTCGTCAGTCTCGTGACCATCCGCTTTCGCACATCGTGTTGTAACTAGATCTACATTTAAGCGACCTAGCACGAGGTAGAACGCTAGAACGCTCAACTGCAGCAACATTGTCTTCACCATCACCTCTAAAATTCCTGCAATATACAATATGGACCAAGACAACTGAACAAAAATCTTTAAGATTTGCCTCCACCCACCAGTCAGATCCGAAAAGAAGAAGAACTCAGCCAGGACTGTTGAATGTAAAGAACTTTTTGACGTTACGTTATTTTTAATAATCATAAAATTGATTAATGTAACAACTAATTAGAGAATCTGGTGGAAAAGACTCGCACATCAAAAAACACACATGTTCGGAATGTCAACAACCATGTACTCCTCCTTACCAAGATTTTCGAAACATGGAAAATGATGAATGGATCAAATTTGGGCATGCAATATATGACTCACGCATGGCTAAGAGGTTTCGACGAAACGAACATGCGCACTTTGACGAGATCTTATCTTATTCACGGCCCGGAGTTGAGGGGCGATTTCATGTTGGTCTGTCCGGACTCCGTAACATTCTCCATGGACTGGAGCATAGATTAATAGTACCCAAAGTGGTGGCAATATCGCCAATAAATAATAGGCAATAAGTAAATAAAAAAATAGTGTTCTAAAAGTTGATCATATTGTGACAAAAAAATGCAGGAGGGAGAGAGGTTTTCTATTACGTTCGAGAACGGTGGCAAGTGATGAATCGATTAAGTGCATGGAATGGAAAGGTAAGGCAATCAGAATTTTTACAGTATGCTTTTCGACTCTGAGAAGCATGGTGCTGGCGAGTGATATCATCGAATTGTGATCTAAGCATGGGAAGTATCCTGTGCTACTCGAGGATCAGATTGGGATGCATTGGAACACTGCAGTATTCGTTCGGAACAGCAAAAATAAACGGAGGTCGAATCGAGTGTCCTTCATGATAGAAGTGGTCTTTGTTGAAGTTGACGACTTTGAGATATAAATTGGAAGTGTGGCGATGGGTGCAGTGGTCTATGAAGTAACAAATTTCGGTGGAATCCCAATCGGCGCAGGTGACTATTTGTCCGCGGGTGAGTTTCGGAAGATTTCGGGAAGCTTTTCGTACGGTAAGTCGGTATTTGACGCCTTGAAATGTTTCTTTCAGACTCCAGAATACTTGGGACCCAGAACTTTGGTGTTTGCATTGCTTTAAAAAGGGGTCGAGTACGATGAGTTCACTATTCCAAAGTCTAGTCCAACCGTTTTTTGCAAATCCGACGACGGGATGGTCTGCGTAATGTGGATGGTGCAATATCGGCACCTCGCGAAGAGAATTCATAATGAGGCTGGGAAATATATGTTCAGGCAAGGGTACGGCGTATTTGTCCTACTCTGACACCCGGCCTATTGCATCCAGGTCGGTGTCGAGATCGAGGCCCGTGACTTGCTTGTCTGGGATGCGAGTGGAAAAAGTGAGGTTCTCGAGACTCAGAGATTCGACTGAGTTGAATGGTGTATGGGGTTCAAAAATAGTGGATGACATGCAGGTGATGAAAGTTGGAATTTAAGAAATTCTCCGTCAATTGATCGGATTCCAGAAATTATCCTAACCTGTATAAAATTAGAGGAAGTAAATCCATCCCAAATTGTCCAAAAATTTATTTGAGCACTTTTATTATCAGCGACTTGTCGACCCTCTTCATTCCTGTCGTCCTTGTCTCCACACCCTTCTTCATACATTATCCGAATGTGTTCGTACTGGAACGGGTGTTTATAATTCCCAGTTCACAATGGAGCAGGCTATTGGGGATCTTGGGGAGGATATCCGACAGCCATCAAATATCTTTGGGAACCTGAGCTAGATTGCATTGTGAAGATCTCATATCAATCCTCTGAGAAGTATGTCCACTGAACTAGACTAGAATTGTCATCCTCTCCCTAATTATTCTCATGACTGTTACAACATTTTTCGCTTCTTTGTCCTCGTGATTGGTATCGAGTACTGATAACTATTCTCTGTTTACGATCGATAATAAAACTGACTTTGGTGAAGTTCATTATTATTTCCTGCTCGATTATTCCAATTAAAACACCATTCCCTATGCTCTTGAGAAATAATTGGTTCGTGGTAAAAAAATCTGGGATAGACAATACAGAACTTACAGGATATATTGATAAATGTAAATTCTATTGACGTCGCTGGATTGGTAACTGATTAATTCATCCTTGATCTGAGTAAGCTTAGTTTATTAGCTATTCATGCAGTCTGTACATCAAGAACAGGATGGTTCAATTAAACTAGATAGTAGACCTCAGACAGATCCAGATAGAATTCAGAAAATGGAATATAGATCTGATTCCAGAATTGTACAGCTTTCTGAAGATGACCTCAGAAATATCCAGAAAGTATCTGGTGATTACCCCTATATGAAGTTCCCAGAATTGGGTGGCACCCATCAGAATACCTCACATACAACCAGATCTTTATATACAGGCAATATCTCACTCCTCTACATATCCAGAAAACCGTCTGGAAAGTGGAAAATATCCACATCCAGCTAGTTCGGCCTGGGAAATTCTACTACCCCACTCCGGCCAGCTACCCGCAGGTATGTCAAGGCCGTCCCATAGCAGTTTCTCACTGGTCCTGAACATTAATTACCGCCACACAGTCTCTATTGGTACTTCCTCTGACTTTATTTGGCCTTTTTTGACCCTTTATCAGTGCTGTACAATAATATATACAAACCTCTTGTTTTAACTATATTTTACTCACACATTAAAACTATCAATATAACCAGATCCAGACATCAACATCATGAATAGTAATACTTCTCATTTTATATTTTTTTTGACGTTTTATCAGTGCTATAGAAATCAATTTATGATTCCTCATACAATTTTTATGAGTGTCTTCTTGAAAGCGGCTGCTACCTGCTACCTTAAAAGGGTTTGACGAACCTTTCTAACAAAGACAAATATTATGACGAACCTTTCTAACAAAGACAAATATTATGACGAACCTTTCTAACATGGCCAAATATTATGAGGTTGACCATTGTCCATTGTATGACCACTTTAGCACTAACTTGTCTGAAATAATTTCTTATCAATTTCTTACAATAACTTATATGTTAATAATAATTCCATATACAATTTTCATCTGTTTTCTACATTCGCCCCATATATCATTTAAAACCGGGACCCAAACCCCACTGCCTATCCCCCTGATTTTATCTGGGGTTTTGTGATATTTCTCAATACAAAATGAGTTTCTCGGGTTGGTAAAACTGGACCGATTTGAGATAGAATTTGACCTTGTTAGAAAGGTTCGTCATAATATTTGTCTTTATTATACACTTCAAGCCCTCACCAACATTTTAAAATATAGAAATATCTTTTTAAATGTAATTAGTTCATCTCTATCGTTTAACTTATTCAAACTCATAATATGGTTACCATTCTCCATCATCTTCATCGTCTCCTTCACAGGTATAAATTTTTCCACTTTCATCACCACTAAAATCCTCTTTTTCTTGACCATGCTCTTCCTCTTGCTCTTCCTCTTCCTCTTGCTCTTGCTCTTCCTCTTGCTCTTCCTCCTCCTCCTCCTCCTCCTCCTCCTCATACCCTTGCTCTCCATCTTTCTCGTTTTTTTCTTGTACTACCGACTTGGATAAATCTCTCCCTTTTATTCTTCTTGGAGGTTCCCTTCTGTTTTTAGTCTTTGCTGACTTTGTCTCATTTCTCTTCCTCCGACTTTTTATCTGTTTAACAGCTCTTTCTGCCACCTCCCTTCGATATCCTTCTTGTTCTAGCATTTCTACCACAGTTTCCTTCAAATTTCGTTGTGCTGGTGGGGCCCGTAATCCTTTGCTTTCCCCTGTTGATTTCCCACTCCCTATCTTCCCTATTTCTTTGATTCGGTAGAATTTCGGATTAGTGATTACTATGATTTTTTTCTTGTCAACCTTCCAGATCCATCCTTCGTTTTTCCTATGTGAACTGTCAGGGAGGCATTGACATTGATCCAGAAGTTCCTCTAAACATCCTTTCAATTCCTCTCCTCTTTCCCCCATAATCCTCAAGCACTCTTGATATTTCCATATATATCCTGGTTCCTCTGCTAGTTTCCTCCAGATATTGTTGTTCTTCATAATATTTTCATCCGGAAAATATGTTCTTCGTCTATCAGAAAATTCTACTGTTCGTCTTCCAGTCCCCCCGTGAAGTCCCGTGTTACTTGGTTTAAATCCAGGAGCAGTTACCTCTGCTAAAACAAAATCAACGCTCCAGCATTCCAGTGCCTCAGCCAAGGTAAGTGGGTTGATTTGAGTTTGTGGTCTAACCCTCCATGCAGCATTCAGAGAAATCCATATATGTCTGGTGAACGTCACGAAGATCTGGCCCGCATAATATTCAGCACTTCCTTCCTCGCAGTCGTTATATCTCTGAACCTCCTCTGGTAGTCCTTTCGCCCATTGTGGTATTAAAATGGTGGGATTGGACTGCAGGCTACTTGAAATTTCTTGCCATGTTGGTGCTTTTCCAAGAGGGTACTGAATATCGTCATTTTCTTCTCGTCTTTCTGGCTGTGGTTGGTATGTCCTAAAACGTCGAATTTTGAGTTCACGTGAAATGATAGTGTTATTGACTTCAGGGAGTTGTTCTATCGACCATGGGTAGTTGGGATTTTCCAGTTCAATAAAGAACATCCCAAAGACATGGCAGTTTTCTTTGTAGCGTAGAGCTGCCAGTGCGTCTCTGACATACCAGTTCACCCTTGGTGGAGTGAAAATGACTGACTGCATCATAAATGAAAACAGACCACTGACGAGTCCATAGTTTGAGGGATTGTTCCTCCACAATATTTCATGAAGGCGACACAGAATCCCCAATCGACGGCTCAAAAATATGAACCAAAGTTCAGATGGCAACCATAAAATTGGTTCCGAAGCCAGAAATTCAGTGACCTAATTGTATTATAATTATTAGGTCACAATCCATTTTATAAAATATAAACACTTAACCACTTCATGTAAGCATTCAGAAATCTGATTCAGAGCTGCTCCTCCAACTCTGAACTCATCTCGAACTCCATATGAACTCTTCGCTGCTATCTCTGTATATATGTTCTTCACTGATTTTATGTCCTCGTGAAACCGTGTCGACCTGGAAAAAACCTCCTTTTCCTCAAACAGATTTCTCTTGTTGTCATACTGTCGGGTCGCCTCATATGCCAAATTATACGAAGATCTGAATGCCACATGTGTTCTGCGAGATCGGACCGATGGACTCTCTGCCTGCAGACCTCCAAACATTCCAAGTGTATTCAGGGTATGAGCATTTCCACTGTTAAACCCTCCTGCACCAAAAGATGCCTCCAGACAGTCCAGTCGGTATAACCCCACAAGTGGTGTGCGTCCAACAGGTTGTATAGTTATTCCTATGTCGCAGATTAGTTCTCCGTTCGTCCTGTCCTCCATATACTCCCAGTCAAAACTTGGGAAGGATCTTTTGAAGAGTTCTAATGCATCCTTCAAGCTTTTATCCAAGTCCTTTTTCTCTGCATGTGACAGGCCCTTGGAACCCTTAACCTGGGTTACAAAGAAGAAAGATCCAAAGTGGTTTAGCTTTCCATCTGTCTTCTTTATCTAAGTCACAATTAAAAAAAGGTTTATGACTTTAGTTTTTTGAAAAATATCCACAATCCACATACAATGTCTCTCATCCTAATCACAAGTTCTTCCAGTTGCCTTTCTGTGATGGAAAAGGTTGCAGACCAAGCACTTCTTTTTCCTTTTCCTTTCTTGAACATGGAGTGCGAGCGCGTTTCAGGGAGGTATGGTAATCTTGTGGCGGGGACAACCCCTCTGAGAGCAGGAATAAGTACTTTATCCCAGAATATATCCTGGACATCTTTTGGTATCTTGTTAGCCCAGAAGTGGTGGTGAGGATCCTGGTGGATCATCCTCGGAAAAAATATAAGAAGTTCCACTGCAGATGTTATGTGGTTCAACACCCCGAAAGAGAGATGTGGAATCTTGCTCAAAGACCAAGTATTTGTTGTCCATTCTGTACGCCCTCCTATATCAATTTGGTCTTGCTCGGTTTGTGGATATAAGACCTCGATATTGACATGGTTTGTCTTCCATATGGGTGCTTTATCGCGTATCATCGGAGTGGTATATATCCCTATCGACCCCTTGAATCTTGGAAATTTAGTGACCCATACTAAACTGTCGATGTCACAAGCGAAGACGAGTTTCTCGGGTTTCACAGCGTCCTGTAGCGGATCCATGCAGATGTAACGATTGTCCCTTGTCTTTCCCGTAAAAATGATATTATCGTTTTCATCGTCGGCCGCTATTTTGAGAAATTTCTTGACACCCACAACCAAAAGGTCATTTATCCTCACAACCTCTCCATGTCGACCTAGGGTTTGGTGGTTATGATAATGTGTTATTGAGGTTGGAGGTCTGTCTAGACCAACCAGACACAAACTCTCCCTAACAAAAATTGGTTTTTTAAGGTCAAATGCTTGAGAGAAGCAGGGAAAAATTCGGTAGCCATAGTCCTTGAATAGCGTCCAAGGTGTCAGGGTTAACCGATTGCAGAGGTATACAAGTGACGGCTGGTATTGAATAAGTGTCTCGGATACTGGAGTCAACTCTTCCAGTGTAGGACCCTCTTCGTATTCATCAAATTTTCGATCAAAGGGATGTCGCAGACCTTTGAGATTTTTTTGCTTCGGAATATGAATAGAACTTTTTGGCCTAGGAAATCGCCCAATTCTAGCTTCTTTCCAAACCCTTCCAATGTTTTGATCGATCAGTGGTCGTTTAATAATAGCGTCTACCCCTTTTGGATTATCCACCTCTTCATCATCACAGCTAAGGAAACCTCTCCCAATTTCCTGACCTTCGTCAACAAGCTTTGTGTGATCGGTCCCAACCATTTCCATAAATCCCACCAACTCCAAACTCAAATCACCATCTACATAACTCTTCATCGACCTTGAATCCTTCAATAAGTTGATTCTTCTTCGCTTTTCTGCTGCTCCTGGAATTTCTCGGTTTATTGTGATTTTATTCCGATGTGAGGAATTTTTTCGTCCTTCATCTTCAAGTGCAGACAGACAGTCGGTGCAATTACGCATCGCCTTGTCCAGGTTACGAATGACTTTGAGGACCGGAGAACCGACGGGGTCTTGGTCCATAATTTTTTCCATGGATGCTAGGGAACTGTCCATACATTCCAGCTCGGAACCTAACTTCTCCTTCAAATGATCCTCCAGAAAATCCCTAACCTCTCTAAATCTCTGACAGCCATCTATAACATATTTGTGTGCTGTTTCTGCCATTTTGAGCCTGAGAGGATGGCAGCAAGGAAGAAATGGTCGTTTCCAATGACCACTACTATCCAAGATGAGGCCATGCTGCATTATATGCTGAGCGACTTGGCATGCTATAGGACCACAGTCGTATCCATTCTGTTTCCAGTCAACTGTATGAAGTTCCAATTTGACAATATTCCAACCCATCAGTTTGATTATCTGCCTTGTGATGAAATCTCCCTTCCAACTATCCCAGTCCCCACTATTGGTGTTCCTGTTGTTCCTTTGGAAATATAAACCCAACCGGTATACCACTGCTGATTTTTTGTCTCCAGGAGAAACAAGAATGACACAGAAATGATTTCCACCACGTCCTTTACTTCCGCCAGAATTAAGAATATAAACAATATTTTCCAATGGACATGGCTTTCCCATCGGTGGGAAGTCTTCATATAACTCTCTGAATTTTCCCACTTCTTCGTTATCCACACCATTCCCCACAGGACGTATGAACTGGGAAGGGATGTACCTTGCTTTAGGATGGTTTAAGGTCTCCCATATCGCCATGAGCCAAGAATCAATGGGGCTTGTCGTTATCCAGGATTTGTTGTCAAGGAAAGGCAATGATTCTAATATATCCTCCAGCCATATAGGGTTCATTTTGAACAAGTCTGAAAAGGATGGAAATTAGAGTATAGAAAGAATAATGGATGTTCTTTATTACCCCATGGAGATACAACATCATCACATCCATTTTTTCCTTCCTCTATGCATTGGACCTTCTTTCTCACTTCACCAAAATCCTCCGGTTGATAATCTTCATCACCAATACCCTCTGGTTCATATTTCCCATAATTAACTTGTTTTTGATCACCAGGTTCCGATAGTGGATCTTCATCATCACTGCTAAACGAATAGTCGTATGTGGTTCCTTTCGGATTCGAGCTTTGTAGTGATTCCTGTGTCTTTGACCATGAACGTTGAATTTCATGTACATCAGGAGGCGTAGATGAACCGTTTCCTGAATCTTATTAAGAAATGAACTCAACCCTTGAATATTTGTATAACTCACCAGATTTATTTTTCAAATATAGTTTCTGATTTTTAGTGGTAAATTGTTGAAGCACACTCATTAGAATGTCTGTATCACTGCTCCCTTCTTTTTCATTTTTCCTCTGTGTGTGTGAAATATTAGAAATGAGGATATCAGTTGGTGTGGAATCTTCTTGCGACATGGTAGTTCAATCCCAGGCAAGGCCGAATATTATGACGAACCTTTCTAACAAGGCCAAATATTATGACGAACCTTTTTAACAAGGCCAAATATTATGACGAACCTTTCTAACAAGGCCAAATATTATGACACAGTATTTGGCCTTAGATGAGTCTCATCCTTGTGTCTTGTGGTGGAATGGATGAACCGTGGTAGTAAGATTCAGATAAGTACAACTGGAAATTTTTTTTTTATATCTTTTATAAGATCAATGACTTGTTTTTGAGTACTGATGAGTACTAGCTCTGTATTTCCCATTAAGAGATATGCATTTTATCACTGAGACGAAAGATTAATCTCCTTTAAATCTTCTTGATAGTAAAACCTTGTCCCGATGTTTTTTTTTATCATCCTGCAAATATGGTACTTGAAGCTTCCAGTAAGTAATGAGGACATGGTTGATCTTGAAACTGTTCCATTTTTTAATGGAAAATAAAAAAAATTGAACATATAGAATATGAATAGTGAACCAATTAATATATAATTCTCTCACCAGTAACCGGGTTCAACCATCTCTTCCTGCAGTCTATCTATCTTTACACACCTAGATTAGCAGTTCACCACTAGAGGAAAAATATATACAATTTAAAGATGATATAATATATATGAGGTCAAGATCTTGAGACACTTTCTAAAAAATTTGGAGCAGTATCAGACTCAGGATCAGAATCATTGGTAAAAGCTGTGGAAGGTTCTCCAATACTTAGACAACATTATCAGTAACTTGGAGTTCCTTTATACCTGGTACAGAGGAATCTCCTCAGTATCAACTCTAGGAATATAATAAAGGTGCAAAGCAAGAACTGGAGCCAAAATATCACCCTTCTGTTGAAATTTATGAAGAAGTTGACAATAAGCTGAATAACAGGCCCACCAAGGGTATGATATAACTGACTGGCATGCTTTTGGAAATACAGCGGAGTTTATTGAATAAATTTATGATAGCTTGGTGAAAACTCTTCCTCTATGCGGTAAATAAGATTAGTTGAGATTGGAATCCAAGTATCCAACCAGACTCAAACTTCAGATACCCTCGAAAAGAAGACAGTCGAATGTTCTAGTATCATACATTATAATCTATAACACCAAATTTCTCGGGTTTCTGTCCAACTCTGTATACCATGCAGGTCACTTGTATTTTATCATGCTCGCCTGATATTCAAACGGTTGTGGATTGTAAATCTATAGTTTGTAACTTCCCTTACTGCCTCTGAGCCTCCGCAGCCGTCCCCATCACCTTATTCGCTTTCCATACTTTCCCGAGCGCTTCCAGTATGATCTGTCCAGTTCTTGCACGCTTTTTTGGGTTTCAATCTTCCAGAAAAGATGATATGAATGGGATTTACAGAAAAAAAATTGTAGACAGTAATGACTCTTACTTATTTATAAACAGTCACAAAAAAGATGCAGCTATTTCTTTTTCGATGCAAGGGTCCTGGAGGTAAATTGATTCCTCCTCCCGGTGGTCCTTTTTGAGGTGAGGAGTCACCCTCCTCCTTGTGTTGTCACTTCCTTCTCTAAGAGAGGTGGAGGTTAATCGGAAGAGTTTCCCTTCTCCTGTTGTTGTCTTTTTTCGAGGCGAGTAGATGGGAGAAATCCTCCCCTCGTCTTCGAAATTCTTTCCAATTAAAGGGGGTGGGTCAACCCCTCCTTTCGTCATTCCCCATTGAAGTGAGAAGGAGGACTTTACTTACCTCCTTGTATCGTTGTTTCTTTTTCAACTCGAGAAGGAGGGTTACTCCTCCTTGTATTTATGTTTCATTTTTGACACAAGGTGGCAACACCTTCTTGTTCCGCTCTCTTTCGATTCGATGGTGAATTTCCATCCTCATTATTTCGCGATATTAAAATTACAATTTTTGTATATACTTATTAATATATAATGATATTATTTTTAAGGGACAACTACTCATGGACCCATCAAGGGTCGACTTTGGGGTGGTAGAGCCGTGAGAGAGGAAAAGATTGGCATATAGTATAATAGTAATACTACATAAATGGAATTATAATTAGACGGGCCCTGGGGAGGTGTATAAAGGAAGAACCGGGGTATACAAGCAGAGTCTATAATGTGTAAAATGGGGGAAGAGAAAAATAATTGAGGAGGATGCATACGATGAAGGGGATGTATAAGGGAAGGGGGAATATATAAATAAGGAGGGATGTATAAAGGGTAGGGATAATGTATAAAGGGAATATATGGGGGAATGTGTAAAGGAGGGACATATAAAGGGGGGCAGATGTATAATGGAGAGGGGGAATGTATAGAATGAGGGACTCAGCCCTACCCATACCACCCTCCATAGACGCGGGTACGTGTAGCAGGTTTTGCCATGGGTTTACAACTTATATCAATTATTAAAATATTAAAATAAAGTAATATGTAAAAAATAAATCGCTTTTAAAAAAATGTTAATTAGTATATATCATTGTTATTAATAGCAAAACTTACCTTGTTGAGGAATGAAGCACCACCCATTAGCCCTCTTCTTTCTTTCTTCAGATTTTGTGGTGTCCAATAGACATACATAGGTGGTAGTGGTGGGCAGTGAAAGGTCTAAACACTAGAAAACGAGTTTCAATTCCGCTCAAACCCCGTACCCGGTATTTACCCACGTTTCTTGTCATCAGAGGGGTTTATAAAGTAGAGAGGATATACAAAAGATGTATAAAGAGGAGGGTGAATAAATGAGGGTAAATAAAGGGCAATTATCATTACAGAGAGGCTGGCGTGATGAATCAGTGTTCCTAACGTAGATGTCTGGCTCATGCCTTCGAATTGTACTCCAGAAACCCAAAAAAATTTGTGAGACCCTGTATGTTATACTTATATATGAGAGTGTATTTAATTTGCATGGCGCGGCGCGTTTTCCATCGAATTCTTTGCAGTCTTGGAGGATATGTTCGCGAGTTTGTACTTGTTCCCCGCAGGGGCACTCGTGTTCGTCGTTTAAGTGAAATCGTCTCCTATATTCACCTGTGTGTGCGTGAGCGGTTCTACATTGAATTAAGCGCCGAAAACTTCCCTTGGGTTGTTTTGAAATCTCTTTGTTAGTGTTAGGCTCGGCTGGAGCCTATTGGCGATTGCGAAGCTTCCGCCTTTGGGGTTCTTTTCCCATTGTTTCCTCCACGTTCGGATGGTTACGAGTTTGGCTCGGCGGAGGGCATTTGATCTTGAGGTGGTTATTGGGCCGTTTCCGGCCAGGCTTGTGGCTTCTTTGGCGAGTTTGTCCGCTTTCTCGTTACCCTCAATGTCGGTGTGGCTAGGGCACCACGATATTGAAAGTCGGTTGGTTAAGTCACTGTCTAGGAACTTGCATAGTTTTTGGTGGAAGTGGTAGGAGTAGTGTTGACCCGCTTTATTGTTTGGATTGAATATAGCGCGTACTGCTGCTGAGTTGTCGGCGAAGAAGTGTAGGTGTTTAATTGTCGGGTTGTCCTTTTGGTATCGGATTGCCTCTTTTGCGCCTATCAGGAGGCCTGCTAGTTCGCCGTCGTAAACTTCTGCCCTCCCTCCGAGTCCGAGTTGGGTGGATTTGACTTCTCTGTTTTGACGGTACAGGACGGCGCTTGCGCCAGTTCTAGTGAATCCGTTTTTCTTTATGAGGGACCCATCTGAGTATATGATCAAATTGGTTTCGGATAGTGAAATGTCACTTAGCAGTTTTTTATGTATGTCTTCGGCTTTTGATTTCTCTTTGTCCGTTTCATCTCCTTTATTTGGGTCAGTGATTGAGGGGTTTATTTTTACGCGGCCGTTGAACGAGTCTGCCGTTCTTCTCCAGGGAGGTGTGAGATAGGGGTGAATCCGTTCGTGCTTGGGGTCTGTATATTTTGTCAGTTCTATCAGGGGGGAGGTTTTCACCTTGTGTTTCTTTTGTTTGATGTTTGCGGTTGGTAGTGGAGGTTTTAGTGTAGGGGGTTCATTGTTTCTCCAGGCGTCCGGTAGTCGTTGTACCACAGGGTTTGTTAGTGGTAATTTGTTTAGTCTTACGGCGTACCTTCTGGTCTGTAGTTGTACTTGGATTCGGATTGGGGGGATGGAAGCTTCGATTTCCATTGCTTCTGTTGGGGTTGTTCGGAACGCTGCGCACATCAGACACAGCGCTCTCCTTTGAACCTTCTCCAGTGGTCTTGTTTGGGTTTTGGTGCCGCTGAACCATGCTGGGGCTGCATATAAGATTTTGGGGATCACGCACGATAAATATAGTCTTCGGATTTGGACCTGGTGGAGCCCTCTGATTGTGTTTGCTAGCATAGTTAGTCCTACCACTGCATTTTCTCCTCTTGCTGCCATTAGTCTTGCATGTTGGTTGAATAGTAGTTTTCGGTCGAAGTGTACTCCAAGCCATCTAACAGTTGATTCCGGTTTGACAGTTCTTGCAATTCCGTCCGTGTCGACGAATTCTATAGAAGGGGATTTGTCAGTTTTGCGTCTGGTGTAGTGCATCAGTTCTCTTTTAGTGTGATCGGGGGCGAGGCCTGCCTTATGTAGCCATTTTTCAACTTTGGTGTAGGTTGATTTGAGTATCCGGACATTGGTGTCGAGGCTCTCTGACGATACAAATATTTTTCCGTCGTCCACATACATATATAGGTGCGGTTCCGTTGGGTTGTCTGGAAGAGGGGTTGTTGTGATGGGGTTGTTTGCTCTTTTGTTAAAGTCGTCCAGTAGTTCGGCCGTGTAGAATGCCGCTAGAATAGGTGAGATCGGGGAGCCTTGGGGGATGCCGTTTTCCACTTTCTTCATTTCTCCCCGGATTCCGTCTATACATACCGCCGCCTCTCTGTCCTTTAGAAAGCTTGCTGTCCATTTTACGTATTCTAGGGGGAGCCTTTTTCGCTTTAGTTCGGCTAGTAGCCTGTTGTGGTTAACAAAGTCAAAGTATCCTTTAATGTCAAATGTGAGGGCGGATGTCACTTTACCGTGATTCCATGCGCTGTGTACGTCATTTATGAATGCCATGATGGCGTCTGAGGTTGAGCTGTGGGCTCTTCCGCCGAATTGGTTTCCTGGGACTAAGTCGAATTTACCTGCGAGAAAGGTGAGTCGTTTTGCTATAACTTTTTCGAGGACTTTTCCTAGGCTTTCTAGTAAGGTGATGAGTCTGTATGCCCGGGGGTTTGAGTAGTCGGGTTTGTTTGGTTTTTTGAGGGCTATCGCAATAGCTTTCCTCCACGCGATGGGGTGGTATCCTGCTGTTAGGCATTTTCCAAGTAGGGAGGTGATCCGCTTTCTCCCCGTTTCGCTTTGCCATGTCCACTTGATGGCCTGATATGTTATCTGCGTGAAGCCGGGAGCGGATTTAACGCTTGCGCCTGTGATTGCTTCGTCGATTTCGGATGATGTAATGGGGGAGAAAGTTAACTCAGCTGGGTTCCTGACGTTTAGGTTGACGTCGAACGTCGTGTTAAGGGTGGGGGGAGGTTGGAACAGTTCTTTCCTTAGTGCTTCGCACTTGTCTTGGTGGTCTATTGCCTTTGGTTGGCCTTCGCCTCTTGATATTGGTGGGCTTGGGTAGTTTCTTGTCCCTTTCGACCAGTTCTGGAACGACCAAATTTCCCCGCTCGATGCGGATTCTAAGGTGTTAGTTGCCCACTCTCTCTTTTTGAACTTACATAGGCTTTTGAAGTAGTTTCTTGCCTTCTTTATTCTTTTCCGGATGAGTCCTCTTTGTTCTTGGCCTGTTATGTGTGTGAGGTTCTTCTGTTCTATTCTTGCTTTGGCTACTCTTTCCGCCGCTTCTGTCAGATCTTTGTCCCACCATGGTTTGGAGAACGTTGACGGTCTTTTTTCCTTTCCTATTTGTGTGATAGTGGCAAGTATCGCCTCTGAGAGATCGGACTCGCACCTGTCTATCAATTCCTCTGTGGGTAATTGGGTTTCTTCTAGTCTTCGGTATGAGTCGGCTGAGTCTTTTAGATTTACCTCTATCCTTTCTATCCAGTCTTGGATCTTCGCGTCTTTGAGGGAGTATTTTGTCCCTGAGATGTTTTGGATCTCGGTTTGTTCCTGGTTTAGTATAAATTTAATTGCGTAATGGTCTGAGTCGTGGGCCAGGCTTGGGTCTATTGCCCAATCCTGGAGGATGCCGGATGACGCTGTTTTACCGTTTATGAAAGTTAGGTCGATGACCGACGCTTTCTCTCTGTTATTGCGTTGGGGGTGTGTTATTTCTCCTTTTGTGTTCATGATGCTGAAGCCGTTTCTCGATAGCCAATCTACGATTTCGTCAGTCATGTTATTGTTACCTACTGGGCCTGCCGACCATAATTCGTGGTGTAGGTTGAAATCTCCTGTTATTATTGTGGGGTGGTCGTTTGGGACTTCTGTTTGGATTAATTTTTTTAGTATGCAATTACCCTTCAGACCGCTTGTGTCGTTGTAGACATTTATTATTGTGGTGGTTGGTTGGTTGGTCTGTTTTATGTCTATGATCTGTATGTCCCGGTCTTCTAATATGTCGGTCCGGAGGTTGATGGTGTAGTCCGGACGTCTTTGGTAGTACGTCATTGTACGGGGTCTGGTGTTAGTATTAGTTAAGTTCGTAGTTGGAATGATCGGTAGCCATCCACTATGTCCTATTGGGCCGTTTATATCTTTGCCGTCGGCCTTACCTATGAACCCCCATGCCGGTTCTTGTAAGATGACGATATCAAATTCTTTCGCGTGGAGGTTCAATATACTAGTGATGGTGTCTTTCTTTCTCTGGGCGTTTAGTTGGAGGATCCGGATCGGGCGTGTGAGGGATAGGACGGGTGTCTCTATCATTAATCCCATGTTTGTTGGCTTTCGTCGATGTGTTCCCAGTTATCTGGTAGGGTGGGTGCATGGTAGCTGTACTGGAGCGACCGAGATGGGTCGTCTTCGAGTTCGTCTGTGCTATTAAAGTTGTTTTGGAAAGAGTTGATGAACGTAAGCGGAGGTTCACCTGGGTTCGTTTCGTGGTGTGTGTCTTTGGGTTTTGGTGTTCTCGTCTGGGGTTTGTTCTTTTTCCTTGGGACGACTATTCTCCATGGGTTTTCAGTTTTTTCGGCTATTTTTTCGTACGACCTGGCCGTGCCGTATTTGCGGAGTCTCTCTGGGCATCTTCTCGAATCTGCTGTGTGGTTGTCGTTGAGGTTTGACGATTCGCCTGGGGTAGCGCAGTTTGTGCATTTAAAGTTATGGGCGCACTCACTCACCTCCGGGTTTTCTCCTGACATGTTGGTATCTCCGTTACAGTCTCCGCACTGTTTTTTAGAGTGGTCTCTTTCGTGGTGGTTTTCGCCGCACAGTCTGCATGTGGTTTTTGACTTACATTGTACCTCCGTGTGGTTCCATCCCCAGCATTTCCTGCATTGAGTGATTGGGGGCCTGTCTTGGTATGCGCGGAGGGAGCAGTGTCTTCCGAATGCGGCTAGGGATCGGTCTCCCATAATTTCCTTGGCGGCTACTTCGTTGTCGACTGCGAACACCGCGGAGGACCTGTACATGTTAGTTGTCTCTTCCTTTGACCTCATCCATCGAGGTTTTGCTACGACGTGTTTAGCTGCTTTGGCATATGACGGATTACATACCGATAATTCCTCGTGTAGGTCTAAGTCACTGTGGATATCCTTTGAGCCGTCTACCGTTGTTTTTGACGTGCAGATCCCGTCTATTTGTATCTTGAACCATTTTTTATCTTCTCTGACGACCGTGTTGTATCCTTTGCTCAGCTGTGGGACAAATAGTCTAGCATGTTTTATTAGGTCTAGTGCTCGTTGGTCAGACCGGGTTGATATGATCAAGTTATTATGAAAATTGTATGTTGCAGCTACCACTTTTAACTGTTGTGTGTCTTGGGTCTTCGACAGTTCTGTGTTCACCAATTTTACTATTTCCTTCGGGTCTAAGCGGTCTTTGGCGTCTATGCCCCTCGGGAGGAACTGGATGACTAGTCGGGTTGGGTGATGTGCTGTTTTTGGGTGTGGTGGCGGCTTATCTTGCGATACCAGTTGGGGTGCCTTTCCTTTTGTCTTCGGGCATTGTGGTCCCGAGTTTGTCGTGCGGTTCTCTGAGTTTGCGACTACCTGGGCTAGTGTTGTTGGTGGGGGGTTAAGAGGGGAGGGTGGGAGAGCGTTTCTCTCTCGGGTTTTGACTTGGTTCCTGTTGATCGTAGCTAAGTTGTCGTGTACGATCAGATTGTCTATTTTTGTATTCTGGGAAAGCTTATCAATTTTTCCTGATACGTTGCTGATTGCTTCGAGGATTGCCTTTTGTGTTATTGAGTCCTGGTTTTTCTCTGTGATTAAGCTTTCAGATAGTTGTATAATGAGGAATCTAACAAACTCGTCTCCCTTTGCTGCGCTCATCTGGTTCGATTCCATTAATAATTTAATCTGGGAGTAAGCTTCCTGTAGGCTCTTCCTGAGTTTTGTGATTATCTCGTGAGTCTCTCGGCTTTGGTTTGTTGGGCTTGAGTCGCTGGGGGTTGGGGCCGGTTGGGGTGCTCTGGGACTTTCGTCCTCGTCATCCATGTGGTCAGCCCAGTTTATCCTTGTGCTTTCTTCCCCTGTACTTTCCATTCTCGCTGTCTCCAGTTCTTTGGTTTGTCTTTCTGGTTCGGTCTCTAGGTTCGGGATTATGGTTAGCTTTGTTATTTTATTTGACTGTGATATGTAGGCTGGGCTCGCCATCGTTTCTTTCAGGTTTCTGATTTGCCTGATTTTACCGACAAACTTTATTTTTCCGGAGGGTTCTGTGGTCCGTTGTTCATTTTCTTTGTTTGACTCTTTGTCCTTATCTTTCTCTCTAGCTTTGTCTGGTTGTGGGGGAGCGTTGTTTGTATCCATCTCACTACTTTATCCTTTTTTAAGAATTAAAGACTTTGGCCTATGTCCGGTTTTTCCCTGTTACTACCGTGGGAGTTAACAGGATGATGGGAGTTAGGTTGAGAGAAGCGATGTGGATTGGTTGCATTCCGATGTCATTTAATGGGAAGCCGCGAAGGGTTTGCCAGGCTTCCTCCCAGCGTCTGCAACTTCTGCTCCATTCTACTCATATCGTCCCTAATCAATGTCGTCTTCGCACAACTATCTCAGGACGCATGTGCGGGTCGTATTACCGGCGAGTATTTCGGCTTGTATGATCGCACCCAGAACAACCCCTCGAACGACACGATGAAGTGGTGTCCATGGTGGGCGGATGTCTGTGGCTACATTTACAGGAATTGCAGACCCGCTGTTTCCTGTGGATTCACCAACTATGATTCAAAGATCACCACTCAATACGACCCAAGTTCGACTTCTAGCATATCTTACTACTATCAAAATTGCTCCTCATGTGAAGTTCAAGGTTCGTGTCGGCGTGATTTTTTTGGGATGTCGCGGTCTCCTATCTCGAAACATAGTGTCTCTGAGTTCAACCTATCTTCCCCCTGGTGTTCGGGTCCCTCGCCCAGTTCCTAGTGATATGTTCGCTCCCGGCGAGGCTCCCAAAGATATGAACACTCAGAGGTCCTGGGTCTCCCGTGCTTCAAGCAGTACCACAATTGTGCTTATCCTGTGAGGTTTCATTGGGACTTTAATTGCTACCAGGACAAACAAGGAGGCTTCTGCGTCTAAGAATGCGGCCTACGCCACAGGTGCAGGTGTTGCTGCAATACCCATAATCACAGTGAACGTTGCTAGCGGCCTCAAGGACGCTATTCTGAATAGCAAGCCTTTCATCGACGCAGTCACGCTCCTCATGCAGTTCCAATAGATATCATTAACCGGGTTCCTCTCAATCTCTTATCCCGCCGTCTATCGATTCTTCGGCTTCGACTTTGGGTGGGCAAACTTGATAATTCCATCAGCATAATTGAGAGCCGCCGCGCAGCGCTTAGCCTCGCGTACTCAATGCTTGCGTAATATCGGATCTCTCAGGCCTGGCAGTAATGGTCTTTTGAACATGAGCGGAATGTATGGCATAGAACTGCAGTATGGCGTCAATCGTGCGACTTTAGGAGGAGTCGTTTACATCAGCGCCATCGTCCTCCTCGGTGTGGCGCTGGTGTTCTTTGTCGTCGTCTCAGTGACCCTCCGTATTCTGAACATATTTGTGAAGTCCAAAAAGATAGAAGATCAAATTGAAGCGTGACCTGCACAAGTCTGTAATATCGGCCTTCGCGTGGTTATTATGACCTTAAATTTTTTTCAATTATTGAACTGTTTTTTTTTTCTTCCACAGATTAACTGGTTCCTTGCCGCAGTTGCAACATTCACGTTCTATCAATTCGTCGCGCCATGCTCTAGCCGAGATCTGATCGCTTTCGGAGGCATCGAATTCATCGTTATCATGCTGATTATCATCATTGTCACGATCCTAATCGTCAAAACTGCCAAGCGCGAAGGTGCCGAGGCTCTATACCCGCTGCCTGATGATAGGGAATCAAAGTATTTTCGGAAATGGGGGACTCTGTATTCAAAACTGAAACCAGGGTTTTTCATTCTTGACTACATTTTCGTATTAACGCGCGAAGCATAATCAGGCAATACCCGTTTATTCTTAGTTATTCCAAGCATCTGACATTTTACAGGGCTCTGGAGTTGCCCAAGGCGGTTGTTTAATCGCTTTGGAGATGATCACCTTAATCGGTAGGCAAACACACCAACTTCTGGATCACTAATCAGTACAGATGACACAACCTCTTTTTCCCAGCGTTGGCTGTCAAACGACCCTACAAGACCTTTCTCTGGCAACGCTTTCCAAATATTTTCAGCTGCAAGACGCCTCTTCTCCTCGGCCGCTCTTATCGTCTTTTGGCAAGGGTTCGATGTTCTGGTATGTCCCCCATCGTCAATTTACAGATTTATACTTCTCATAACAGATTGAGACAAAACGAGTTCTCGGAATGGTGATAATGATCGTCGAATCAGCCTATTCAGCTGCGCTTTTCGTGTTCTTGATATTAAATTTCGGTGAGCAAGCACAGCAACTCTTTTCACTAAGTACATGATGGTTGTTGATAGTAATGCTGAGCCCATGAGTCCCACAATCTCTCCTCAAGTAAGCATCTATCCTGACTCCCGATTTAAGTACTTCTTAAATTCTTGGCACAGGTTAGGCCTCTGCAAAGTGGATTTATTCCAAAGCCCTAACAACTGCCAGTCATCGATTTCAACAGTCTATTTCTGACCTAAAGGACAAGGATTTGCGTCAAACAGCGAGATCTGACGAAGGGAGTGCCCACCTACGAGCCCTTAATCAGCATCTGGAAACCATAGAAAAGTTCAAAGCGACATACAACCGTACACTGTCAGAAGAAACAAAGGAAGCTCTTGATGGATTCATCGTTCCGAAACAGAGGAATTATCTGCTTCCGAGCTTGGTCATTCTGCTCCATGGGAACGTCTACAACTCGCTTTGCCAGGGCCGTTTCTATCTTTGGGAGCTCATTTCTGGGTGCTAATCATTGGGAATGACAATTACCTCAGTGTTCCGGCCCTTGCTGGATGCGTCAACGACGCACGCCTGGTTGACGATTACGTCAAGAAATACTTGCAGGTTCCTGAAGATCATATCACCTTACTTGAAAACGCACGCCGCGATGAGATGATAGATGTCTTATACAATTTTCGTGACAACAAAACAATACCATTTGGCGACAATATCCTTATCCACTATTCCGGCTATGGCTCAGGTTATGATTACGTTCAAGGACGACCGACACCGTTCGTTGGAGCCATCTGTCCAATCGATAGGGGCTGCGGGGCCTGTGATATCAGCGAAAGAGAGCTTGACTCCATTCTCTCAGAGCTGTGTGCTGCAAAAGGCCCAAACGTTACTTTCATTTCAGACTGTTGTTATATTGGCAGTTCTTTTCGGTCAGCTAAAGAGGGTGCTGTCTTTCGAGTTGTCCCACCACTTCGAGATGAATACGGGTCGGATGATTTGGACCACATGCTGAAGCTCGCTATGGACAACCCTCCAATGTCGATATCTCCTCAGAGAAGTGGAAGAGGGAGTTGACATCTTATGTCCAGCTCTCACCTGGCATTGAATCTACTACAGAGATGGATGTTGGCCCAGGTAATCGAAGACACGGTTTGTTCACTTTTGCTGTCATCAAGGCTCTCGAGTCTGAGGAAGGGAGAGGCACCACATATGAAGGTGTTATTCAACTCATTGGTCGCTTGCGTAAATTCCAGAAGCTCAGAGTATAAGACAGCTAGTACATGTTGCCATTTCCGAATCATTTGTCCAAAATTCTATGTCCTTTACTCTGAATACTTGAATGCGAAGACAGGATTATATATCAAGACCCTTTTTACGTGTCAAAAAAAAAAAGGAAAAAAAAAATTATCGAATTATCCTTGGTGATTGAAATTTTGATCAAGACAAAGCTCAGAGTCTCGGCGTGAGGGGTCGTTCGTTTGGCGGGACAACAGCACACTCAGTGGTAGAAC
>QDKV01004991.1_pt1 | contig 21235 bp, 19 predicted proteins | sample 1861101 | NCBI WGS metagenome assembly QDKV01 (sample SAMN04275158, study PRJNA302643) | Fungus metagenome, whole genome shotgun sequencing project. | isolation source: fruitbody | host: Mallocybe terrigena | place: Sweden | collected 2013 | reverse complement strand
GTATTCGCATGGTGATTCGTGGATGAAATTGTGAGAGGTGGATCTTCTGGAAGACGAATACGATTCTGGGGAATGAGAAGCGAGGTTATCAGCAGAGATTCACAGGCGGGTGGTGCTTCTCGTAGAGGCGGAGGTAGAGGAGGAAAAGGTGGTGATGGGGTAATGGTGTCGGAAGCTTTTCATTAGACATATGTGGTGGGTGGTCACAAAGAACAAATTGATGTGCGGATATTCTGATTCTGAAGATAAACATGGTCGTACATACATGATAGCATTACATCCCATACTGGATCAAGGAACGGAACAAAAGGAAAACAAGGGCCAGTTGGTAAAGCGATGTTTCTCAGCAAATAACACCGCTTCAAACCTAGCTCGAAGCTTCCGATCTGGACCAATATATCGCCGCATTTAAGCACTTCTCGAGCAACTGAACAATTCTATTTCCCCGTGAATGCCTGCTAGGGGTGACAAGTGGCTCTGTGGAAGCTTTAAGACAGAGGGAGTTTGAAGACTTTGGAATGATTCGTTTCGGTGGTCTGGCAGTAGCCAATGACGGAGATCGAGCAGGTGTAGTACGGGGTGACGTTGAGTTGAGTGGAGAGTTCAAATGTAAAGGGGAGATTGGAAATCTTGGTGTTGGCTCTGGTGACTTGGAGAGGTTTGGCCCTCGAATCTGAAGCCGTGAATCGACGTGCGTCGGAGGGCTGGTTTCTTGAAGCGTGAGGGATACACACCATGACCATTCGGGAGGTTGTGTATCTACCTCCTCCGAAAACAAAATAAAAAAATGGACGTCTTGCAATAAATTCCAACACAATCTCCACCATTCATTTATGAAATTGTGGGATCACAAATTCGGCCGCGAACATTTCGTCGTTGGCAGAAATTTCTTCGACATCTATCTCGTCAGGCGGGGCATTTGCGCCAAGAAACGTCTGATCTATTGAAGACAATCGAAATCTCGGGCAACTGTTTGAGTTAATCTGATGTGGCCAGGCATGCTAGTGGAACATCTACCAAAGAACGTCGTAAGAAAAAAAATCTGCTGGGGATATAAAGAAATTATCTCGCTTTTTTTTCTCTCTCTCATGGCCTGTAAAGAGAGCGAACACCAGCGAGGACGGCGCCGAAGTATGGTAAAGCACCCGCATGGAGTACCAGCACCGGTAGAAGTAGCACCAGCCTGAGCATTGGCAGAAGTAGTGCCGCTTGGTTTGGAAGCACTGCCAAGCCTGGTGGAGCTGGCACCCTCAAGCGAGGTGAACGAGACAGGCGGTCGGGGTGATGCTGACTGGGAGGAAATCAACAACAATTCAAAAAAGTTGGAATAAAATTGACGTACGAACAGCGCATTGACCCTGTTGAAGAAGTGCGACAGCTGCCTGAATCTTAGTTGGGCAATTCTGCGTCAAGCAACCGTGACCTACTTGAGCAAAACACGAGTTAGAGGCGCAAGTAACACGCCCGGCCCATTGCACCCGTTTGAGACATGTTCCTTTCCACCATGTTCACCACTAAAGTCAGGCGAAGCTTGTGCCTCTTATCCATAGGTGCCGTCTTTGATTTTAGGCATTATATAATCCCTCACAACATACAGATAATGGAGGTATCCGTGGGCTGTCACCATTACTAATTCTGCGAGAAATCCTCCACAGATTAAAGGAAGAGGAAGGACTTTCAGATATTCCTCGACCATGCGAGGTCTTTGATCTTGCAGGAGGGGCAGGAACTGGGGGGTATGTTGTCATTATCGTTCACACTAAATCTATGCCACTGAGTTACATTATGGTAGGATCATTGTAATAATGCTCTTTCGTCTACACATGTCAATCGATGATGCCATTCGTGCGTACATACAACTCGCGGAGCACATTTTTTCGGAGAAAAAGTGGTTCTTTCAGAAGGGGACATTTAAAGCCACGCGATTGGAAGAGGCAATGGTCTCGATAATTGAACAGAACATAAGGGGTGAGAGTCCTAGACAAGTTCTCTTTTTCAACAAAGAAGGGCCAAAATGGTACATTTGATTTTCCGTTTGTTCAAGTCCCCCTATTCTGATGAAACATGCAGCTTTGTCACTGCGATGCCCCCGTATGAGGGTGTTTGTTTCCCTACTTTCTTCCGCAGTTGGACTTGTGATGAACTGTGGATTGGACATTGTACAGTTGTTGAAGCTGTGCGAGCCACAACTGCGGTCCGGACTTTCTTCAAGGCTGCCAAAGTCGGCTCACTTCCATGCAAATTTCTTGATGTCAAGCTGCGATGGAATAATCCTGAAAAATATGTTGTAGAGAACGCAAGGGATCTCTACGGCGATCGACCAATATCTTGTCTCCTATCGCTTGGGACAGGTGGAAAGTGTGTTATTGGTCCATATTCACGTTCACCATCGTTAGATCCTTTCCAACAATGGCTGCCTATGAAGCTACTTCGAGCGCTTCAAGATGTAATCACGGATTGTGAAGAAAAATCAACCGATATGGAACATGAATATTTCCGACATATGAGCACAACCTTGTATATCCGATTAAACGATTATGACAGTCTACAGGCTGAGTCACTGGCAGAGTGGAGACGATTCCGATTCGAAGACCTTCAATTCCGTGCCCCAATTGTCGACCTCGGGTCCCTAAATCTGCTGTTACAGGTGCTGAAAGGTACGAGAATGGCAATACATCCTCGATCACTCACCCACAGGCCACAAAAATTAGGAACTAAAGTGGGGAATCCAGCTGCTGGACTAACTTTCTTGAGCCGACGAAATTTCTCACTTGGACTTAGGGATAGATGAATGATTGAGAATAGGTAAGAACTATGATTTGTCTGGGGAGGTCAAAAATTAATGTGTCTTTTTGCGCACCTTGAATGCTCGATTATCTGAGAAGGAGCGGGAGGTAGCGAGTTCATCAAAAGACGTCAATTAGCGCTAGCGTAGAGAATTGTAGAAATTAATGGTATGGCAAATTTTTATCGGGAGAGATATTAAAGGTGACATGTGCCCGTGCCCATCCCCACTACTACTATCAACAACAACGGTTACTGCATTGGCCCTAGTGTTGCCAGGAAATTTTGGTGTGGGGATTGTGCACATAAGATCAACAGAGGTCCCTATGCTCACTTTTGCAAGACAACTTACAATTCTTCATATAGCTTTGACACAGGCAGGCAGTCATCGACTGCGAGATTCAGTGGCTTCGTTCTCATGCAGTGCCGCGTTCCAAGGACAGCCCTTTGTTTCGCTCGGACAGAAAGGATGATCCACTGACGCGCATACAACTTCTCAAGAAACATGCTCTCATGGCGAGCTCCCTTACGCCACGCAAAGATTTGTGATCATGCCCCTCAAAAGAGAAAATCGGATGCATGGTGCAAGAAACCAAGAAGTCCTCGATCACAACTCACGATTTGTCGATTACTTCATTCAGTCTAGGAGGGAGAGTGCACAGTGTCTCAAGGACGTGGTCCGGGAGACGCATACATACTGTGAATTTCCCTGCTTCGTTCTCATGCAACGCCGTCCCCCTTACGCCACGCCACCTTTGGCACCCTGACTCGCATCTCTCTATTATTCTAACCTAGGAGCCCAACTTGCGGGTGACTGGCAGGAAGCTTGCATGGAACTCAGAGTGTTATGCATTTACTTTCCTCGTTTGTCGCAGATTGTCTCTCTCCTTGCACGCATTCTCATCTGTGTCTATGTCCATTACTCTTCGTTCAAACGCGCTTCAACTTTGCCTTATCTTTATTGCCCATCTTTATCTCTGAGAGGTCACTAACCCCCTTGTTGATTCCATCTCCCTATGGCATTTTGTAGACGCTATAACGTTTGGCGGCTTTCAATTCGTCTTGCTCCTTTTGCTTTTCGAGGTCGTCCGGGTCAGTAAACCGTTCTGGAAGGACTGAGGAAGATATTTGCCACGGAATATGGGGTACAGAACCAGCGGCTAGTAACAGGCTGCACCCCAACTCTGTGAGTTTCAAATTTCAGGATGGAAAAGGTGATTTTGTGCTAATGAATTTCTCTGTCCTAAGAAAACTAGGCGTCGCATTGCACTTGGAAGTTCAGTAACGCTCGTTGGATTTCAAGGCACTTGTGTTACAGCCTGATAAGCTAATCAATTCAATTAAGAGATATACCGGTGCATGAATTTTGGAGCAGGAAACGGTGGACGTTCTCGACAGGGATGACAGATGGCCAATAGCATGAAGAAGTCGGCAGGCTCCCATGAATGGATCGTCAGTATGATCATGACGATGGCCTCTCCTGAGGACGGCTACAATTTGAGGTTGTCGGGTTGGTTGTTTTGCAAAAATCAAAATTAGTGTATTATGCAGTGCAAGGACGGCAATATTATTGTTGTATAGTAAATAGGATACTGCACATCCACGTTTTGAGACTGTCAAGTTGGTCAACGAAAACAGGAGTCATAATTTGATATATCATATTCCAAAAATGGGTATACCTTGGGTCCAAAAATTCCACACACATCTCGACTCTTACAGTCATGGCCAACCCCTCCGACCATCCGCAATGTAATTTACCTCTGTCTTCCGTCGATGTACCCGATGTTCCAGAGTCCGCCATAGCAGACCCACCTCCGCCTTATCCTGACCCACACAGGCGACATAGAACATCAATGCGCAGCAGCCGCGCAGCAACTGTTGCCAGTGTTGGGCGCACCTATTCGCACCTGGAGGCTTCTTCTGAACACGGCGCTCAAGGGTCATCGTTCTCTGAAGAGGATGACGACGGAGAGGCGAATGAGAATACTCCCTTTTTGAATTCGAATCGTACTAGGCATGCGCATACGACCCACAGTCAACGGCATGGCAGACAACATTCTTTCTCGCAGGGCAGCACAACGTCTGTTGCGCCGTCGCTTGCGCAGACTGTGTTGTCATTTTTCCAAGCAGATGAGGACGGAGTTGAGTGCGAATTTAGAGGCGAGTGTGCGGACGGGTCAGGGCATCGATATCATACTCTACAAGGAGGAGTGAACCTGGACGAACCTGGGATGGTTCACACCTCCTCTACAACTCGGTCTAGCGTGTTTGGTTGTTGCTCACGCTCTGCATGGGGAAGGTACTTTCGTCCTCTGACGAGGAAGGTCTATTACAAGGCGTTATTCCATCTTTTTGTCCTGAATTTCCCTTACGCCTTGGCCGCTTGGACATACTTATTCGTATTTACTGTGGTAAGTCCCATCCATTTTCCTCCGCTATTACAATAATCCACAAGTACAATACAGGCAGGTACGACTCTCCTCGTTGCGTTACCTCTTGGGGCTGTCCTATGCTTCTTCGATCTTCTTGGCGCCCGAGCATTCTCCCGAGGCGAACTTTTCTTGCAGGCGCGCTTCCACGGACCGCTCATTCACCTACCACCTTATCACCCTCGTCCGCTATTCACGCGTTACAGAGAGCCTACTCCAGAGGAGTACGAAAGCAGGAGACTTAATGCCATCCCTGGAGGTCCCCATCCCTTGGTGAAGGAGGAGTCATTCTATAAGAACACCTACGCTATGGTATTTCATTCTTATCAAACTTCATATATGTTCTTATCGGAAATTCCTAGTTTACTGATCCAACGTCTTACCAAGCTGTTTTTTACTTCCTCGTTATAAAACCTGCCATAACTCTTCTCGTCTCGGTTGGCCTCCTCGTATTCGGCGTACCGCTACTTGTCCTCGTTTTTCCCGCCCCTCCGGCTCTCCGCGCGATTAGAAAAATTGGTATCTGGCAGGCCAACATCGCTGTAGAGGGTTTGTATATTGCTGTGCGATGAACTTCTGGTATATCACTCTTGAATTGCAATGTAATTTTATTTGTGATGCACGTCTCTGTAAAAAAAAATGCTTCATATTTGTATAGTTATGCTCGGCTGTCACTTATGCTTCCTGCAGCTCTTCCGCTCAGGTTCAATATATTATATTTTTGTCACAAGGTGATCCCTTGTCACTTTTATTGACTGTTTGAAAGTAATCAATGCTCAGATACTTATCGGTGTGGTGCGGCCGCAAACTAATGAATACACGCCAACGTTGGAGACAATTGGCCTAGGCACGCAACGCGTAAATGGTAAGCATTGATAACTTTACGTCAAAAGGCTTTCACAAATAACAAATCAGGTTGGCTCGTGATAAACAGAAAGTGAGGTCTGCGGGATTCCTGAGGAGTAAGTACCCAAAGTTAATCCTGGTAGCACTGATCTCCAATAACCTGAATTGAACTGAAATGTGATTGGTCGATTATCAACTGTATACGAGTCGTAGAGTTGCCCCGAAAGATCTAGAAAACGACCTCGAATCATGTCAGCCTGTTGCAGAGTCTTATCTGAAAAACTATGACACGTAAACTAATACGATGGAATTACTAAAAGTACGCAGAAAATTCATAAAGTACACATGTTGCAAACCGAGATTTCGACCTTGTCGGACGTTGTTGAAGTTGGGCAATGACCAGGATCCTAATTGCCTAGATTGCTAATGAACATTAAGTACTGTCAAAGTGTGAAAAACATCGGAAGCCATCGGCTATAACATTTTCAATCGGGCTGAGGTTTACACAGGCAATGTAATATGTAACTTCTGGAGTGGGAGATCCACAGGTCTATGGTACCCTAGAATTACCCGTCAGTTTCAGTAGGCAGTACACTGTCATGCGCAGATTCTGAGATGGAGGGTGTTGAATACAACACCCCCGCTACATAAAGTTCTATAAAAAAAAGCATGCTCCATTATTAATGAATCGCGAACCTGAATCTTCCGGCTAGACGTTTTGGCGAAAAACATGTCAATAAGGCCCGATCCTAGCCTTTTCATTTCCGAGCGTATCAGCTATCGATATCTCAAGCCACTTCGTTATCAGTTTCAGTAATTTGTACAATGCATAAAAACCACTCTATTATAAGATAGTAACAAGGTGCGGTAGAGGGGATGGCAACATCAAATCCTCGAATGCAAGGATATTATAAAGATAACATAAAGACGCGGATAAGGAGGGTATGTAATGAATGGGGTGGCGCGAAATGCAGCTGCCGTGGGCAAAAGGAATGGTATGAGGATTGATTTAGATATTGGTGCCATGAATCGTGCGTTGAGCAAGCAGTCGAGCGATGAGGGCCATGAAAACGCAGGGTCCTGGTGAGTCACGGGTGAACTGGAACCAGGAGTCGGAGGAAATTAAAATGGATGTATGTCGTACTTGTTGGTTGCGGATGAGTAGTTGCCCGTCTTGCATAAGAACAAATAGAAAGAAAAATAAAAAGTTAACCACAGAATAAGTGAACCACGAGGAATAAACGTGTATGGATCCAGGAAATATGCAGCAAGGCAAGCCAGAAAAGAAAATTCGAAAGCAAGGGACCACAATTTACAACACAACGCTCTCGTTGTGTAACCGTTCATTTTCACCAGCACCTACCACACCGCCCAACAACTTCCTGAACCCACCGACTCCCCATGCAAGCACCCCTGCTGGACCACCTGTCCTCCCCCTCTGTTCTCCTGCTTTACCACCTCCGTCGTTCATATCCCCCGTCAAATCGTCGGGTGGCATACCCAACCCTTCAACACTGGCAAAACTCACATACCCTGCCATCGCTCGACATTGCACGCTGGCTTTTCTGGCATTGAACTGTGGGTGCGAAGGGTGGTGGGGCAGTGTGAGCACTGCCGGAGGGGATTGGGAGATCGCTAGGTCGGGATTTCCTTGTGCGAAAGTGGAGGATATTGACGAAGGCTGGTAAGATGAATATGACGAAGAATCGTCTTGGTCATCAGACTTGCTATGTCTTCGTTCGGGAGAGGTGGGACGCCAAACGGGAGGATTGGCAGGTCTTCTGGGTGCATCCTGGCCTATAGGATATGCGGAGCGTCGGGTCGTAGTGTATACGTTTTCAGATTGATTTGTTTTGTACGGACTCGGAAAATACCCATCCGCTGCCATCGTACCTCTTGTGTAATCATAGCCATAATGCGCCCTCGCAGTAAATGGTGGGGTTGGGGGAGGGGTCAACAGGTTCAGCTCACCGTCTAGATCCTCGCCTTCACCAGTGTTTATAGGTCCGAAGACTGGAGAGGCGTCTGGAACTAAGGGCGGTGTAGTACCGGTATGCCTGATCGACTTTTTATACGGTGAATTGACAGCGGACGGAGCCGTAGTACTGCGTCTGGGAGAAGGTGCAGCGACACGAGACAGCACCTTCGGTGGTGTGGGATCTGTCTTGGACCTTGTCCTAGACGCTGAAGAACGAGGGCCTTTTAGGAAGGATTGAGAGCTACTGTTGCTATCCGAAGACTGTAACGCGCTAGAAATGACCTGCATATATAGGTAATTTTAAAAAATAAGCCATCCTGTATCTTGAAAAATATAAGAACTTACAGAATCTCCAGAAGGCAAGGCAGAACCCGCTGTTCTCCAAGGTCGACCACCTTCTTCATCTCTAACTTCATTTGACCGACTTCCACTTTCGCTCCTCCCCCTTCCCTCCCTTCTCGGATCTTCTCTTCCACTCTCCTTTTTCTGCAACACTCTGCCAGATTTGAGTACTTTCTCTAATCTGGCTCTCAATACTTGCTCATGTGGCGTCATCACTAGTGGTTCTCCTTGCGAGGGCGAAACGGACGGATCATGTCTACTTCGAGGACGTTTGCTGGGACTTTCCTGTGGGTCATGATGCTGCATTCCACGACGAACAGATGGATGTTCGTTGATACGATACAAATCGGAATCTGGAGGAATGACGGCACCATTTTCAAGTGGCAAAGGCGATGGGCGATGCTGCGGACCTTGCTTACGACGCATGGGCGAAGGCGAAGGCGAGGCATTGCGCACAGGAGAGTAATCCGACCGAGAGCGAGCATTCGACACAGGTGACATGCCTTGCCTGCCAGGCGTGATGACATTTTGGTGGCGGTGCTCATTCTTCAGTGGCGTCGACGGCACCGAATACTCCGCATCGCCCCCGTAAGCAACAGAACCATGATGCTGATGGCTCACCACCGATGAAAACGAGGGAGAAGGTGGACGAGCATTAGTCATCGCTGTTCGAAATAGGAACGACCCTCGGGTATACTCTTCTCTCTCTCTAAGATGCTCTTCATGAGCCACCGTACCTCTACTTGAGGTCGGCACGTGTGAATGCCTCCTTCTGTGTGCGTTCAGCGACGCCGACGGTGATACAGCGGGATGTGTGGAAACGACAGGTGAGGGTGAAAATGGGTCATTGATACCATTGCGCTCCATTTCGTCCCTGTGGAGAGTATTACGAAGGAGTCGTTCTGATCGACTTGAAGGACGGTTAGTGGGATTTGAATCACTAGGATTCGTGGGTGACGGTGGTTGAGAGTATAGCGGCGTTGGGTGATGTAAAGTCGTGCTTGGTGATGGTAGTGGACTGGATGGTGGGTGTAGTAAACGAAATAGAGGACTGGGTCGAGCTTTAGGCGTTGAAGGGGAAATAGGTGGATGTACACTGCGCAACGGCGTGCGGGGGGCGTGTGGTGGTGATGGATTAGACACAGATGAAGATAAAGAGCTAAGAGACGTGTTGGGAGTTACAAGACCTGTTTTTGGGCTATGTCGTCTGGAAGATGATGACGATGAGCGCCTGAGATTGCTATTGTCTAATAAACGAAATCAACTAGAGAATAATGAATAGATACAAGAACGAACCTTGTAGGAAGTGGTGGTAAAGTTCCGAAGACGACATGCTCTTTAAGTGGGGTGAAATACGAATGACGCGGAACCAAGGGCCGTGCAGGTGGCCTGACAAATTTCAATTGCCTCGCCGCAGGGCTCAAGTTTGACCTAGACAGACCGCGATCTCTCCACAAACCAATAGGCCCTAGATTTCAGATCTCGATAGGCGAATTTCACTCGATCCAGGATTCTTTATGGGATCCTGAGGTGAGGATTTCTTGGATTCACACACGCTATATAGTTGACGGTCATTAACGGCTTGGGAAGAAACAAAAACTATAACAAAAAGGCCTGACCTCTGAAAACTTCACTTAAGTACAAGAACGTCTGGAAACCAGTTCACAGGAAAGTGGACTTCGCGAAGTTATCTTCCGACTCTTCTTGTACGCTTAAATAATATCGACGTCCAATGAAAAACGTCTCAGGCAAGTTATCGATAAAGTGATTGTCTTAAAGTTTGGGATAAGGTGGACAGACGGGGGATAGACGTTGGGCGCACGAGGCAGGCACAACTGCGAGTAGTGTCAGGTGGCGAGGTTGTGTTACAAACTTAGCAACGGCTCGAGTTCTTTCTGCCGGTCTGTAGAAGTTTTTGGCTGATTCGGAGGTATCTCAATTAGCTCTGAAGGAAAAGTAGAAAAAAAGAAGAAAAAAATAGGAGCCATACCAGCTTTACACCTTGAACAGTGGCATTCAGCGCCTGTAACAAACACCTTCACAATATAGTGGCGTGTTTCAATTCCACAAGTCTAGACGGTATGCGGACTTTCGAGGACACTGTCAGGAAAAAAAGAAAAGTATTTGGATGAGAATGTCGAAGAATGAAAAAATCATCAGACCCTGAGCTCAGCGGAATATTGTCGGGGATGACCGACGTCTCATTTGTCACATGAAATATCAAATGGTCGATTGGTGGATGTTCCGGTACTAATCCCACCTTAACTAAACCTGCAAATACTGCGGCTATGACAACATTTACAATACATACTCTCTCTGGAACAATTCAATGAGTGAAAATCCCAGGTGCCTGAGCATAGCCATGAAGACTGGAACTATCCCTTACGGCAAATGCCTGATTTATACACAAGTTACCGAAATGAACGCTCAAACTGGAGAAGTTATCTCTAATCGATGATCCAAATGAGGGATGCTGTTCAAATCATGCAAAAGCATGGTATCTTTCTCTACAAGCTCTTAGGCTAGAGCATACGGAGAAGCTACACATATGAACTTGTCCGGGTAAAATCAATCTGACAATAAAATCTTACATTGAGTGATCTCTTGCCATTATAAGTAAAACGCGGGAGGACACATGGCACCCAAAGGCTCTGGGATTTCCTAGATTTTCTTGGTACATGTCCGACATCCACGAGTTATAGCGTTCAAAATAGTTTGTTTATAAGTATCGTACCTCCCCGTCCTCTTGTTGTCATTGGTGACGATGCATGACGACGATTTTTGGCATCAGGAGTCGGATCCACAACTAACTTGGTAAAGGTGGTTAATAATCGATGAATTTCCAGGGATGTCCTGAATTGCACTTCGAAGTTATGAAAAGCAACTACGACCTGGCGCTACATTGAGATTTTTTTTCTCGTTTTCCGACCTAGAAATCGCAATTAGATCTTAACAAAACACATGACCAAAATGAGCCATACAGAATCCGTTGGTTGCAACAAGTCTGTGGGTTTGGACTATCGAAGGTCTTGTGGTTTCTTTCAAGTGGCGTTGACGCACCTGATGCATGACAGCGAGTCGCATCTAGTTGCACCGAAACGATCACAATTTGGGGGGGTTTCGTAACGAATTTCTGTCACCTTTGACGCAGCAGCGAGGGGCCTACGTTGCCTCATGCAGAATGACATCACAGGGAATTAGCAGAAGAGGGACCAATCTGTGGTCTGGTGACATTTAGAGGTTGGGGTAAAAAAAGGAAACATCAATGATGGTCGATTGAATTAACAATGACATTCGTGAGGGGAACAAATCAGTTAAGGTCAGCCGTGATTAACATAAAAAGTTCCACTTTTAGAAACAGAGGAAACAAAACACCACGGTCCACAACCTGGGTGATATTCACCATTTGCCGAAAGTGAAATATTTGACCCTGGAAGAAAACCATTGCATCGCTATGAGACACCGAGCTCAACTGTTAGAGCATCAAAGGACCTATTGGCACATGGCCCAATACCGCCGGCCTATAATTTCGAGTCGATCTGCTATTTCCCGCAGTTGTCGGGGAACATAAGCCAGCCAGCAATTTTTGGGGGAGTCGTAGCCAACCCCGTTCCAAAAAAAATTGCATAACACCCGCATGTCCCAGCTGTCACTGAACTGACTTTTCCCGGAAGGATCTTGGATTTTTAGAATGGTAGGCTTATCCTGCATAAAAGTTGGTCATAAGCAGGACGTACGTTCCTTGAAGTCCGTTCTATCTTCATGACATGAGAAAGCGAGTCCGAGTCCCTTTTTTTTTCTTGTATTCGATTCCTATGGAACGTCACACAATCACGCTAATACGGTAGCGGCGTGCGACTCTGGCCAGACAACATTATGGTGATGAAGGCCGGTTAGGCTCCATTGTACAATTTGTACCAGACACAGAATGGACCAGAATGTTCGTGGAGGAAAGGTTTCCAAATGCAATCGTGCCCATCAATGTCCACTCGTGAAGCATCTACTAAAAAATTTCAGTCATTCGGATGTGCCTCGTAGCAGCAAGAGAATAATGAAGTAGGGTTCTGGATTTTCCTGCCACTTTCTCGTAGATGTGTGACAGGTCACGCCTTGGCTCCGAAATTTTCGATCAATTCGACAGCCCTTTATTTGATGTCATATCCCATGGGACAGAGGACAGATAACCGATTTCGGCTGGGGACAGGGGACGGCCGAATTGAACCATCATGTTTTAGGAGGTTGCAAGAGTTTTTCCACACGTTGGGGAACTGGCCCCCGAAAATATACTAGTTGTTCCCAATGACTTGAGACTTATTGCCAGACCTTTTTCTCAGATTGTCTCGAAAGGCAGAGAACTCTTATGTCGCGAAAACCCATGCTGGTAATCCAATTTTTGTCAGACCGAAGCACAGCTGAGTATATGCGCCTTTTGCGGTTCAAGTTTTTCATCTGCATGCAATTCTGTGTAGGTCCGAGTCCTTGGATAAGTATCGAGAATGGGCCTGTAGACTATGACCTCAAATCTCTTCGGTCAATTAGTCATCAGTTTGTATCACAAGAAATCTCAAGCTAACAAAATCTTATGCAAAAAGCCAAAATTTGGAATGCCGAAGGCTGTTCAAAGTCGAAAAGCTGGCTTGATGAATGTCAGTGATAGCCTTTGCAGATTCGTCCAAGTCAACCTTCTTTCAATCGTCAACAATCTCAGTGCATTGCTATCAACGCACGAATGGACCAAGATTCTCTAGGATCCCTTGCAATCTGGTCTTTGAATTCAAGGGTGACCAGTCTTTTTCTTCTCTATCTTTGATCAAATTCTGAATGCCAGGACTGCAACGGACCACACCAAATTTGGTCAAAACCCTCTTGATCTTCACTACATCATGACTTCCCATGCTCCTCACAGCAAAAACTACGCACTGTTTACAACTGGCCAAATTACCGCGCCGACTCGTGATGATGTGATGTCGTTGATTCCTAAATCCCCGGAATCAACGCTTTCTAACTTCTCGCTTCCAGTGGCAGGTGATCGAACTGAGAATGTGAGATGCAAGGTTACTATTTTGCCTGTGTAGGCTCTTCCCGAGTTTTCCGGTGTGATGTAATTTCCACTGCTCCGGAATCCTTCAAGATCTAGCCGTAATACGATGCCCACGAGAGATTTACGCTGTTTGGTACAAAATAGCTCTACCACCATTCTCGCGCATGGGAATAGCACGGGGTTGCATCCCTCGACGTAATTATGACCACAGCTATCTCAGTTTCAATGGAAGATGAGCACCTCGTTTCCTCTGGTGTAAGGGAAACCTGTATTCTTTTGGTGTTACTCCAACTTTTAGAAGGGGACCCATGACGTTCAAAAAAGATTGGGCTACATTCTCTTAGCTTTTTTACATCAAATATATTCTATTGGAAGTTGCTGTAACGCGCTTCTACGTGAGACCACCAAAATTTATTCCTTAATTACACCATTTTCTCGCATTCTGGAAAAGTCTGAACCATGGACCCACACCTTTCCATGACTCACATAGAGAAGGAGGGAACCAACTGTTATTCTCCAACGTGGTTAACCGTTCGGGATGTGGCATCAAGGCTAGGACACGTCCATCAGGCGTCTGAATACCTGTAATACCCTCAGGACTACCATTCGGATTCAAGGGATATATTTCTGTCGGCTGGCCATTGGAGTCTACATAGCGGACAGCTACCAAGCCTTCCGCTTCAAGACTTTCCTTCTGCGACGCAGCAGAGAAAACCACTCGACCTTCGCCATGGGCAACAGCGACGGGTAGCTTAGATCCTACCATATCACCAAGGAAGACTGAATTGCGGGTAACTTCATTGTCCATGACTTCAACCACGCAAACACGGGCTTCAAAACGCTCGCTCCGGTTGGGCTTGAATTCAGGCCAGCTATCCGTTCCTGGGATGATTTCTCGGAGATGGCTGAGGAACTGGCATCCGTTGCATACGGCGAGAGTGAACGTCGTGTCTCTTGCAAAGAAATCCGAAAATTCACGGCGAGCAGTATTATTCAAAAGAGCGGAGTTAGCCCATCCTTTGCCAGCGCCGAGAACATCCCCATAAGAGAACCCACCGCAAGCAGCCAAGCCCCTGAAATTCTGAAGACTGACTGCTCCACAGAGGATGTCGGACATATGCACGTCAACAGCCTCAAATCCAGCGGCTACGAATGCCCATCCCATCTCTATTTGACCATTGACACCTTGTTCTCGGAGAATGGCTACTTTGGGACGATTGAGTGTTACAGCAACAGGATAGGGTGAGTATGAAAGATCATAAAAGATGCCGTTATATGACTTGTCGCTGATGAGCTCGAATTCTTGCCGAGCAGAGAAAGAATCGTCGCGAAGAGATTGCATCCTAAACGAAGTTTCCGCCCAGATTCTCTGGATCTCGGCTCTTTCGGCTGCATAAAGCAATTGGCCATTGTGGTGGAAGGAGATATTTTCGTTTTTTCCTCGATGAACTACTCCAAGAACATAGATAGCGTTCAACGGGAAGCCCGCATCGCCGAATACTTTCTGTAGTTTATGTAGCTGGGACTGCCTCACCTGAAGAACCGAACCTAGTTCTTCGTTGAACAAAACTGCAATTGGCGTATCGACAGAAGCTAGTGCATCCAGAGAAATTTCTACACCGATTCGGCCCGCGAAACACATCTCGACAATGGTGGTGAACAAACCACCATCCGATCGGTCGTGATAGGCTAGGACCAGCTCGGGATGGCCAGTTTTCAGGTCTTGACACACTCGCAGGAATGTCTTGAGGACAACATGGTCCTCAACGTCAGGTGCAGCGCTGCCGATCTCGTTAAACACCTGAGCAATCGCTGAACATCCAAGCCGTTTTTTACTATTGGCAAGATCAAAGAAGATGAGAATCGTCGGTTCTTCGATGTCCGTTCGTAGCTGAGGGGTCCAAGTGCGGCGAATGTCCTTAACGGGTGCAAATGCAGTGACGATAAGAGAAAGGGGTGCGGTAACTTCCTTCTCGACCTCACCATCCCGCCATTTCATTGACATCGACATCGAATCCTTGCCAACAGGTATGCCTATTCCAAGAGCAGGGCATAATTCTTCTCCGATAGCCTTAACGGCGGCATAGAGAGCTGCGCCTTCTCCTTCCTTTGATGCTGCGCACATCCAATTCGCGCTGAGTTTGACACGCGAGAGGTCGGATATGTGGGCGGCTGCTAGGTTCGTCAAGGCTTCGGCTACAGCCATTCGAGCTGACGCAGCAGCATCCAGTAATGCCAGAGGAGTTCGCTCACCCATGGCCATAGCTTCACCACAGATAACATCAAAACCATATGAAGAACGAGTGACAGCTACGTCGGCAACAGGAACTTGCCATGGTCCAACCATTTGATCTCGTGTAACAAGGCCAGTTATTGTACGGTCTCCTATGGTTATGAGGAATGATTTGGAACCTACAGAAGGAAGGCGCAACACCCGTTCAATGGCGATCGAAAGGCGTTCTCCCAGGGTGCCCGCGGAGGGGAGATATGGAATCAATGACGACTCGAAGGGGACCCCATGTATTCTGCGGGATGTATCCTTCTTTATCATCTTCGGTGGCTTGCCGAAAAGGGTCGACATCTCGAGCCTTATGACATCTTGACTAAAGAGGCGATCTGTTACGACAAGCGCCTGCTCATTCGTTGCAACCCCGACAAAGGAAAATGGACATCGCTCCCTCTTCGCAATGGCCGAAAATTTCTCCACCAAATCTTCTGCGATAGCCAAGACATATCGCTCTTGGCTTTCGTTGCACCAGATTTCCATTGGTGACATGGACGAATCCGCTACCAAGATATCTCTGATCTCAAACCTCCCACCCAAATCTGAATCGTGAACCAACTCGGGGAGTGCATTCGAAAGGCCACCCGCACCGACGTCGTGGATACTCTGAATAGGATTCTGTTCGTTCAAATTTACACAGGCGTCGATGACTTGCTGACAACGCCGCTGCACCTCTGCGTTGTCCCGCTGAACTGAGGCAAAGTCAAGCTCTGCGGAACTCGCACCAGATGCCTGACTCGAAGCGGCACCTCCACCCAAGCCAATGAGGAGACCGGGTCCTCCCAATACAACTATCTTTGCTCCGGGGGATATTTTGGACTTCTTGGAAAATTTAGGACGGACATTTCCGTACCCACCCGCAATAAGGATGGGTTTGTGGTATCCTCTCACCTCCCGTTTCTTTCCGTCAGCTGTTAAGGGGACGCTTTCGGAAAATGTGCGGAAATAACCTGCCAGAGCTGGTCGTCCAAACTCATTGTTGAAAGCGCTGGCCCCAATCGGACCCTCAATCATGATGTCCAGGGCCGAAGCAATATGAGCAGGCCGTCCAAAGTCCGTTTCCCAAGGTTGCTTGTATCCTGGGATGAAGAGGTTGGAAACAGTAAATCCTGTTAGCCCAGCCTTAGGCTTGGACCCCCGACCAACTGACCCTTCGTCGCGAATTTCCCCTCCGGAACCCGTTGCAGCTCCAGCGTAAGGGGACACTGCTGTAGGATGATTATGTGTCTCAACTTTAACAACAATTGGCATTTCCTCTTCCCCCGCTTGATAGTAATGTTCAGAGTTCGGCCCCTCGATTACCCGAAAATACGGCGCGAGATGACCCTCAAAAACGGCAGCGTTGTCCGAGTAAGCTGATATCGTCCCTGTTTTACTCACTTTTTCGGTGTTTCGAATCATCTGGAACAGGGAATAAGGTTGGACTATATCGTCAATTGTCCAGGATGCGTTGAAAATTTTATGACGACAATGCTCCGAATTGACCTGAGCGAACATGAACAGTTCAGCATCTGTAGGATTGCGGCCCATGGCAGATTTCCCGGACACGTATACATCTGTCAAATAGTTAATCTCGTCAATAGAAAGGGCGAGTCCCAGCTCCTGGTTTGCGGAAACCAACTTTTTCTTCGCATCTTCTGAGGAAGACGAACTTGAGATAAAATCGACCGTACGCAGAGGCTTCGGATTTCTATATAGGAAGAATTCGGAATCACTAGGAGCTTGAAATCGGATGCCCTGAGTCATACGATCGTGAATAAGTGGCGCAAACGAATAAACATCCTCCTGGACAATCGCTTGCTGGTCCCAAGTGGTAAAAACAAAAGCACTGCCGCGTTCCAAACGTTGTACGTGCCCACCGAGCTTGCAAAGAACTGCAATATCCGTAGCTTTGCTAGACCATGGCGAAATTAAACCTGGCCGTGGCACCACGAACGCGACGTTCGTTTGAGTCGCGACCGCTATCGAGGTCCCAGGAAGAGTAATGTCGTCACCGTAGGTCAACAGACGATCGAGCAATGACTTGAATGGAAGAGATGGTTCCTTCAACTCGTTTTCACGCTCAGAGTCCTTGCATTGTATAAGGTGTACCCAGATCGCGTCAACGCTGCGTATTCTGGGACAGATCTGTTGTATATCACGTAGGAGCTTCCCCCGCTTCGCAGCCGATATGGATGAGGAACCTTGAAGAATCAGCATTGCTGATAAAAACAACGTTTAGCCAAGAAATTAATGGGACATCGTAACATACGGGACACTGCAGAGGATGTCGGCTACAAGGAAAAGAATCGGAGTTGTAGATAATAATTTAGTCACGCGACTTTATCCGATTTTATTTCCATAAGGATCAGATAGCTGTTGGAGCATTTTTTGATCAGAAAGAACAACTTGAATTCTCATACAGGGCCCTCTTCGCAAACAAAACCTCCCAAGGAATCATTAATCAACATTCACATCAAGACTATCCTCAATCAGCACCAAACTCTCTATAAGCCTCGTGAAAGTATTCATAGCCAAATCCGTCGCCTGCCTTGTGTCGTCCAAAGCAGCCTCGGCCCTCGGCTGTATACTAGTTACTTGGACATTAAATAGTGTTAACACTCCTGAGGCTTGTAAAGGAGGTATCCTCAGTGTGAGAACTTGATTGACGAGTACGGCATAATATCAACAGTTGTATTCATTTCTTGACGTTTTCCAGAATACCAAACCCTGCAAAGACACAGAATACAAATCCACTTCACATCCGATTCATTCGGCTATACTACGACTGGCCCCCAAACAGAGCCTAGGAAAGGAAATATGATGAGTAGTCCTCCTGCATATTAAACTTACCAGATTGCTGATGGCACGTCAATTTGTAGTTTGAATTTTAATTTGCTTAGTGAAGCTTCTTCTGCCGCATTTTGCATATGGAGCCTTTTGCAGTAACCTATTCATTTCCTTTAATGGAAGATCCATGAGGGGTCTTCTCGTAAACGTCATCCAGCTGGGTAAACTGTATAAAGATATACTACTACCGTCCCACGCTTAAAATGCTGTTGCCATTCCAAGTTTTGCCACTGGTATGTTCGCATAGATGTCCCCAAGTCAAAAATTACGAATCGCCGTCATGTACGTCCCGTCACAGCTTCTCGAAAACCCAACCAAAACGATTTTATGAACAGCGGAGGAGGAATTGGTGGGCTCACGCTTTCGGCTGCACTCAAATTCTTAGGCAACGAGCATAATTTTGAGATCCACATCTATGAAGCAGCATCAAATATTGCGGAAATAGGCGCTGGAATTAATGTTTGGCCGCGGTCATGGCATATCATGGAAAAAATTGGACTAAAAGATAAGCTTCTCGACCTGCTCTTTGAAACGCCGGACGATTCGATGCGTGGGTTGAATTCAATCACCATTCCGAAATGCTCGTCAATGAAATATTATTAACAGAGACAATCTTCGAATGCCGGAAGAGTGACCAGCACAAAGGTGTGCATATCCAAGATTTGAATATGAAGGGTACGTGTTTTCATAAATCTATGAAATGCCAGCCTCGCTAGAGGAAAGTTGTAGGAGGCACAGTCCGATTCCACAGAGCCGAATTACTTCAAGTCCTATATGGCAAATCCATGGGGCAAATCCACTTGTCTCACCGCTTCGTATCCTACGAGGAGCATGAGAGAGAAGTGCTGCTCCAATTTGAGAACGGAATCACAGCTAAATGTGACGTTCTCATTGGGGCAGATGGAATTAGGTCTGCCGTGCGCAGGTGTTTCTTGGACAGTCAAGGCCTCAAAAATTCACCTTCTCATAAACCTTACTGGTCTGGAGCTTATGCATATCGCGGCCTTGTTCGTCTGGAAGATTTGCATAAGGAATTTCCAGGACATAGGGTCTGTGACCAAGCAATGATGGTAAGTGTTTCTTCTGCCAATTTGTTCTGGCAATCTTACTGATATGTCACAGTATTGCGGGAAATTTAAGGTTTGGGGAATGTCACTCTGAAATTGTTTCGTTCAAATTGCTGACAGTCTACAGCATATTATTGCGTATCGTGTTTCGCATAACAAACTGATAAATGTTGTTGCCACCGTTTCCGACCCTTCAAAAGAAGACAGTGTCCTAGACGGATCTTCTTCGACAGCGATTACGAAATTAGATATTTTGTCTTCTTTCGCCGGCTGGGAACCGGAAGTGCAAGCGCTCCTCAAAGTTAATATATTTATTTTCTTGTGCATATGAACAAATTGCTCACACTAGTTCTTTTCTTACAAGTGCATCGACAAACCTATGAAGTATGCGTTGCAAGCCATACAACCTCTGAACCGATATTCAATCGGGCGTGTGATACTACTTGGAGACGCAGTGAGTGACAACTTTGATAGGGATATTGATTCTTACTTATGTGCATATTTGAATCGAGGCACACGCAATGATGCCTCATCAAGGAGCAGGAGCGGGTTCTGCAGTAGAGGTAATTCAATGACCTTAATTTTCGTCGCAAATTTCGTAACATTTCTAGGATGCCTATATTCTGGCCTGTCTCTTGACGAGCCCCCTATGCACGAGTTCTGCAGTTCCCACAATTGCTGATATTTATGACGCTATCCGCCGGCCTGCTGGAAATCTAGTCATGGAATTGTCCATAACTACCGGAAAACTCTGTCAGATCGCCTCTACTGGGTTTGAAGACGTTGTAGAAGGCGACTCTATCCCTGTCGAGAGGCTACAGAATTTGTGCGACGTGATCGCCAGAAACTGGGAGTGGTGTTGGAAAGAGTCAGCTGAAAATGATAAACACCGTGCGCTCGAAATGCTTGCGATGCGGTTTCCTAAGCAACGTGAGTATATATTATCGGACTCCGGCTGACCCTTTTCTCCAATTGGCAATTCTAATCTGAATCAGGAGTTGCAAATAAATCAAATCCCGGCTTCAAGGAACTCTAATAATAATCACGGAGTTGTGAAATATTGCTCGAATCGCAGTATTGATTCGCGCGGGTGCAATTGTTACATGCTGGTCGCAACAAAATCACAGCCAGTTAAACTGGCAAGCTTTTTCACATAAACAAACACATGATATTATTTACAAGAGGTTTGACACGGTACCTACTAAGTAATTGTCAGGAGGTCTGAGACGACGATTGTTGTTATACCAATATAGATTTTAGAGGATGTATTACACCTTTTAGTTCCTACGACACTAGCACTTACTAAATCAACCATATGGAAGCGAGTATTCTCGAATCTAAGCCGGGTATTCTGATATAATTTTAGGTCATATCCCAGGGAATATTTTCTATTCTGAGAGTGTATTTTAGCGAAGTCTACGGCACTACTAAACCTATATGGTATGTTGGGCTATATAAGTAATAGGGTCTTTTTCCAGATGCGTCTGCTCTTTGCCTGGTGATTCGAAGGCCTTTTATGGCAGCTATGAAAATTTTGGTTTCACGTTTTTAGCACAGATACAGTTGCGGACAGCCAAAGTCCACAAATTGAATATCTCAGGAACCAGATTTTTTGGCAGAATTCTGACAACAGAT
>QDKV01004992.1_pt1 | contig 21313 bp, 23 predicted proteins | sample 1861101 | NCBI WGS metagenome assembly QDKV01 (sample SAMN04275158, study PRJNA302643) | Fungus metagenome, whole genome shotgun sequencing project. | isolation source: fruitbody | host: Mallocybe terrigena | place: Sweden | collected 2013 | reverse complement strand
CTCTTCTGTGAATCCTACTTCCTGTGACCCCTTGCATACAGATATTATCCAGCTAAGAAGTAATGCGTAAACAGCCTATCGTTCCCATTGTTGATTTTTGAGAGTATGTCTTTTACAATTCATTTGTCCAATACGACCTTCGAGGCCGATCACAGTGGTTTAGAGTTATACTTTTTTTCCAATGCGTGCACCTTCCTCCCCCGAGATAGAGGTACACCCGGCGTCAAGGTGGTACTCGAGTCAACTTCCTCTTCATAACTCGAACAAATCGATGGAAGCATCTCGCCAGCAGGTTTTGCAGCAAGAGCCTTTCCAGCCTGTTAAATACACAGACAACGGCCAGTTGTCAATCGAATCCGATGTCTTCTATGTTCCGGTATCAAGGAATCGAGTTGCCCTTGATGCATCCATTTTGCTGAAAGGGTTTCTCTACATACAAATCATTGGTACATTGTGTCCATCCCTGTGGGACATTGAAACATTTGTATCCGGTTGCACTCTGAGGTACTCCTTTCATATCTACCATGCGCATAGATGCCTAACCTCGTGAGTCGTGGGTACAATGACTCTTTATTTCTGATATGAGTGGATTTCCAGTCCACTTCGCGTGGCAAATACGAGTCCCCATGCGGTCCTGCAAGTGTTCGCAATTGACCCACGACTCTCAACATAAGAGATAGCACCCAGAGTAACAGAGGTGTCAGTTTTTCGAGTCTTTAAAATTTTACTAACTTGAATGCACCTGGATGCCTGCGCACTGTGACGACCGAGGTCTTGAGGCCAAAATTTAATCATTCAAGTTACATAACACGTTCATGGTTATTAATTTCGCGCACGGGTTTATGCGAGTAGGTGGAGTATATGATAAAAAAGCCTACCATGCGAAACAAGACACCCTTTGGCCTCATCGAGTCAATTGAGTGTCCAGACGCTGGAGGGGCTTGGTAAACGCCTTCACCTCAGCGGCGCATCAAAATCCTGTCAATTCAAAAACGTACGGCATAACAAAAATTCCTACAACAAGAAATAATTGTATGAACAGATAAGGGAAACAGAACGTCAATTATGGCACAAAAAAAAGGATTAAATACTTTCAACGCTAAGAGTATCTTCGAGTGTCTCCTAACAATCATGAAAAAAAAAATATCCCAACTCCAATGAAAATGGGAATGTTCGCCTAAAAATGAGAGAAGTCGGGCATTGAAGATGAAGCAAAAATAAAGTCATAACATGTAACGGAGAGGGAAAAATGTCAACAAGTGTCGAGATCGTGAATGGGAATGGAAACAAATCATGAACATCAACCGCTCAATAAAGATTCTCCACACGGGTCACATAGTTGAATTGCAAATCGTTCTGCAAGATCAGGTGAAATGTCTCAAGCCAAGAAAGCAAGAGCAGCTGCAGCCAAAGCCCCAAGCAGAGTGGAATGGGCAACAAGTTGAAGGCTGCCGGATGTGCCGGTCGGAGATGGGGAGGCACTGGGGGTAGTACCACTACTAGCACCACCACCACTACCAGCACCAATACTACTACCACTGGCAAGACGAGAGCTGGTTGTGGAAGTGCCAGTTGTGGAAGTGCCAGTTGTGGAAGTTCCAGACCTGGAGCTGAAAATGTTGGTGCTTATCAACAACATTGAAGGCAAAACGTACCTGGAAGTAGACGTCGTTGAGGTACTAGAACGACTACCTGTGGAGGTAAGACAGCTCGAATCGGCTAGAGAAGAGGATTGTGAATTTTTGAATACATAATATAAAGCGACCAACTTACTGGAAGCCACGACGGTGAATGGGGCAGATTGAGCGACTCTGCCAGTTGAGTCACGGAGCGTCAAACCGAGGGATGTACCTGAAAGGTGATAAGGTTTTCATTAGGGCACAAGATCGCTTGATAAGGCGCACCAGCAGGCTGGTCAACGACCCATGTGAGAGAAGTTCCATTCTGTCTTCCAAAGTCACGAAGAGGTGTTGCGCTTGGTTGGCCACCTGGGAGTAAACTAGATGAAGAATGAGAGCGGATTAAAAAGGAATAGATAATCTTGTCAACGCACCTCTACGAATATAGTAAGTGTCGGGAATTGGTAAGGATGACGGCATGATTGAAATAGATAGGACAAACCAAGAAGTAAGGAGCTAGGTGCGATTAGACAAGGCAAGTGAGGGGAATGAATTTTGGACTTACCGGTTCCGCCCGTCCAGGTGATCAGGAGAGGTTGGCATACAACGATACCAGTTGTGCTGGTAGAGTTGAGATGTCGAGTAACCAAAGAAAGTGTAGGAAACAAACGTACGGAGTATTGATAGTAAGGTCCTGAGCATAAACGCCAGCGAAAAGGGTGGCGGCGGCGGCGGCTACGATGGCAAAGAACTTGAACATAACGGCGGAAAGGTGCGAGGAGAAGGTGCGGGGGTTGCAAGGTAAAAGCCGGGGTGATTTTATAGATCGAACGCCAAACAAAAATCAATAACATTGACATCATAGCGCAGCAGGTTGAACTTGCACCTCCAGGACAAACGAGCATATCAACTTGTATAGATGCTCATTTATTATGTTATGGCCTCAAACACACGATAGGGTTGTATAAAAGAAAAAAGTGATTGTTCACAAGTTCTGAGAATGCCAAGATAAGGTTGAGATAAGGATACTTTTTATCGCAGGGCAGGGTAAGTTTTGTCTGGACCGCTGACTTTCTTTTTGTCAAAAATAAGAGAAGCAAGCATATTCTAAGATTTTTTTCAACTGAATTGCGCAGAAATTATTGACAATACTGTCTGATGCATGTTTGATACAGTTTTTATAGATAAATAAAATAAATAGTTGGCTGGGCTGCGTAAGCAGTTCGCTTTTTCCTGGGTTGTGCATGCCAGTTTACATAAGGCGGGCCGAATACTAACACATGGCTTCCGTCACCTAATGATGCTACAACTACGATGCTATGTCTTCCGGTTCTGTCGTGAACACCAAAGATTGTCCATCATCTCCAGCACTAACAATAACTGTTCCATTTAATCCCAACGACGCAGCCAAGACGGCCGCTCTATGTCCCGTGTGTGTGGAAACCAGGCTCCCCGTTCGTGCATCCCACGTCTTGAGGGTTCTATCTGCAGATGCCGAGACCAACAAATGCGATTTCGGCGCGGAAGGCGTGAGGAGGGAGGTTATGGCGTCCTGCCACAAGTAATAATATATATATAGAAGGTAAGTGACAAACCATTTATGACGAAAAGGAAAAAAAAGATCACGCACTTCGTGTCGAAGAGACGCACGCAAGCGCATCGTACTGAGATCCCAGACACAAGCCTTCCCATCCGTGGCGCCAGTAACGGCCACACCCGGACTCGCACCAGCGTTACCCGTCAGCTCAACAAACGCCACGGCCTCGATGCTCTCGCCTTCCGTGTGTCCACCAAGTGTGGCGACAATCTCCCACTTGCTGAGGCTGACGACACGCACGCCGCCCGCAGCGCCGCCTACGACGACAAGCGTGGAGGATGGGTTTACGCCTAGGGAGGTGATACCGTCTAGGTTAAAGCGGGCATCATCAGGCCCTCTTCTGAAGATGGGGTTCGATGAACGGGGTTCCCAGAGCATCAAATAACCTTGTAGGTCTGCCGAGACGATTTTTTTCCCTGTGAAGAATTCAGTATATTAGCAAAGGAATGAGAGAAGTATTACCATCAGGTGTGAATTCACCACAGCTTACTGGTCCTTTGTGTCCTGCAAAAACCTGCAGCGTGTTTCCCGATGGCACTGGCGTAATAATTTCAACTATCTAAAAAAATGTGGTGCGAAGATAGGTAGCTTACGCTGCCATAGCCAAAGTGTTGAGTCATTGGAACCGGCTAGAAGAACGTTGCCTTTCGGGTGCCATCTTAAGAACTACAAGGCAAGGCAGGTTAATGGATTTACCCTTTAAAGGCACATTCCAACCACATACCATAACCTCATCTGGACCATGTAGCTCCGTCAAAAACTCCCAAGTCTTATAATTCTCTTTCCCCACTCTCCTCCATATCCGCACTTTCCCATCCATCCCACCCGTCGCGACCAACTCCCCATCGCGGCTCCACGCCGTACACGTCACGCTATCCGTATGTCCCGTCAACTTTACGAGGATCTCACCATCTGTGATGTCCCATATGTAGCCCAGATCGTCTTCACCTCCCGAGACGGCCAGCGGCTCTGTCGGGTGGCAGGCGACGGCGAAAACGGAAGCGGTGTGTGCTGAAAAATGCTGGACTGCGGTGGTAGGGATGTGAGAGGAGCTTTCGCCTAGGTCCCCAACTGTATCTCGTGCCTCGTCGTCGTCATCGTCCATGGGAACATCCCCATCGTCGAGCTGGATTTCTTGGACGATATCATCTTCAGTGATAAACTGCTCGCCTTCTTCTTCATCGAGTTCGATGTCTTGATTTTGAACTTTTCCTGAGGCCATGCAACTCGGTGTTAGAGGTACAGGCCGTTTAAGAGCAATAAGTGTCGCTGAGTCAATGGATGACTGAAGCAAGCTTAGAAATCTTCACGGTATGTACGTGGCTATATCGGGTACAAGTTTATTGATGGTATTATGTCGGGCGGCGGCTCGGGCCGTCTCGTAAAATGCTCCTGAACTGGCCGTAATAATTTGATTCAGCACTTGCATGGGCTGGTTATTACACAAATGGAGAGTAGTCTTAGATATACAATTGTATGAAAAAAAGTTGTTCGGCTTTGTATTCGAGGTGAACGCGAAGCTAAGACAAGTTACTATAACGGACCGCATCAGACACGTCAGTAATGTTGGCCACACAATTTCCCATTCTTCTTTATTCCTCCACCAACCATGTTCTTCTCTTTTTCTTCTCTTTTCCTGACAGCGCTCATAACGAGCGTGAGCGCATCCAACGTTGTAGAACTCAATCCAGACAATTTTGATGATTTCATTGGGAAAGGAAAACATGCTCTAGTTGAATTGTGAGTCGCACTTGTCTTCACCGTCTATTCGCCAATACAAGTCTTTTCTGACCCCCTCTTTTCCCTGTCTTTGTATTGATTTCAATTCAACAGCTACGCACCATGGTGGTACGTCTTTGGCACTGCGCATTTCATTCACGGAACTTTCTCATTTCATTCAAACTACATAGTGGACATTGTCAAGTATGTACTACATATGATCTCTTTCTTCGAGGTATCGAGCTAAGCCCAAATCCTTTAGAACCTTGAACCCATCTACGAGCAAGTAGCCGACGCCTTCGCACACATCAGCGACAAAGTCATCATTGCCAAAGTCAACGCAGACGGCGTCGGAAAACCTTTAGGACAGAGATTCGGAGTCCAGTCATATCCCAGTACGTCCTTAAACTCTATATCAAAACCCATTTACCATAAGAACGACCTTTAACGCTTCGCATGTCACCTTTAGCTTTGAAATGGTTCAGCGCTGACGGCAAAGAGGAGCCATACAGTTCTGGTCGGGACTTTGAAACAATTGTTGGCTTGTACGTGCCCAAAGTTTTTTTTCTCCCCCGTTTTCTGGTTGGGTTTACTTTCGACGCTCAAATTTTCCTTCCAGTGTTCAACAACAAGCCGCCGTCACAGCCAAACTTCCCGTACCCCCTCCAACGAACGTGGAGAATGTGGATGTGCACACCTGGGAAGAAGTCGTCGAAAAGTCGGACAAGCATGTGCTTGTTTCGTTTACGGTACGGTTGTATTAAATGCCCAGTGTTTTCTGACTTGAATCTGTGTTCCACATCCAGGCGCCTTGGTGTGGACATTGCAAGAGCTTGAAGCCTATTTACGAAAAAGGTAAAAAGTCGGACTGTTTCCCCCCCCGTGAAGTTTGATTAAACCTGCTTCTAAAACAAGTTGCGACAACATTCAAACCCGAATCTGAGGTGCCCTTTCCCCCCTTTACCCTCCATACCCTCACTAACCAAAACCAAACAACAGTGCCTCGTCGTCAACATCGACGCCAACGAGGAAAAGAACGCTGACATCTCCGCCAAATTCGGCGTCCAAGGCTTCCCCACCCTCAAGTTCTTCCCCAAGGGTGACAAGGAGCATCCTGTGGAGTACGAAGGTGGAAGATCAGAGGAAGATTTGGTCAGGTACTTGAACGAGAAGTGTGTGACGGAGAGAGCGGTGGGTGGAGGGTTGAATGAGAAGGTGTGTGTTATATTTTTCTCGTTGTTGGTCTTTTCTTCTTCCTTTCTTGTGGTCTTTGTGCAATTATTCGCATTGTGTACACTTCCACCATCCTTTTTTGAACACTCCCCTTTTCATACTGTCTCGTAATTTTTACCGACCCTCACAACGCCCACGATCTAGGCCGGCCGTCACCCACACCTCGACGCCCTAGCCCAAAAATTCTACAAAGCCCCCTCCGACACTGAGCGCAAGTCTCTGCACAAAGAAGCCAAGGCGGTCACCACACAAAACGTGAGTGAGAACAACAAGAAAGGCGGAACATATTATCTATATGTTATGGACAAAGTCGTGAGTGGACCTTTGGGAACAGGGTATGTTGACAAGGAGAGCAAACGGTGAGGTTTTCTTTTCTTGTTGTCCTCGTCCAAAGTTTAGGTGAAGATCCTGGCTGATTTTTTTTTTTTCTCTTCTCTCTTCACCTTTGCATTTCCTCTTGCACGTGTCTCAAATCATTTTATGTGCATTGCCTGTTTGGGACAACCTTTCCGTCCAATCAAACAAATTTTCAATCCCCCGAATGTATTCCTATCAACGTCACACATTCACACCACCACACACATACTCCCCACAAATACAACTATCACAGCCTCTCCAAGATCCTCGAAAAGCGGAATCTGTCCGCTGCTAAATTGGACGAGATCCAGATCAAAGTGAACGTGCTCAAAGCGTTCGTGGAGGAGGGTGATGTGGAGGCCAAGTCGGACGACGAGAAAGTGAAGGAGAAGGTTGGGAGGGCTGAGGCTGAGCTTTGATTTGTTGTTGACTGTGCCACGGATATGTTCGGGGTTTACAAGCGTTCTTTTTTCCGTTTCGGATCCCTGCAAGGGTTATGCATTCGCAAACCTTGTTTTATTTACTTTTTCTTTGAAGTAAGTAGCCAACCCAATAATTGAAATTGTGGATGTGAATGTGTAAGACGTAAAACAAGATCTTAGAGCTTGCCTCGTGTGTGGACATGAGGCTGGTCACTTGGTTTATTCAGGCCCACACATGGGAGAGGTTGATCCTTTGAGTGATAGTTCCGAGCGTCCGACAACAACGAAGGATTGGAAAGAAATCGTTGGTAGAGTGGGTTAGGATGGGATAGACCTAAAGTTCTCCCTGCAACCCCAATGAATGCTTTTGCAACGCTGCGCTATCGGAATAGATCGTTCAACGATCGATTGGGGGGTCGACAGGACAGAGGTGGGGATTGGATTGACTGACGACCATGATGCAATAACGAGTGCTTGAGCACACATGCTCTGTGATGACTGTGGCGTTTTTATTTCTCGGAACGAGGGGGTGGGTACCAGTGGCTAGGCTTGGCTTATGAGATTATATATAATAGACGTGCGTGTGTGCAAGTGCCTCGAGGCAACCTAAAGAGATCTTGGGTTCAACTGCACCCGCAGACGATAAGAGCCCTCTTGCGATATGCTTTTTCTTACTTTCGGTTCATAAATTGAGGATTCACTCATCATAACTCACTTTTTCCCTTTCCACATTTGATCATCGCCAAAAGACCAAAGAAAAAAAAGAGTAATGACTTACTTTTCAAATTTTCCACGATTTGGGACTTTCCCATTCTCGAGACGACGGCGTAACACCGTGGACTCGACGATGGAGATGCCTATGCCTGTTCATGTGACGCAGCTGGAGGCGAAGCCTAGACAGAGAACGCAGGAGGACGAGGAGGAGGAGTATATTCCACCTGATAGCAGTGAGGAGGATGAGGATATGGAGTTTGGTGAGGTTGAAGTTGCTGTGAGTAAAGGTGGAGGTAGGAGAGAGGGAGGAGAGGGAAGGAGAAGAGGAGAAGAGGAGGGTGGACGACTCGGACTCGAACAGGGAGGGAGAACTCTGAATGAGCCAGTTATACCAAATAATTTGTTGAGGATCCGTCCTTATCGATTTCGATACTCGAAGCGGGCGTGGAAGCATGTCGTCACGACGGGATTAAGAGAACCCATGGAGTCACCAGAGGGCCAAGAGAGTCGAAAACCCCCTTGCTCGAGGGTACGGATCATCACCTGGAACATCGACATGGTGTCCAAGTTCCACGAGGCGCGACTCCGTGCTGCACTCCGACACATCGAGATAGACGTACTCAAGAGCCAGCATAGCGACATGCCCCCCGAGCCGTGTGTGATTATGCTGCAGGAAGTACGGGACGACATGTTGCCTGTGCTTCTGGCCGACGAGTGGGTAAGGCGATGGTTCATCGTCGCGCCGACGAGGAAGGACAAGTGGCCGGAAGGCGCGTGGTATGGGATTGTCACGCTTGTGTCGAGGAGCTTGAGCATTGCGGAATGTCATATATTGCATTTTGGACTGTCGATGATGCATAGGACGGCGCTGTGTGTGAAGGTTCGGATGACGAATCCGAGTGGAGAAGGTGACGGTCAGGGCGGAGGCCCTGTGGTGGTTGCGTTTGTGAACACACATCTAGAGTCGCTCGTGGAGGGGTCGATGGCTCGGCCGAGACAGTTGGAGGTGTGTGCACGATTTCTGAAGCTCAAGGGCGTACAAGGGGGTGTGGTCTGCGGGGACATGAATGCGATCACACCCGACGATACCAAGCTTGCCAAAGAGATGGGCCTGAAAGACGCGTGGACTCGAAGAGACGATGTCGAAGACGGCCATACGTGGGGATACCAAGGCCAGAACGACGACGGACACCCGACGAATAGGCTTGACAAGGTGTTGTATCTGCCTGGGACGGGATACAAAGTCGACGAACCAAAAAGAATTGGCAGAGGAGTCACCATCAGAGAGGGCGCTTGGATCAGTGACCATTATGGTCTTGAAACTACCCTGCATTTATTCAAGTCTCGCTCAAATTCTGCATGATTCACCCCCGCAGTTTTCCTTTTATGGTCTTTTTTTTGCTTCCGTTCTTTGTCTCTTCGACCTGCCATTCACATTAGTTTAGAGAACAACCAAACAACTTACCTTTAGTTCTTGAATATTTTCCATAGCTCCATGTGACCAAATCAACCCATGTCCATAACTGAGCTGAGGTGTTAATACGCGTGACACCGCAAAATTTGACAAAGAGATTGAGGTTCAGTGCGCTAAGATTCACACTGTTCAAACGTTCAAGTTTCAGGAGTAAAAGAATAAGAATATTACTAATTAGGTATCAAACACATTGGTTGAAGCAGACGGAAACTCATTAAAGAATGAAATCTAGACTAATTATGGATCTATATGTGCAAGTCACTTGTCGTTCTGATTCACGAGACAGTACTGTAACAGTTCGTTAGAACCAGGCCTCTAGCAGGAGAAGACACGCACATAAAAGTTGTAGAGGGAAATCTCACTAAACTTCTCACTAAACTTGAGAATAATGAGGTTGAGGTGATTTCGAGGTGGATAAGTGAGGTACTGACGGATGTATAACTAGGGCGCTTGGGAAGACCCTACGCTTGGGAAGATCCTTGATTGGTCGTAGACTGCAAACGATTCGCCAATACTGCAAATAACAATTAAGCACGATTTATATGCTAGTACTCATGGCAAGTACCTTGCACCACCAGCTCTACTTCCTCCCTCCTGTGCTCGTCCCACCAGCCAGGTCAAATACCTCGTATGGGTGAGGAATAGTCTGGAGGTTCGCTCTAAGCTGAACCCGCTGCATGATGTCTCGGAGCATGATGAGGCAAGACAAGCCTCGAATACCCCCACCATCTGTAAACAATATTAATGTTGCTGAAGCTGATGGTCACGGTGACATGCCTATGGACAGAAGGGATATACCCTGCTGAGGACGTGTAGCGGTAGACATGAAGTAGGAGGAGAAAACAATCTCATCCTGACAGCCACGTCTAGGTCCTAGATAAGTCTGTATTGAAACGGTCCAAGAGAGCATCACGATTACTCGAGTACTCCCTCAAGCTGCGTCCTCAAAAGTGCGCCAGATCTGCCTTACCCTTCACCCTACTTCGAGTGCTGTCACCCCGTCTACCCTCACCAGAGTACTACACTGTTTCCATCATGGCCAACGCCATAAATGCAACATGTCGGATTTTCCCTTGCTACTGCACAGCACCACGTCGCATCAGAACTTGAATCGCCTCTTGAATCACCTGTTCATCAACGCCTTCAGCATAGTTGTGAAAAAGATGTTGGAATTTTACAATGGTTGTAGTACGTCCGAATCCCCAAGCTTTTGTGGGAAATCCGAAATTCCCTTTTTTGGTACATAGGGCGCCTATCTTTTATCCAATTTATCTATTTGTATATAGTGAGCCTGTCATACATAATTCAAGTTTATATTCATTGGGTGACTTCCCATAACACTATCTTGAATATCTATTTCTAAAACGCCACCATCACTGTTAGCTACCAGTTTACGACGTACTCTATATTTACAAAAGAGGAACATTGATGTCGGAGATCCAACGCATATTGATAAGTAACTACATAAGTGCAAACACAGACCAAGATTTCAAGACATGAGCACCACTAAAGCGCAAAGCCTGCGCCTCTTATCAATAGGTGTGGTCTTTGGATATAAGCTTCTTTTAACTCCTTCACATCTCAACACACAGATAATGGAGGTATCCGTGGAATGTCGCCCTTACTGATTCTGCGACATATCCTCGTCAATATACAGCAAAAGGAAGGGCTCCCAGATATTCCTCGGCCATGCGACATCTTTGATCTAGCTGGAGGGTCAGGGACTGGGGGGTACGTGACCATTATCATCTAAGTGGCTACTGATCAATATTTGGCAGGATCATTGTAATAATGCTCTTTCGTCTACAAATGTCGATCGATTCTGCCATTGAGGCTTATCTAAAGCTCTCAGAACATGTTTTTTCAGAAAAAAAGTGGTTCTTTCAAGAGGGAACATTTAAAGCGACGCGCTTAGAAGAGGCAACGCTCTCAATGATTCAACGGAGCAAAGGTGGAGATCCCAGACAAGTTCTCCTTTTAAACGAACAAGGGCCAAAATGGTACATTTTAATCCCATGTTCATATTCACCTATTTGACGGAAACAACCAGTTTTGTCTCTGCAATGTACCCACACGAACGAGGCGTTGGCTTTCCAACATTTTTCTGCAGTTGGGCATCTAAAATTCGTAATGATTTCCTTAATCTAGATTTCACAGTTGTTGAAGCGGTGCGAGCCACAACTGCAGTCCCAGCTTTCTTCAAACCCGCTCGAGTCGGACATGTAATTCCAACCTCATACTTTGATATCAAGCTGCGAAGTAATAATCCCACACAATATGTCATAGACATGGCAAGGGAACTATATGGTGATCGACCAATATCTTGTCTCATGTCTCTTGGGTCAGGTCAAACCGATGTCATTGGCCCATGCGCACGGTTACCCGGATCGGCTGATACTTACCGGCGGTGGTTACCCAAGAAGTTACTTCGAGCACTTCAAGATGTCATCACAGATTGTGAACAGAAATCGATGGATATGAGACGTGAAATTCCTCGACATTTAAGCTCGATCTTGTATATTCGATTTAACAATGATAATACGCTAGGGCTGTTGGAATCACTGGATGAGTGGAGAAGTGTTGGCATTAATGACCATACAACAGCTTACCTTGTGGACGCCTGGCGCCCAGGGGATCTAGATCGGCTGTTGCAGGCGCTGAAAGGTGCGAGTGCAGCAATACTTCCCATTTCAACCACTCACAAAAAAGTAGGGACTGGAATGGCAAATTCAACAGCTTCCAAAGATGACCATATTCCCCGGAAATGCTCTCATGAACAACCGCATCAGACTTCAGTGGACTAATGAGGATCACTCAGATGACACCGTTAGGTCCGACTTTAAGCCCAGGTGAGTCATTTTTACTTTACAGCACTTCTCGGCGGACTCACCTTTATTTTTGAACAGAAAGGCTCACCTACACGAGAAGAGTTTCATCACCGCAACGTTCGAGTTCCCTGGGGTCCTCAAAGAAAACATCCAAATCAGTGTTTATGACCGCAAGTTGTGTCTCTGCTGAGATGAGGCAGTCGAGCGAGCATGACGACGTTAATTTTTTTTATTCGGGAACACCATTTTTGCAAGTGTTTGAGAACCTTGCGGCTTCCCATTTTTTAAAATTCCCGGCTGTTGATGAAATAAACTAAACGTCGACGTGCTTTTTATGATGAAGAAATCACGGCCTTGCCTAGAAAAATGCTATTTACCCCTCTAGTCCGTATCACATCCAAACCTATGGCACTTAGGCTGTAGTTACATTTTTTTTTTTATCGATGTCTATCAAGGAAAAATAACAAAAAAACAACTTTCATCCTTGCCAAAGTTTCAGTTCGACATAGTAATTCGATCTCTCCCAGCCATCTTGAATGATTTCGACGCCCCTAGGAGATTTACCATGCTGTGGTCCGATGGACAGGGATAATTCCTTGGCAGCGTCCTCCACTAGACCCCTCAGTTCTCCCCTTGAAAACAGATGGTAATACCTGTTGAAAACCTGCGGCGCCGCTTTGTTCAGATCCGAGTTGTTGAGTTCTTTTGATAGCACCCATGGTACGACAACGTCCATTCCTTTGTCGGGAACCGAATCCTCATCTATCAAGACTCTGCGTTTTGATAGATCGTCCTGTTCAATAGCCCAAACGTAAATCAGGATGCGGCCATGACTTGGAGAGACTGCTTGGAGAAGGCGCTGGACGGGCTCAGCTGATTGCAGACAGACGAAGATCTATACTTACCTTCACAGCGGACAGTCGTCGTTCGGGCGTTGCAAGATGGTGAATTGTTGCAATCGAAATAGCATAGTCCTAATTGCTTGTTCTTAGTCATTTCAGACAAGATTTCAAAAAAGGCTAACGAAGATTCCCATTCTCCAAGGGTTATCAAGCACATTGCCCAATATCACCTCTCTAAAAACGCTAGTGGCCCCAGCTTTTCTCGCAATGTTCAACAAATTCTTACTTCTGTCCAAGCCAATCGTCCAGATATCCCCAGGTCGGCCAGGTGACAAAGGCAGGTATTTTCCATTCCCAGTGCCAGAATCCAATCCTACCCATCCAGTAGTCAAGCTGGAAAGGAAATTCGCGATGATAGGCCACGGCTACCCTAATGAAATTGAAGGGAACAACAGGGAAAATATTTCGTGGTCATCGTGCTCACCTTGTATCGTGTTGATGAAAAATGGGGGGCGATTTCGTCGTAGACTGTATGTACATTCCGATATTCGAATTCGTCTGGCTCTCCCACCACTTTGGCTGCCTCCAGAACGCGTGGTGCCATGTAGTCCTCTTATTTCGAATGATCAGTCAGTCTCAACTAGAGATTTCTTGATGGCAGAAAGGATCAATTCACATCACATGGTGACACGGCCGCTCATTATGGATCGTTGTACAACTACAATTTTTAATCCTCTGTGCTATAGTACTATTAGTAGACTATAAATTACGACACCCAGAGAACCTCATCCATTACTCTATATATCCCATTCATCCCAAATCAATAGATCATCCGGAGCAGGTGTAAGCAAGCTAATCTCTTCGGTTTCACGCAATTCCACAATTTTTTCACTTTGACCGTCCTTGTCGTCTTTTTTGCCACGCATCACAACCAGGACAGGATCATCTCTTGTCGTGTACGGTCCAGAATAAAGGAGTCGTATGTCCTCGCCTTTGATGACCTGCACAATCCGTCCAGTCGTGATATTCCGTATTTCGATAAACTCAGACGAGATGAGGAGTACATGTCCGTTTCGGTTAGCGTACGACGTCACCTTCGTCTCCCACTTTATGTAGCCATATAGTCTTGTGGGAACGCCGTGCTTGTCGATATAACACCCAAGAGCTATATACATAAAGGGAAACTTATTCGAAAGAAATACAAAAAATAACTTACTGTCATAAATCACCAGGAGCTCATTTGGATTCACTCGGACAAGACCTAAAGGTTTGGCACCCTCGACTTGCAACTTCAGCATAGCCATAGGCCGACTATTCACAACATCCTGGAGGTCCGGGACAACAACTATAGCCGACTGGGCAAGGCTACAGAAAGGTCCTGTCAGACCCTTGCGAGACTCGATTCTCCGCAATCACTTACTTCGATGGATCGGCTGTTATGATTCCTCCACCCGTGCAGATACCTACAGTCCTAATAAGAGCGACGGCGTCATAAGCGTCTTTCGGAACATAACCAGCCTAGACAAAAAACGGTCGTCAAAGGCCACGAGAACTGAAGAACAATCCACGTACTTCCCCATATGTCCGAAAACTGCGAAGGACGGTCAACTGATTCCGCTGAGGTTGTGGAACTTGCTCTGTTGAATGTACAGCTTCCAAAACGTGCACAGTGGCTGATCCCAACCGCCGCTTGGACGCGTACACCACTATCAACACGGAAAGCGTAGATCATTAGGGAAATAACAAGAGACACGAGCAAAAAATCACTTACACAAAGCTCTTTCTCCAATATGAAGATGTTTACAGAAAGCAACATGTGGATCATTCGTAAGTTTCTCGACTGAGGCACTCAATGTCTCTTGTAGAGACTGTCCAAGGCCTATACGTGCAAGGATATCGAGGGAGTATGTAAACAATAGTGAGTCGACGTGTACTACCAGCCGATTGAAAATTTTCGCATCCAGGGAGGTCAGGGCAGATAAAGATGTCGCATTCTTATGGTTCAGAGCGAAGAAGTTTTCTACGAATAGATCGTTTAAATTAGCCTTCGGATTGAAGAAAGAAAGAACTTACGGTCTGAGGAGTTCGGAGTAACATAAACTCCAGACTCACAGCCAACTGCTATGAACCTCTTTGAGCCATTGACTGTAGAACATGGGTTCAGTCTAGTTCATTTCATTCAGATATACAGAAAACCAACCAAAAGGGACAGCACATGTGATCTTCCCTGTTACCTTTGCTGAAGAGTCTCCTTGCGAAACACTCGTAGCTAGTCTGAAAAGTCCATCTGACACAACCTGTGAGCTAAACCACTGAAAGTCACCAAGTCACCATAAGAGATAGAAATTCACATGTGTACTATCATATCAAAACTCACCATATTCGAATCTTGGTAAACCTTGTGGACCCCAATCGTGTCCACGAACGCATTTTTCCACTTCTTCCTGATAGCCTCACTCGTTACATACAGGGTATACTGTTTCGCCAATTTTCTGGGTGCATGATAGACGGTAAATGGGTACACAGCAACGCTCTGCGATCGGAACGACTCGAATAGGCCACCTTCTTCCGATTTCTCTCTTCTACTTTCCGAGTTGTCTTCAAAGGAGCCGAGACGGAGGAACGATAATGGAATTGGCTTGTGGCAGATTTAGAAAAGACCAGATAAGGAAACAGTTGGCTCACACGAGACACCAATATACGAGCTACAGCACCGTTTGGTCGTTTTTCTTCTCGAACGAGAATGACTGCGCAAAAATATGGCATCAGTGGGTATTTCATAAAGAGGCGAACAGATCTGACAATAGTTATCGAGAAGGGCTGCAACCAAGTCCGTCCATTTTTCAATCAAACCGGTATCACTCCTCAACCGTCGCATGACGGGACCTATATATATCAGAGACCTGCCTTCATCGTATAAGTCCATGTCCTTCGCGTGTATTAGACACCAAACAATGCTAATAGTGATAAAATACGTACAATGATTTCAGCCTTCTGGAATACCAAGCTTTCACATAAAGCCCAGAACTTGACTTTACTTTCTGCAGCCTCTATACCTGGCTGCGTACTCTTAATCAAACCCTTCATTATTTCCAGAATAATTGGAAGCGTCTCGCTGTCCGGATGGTCATGTTCGGTATCTGTCGACTTGAGGATTTGTTCCAACAATAGATTAAGACGGGGAAGACGCGTGACAGGTCTTGAAAGAAAAGTGATCAGGTCTCGTTTCCGTATTCGAGGATCAGCAGAAACGGATTGAATAAAGGTTTCGTAAGAACGATTCCCCTTCAATTGCTTTCTATGATGTGATTCAGCCAGCGGATAATGTTTAATGTAAGTCTCATAGGCATCTCGGAAGTCAGATTTGAGAGTGGCTAAATGGAGATGATCAGGATTTAGCAGATGGGGACGCCTGGGTACACCTACCGTTCAGTATGATATCCGCTGTTGACTGAATTAGGGGGTGCTGCTCACGCTGACGGTCAAAGAGAGCTGCAAGCATTCGCTTATGGTGTAGAAAAATTGCACGAATATTTCCAAACACTTCGTCAATGAATAAGGACAGTGCAGGTTCTTGGATTATGGGCGGTTGTGCTTTTCGTAGTGATTCGATGAATACCTAGCGAAGATGTTGAATGAGCCGTGCATGAGAAGGGCAAAAGCAAACTGGCCTCATTAACTGCCTCCAAATCAGCGACATAGTCACGCTCTGATTTGACCACTTCGAAAATTACCGACTGTCGTTGCACTTCTTGCTTTCCCAATACCTCTCGTGCTTCCGGTGGGACGAGACGGTGCCATTCTTCATCTACAGATGGAAGCTCTCCGGCTTGAAAACGCCGTAGTCCTTCTTCTGATTGTAGCCTGTATAACCGTAAAATAGGGTGAGTCAGTAACCAAAGACACATACGACATGTCCGAAAACCCTTTAACTAGGTTCGAAGCACCATATTCATCTGCCTAGTTAATTGCACAATAAGTCCATGGCACCCTTTATCACGCGTATAAAATCGGCATACCTCGTACGGGTAGTCGTTGGTATTGTAAGACGCAAAAGATGTGACTGAAGTATTTGGCTGCCACTGCAAGTGGCTGGTATCAGGACCACGTTGAATATCGAATTGACTGTAACGGTGTGGTCTCCCGTTCTGTATTTGTGATGTAGATCTGAATAGTTGGGGCTGCGGAAATGCGATACTGATGCCACTATGTTCATATTCGTCTCCCGCTGACCGTGGTCTCGTCTGCGGTGATTGTTGCATAGAAGAAAGACCTCCAGTTGTCCTGGGAGGTAGAGGTGGTGGGTGCGGAATATCCCATTGCCAAGGATTGAGGAACGAATCATCACGGCCTGAAATGATTTGGTGGTTATATCGAGAGAAAGAATATGGGTTCATGATAACAGGTGGTTGCGCACCTGATGGAAGAGTGGGCAAGGGCGACACCTTGCGACCTCTGCTATCGTACATGGCGACTACACACGAATGGATTATCTCCAATGCTTGCAATTGTTTGATGACACCGTTGTGGAGATAAAAATAGATGATCTCTTGTTTACATGGGTTTGTGATGGTCTATATATCAGTTGCAGTGACACATGCCACGAAAGACAAGGTCAGCAGCTAAATCAACCCTTCCAAGGCCAGCGTCGGGGCAAACAGATCTGGTGAATGACCTGCCCGCTCCATCCACTAGTCGGATTCAACCTCGAGCAACTTCACCACGTTCAGACCTTTCTCAGTCTGTACCTGCGTCGAGATCTCGTTCACCATCGTCTTCATTCACACGTGGATCACCCTCTCTTTCGAGTTCACCATCTTCAGCAGAAATGGATATAGGACCGCAGGTTGCATCGCTTTCTATGGGCCATCACGATGGCGCAACGGGTGAATCGATTTCCATGGACGATCATCCCGGATTGAGTTCTACAGGCTTGGGTAACACTTCTTTTCCTCCGATACGAACACGAAGAAAGGAACTCTTCGTAGAACCTATGCCCGATGATCCCATGCTTGCCGGGCCTGCCTATATGAATGGGGTTGAAAGTCTTGCGTCGGATTCCGTATACATTTCAGATAACGTCAGATCAGAGAGATCAGGTTTCAAAAGGAAGAGAGAAACTTCTTCTGATTCAATTAAAGTTCTATTCGACGAAGATCAGCGTATCAATTTGGGCCGGGATGTATACAGTGATGAAATTACACAACTTCACCTCGGAACAGAGACCCTGTCTAGTGCGTGTGTGCTCAAATTTCTATCACCCTATTCATTGAATACAAAAAATTATTAGCATCTTCTCGAGACAGAAAGGGCAAGGGCAAAGAGCCGAACTACAAAGGGAAAGGAAAACAACGAGAAGTCGCGCCTCAGGACACTCCAATTGTTATTCTCGATTCGCCTTCTGTCAAACCCTCTGCGATAATACCACATACGAAGCCCGTCTCTGAGCCTCTCTCAGCTTATACGTGCCCAATCTGTTTCTCCGCGCCCACAAATGCAACTCTCACCCCTTGTGGTCACATATGCTGTGGGGAATGTCTTTTTACTGCCGTCAAGACTACTATGCAGAGGGCGCAGCTTGCGAGCGCTTCAGATGCAAAAGAAGCCAGGTAAGTCGACATTCGATTGTGGTTGTTTCGTTTGGCCGATGCCTTCATTTCACTAGATGCCCTGTATGTCGCGCATTGATACCGGATTGGGATGGAAAAGGCGGTGGTGTTATAGGGCTTAAAGTAAGAGCAATATTCACCTTATGATCCGGTTACGTAGAACACCAAGGAAACTTTCCAATTCTTTGAACGGATGGATACTTGAGTCTTGGGAAACAGGTAAAAAATCCGTTACAAAGTAAGATGAAGGGTTGCATTCCTGTCTATGGATTTAAAGTAAACCATGGGTAAATAACCCGTAAGGAAACCAAATTACAGTTTTGAAAAACTGAATCCTCCTATCCACACCACCGATCCCAACGGAGGAATGCTTGATTAGGCAAAGGAAAAAAAGGAATCCGAGGTTGGCGGAGGGTTCTCGCATGGTTGATCAGAAATGATGTGATCAATTCACCCAAATCACTAACCAGTTACCTAGGACTTTGGACAAACTGTCCCGATCTGGCATGAACAAAGGTAAAGACGGCTATTGCCTTTGATCTCCAAGTCGATGTTCTAATCTGACAGAAAATAACCACCCCGCCTGCAGAACCTGAACATATTGTTAATGACGGTTAATTTATCTGTGGTTTCATCATTCATTAAAATCCAGCTTTCGCGAATAACACCGCATTCGGAGATACTTTTCTCCAACCAATCCAGTTCCAAAAGGAAATTAATGGATGTTGCAGGAATTGAGCTTGTCCAAAAGCTTTGGTTCACGCGCTGCGGACGTATAATGCTTCGGCCGCTGAGCAAGAGGATCTCACCGAGAACGTTTGATATAAAGATTTAAATACACCACAACGAAATTTGCTCAAGAAATATTTCTTTGGTCATACTATTGCGATGCATGCTAGTCTCACGGCGAGACACCGGGTAATCCGCTTCGGTAAACTTTTTATTCTGAGAATAATTTTTGCTTTGAACCTGTGCCTTGCTTTGGCGCTTGCGCGGTCTCAAAACACGAATACTTACCGACATGTCGTTAAGATTAACATGTTGCTAGGACCGATATGAAACTGTTGTTAATACTAACTCATTGACTTATTATTCACATGAACGGATGACAGGTATACAGTGACAATGTATGAAAAGGTGTTTTGTAACAGATCCATATTCGCATCTTGGGAAAAACTTTGCCCGAGGTGCTGTAAGCGGCGACAAGGGTGCTACCTTCCCTCAGGACGACGCGCCGCGGCGAGGGAAATTAACCCTCACGGGGTATCCAGTTATCTATCCGCAAGTCAAAAAATTAATATCGGATTACAGCCAGAAAATACGTTACTTTTTCCATGAGCCTCATAAAGGCTACCGCCGTGCCAATGACCCAGCCGGGTCCTGTTGCGATGACTTCTACTTCGCGATTCTGAGAGACACCATGAGCGGCAGTCAAATCCTCAAAAGATGGGGAATACCGCAACAATACGAACCGCCTGGGTTCTGTCGTCAGTAAAATGACAGCTGATGATAACTGACAAAAAAATAGCCCACATTCTGTAAATTCATAGTACCTTCGTCGGGGTGCCCTTCAAGATGAAGTGGTTCGGTACTGGGCCTGTTTATCATGGTACAAGAATAGTGAAAAGATGTGTGCTTGCTCCTTGTGTTTCCAACCCCATATTCCCCCCTTTTTATACATAAAAAATGAGAGTGACGAGAGGATCTTGATTTTAGGCCTCACGTCAGATCGAGATCCACACTATTCCTTTTATGGCCACGAAAAGGGAAGTATGGGCGTGCGTTGTCGGGCTCCCGACCCTGCATTACCTTCAACGACGCAGCCGAGTAAATGATATGCTAAGATATGCTGCCGCCATTTTTTTTTTTGCCGTCATATCTCGTTTCGTTCGGGAAAATGCGCAATTCACATGCACCGTGCGGAGACCGTGATAACGGCGTTTCCAAAGTGCATTTAGTCGTGACTGCCTGATGTCGCCGTTAAAATTGTTTCTGACCTACAATCCATCATGGAGAAATAGCAGAAATTATCTCACAAGTCAGTCGTGTTGGGTCGAATGAAACGCCCTTGCGTCCGCGATTTGGCGTGTTACTAGTCGCCGCTGCGTGGCTTTGATATCATCATATGAGTTCCTTGAAGGGGCATCAGATCAAATCAATTTACTATGGGATTAAAGGCCAAGTTCCCGATTCTGGATCCAAAGTGCAACTGATTCTGTTTTTGTCATTCTGTTCATTTTATTATAAACCCAATGTAACAAATTTGATTTTTTGCAAAACATTGAAAAGAGCTGTATTTAACGTAAAGACGTACAGAGGCTGTGAGTCCAATTGAAATCTACGAAGCTTGACAATTTGGACATAATCCGTATGGATGTACCCCTTTCCAATGATCGGAGAGAGAGAATGAGAGAATGAAGTACTACAGATAAATGACGGCGGTCACGGTGTTTGAAATAATTACTTCCAGTGTCCAAAAGGTTCAAGATCGGATCAAGAACTTACGAAAACATTGGTGGCGAAATTGCATTTTTTCCAGACAAATCCGATAACTTTCAATGTGATTTTGAATTCGGGCGCTTATTTCAGATCACATTAAAGACGAGTGATGTGTATCTAAGCAGACGTCTTAGTCCAATTCTTGTTATAAAGTATATGGTACGGCTTTTCTCGAGGCAGTTGTTTACACGTAATTCTCCGAAAGAGAATTATGTAAGATATGTTGATTCAGAATGCACAAAAATAATTATATCGAATGTTCTTTAACACGATGCAACTGTCACAACAGATCTTACTCGCGAAGTTCTGGGATAAAAGTTTCCAAGCAGACGGCGTGGACGGGCTAGGGTCTCTGAGAGACTCACTAAATCTCTGATCGCCATAGGGGTGGGACATAACT
>QDKV01004993.1_pt1 | contig 21322 bp, 30 predicted proteins | sample 1861101 | NCBI WGS metagenome assembly QDKV01 (sample SAMN04275158, study PRJNA302643) | Fungus metagenome, whole genome shotgun sequencing project. | isolation source: fruitbody | host: Mallocybe terrigena | place: Sweden | collected 2013 | reverse complement strand
TTTAAGTCTTCAGCACCTCAGTGAGTCATAAATGACCAGGATTGGGGTGGGAAAACATTCTTGCAATTCAATTCTTCAGACACTTTCGTACGTCAGATGTAAGAAAGTTTTTACAAACTAAATGCGACTGCTATGTCATCTGACTCCGCCTTGGGCTCCTTATGTTTTTAGTTGAGTTCTATAAATGATTTTTTGGAGTGTCTAGCGCCACATTTGTCATGGGTCTATATTTAGAGGAAACAGACGCCCACAGACGCCCACACGGCGCCAACAAACGGCTATGTTTCACAGAAGTAAATATCGCCGATTACTGAACGATACCACGGCGTGACGGCTTTGCCATTTTCAAAGTTTTAGCAGTCGAACTCGCCCTTTGGGAGAAGAAAGGGATCCTGTTTCTTAAACTTCTAACTCTTACATCAGGATATAGGTGTCATATTTGAATGGGAAAATGGAATTACTATGCAAATGAACATTCTGAACTTACTATCATTGCTGCGCTTAGTTATCAGCGGCCATTGAACAGTGTGCCTCCGCCAACAGCGGCGATTTTTCTGCAAATGTACCCCTCAATCCATGTGTGGATTTTTTCCGCTAGGAACTCGAAATGCAAAGACGTAGTTTTTTGGTCAATATATTAGTAGCAACCCCACTATAAAATGGCACTACCTTGAAACTGTGTCCCGACATCAAGTTCCGCTTGAAGTTTTCTTGCAGCAGCTAGCCCTTAGCACCAGCCCTACGTTATGACCTTCTACGAATCTGACAGCAGTGACTCCGATACTATCATCTACAGTAAAAAATCTGGTAGACCTGCGGGAGGTATAGTCAATCATCGGGGTGGGCGAGGGGGTCATCATGCGGGAGGTGGGGGCAATCAAAGGGGAGGAATGCCAGTCAATCATACTAGGGGAGGAGCGCCAGTCAATCATAGGGGAGGTGTACATCATAGGGGAGCGCCAGTCATTCACAGAGGTGTACATCATATTAGAGGAGCGCCAGTCAATCACAGGGGAGGAGCGCCAGTCAATCACAGGGGAGGAGCGCCAGTCAATCACAGGGGAGGAGTGCCAGTCAATCACAGAGGAGGAAATCATAGGGGAGGTGTACCAATCAATCATCATAGGGGAGGAGTGCTGGCCAATCACAGGGGAGGCGCGCCAGTCAATCACAGAGGAGGCGGTCAGAGGGGAAGCATGGTCACTAACAGGAGTGTAGTCAATCATCCAGGTGGAGGGGGCAGAGGTGGTCCGGGTGGATATGGGGGTGGATATGGAGGCGGTGGACATGGGGGCGGTGGATATGGAGCTGGTGGACATGGAGGCGGTGGATATGGGGGTGGCGGACATGGGGGTGGTGGATATGAGGGTGGTTCGAGTGGCCCTGGAAATCCAGACATTTCTGAAAGTTACTACCAGTCCAGCAGCCACCACCATGAGCAACTCATCCAGGACAGTGATGATGAAAACTACAATGGCAATGAAGGGGGCAATTACGGAGATTATAACGATAACAGTTATGGCGGTTATGGCGCCAATGGAGATGGCAATGATGACGGTTTTGACGGCAACGACGACGACAATTATGATGGCAACGAAAACGGCAATTATGATGGCAACGATGATGGCAGTGGAGACGACATTGGGGACTACAACAACAACTACTAGTAGTATTCTGATGATAGCTATGGGTTATCGAAGACCTTTGTCCCCCTTTTTTTATTAGGATCTGCTGTGTGCAACGCTTATATTAGGAATGGAAAAGCATCGTTCATGGGATCAGAACTCGAAAGCTGAGCGCTGATGATTCAAGGATGTGACTTTCCAGTCATAACTTGATTTCTTTGGCAGCCGCACTGAGTGCGAATAAAGCAATGTCCCTTAGTGGAAATGGTTCATGAATTGAGAATATTCTGTAATTCGACGATGCAGCCCGGTATCTGGTTAAATCACCATGGTTTTGGCACCATTTACATAAAGGCTAGAAAGTTTTTGCCCAGTAATAGCTTTAATGTTTGCATATTGGTATATTTACAGGTGATTCGAACAACGAAGAGTAAGAGGGACGAAATTTCTCGTTAAACCTATCTAAGAGTCAAAACATGTATGCCAGGGGGGCAGATGCACAGTACACTGCAATCTGGTATGAAGAATTAATAATAGCAAAACGGGGTGTTCACGTGAATTGAAAAAAATACAGTTCTGACTAAATACAAATGTTTAAGATGTTCGCAAGGCTTGATGTTCGAATTTCGAACAGGTAGAATATCTCATTCAAACCAGCCAGACTGAGTGATGAAACTGTCAGTTTCCATCTTACATGCCCAACACAGAGTGAGGCAGAAGAAGCGAGAGGGAGGACTCACATGCAAGGGATATAACGAGGTACAGAGTGAGGAGCATAAGACCCTCCATGTAATTTGATTTTCCATCTCTGCATGTCAGTCAGTATACAAGCTCCATACGGATAGATGTAGATTGATGTCACATACTGGATGAGGGTGTTTACGAGTATGACAGAAACGAACAGAATAATGGTCTATACAAAAGGCTGAGTTCAACTGAAGAGGAAATGGAAGACAGAGGCGTACTTCAAAGTTCGCAAAGAAAAGGCTGAGTTCATGGCCAGTGCTAACGAAATCCAATCAGCGTCGTTTACCGTCGAGAAGAGATAGAGGGTATGGAAGAATGCTTACACCCAACCGACAATGACAAGCAATGGAATAACTAATGAAGCAATTTGCTAAGGGCCACGAGTCAATACTCCTGGAAAAGACTTCCACTTGGAAGGAGGAGCTTACGATAGAGCTGCCGACACAGATGGTAATGGTGAGCTCCATTTGGTTCTTCATCGCCATCCAAACAGAAGTTGTATGTTCCGCTGCGTTAGCCTGCAATCATGCAAAAAGCAAAGTGGGTATGCGGTTTAAATAGAAGGACAGAGTTGCTTACAACAATTGGTAGTAAGATCAAACCAATGAAAGGCTTCGGAACATGGTATCGGTCTGCAAACTCTTCGATGGAAGCAACCACTTTGAGTTGGCATTAACAATTCGCCTCGTGTCAGTAGCCATAAAACGGTAGCTTACAGTAATCGGCGCAGAATGAGGTGACAACAGTAACAGCCAAGAGACTGGAGCAAGAGTAAATGACGTCAAACAAGGGCTGAGGCAAGAAACAACGTACGAAAGGGCAGCCGAAGGGAGATTCATTATTGGTTCCTCGTTTTCCGTTTCAGCTTCATAGAGATGTGCGTGTGATTTTAACTGCATCGTTCCCTTCAATCGGACAACTTTGATAGCTGTGCGGATCAACAGCTCACCTGAAAATAAATATACACGCAATAGACAATGAGAAGAAGAATTGAAGTTCCTCTGGATATAGCAAGTATCTTGTGTTCATCGTCTATATCTTCAAGAAATGATTATGATATATAATCAAAGACAAGATGAAGTAATACCTGGTAATGTGGCCTTGAAGGCAGCAGGAATGACGAGCGCTGGAAAAATTGTAACATTATAACGGGAGGATAGCGTACGGACGCTTCGACTCACTGATGCAACCCAAGGTCATCAATGAGCTTGAACTGGTGGATAATTGTCGACGCGACGCGGAAAGGAAGCGTATATCAAGACTCACACTTGCGCTGCAGTGGCCCGAAATTCACTCTCCGACCGTGTAAAGCCAGCTACGATAAAAAGTTAGGAAAAGACCTAGAGACGCTCAAATAATGGCTAACCAGCTAGGAATGAGCAACCCAGAACAAGCAAAATGTTTGATAAGATGGAACCAAGCATCTGCGGCAATACTTTAAGCCGACATCTTGCAACACTGATACAAAAAGACTCACAGAGGTTTGTACAATACGGAGTTCATCTGTGTAGACTGATGAAAACTATGTAGGAGAGAGAGCAGAAGAACGTCCGACCTCGGAACAAGGCAGCAACACCAACGATAATCTCAACAGCATTACCAAAAGACGCGTTCAAGAGGCCAGCAAGAGTTTGTCCGAGCCTTGAGGACAATTGTTCTGTGGAATCACCGAGTAGCTAGATAACATAAATGAATTAGATTTCACAGATCTAGGAACCACGAGTAAATTAAACACAACCTTAGCGAGAGGGATAATTGCCAGGAAAGAGAAAGAAAAGCGTAGTGCAACATCCCACTTCAAGTAGTGAGCCATAGCACTCAACGGGACGAATACGAGGAGGATATTAAAGAAAGACCCAAAGAAGTACCACTTAAAAGATTTCGCGTAGGACGGCTGGCCTTCGGCTTTGATAAACGCAGTGAAACGCGATGCATAACCAGTGTGATGGCCCACATTGTTTTCGGACGGCCTTGTAGCGTTCTGTTGAGGAAGGAGGGATGTAGTCTCAGTTGAAGACATGGTGGATTCAAAGGAGCAACGAACTTTGAGGCGGTGTCATTGAGGCGGAAGACGGACCGCAGTATTGTCACGTGTGTCCTGAATCACCGTTGCAAGCTTCTATGTAGCGAATCGACATTTACTTCACTTTCATCCTGTTCCCGTTTCTTCCCTTGAAAGTCTCCCATATCCTGTCAGAATTAAATTCTAGTAATTATGGAAACACATTAAAACGCTAAACTTACCCTCTAATTCACCTGTTTGACAATCTCAATGGTTGTGCAATGCCTCATAATCGCCCCTGCGGTCTACCCACCAATGCTGCTATGTGAACATCCAGGTGGAGAAACCCTTTAAAGAACTCACACTGTCTTCAAATCGCTGCTGAAAGCAAATGCAAACCCCACATTTTTCAAAGCCTCACCCACTCCCATCTCATTGAGATCCGTGTCTGCTTGTCCTTGAACGACCCCTTCTTGATTCCCCTGTGTTTCTCCATGACAAACGCGGAAAGCGCTCGACATCGTACGACCAGCTTCATATTGGAAGTGAAGAAAGTGACAAACTAGGATTAGCGCGCGCTCATTGAACCATTCATTACATAATTTCACTTCAATTTTTAATCTGGTGCTAATGTCCAGGACCTATAGATAACTATTGTGTTCATAACCCTGCAATACCTACTTTACCGTCTTTTTCTACCTTTCTACCCATCAGAGAAGAGCCAAAAACAAACCCACGTATGTATATGCCCGGTGCCAAATTGTCCCCAGCAAAAAAAAAAAAATTTCTATCTTTTTGATGATGTCCAGCATACTAAGCTCCATGACGGAGCAACAACCGTTCACAACAGCGCCACAATCTCACTGCACACATTGTTTACTCTCGAGTCGGCAAATCGCTTGGGAAGCGCCAACAAGCTTCGTTGTAGATCCCCTGTTTGTTGTGCAGAGAGAAGCGCGTTTTGTGTTTTAGCCGCGTAGGCCTATCATAAGGGGGGTATTTCAGTTGCAGAACAGAATTAAAAGAAGAAAATGCATATACGATATTTCCAAGGCCTACAAGCGCACGATATACCGCCTCGGTTTCTGTCTTTTCTTCTTCTAGAATGTTATTGATCACAGCAACGACATCGTCCCGAATGGACTTATCAAGATGTGCTTTCAACCCCTGGCAGGAGATGCTGCCCATCGAAGAAGTTTGTGAGCCACAAAAAGTCAAATCCTCTTTGCCGAAGAAATACACTCACTTGAACAAGACCGTAGCAAATGCCACCTTCTGCGCCTTCACAAGTGTACCATAAAGAATCCTCCCAACACCTTCAATGACTTTCCTTAACCATTTCAGTTCCACTTTCTCAGCTTCACCACTCCCCTCATCCCCAACGGCATTCGCGAGTGCCTTCAACATCAGCGTTGTATTAGTCTCTTTCACCTTCCCGATCGGACTCGAAGGCTGCTGCCTCTCTTTACCACTGCCCTCCCACTCCGCCGCCACAAATAGCTCATCCAAAAATCTTTCTTTGAGCCCGTCCTGGAGGTCGAACGGAGCTTTTGTACAGAACGCGAAGACAAGCCTGCTCAGGTCAATCACTGGGAAGCGTTGAGAAGGGGGCCAGCGCTCGAGGATGGAGATGATCGCTTCTATGTGCGCAGGACTTAGTGAGGAGGGTGCTTTTGCGGGTGGTGGAGACGAAGCGGCGGTAACGGTGATGTATGCAAAAATTTCTTCCAACAGCCCAATCTCTTGTGGATACATTGCTAGGGACGACGTGGACTATTTGACATAGGAAATTTAAAAAAAAGAATACATGAACGGAGTAACTTGAAACTTACAATCTCGTGTCTGAATGCCTCATCCAACTGGAAAAGCTTCGACCTCATGGGTGTGACATTGACTTGGTTAAAGCTGACCACCTTCAACTACAAAATCAAAATAATCAGGATTTCTTTGGAAATATTCGTTGGACAATTGACATACTACAGGAAAAATTTTCGCAGTTTGTGTAGTTGCAGCTGGTTCAGGTGCGCCAGTATACCTCGACCCACCCGTGAACGGATCGCTTTCGTGCGTCGCAGGTGTACCGGTTGGAACACTTCCAGACGAAGCAACGTAGCGTGATGCACCGGTAAAGGGATCTATATATTGTGCCCCGGGAGTTGGGGCGGTAGGTGCTGCTCTGTATCTCGATGCCCCTGAAAACCGGCAATGTCATTGCTCAGTCACCCCGAGTGATATAAAATTGAATCGAAGACTCACCTGTAAAAGGATCAACGTACTGCTCACCCCCTCCGCCAATATCCACACCAGATGTATTTTTTTCTATAAATTTTACAACTTCGTCCAGGTACGTCAGTGGCAGTTCATTGCTCTCCAAGAACCTCTGCGCTGCGATATATGGATTTTCTACAATTCCGTCATGAATCAGAGGTGCAACGAAACAAATAATGGAGAAGCGTCATACCAGATGCATTATAAGGCAACTTCAACGGCGGAACGCCATCTTTGATATCCACATCGAATACGTAGTCGTACTCTTTTCCTTGATAAAGCTGCTTGCGGTTTGAACCCACAGCATCAACGACTTCGCCCACTTTTTGCCATTTGGAGCCCGCACTATCCCACTATTACAAAGTTGTAATATTCATGCGAAAACATCTCTAATGCTGCTCACCGTATAAGCTTCTACAATAGTGCCATTTCTAACCATCTTGACTTCGCCTTCTTTCCTCCCTAAAATCAGGAGAATAAGTAATGGACAATGTGAATTTTGATGATTGGCCTACCCGGGATATTCAATGACTCGGGCCCCTCCAGTTGCTCTTTGTTGAGATCCCCAACTTGCTGACTCGGCAAAGCCTGACTCGCAACTTTCTCTTCGTATTCCTTCAACACCTCTGCAGGAGCCCAATGCTCTTCCTTCTCGCTGAACACGCGAATGATGCCGTCGCTGCAACCACTGACGATGTCACCATTCGGCATTGTCGAGACGGTCCAGACAGAGATTGCAGGGTGGACAATAGTTTGGAAACATTCGCCGTCTAAAAGTTTTGTGTTTCCGTCAGGTAGATTCAAGATAGCATAACGGACGGACGTATGAGTAGAGAGAGAAAAGCGAACCTTTCCAGACACGAACTGTCCGATCTTCGCCTGCGGAGACAATGTCCCCGCTGGGTAGGACAGAAAGGCTATAGACGAAAGAAGTATGCCCAGATAGTGTGAAGACCAGATCACCTCCCAGCGTCCAGACACGAATTTCGCTGTAGTGGAGGGTGTCACTGAATGGAAGGAAGGAAACCATGGCAGAACAACGTTACCTATCATTAGAACAACTGGCGAACCCAATATCAGGAATCTTTGCCAGACCTCGCACTGCATCCCGGTGACCTGTGAACGTTTGGAGGACCTTGTGCTGTTGCCACAGCTTGATGGTTTTGTCAGCCGATCCTAAAATAAACGGAAGTCAATTGGGCATTTCGTAGAAAGTTGGGGTGACCCCTCGGTGTGTAAAGAAGACCCGCGTGTGAGATTTTGCTAACCTGTGAGGAACAGGTCTTCTTCGACACCTAGAACTGCCCAAACTGATTGTTCATGGCCTCTAAGATCAAAAACTAGCGTATAATTTTTCCATACTTTAGCGGTTCTAGGGTAAGCAGCAGCAGGATGTGAAGGATGTCAGAATGATGAACGATAAAACACCTAATTCAACTCAACTTGTCCCAAGATCCAGAAATGATCGTCCCTCCAGCCGTCACGTCCAAAGAGCAGATGTTGTCCAAGTGACCGATGAGACAGAAGTCGGGCTCGTTCCTTGGGTTCTGCAAGTCAAAGACATTGATCACTGCGTCCTGTCCACCTGTAATGACATAACCTGCTCGATTTCGTTTTGTTCAAGTGATAAGAAGGGAATATTTCAATGATCTAGAGGTTTGAACGAAGTTTTCTTTTTTACCTCTGGGTGCATCCGGCGCAGGTGGGAGATAGGCGACGGCGTTGACGAACCGAGATCCTGCCTTCAGAACGGATTCAGAGGTGAATTCTGTTGCTGATGATCTTTGCCAGGAGATGGCAGTACTGTCTCTCGAAGCAGACAGTACGAGTTTATCTGTCGGTGAACACACGGCTCGAACCTAATATGATCTGATCAGCCTCATGTATCTATTGGCACTGGAAATGAAACCCAACGGACATCAGAGGTGTGTGCGCTCAGTGTTGCGGATAATTTGTATGGCATGAGTGGTGACAGTTTGAGGAGAAGTCGTGAAGGTTCGGAAGTTTGATTTTGTGAAAAAAAAAAAGAATCAAAGTTTTTGTTTTCAAAGTTGCATACAGGACGACAACCCCCAGAATTAACCATCGTAATGTAATACAATATCCAGATATTTGTGCACCACGCTAACGAACCCAAACAACAGTAGAAAATTTACGCCTGTGAATGGGGGATACGGAGGTGTAAGTCTATGCCATTGCACCAATTACTTCATCTCCTGCGAGGTCCTCCCATTGTGATTCCGTCAGTCATCATACGAAACGTTTTTGACGAAAGAATATTGGTGAGAGGGGATGAAAAGGGAAACAAGTTTCTGACAAGTTTTCCCGACGGGATTCAGGGCCGGCGAGGCTGTTTGGGACTAAAAATATAATATTGGCCTGTTTACTTTTGATTCTTGAACAATTACCAGATCTTACCTAATTTCTTATCGGGAAATATTTAGTTTCAAGGGTACCAATTTTTCCCCCAAACCCGTGAATGGCGCGCAGCAACAATAGTTTGGGGTGCGGAGAGTATGTACTGCAAGAAAATATAAGATTTTGAAGTTCAAAAAATATTTTTTTCTTTGCGTGAAGCCGCCGGACAAATCCGTGATCATCATGATGGTATTACATAAACTTAGATCAAGTGCCGGAATTCCCATTCTTTGCGAATGTCAATGATTTCCCCAACTTGAAGCTCCTAATTAACCCCGCAGTAATCTTGTGCATTCTGCCAGTATGTCCCCAGTGGCCAGCTGCTCGTTTTCTGAGTACCAGTCCCAGAGATCAGTCTTAGTAAATGAGGACAGATCCCTCAGGCGCGAGTTTTTGCCCTCCAACTTGAAATTACGTTCGGATAGGGAAGTGGAGGCAGATAGGATCGTAAGACGCATTCGTTCTCAAGAGGCGGAGACGATATGGAGAAAGGAATACCCTTCGATCCCACATCCCTTCCCTGGAATGGAGTTCTTGACAGGTATTCGTCCTTGAACTGCAGCCAAGGTTTCGTCATAGATTTGCTTTAGGAAAAGGTATAATTGAGAAGACGAAACTCTTCAGCATCTTATCCAAGGTTTGCTCACTTCTTGTGCGTATTACTATGTGCAAAAACCACCTCATCACTTCCAGATGCCCAAAGGCGCGCTCTTACACGCCCATCTCGACGCGACTGTCAACGCTTCCTTTCTCCTCCAACTTGCTTTAAAACATCCATCCATCCACATCCGTATCTCGAAGCCTCTCTCACAATCAAACCTCTTCACAAACCTCCCAGATTTCAGAGCTCTCCCAAACGAAGAGTTCTCTAACATGAAAAGTTTAACTGATTCATCGTATGAGATGGATGCTTGGGTTTCGTTGAAGAATGCAAGAGATAACTTTTCGAACGCGTTGGGTGGAAAGGAGGGGTTCGATCAGTGGGTCATTGGTTCGATGACAATCAATCCTTCGGAGGCATACGGGACGCATAATACCGTGGAGAAGGTACAGTTGTTCTGTTCCAAACAGTATCTAGGATTTCTGAATTGATTCAAGCTGTTTAGATCTGGAAGAAATTTGCTAGCACGTTTGCCATTTCCAGTGTACGCAGTGCCCCTGTTTTTGTAATCAATAAACTCAAATGCTAACGTTGCAGGGGTTGATCATGTATCAACCGATCTGGGGGGAATACATTAGAGAATTCTTTTTGTCGTCCATTGCAGACGGCATTCTTTATGTTGAAGCCAGAGTTAACTTTCTCTACAAGTGTGTATTGTTTTTCTTTTCATGGTTATATATATATGTTTACTCCGCGTAGATTCATGTATGGTCCAGACGGTCAACACAATGTACCACATCGCGAGTGGTTAATTATATTTGACCGTGTGCTTCTTGAAGTAAAAGAAGAAATGAGACAAAATGGTCGTGCTGATGACTTTTTTGGTGCTAGGGTGTGATTTCCTCATTCTTCTTCAAGTCGAGATTTAATATCGTGGATAGATCATCTACACCACTTTAAAGTTTATGACCGCCGACGAAATGGAATGGTACTTTGACGATTGCATTGCGCTGAAGAAAGAGTTCCCACATCTGATTGCAGGTGGGGTTCTTCGTGTGTATTACCGGAGGTTACTCAGCCTATCTTCGTACGCTTACCAGGTTTCGATCTCGTCGGTGATGAGAACTCATTGAAACCGCTCATTTACTATGCGGAGGCTTTGCTACGCTTCCGTGAGCGACAAAAGGAAGAGGGTGTTGATATACCTTTTATTTTCCATGCTGGAGAGACCCTTGGAGATGGGACGGAGGCGGATATGAATCTCTATGATGCTATTCTGCTTGGAACAAAGCGCATCGGTCACGGGTTGGTTTTTTGTTTTGGCCGTTATCACAGAGATGTGTGACTGAAAGTCTTTAAAATAGATATTCTCTCATCAAGCATCCAAAGCTCGTAGAAATCTGCAGGCAAAGACAGATCGCTGTTGAAGTGTGTCCCATATCGTGCGTTTTCATTATGTTTTCATTTTTACACACTTTGACCGGTTAGAAACGAGATTCTGGTATGATGAATCCCATGTGATGATAGGCGCGCTCAAAGCTTGACATTTGATGGGACAGCGTTTGGCCTCGTCGATGCCGATGCACCCTTTACCCGCGTTGATGAATTTTGGAGTTCCTGTTGCACTGTGTTCTGATGATCCAGCGGTGTTTGGGAATATGGGATTGACTTATGACTATTTCCAGGCGAGTGTTCATGTGTCTGGGCGCTCAGTGAAATTTTATCTGACAGAATGGGTACAAGGTGCTTGCTTCAAGTGAGCTTACTGGTTTGAGTACCCTTGGAGTGTTAGCGAGAGACAGTATCGAGGTAGGCAGTCTAGACAAGTCGAGATTCTTGTGACTTATATTTTTCCTCCAAGTTTTCTACCCTTGAAACAGAAGAAAAGTCCCGTTTGATTTCCATATTTGAAAGACAGTGGAAGAAATATGTAGACTACCTATTAGAGAATAACTGAGTGTGTACATGTATTTGCAGCATTTCAAATTGTGTTTGCTGGTTTGTATCCTTCTACTTTGCTCTTATAATTACACCTGTCTCTTGAGCGCTCGGGTTGGAATTTGCCCTTTTCAAGGTATGTGTACACAACTTGGTTTTATTCCCTTCCTACATTCTCGCACCCCCCTCACAATTCCCTTCCCCGTACATATCCATCAGACTCCAAAATCCAAATTCTTCCACCTCTTTCCGGTCCAACCCTACCATCCAAATCCAATATACTCCAATCCATCTCAGCCCTTGAAACCCCCCTCCCCAAAACCTATCACAAAATACTTGTTTCAAATTGAACTAAACTTGCGACCATGCCAGACAGCGAATCCACTCGCAAACGTTCACGCTCCCCGTCAGACACGGAGCAGAATAAGAACCACAAGCGCGCAAACACAGGCGGAACAGCCTTGGATGCCTCATCCGCCAATAGTACGGGCCTCGTTTCTCAGTCTTCCGATTCTCGTATGACCATGCCCGACGCCTCTTCCTCAGCCTTCCCTGCGAACGACACCAACTCATCCACTCCCAATAGCAGGAATGATGCCGTGAAGAAAGAAGACATTGTCGACGACAAAAAGAATCTCGTCTTGTCCAATGACACCAAAGACTCGAATGCCATATTAGGCGAAACAGCCTCTTCGACTACAGCACCTCCTCCACCAGCAGGCAATATCCACATGCGATGTCTTATTGTTACTCAAGATGCCTCTATTATCATTGGCAAGGGAGGTTCTCACGTAAATGAAATTCGTGAAAAGAGCGGTGCCCGTGTTATGGTCTCTGAAAGTATTCCCGGCAATCCCGAACGCATTCTCAACGTTAGCGGACCGCTTGACGCCGTCTCAAAGGTGGTTTCTTTTTTTTTTTTTGATACCATCTTCCGCTGCCTTTTTCTCATGTGCTTACTCTTACTTCTTTGAACCAAAAGGCTTTTGGTCTCATTGTTCGCAGAATAAACGATGAGCCTTTTGACGTGCCCTCCGTTCCTGGAAGCAGGGCGGTGACTATTAAGTTTATGATTCCCAACTCTAGAATGGGTTCGGTGATCGGAAAAGGTGGTTCGAAGATCAAAGAAATTCAGGAAGCCAGTGGTGCGAGACTGAATGCAAGTGAAGGTATGCTGCCTGGTTCGACAGAGGTAACACCATTTCCTTCATCCCATTTTGATATTGTCCATTCTGACATCAGTTTACAGCGAGTACTTAGCGTCGCCGGTGTCGCAGACGCTATTCATATCGCGACATACTATATTGGCAACATTCTTCTCGAGGCGCAAGAGCGCATGCCATCCCACAACACCTCCTACCGTCCAGGTAGCTCTCGTCCCTCCTCGCGCAGCGTGCATTCCGGTTCTTCCTACGTCCCAGGCTATACTAGCAACTCTTATACACCCCACAATCCACCCCAGCAAATGCAGACGCAGCAAATCTATATCCCGAATGACCTTGTCGGGTGTATTATCGGTAAAGGAGGGAGCAAGATCAACGAGATTAGGCATATGAGTGCAAGTCAAATCAAGATTATGGAACCTGGTGCAGTCGGAGTGAATGTGAACGGTGCGCCTGCCCAGCCTGGAGGAGAAGGCGAACGTCTGGTGGTCATCACTGGTCAACCTGCGAACATCAACATGGCTGTACAATTGCTTTATCATGTGAGATTCGGTTTTTCTTTCCCTTGGCCTTCTGAGTGGCTTTTTATTGATGATGTTTTTTTTTTGCAGCGATTGGAGCAAGAAAAACAGAAGCAGCTTCGTGCTTCTACCTCAAACGGAAGTTCTGGTACGAGTTGAATTAGGAGTGGTCTGTTTGATTTGTACTCATTCTGTGATGAAGGGCGCTCCTGATTTCCCTTTGGCTTTTTTTCCCTACGAGCTTTTTCCTCAGCACTTATACTCTGCCTTAATATGCAAATCCTTTTCTCTCTGTTATCTCACCTTCATAACCCGTTGTCTTCTTTGAAGCTACCTTACGCTTTCTTGTCATAGGCTTATGGGTTACTCTTTTTTTCTTTCTTCTTCCATCTATGCATAGCAGTGCAAAATCATTGCTTTGTATTCTTTTCCGTAGCTCATTCAAAAATACTCTGTCCCTTAAAACGGGAGTACACAAATATATGCAAAAGATTTGTGACATCGGTTGGACCAGCTGTGAATATGAAAAATTGTGATAACTATGGTAGTGGTGTTGGGGAGTATGAGTGAACCGTACTCCCTCAACAGATAGGTGAAAAGATAAGGGTACGAGGAGAAGGAGTGAGGACCGTCACCAACCGGGAAAGAGTGATCTGTTTTACGTAAGCTATAAATTATTTTTCTTCCTCAATGACCTCGGTTCTGAAAGCACAAAAATCCAATGCTACAAAAACAGAGTTGAAAAGTAAGGGGAAGCGCAAGGCAGAGGTAGATGATGTCAGAGGAGAGGTTGATACACCTATAGCGAAGAAAATAAAGAATAGGCAAAGGGTACTTTTACTCTCTTCGAGAGGAATTACGCATCGGATGAGACATCTTATGAATGACTTGGAGGTTCTGTTGCCGCACATTAAGAAAGGTACGCACCCTGAAATGTCACTCTGACATACAGCTCATCTCATATTTCGGGTGGAAAAAAAAATCGATTTTCAGACTCGAAGTTAGATTCTAAATCCCAGTTACACCTTCTTCCCGAACTTGCCGACCTTAACAACTGCAACAACACGCTCTACTTTGAGGCGCGACGGCATGAGGACCTGTACCTTTGGGCGGCGAAGACGCCGAATGGGCCGAGCATCAAAATGCATGTGCAGAATGTGCACACGATGGATGAGCTGAAGATGACCGGGAATTGTTTGAAGGGGAGCAGAGGTTTGCTGAGTTTTGATGAGGCTTTCGAGGTGACTGCGTGGGGGAGGTTGGTCAAGGAGTTGTTCACCCAGGTAAGTCGACTTTAATTCGATCGCATGTCGTTCTCATCCTTCTGGTCGTTTGATTAGATCTTCGGTGTTCCTTCGACTGCTCGGAAGGCGAAACCATTCATTGATCATATCCTAACGTTTTCCATTGTTGACTCAAAGATCTGGTTTCGAAATTTCCAGGTAAGGCTTTATTAAAAAATATGTTTTGAATGGCGGTTATTCACATGAAAAAATTTCCCCCCCCCAACTAAATTTCAGATCCTTGAGAAGGACCCTTCGCAGCCGAATGGACCATCGCAAACGTCGTTGGTGGAAATCGGACCGCGATTTGTCCTCACCCCTATTCGTATCTTTGAGGGTGCTTTTGGAGGGGCGACCGTGTTCTCCAATCCTGGTAGGTATTCATGTCTTGTTCTATTTCTCGGTTCACTGACACTTTGTCTAGAATACACCTCGCCTGCTGCTGCACGCATGGCATTGAAGCGAACGAAAGGGTCTAAATACAACCAACGCAAGGATGCTGAAGCGGAGACACAAAAAAGGAAAGAGGCGCATCGTCTAGAAGAGAACGAATTGGGTGTAGCAAAAGTCTTTGCATGAATTACAAGGATGGCCTTTGTTTTCTGTATTTCTGTATTTCTGAGAGGAGCCTGAATGGAATGAATGAATGCAGAACAATGATATTATTTGATGACATAATGATAAAGGCATTTACCCTTTTGGATACAACACAATTTGCTCTTGGAACATTTAATAAGAGGGTGCCATGCCCATTCAGTTCCTACTCCAACATGTCTTTGGTTCTCCAGATCGTTCCTTTCAGCGGTGAGCTCGGTTTGTTTGGCGAGCCCGACCCTTCGTGAGTTTTCGTCCTAGCGTATGCCATTCACGCGTTTAACCTTGACCATAGTTCAGCCTACTCGTTGTCAGGACATGTTTCTATCTCGGTAGCACCTTCGTATTCCTTCTTCGAGTCCCGTAGACCCACTCGTCTTCTCCTCCAATCTCTGTCTTTGACTTTCGAGGGCCAGTCAGAGATTTTCACGCAATCGACAGGGTATTCGTCTCTACGACTCTGCTCAATCACTCGCGAGCTCGTCCCTTCCGACCCCATAGAACTTTCTAATGAAGGCCACGAGGATCCAAAACAACCCTGTAAGTGGTAACAATCCCTTCGCAACGTTGACGTGTATTCACATTGGCTTGGGCTGACAAGGCGTGTGGAATATCGTGTTCAATCTGACAATTCCCGGATGGTTACCCGAATCTACAACTCAGGGCACCGGAGACTTCGGTACAAAATATTCTCTCGCCGCAACTGCGCGATTCATGTCTCTTGGGGCGGATAATGGTTTCTCCTCGTGGAGCCCCTTTTCAGCACTCTGCTCCACATTCCGTCCGCGTTTCCGTTCTGCAGAAGCTTTCAAGACGATCAAGCTTCGTCGATTCGTTAACCCCCCCAGAACGGAAGCGATTGAGGTGCCGATGAACAATTATCTTGTTAGCTCTACTCCATCGGGATCGAAAAAGGACAAGAACAGAATACCGGCGGATGTATTGTCCAGTATCCAAGTCTTGGTTTCGGTGCCGGATTACGTCGGTCTGGATGGCAAAGAGGTTTCGATTGCCATAAGGCTGCGCACGAAAGATCTACCGGAAGAGGAATGCATGAAACTGCAGTTGACCGACGTTTCGCTCGATCTCGTCCAGAATGAGCAATACCAGTAAGTTTTCTGTTGCAAAAATTAAATTTTCCACCCTTCTCATCCCCTGTTTTTAGGTGTCGTCCGAGCTCATCTTATCTTGCGCAATATCCGATACCACCTAGGGAGATGCAGCCCCCCAATGTACCACTACGCGATTCACACCCCATGAATCTCGTCTACGGCGAGTTTTTTAGCACCAATCTCTCCGAGTCAACCTCCCGTGTCTTCTCCCTCCTGCCCAAAAACGAAAGCGGAAAATTTAAGTTGGGCGAAAACAATTACATCTTCAAAGACGATCGAAAGGAGAGAATCCCGACGTGGTACACTATCAACACATCCCTCCCATTCGACAACTCCAGCACCGAAAGCCTTGATGGCGATGGTGATTATTCCTGGACCGAATTTGTTGGTCTTCGACCGAGCACTTGTGGACCGCTCTTCAGTGTGCACCATCAGCTGGCCATTTCCCTGATGCTTTCGTACGATATGCAGAACGGGGCTGAAGCGAAGGAGAAGTTGAGCTTCAAAATCCCACTTACTTTTGCCAACATTGCTCCTGTCATTCCACCACCTTCTCCACCCCGGTTCTCGGTGTTCGATTCGACCGTTGAAACGTCTTCCCCTTCTTCGTCGTCCAGCCCACTACCTGCATATTCGCAGTTGTATGACAGCAATGGGGAGAGGAAGATTGATTATTCAGTGCCTCTGCCGCTTTATACACCCAGATCCTCGCAAAATAAGGATGGTGATGGTGCTGACGATGAGCTCCTGTCGTTGCTGGTCAACGCTGACAAGCAAACCGAGAAGCTCCCGATAACCGCTGAGCTTTAATTTTTCACTCTTCTTTTGGTCTTCTTTCGTGCTATTGGGCTATCGCAGTTACAGTCAGCTCATCGTTCGCTTCAAAGTCTTTAATGTGCGTGAACTCGTAACTTCGTTCTTTTTTCGATCCCAGAACCATACAAACACTCCTTTTTAATCATTTGCACCGATTATCATACATCCCTTTGCCTTTTTATCGTTTCTGTATTTTGTTTCGATATTCAATTGTATTTTTATCACCTACGCATACATTCGTATATTCTGCATTTTCTCACATTTAATTATACTTAAATTACTGTTGCGCCTTTTGCGTCTTTTGCTTTCTGGCCATTGAGATGCCATGACAAGCATCATTGTGATCGCATTAGTATGTATTTTTGGTTTCCAAGAATCGACAAACGTGTGGAGCTTTTCTTGACTTTCAAGACGGACATCAAGCATCTACCTGCACTGCAACATCTGAACCGAGGTGGTTCGTCCAGTCAGACTCGTCTCATTTTTCAACCTCCACAAGTGCAGATGTCAGAAGCGTTTCCATGGGCACTGCAACGTGTGGGAGAGGTTTTCTGCGTGCGCCACATTGTTATATATGGTAACAGCGGATCTACCGCATCACACTCTGAATGGGGTTAAATTTAGACCATCATATCCTATCAGATTGTATTTGCATATAAAGTATGCAATGGCCGTACTAATTTAAATGATAAGGCTCGACTCAAATTGTACGCTTTTGTGCAATGTCAGTCGGTGAATATATCCCTTCCTAAATGACAAACAGATTATCGATCGCCATTAAGAATTACACGAAGCATGTAGCCAGCAGAAATAGGAGTGTTTATAGAATATATGAACTAAATGGACGAGAATAGAGTGGGATATCTAGAGTGATTGAAAGACGAGTCCGATGCCTGAGTTAATGTTGGCAGATCTACCACGGGAACTCCTCCCCCTTTGAGTTGACAAATAATCCCGTCTCGGCGTCCTTTCCAAGTAATGCCCACGGTAACAAAGCACTTGCACCATCCCTTGGACTCTGCCCTCCCTTCGCAAAGTAGTTCAACTTGGTCGACGTAAATCCGGGAGTAACAGCATTGACCTTGAATCCCTCCTCCTTCAATTCGTGAGCAAGTGCGATCGTGTAAGAGTTTGCGGCGGTCTTTGACGTGTTGTATGCCACTACGTGTATGGGCTCACTGGAGATCGATTGATTCGAATTTGATGCCATGTCCGTTGAAACGTTCAATATCACAGGCGACCCCGTTGTTGATTTTCGGAGGAGAGGAAGGAACGTCTTTGTCGTTTCTACAAGTCCGTATAGGTTCGTTTCCATTGTTTCACGAATGAGGGAAATGTCAACGCTCTTTGCACTTTGGTCTTTGCCCAAGTTGGAAATGCCAGCGTTATTGATGAGGACATCAAGTTTCCCGGACTGTTTGGAGATGGCGTCCCTAGCGGAGTGGATGGTTTCCACCTTCGTGATGTCGAGTTCGACGAATTTGACCGTCTTCAAGCCTGCAGAATGGAGTTTTTGCCTAGTCCACACGCAGGTTATAGATTTTATTCATTTGTAGTAATATCTGCAGAGCACTTACTCGGCCTCTTTCCCTGATACAGAATTCCTTGCACCAAGATAGACCGTATGTCCGTTTTCGGCGAGCAGACGAACGAGCTCAAATCCAATGCCCGTGTTTGCACCTAGATCATGATTGTCAATCATCATTAACAGACGCGATGGGGTTTTAAACATGCCAGTAACGAGAACGATTCGAGAATCAACCGACGTGTTTTTGCGATTTCTACGAACCACGCGCTTCGCGCTAGTCCAGCAAGCGTTCAATATGCCTGACATTATAGCTCAGTGGGGTCTGCTCGAAGCTTGGGTTAAGTGGGTGAAAGATGAGATTCGTTGGGTTCGAAATCGTCATCGAGACCACTCTTTATATGTATGTACCCTGGTCTGGCATGTAGTCGGCAGGCTGTCGTCAGTGCTATTAATCCACTCGGCATCGTGCTAATCCCAAGTAGCTTCCGATTATAGTGGACGAACACCTGTCTGTCGTGAGTACGTACTTCAGTTATGATGCATGGCTGACGTGTCATTAGCACTCCCACCACACCTCTGGGAATGACATTTCCCAATCTGCTGAATTAAAACCGCGCTTCCCACTTCACTAAGCCTAGTTTGAGCCGTTTCTTCGCCGTTATAGCCAATGCCATGAAGACAGCTTGCTGCCTGGGATCATCCTCCATGCCACGATATCCACCAGCAGTAGGCATAGCCAACTTGTTCTCCGTTTTCTGATTCCATCAGCTTGGACATTTTTTGGTAAGTTGAGAATACTTCGGAATCCGGAGTAAAAGGCTCCGCAGACTTCCGTGGCGTACTCTGGGTCAGAAGATATTAAGTGGTGTGTAACGGAGATTACCAACGGTATCCATTGTTTACGGGGTGGATAGCTTGTAGACGATGCCGATGAGAGACGACATCTGCCGCTTTCATAACGACTTCCCTTCCGGTCCAGTATATAAGAGTGATTTCCAGCACAATTCTGAAAACATCGAATCTTCCTTCCTCCCACTGCTCCAACAAACAGATATCGCAAGAATATGTCTTCCAGAATCGCTCTTGTTACTGGTATGTTTTCATCCCATTGAGTCACCTGTTGTTGTGACTAAACTTTAATCCAGGAGCAAATACGGGCATCGGGTTTGAGCTCGTCCGTCTTCTCGCTGAGAAAGGACACACTGTCTATCTTGGTGCAAGGAGCGCTGCCGCAGGGAAAGAGGCCGAGTAAGGACTTTGTTAGACTGAATATAAACGCGTAAAATCTAATATTTTTTAACTAGGCAGAAACTTCATGCCGAAGGATATAAGACGGTGAAATATGTCGAACTCGATATCACCAAGGTGGACACCATACTTTCCGCTAGGGACACTATCTCCGCCCACACAGGCGGCAAACTTGACGTGCTCGTCAACAACGCCGGCATCTCCAACTTGGGCAAGGACCAGAACGCAAAGAGTGTTGACGTCGCTCTCATTCGTGAGACAGTAGAGGTAAACCTTTACGGCCTTATAGAAAACACAAAGGCGTTCATTCCTCTCTTGCGGAAATCTACGACGGGGGCTCCGGTGATATTGAACGTTTCAACGGACATGGCATCAAACTCGTACCAAGCAAAGTCCAAGACGCCCATGCACGTAGTTGCATACAACACATCAAAGGCAGCTGCGAACTCCTATACGATCGCACTTGCGCATGAACTGAAGGGCGAGGGATTCAAAGTCAATGCTGTCACTCCCGGATTTACGTCGACCAAGTTGAATTTCTTTGCGAAAGGTGGGAAGACTCCGAGGGATGGTGCAAAGGTTTTGTTACCATATGCGCTTCTTGAAAAGGACGCTGAGACGGGGTTGTTTATTGGTCCAACCGGGGAGTTCTCTTGGTAGAGGAATTGCCGAACTTTCGAGTTTGTACTTCTATGTATAATTATTCGAGCTTTGGCTCATCTGATTTGACTTCTGCGCCTTTGTTATTCAACCCTCACTTCCTGAGTTTAAGTCTTTGAACTGAACAGCACCTCAGTGAGTCATAAATGACCAGGATTGGGGTGGGAAAACATTCTTGCAATTCCATTCTTCAAACACTTTCATACGTCAGATGTAAGAAAGTTTTTACAAACTAAATGCGACTGCTATGTCATTTGGCTCCGCCTTGGGCTCCTTATGTTTTAGTTGAGTTCTATAAATGATTCTTTGGAGTGTCTAGCGCCACATTTGTCATGGGTCCATATTTAGAGGAAACACCCACAGACACCCACGGCGCCAACAAACAGCTACCTTTCACAGAAGTAAGTATCGCCGATTGAACGATACCACGGCGTGGACGGCTTTGCCATTTTCAAAGTTTTAGCAGTCGAACTCACCCGGAGAAGAAAGGGATCCTGTTTCTTAAAGTTCTAACGCTTATATCAATAATCAGGATATATATGGCTGATGTCATATTTGAATGGGAAAATGGAATTACCATGCAAAGCATTGCTGCATTGCTGCGCTTAGAATCAAGTTATCAGCGGCCATTGAACAGTGTCCGCCAACAGCGGCGATTTTTCTGCAAATGTACCCAATCCATGCGTAGATTTTTTTCCTCTAGGAACTCGAAATGCAGAGGTTACTGACCTGGCCCGAAGTGAGGAATGATCGTAGGGTCAGGATCCTGTCTTTGTGTACGCGTGTCACGTCTTGAGT
>QDKV01004994.1_pt1 | contig 21326 bp, 23 predicted proteins | sample 1861101 | NCBI WGS metagenome assembly QDKV01 (sample SAMN04275158, study PRJNA302643) | Fungus metagenome, whole genome shotgun sequencing project. | isolation source: fruitbody | host: Mallocybe terrigena | place: Sweden | collected 2013 | reverse complement strand
ATGTAGTGGTCCTTCTCCATATATCCCTGGATAGGCACGAAAGACGACTCTGGTATGGGCTCTGAAGGTTGCCAAAGTCGATAACGTTCTTTCTCTATCCATGCAGTAGAGCTCGAGCTGCCGAACTGCGCAATGAGTTCAGCAAGTGTCGTTTCGTCTATTAACTGAGACATTGGGGTGTGTCTAGGTCCGAGAAAAATCACTTCTTGAAATGTTCTTAAATAGCTGCCCTATAGATTCAATCGGACATGAAACTCTCGTAAACGGAACCAGTCTAAAAAATAATCACGATTCCCTTTTGCGGTCATTTTACATTCGTCTTAAACAACTTTAACGCCATTATGTAAGGCACGACAGTCAAAAGCGATTACAATCTAGGTACCTATTGAGATTTACAGCAGTCTCTTACATTCTCAATACACTGTGAATCTGTTCCATATTTAATCGAGTCATAACACACATTCTGCAAGGCCACATTATATACTAATACCAGAATATAAAACTTAGCGGAGATTGGCCGAATGCTTCGGACATAGGATGACTCATCAAGCCCGTTGCCTTGATGATTCGCAATTGAGGTGACAAATCAAAGGTGTTATTGCCCATAAAAGGGTATGAACAAAAGCTGATTATGTAACATGATTGAGAATCAGATAGTCTTAGTCCAGTTCTCAATGTCTTCACAACTGTCATTCTAGTTATCGTGACGTGCTTCTGACAGCAGGGTGTCGGTGACGCAAAGCCGCTCATTGTCATCAGAAGCCAACAACAGTAAGACATTGTAAATCATCTGCTATTTGGGACAATGCCTTCAAGTTCAAGTTGGGTCGCAGTGTGATTTTGTTTGATAGGACGACGTTGGAAGGTGGTTCAACGGCGACGTTCTTCAAAAAGAATCCACTTACATAAAGAAGCAATCGTGACTTGTTGGGCGCGTCATTTTTGTTCTTCGCGCCATCCGGATTTGAAGAACGCGACATGCAAACCACCGCAACAGATATTCTTGCTTCATTATTCATGAAACAATTGGCCGAGCATGATGATTGTCGAACAATCGTAGCAATAAGGAGACACGGCCATGTGGACAAGAATTACAAGAAACTCCTCCTTCGGTTCAAGAAAACTTATATCGTTATTGATGCATTGGACGTCCCCGATAATACCAGCGGTAATCTTTTCACAGTCACTTGTACTAGCAAACCGATTTCTCACCTCACCTCCGTTGCGGCTGCTTGAGCACCTTCTCCCAGATGCAGTGCATGATATAGAGGCCGAGAATCGGAAGGACATTGAACTCTTCATTGACAAACAAATTCAGGAAGCGCCACGTCTAACAGTCCTCCTCAGAGGGAAGGAGACCCTCAGGAAGGAGATTTGTGCGAAACTTCAGAGTTGTATGTGGTTCTGAGATGACTCGGAATCCCCAAGGTTGACATGCGATTTGACAGTACTTCAGCCAGCAACGTCCGCAAGGTAGCTGACTTCCGTCGGGCTTAAATGCTCCGTACGAATCTACATGGGCACGGATCGAGGCGCAGACTAAAGATAAAGTTGCTCTGACCATCATTCGGAAATGGACGAAGATGATATTGCAGTGGAGGAGTTGGTATGTTGCGGGTTAGTTGTGGTTGATGAACACAGTAGAGTCGTCAGCCTTGTCCGTGAGTACGGTTGCGATTAGCTATGAGGCCTGTTCGCAAGAATATATAACCACGTTGTCTCAAACGGCGCTCATTGCAGCTCTCTCGCAACGACCTTGCTATCGACCTACGAGGTTGGGGTGGAACGCCGGCGCTCATTGTAGCATCCCGTAGAGGCCATGAGTCCATCGCCGAATTGTCAGATTGTTGCTCTCTCTCGCAGCGACCTCGCTGTCAACACACAATAGGGTGCATCGGTGACTGACCATCCTTGCATCCAACCTTCTCAAAGAAGGCTACCTTGACCATTAAGAAAATTGGCAATCCACATAAGCCCCCGACTCTGCTGCACCCCTTTCTTTTACCTACGCATGTCTGGCCTTCCGCAACCCCTTCAATTTGACCTCTAGGTGTCACCGCTTTAGCCTTCAATCAGATTCGTCATTTCAAGTTCGTTGTTGGGACAAGGGTACAAATCATTTTTCAAGTCTAGGACGTGTTGGGAGGTTCTCATCGAAAATCCCTTTATCTTATCTGGTATTGGGCATCATATCGCATGGCATCGGCATGTACAGTATTGATGAAAATTTAAAAAAAAGAGAAAATACAGCGTCAGACCAACTGTCATACATTGAAGATTTTCCAAAATCCCCCCAGCGAAGCTCCTCCGAAATGGCGATTGTAAAAACCCTAGTTCTATTTCTCAGGGTTGGGGTTCCTATGAGAGTTTTTTTTTAGTAAAATGATAGTAAGAGGAAAGAAAGACACAAGGGAGTAAGTGATCAGATAGGAGCGAAAGACGTTAAAGATATTCTTGTTTCCACATAATCAGTTCAGAGTGAACTATGCATATTCTTATCGGTTTCATCGTCAAAAAGGTAAAGCCACACTCGAAGATGTAATGGACGAGTACGAAAGCGGAGCAGGGTGTGGTCGAAAGAAGAAGAAGGGATAACTCACATTCTCCTCTTTCCACCAGGTAGTGTCGTCACATTGACGAAGCTTGACAAAAAAAAGACATCAGCTCTCACATCCTCAAAGGATGAACCCTTTACTTACCGACGGTTGTATAGTATACGCTTTTTAGCACGGCCCTTAGGTGTCTTTTTTTTCTCCTGCTTTTCAACTTTGGGAGTTTGAGATTTGACTTTGCCAGCACGCGCGAGAGAGCCGTGGACTTGTTATGTTCCCCAAGGTCAGCGGATGGCCCGTCGACGATGAGAACAGAGACTCACCTTTTCCCATAGTGTCTTGACGATTTGCGGTGGTTGCTAATACACGCAATGAGTCGGAGAACTGTACAGTTTTGGAGATTAAGATTTGCCGAAACTATGTTACGTGAGATTCTCCGGCACGAAAACTACTTACTACTTTTGGAGTTCCACAAACGTGTCGAATAAAGTGAGCTCGAGAGCTTGAAAAGAATCATTGTTTTCTGGGCTCGAAACACCGCCTTATCAGGGTCAAATAAAACATAGTTAATAACTGCTGTGGCACTCGGATTTAGGAGTGCAACAAAATGTATCCCAGCTTGTTGAGGAACCTCGAAATTTGAAATATAAAACAAAGATTTCTGTGTAGGAAATAAAAATTCAAATTTCGGAGCAGTTTGGGGCCCTAAATATTATCACTATATTTCAGGCTGGAGATACATAAGTCTAACCACGCCAAGTGAATGCCACTAGATGTCACTATATCACTTGTCAGACTAGTACTACTGTATACAGAAGCACTGATCGTCGAGATGGGAATGACACGGGCGCTGCACAAAGATTATCTCACATGGAATGATAGAAATATATGGCTGTTGTTCTTGATATCGGCCCCATCGTCAAGGAGGCGAATAATGGATTGATTGTTGGGGAATGAACAAAATGGTAGTAGGACGTATATTACGAATGCAAAGACCCTCAGTCTGTGATATTTGAATCTGGACGAAAGTCAATGGTATTTACATCATTACACTAAATAATATAGTGCCAACTGGCGGGAGCGGATATAAGGTCGCACCCACGGCCCACGGGAAACCAATAGCAGGAGTTGTCCAATCTTTCTGTCAAGTCAAACAAAAGTCAGTTTAGGGAGAGAACAAGCAAATGAGAGTCGTAAGATGCGCGCCTCCGAGTCAGCGGGAGCTATAGTGATTGATTATCAAGCTGCCTGATTGGGCGCTTGTTGTTGTTCCTCTAGCATCCCTACTTGCAGCTTGAACCTACATATAGATTCTTTTCCCACCCCCAATAAACTCTGTAAATGGGTTTAGGGTTCATCCGCCTCTCTACTCATCAGTCTTACCTACCGTTTATACCATTTAATTTTACATTCTACCAGTAAAACGACGTGCGGACACAAGATGTATCTTTCGTACCCAATTTTGTCCAGATCAGACCCTTTTTCAGAAAATCTGTCAGATCCGAATCTCAGTATAGGGCTGTCAACTGTCAATTTCATGATCTTTGATTCTCGATATGGGAATCGACCCTCCAAGTCCATATGCATATAACTGAACTACTTATAATCCCCACAATCTCTCCATTGTCGCCCAATACTCCCCTTGCGATGCTTGCTTTATTCACCACATTCATCCTGCTTCAACATGCATCTCTAATTTCTGCTGCAACACCGTTCATCCCTGCAGTCAAAACAGAGAAAGAAGGACAAGCAATGATTCGTGGCCTCATCGAACTTAGCAACCGACAATCATACTACTGCCCTGCGCCCAGCTACACTTGTGTGTATCCCAACAGTTGCTGCCTTAATAGTCTCCACCAGTGCTGCAGAGGTGAGCACTATCTGACTTTTCTTGCACTTAAGCCTCTCATCAAGGTATATGATGTAGACGGATCATGCTGCAGGCCAAACTACTATTGTGGTCTCGCTTCAAATGGAATAATTGGGTGCTGCCCAGATGGCCTCATTTGTTCGGGCCCTGTGAATGGTCCAAGCACGTCGACTATTTACAACACAATTACAAGCACCTCTACAAGCACCTTTAGTACGCCTCTCGTTTATGCAGAGTTAGGCCCATAAACTCAGCATCCCTTTTATCATTAACAGATATACCAGTACCAACGACTACTTACAGAGTGCCTACTCCAAATACTTCAACTTTCGGTTCGTCGAGTCCCACACTTGATACGACTACTTACAGAATACCTACTCCAGATACTTCAACCTTCGGTTCAAATCCATCTCCCACACTTGATACCACGACCCTGAACACCACAACTACTACGAGGGGTACCACAACATCCACGCCATCGATTGCCAGAATTTCAACTTCCGATCCACGAAGCGACCCTACCTCTGGCATTCAGAATATTTCCAACAGTGCAATTGGATCTACTGGAAATGCAATTTTAACCTTCTTGTGCATGGTATCTAACATGATGGTCCTATACGTTTGGTCGTTTTAGTGAACTTCTAAATTGGATTTGGCGTTTTGATCTCTTGTTATCTTCCCATAAATTATTGATGTATTTCTGTCCAGCTTCTCAGAGGCATTGCTAGAAGACATCCCTTTGTAGAAATTTTTGGTATTCGGACTCGACGATATATTTTTGTAGTCCGTCCTCATTCGTCTGCTTGTCCCCTTGTTTTTGGAGTTTCTAATTGTATCTGACACATCACTTGGCGTAGCCTGAGTGTTTCTCACAGTAAATGAAAATTTGACTTTAGCGCCTTAGTATAGTGAGCAGGGGAAACCCGCTGATCGTATTTGACGAGCAAGCTCCATTCGTACACAGCACCTCCCGTTTACATAATTCCCCTCGGCAGCATAATAGTCAAAAATTACATAATCCTTAATCGTGAAGGCATCAGCACAACGGGAACTGCATCTTTCTTTACGCCTCGTGAAAATCAGATTCGAATCGACAGACCAGGAGTCAGGCCTACAGGTCGTGTTAATCCATAAACTTATTGGAACGTCCACAATAAGGGTGGGGTTAGTGGATCTGAAATGACGGGCTTGATGATATTCTCGTGGAGGGAATTGTCATAACACATGTTAAGCCGATTCCAGATCAAAAAGGAGATTTGATACAAGCTCCAGTTTGGGCCAGTGAGCGAGAGTTGAGCCAAGTAAAGATTTTCGAGAGGGTATGAGTTAAAACCTCTCAGTGGGTTTCTGTACTGTCTTTAAGGCCAGTCAGCACACCATTCCCGATTCAACAGTATCCCTGGCCGATCTCAAAAGCTCCAAATTATCCTCCAGAGACTTGCTGGATACAACCACGATTCGTAACCAAGCTCCACTGGTACGCCTAGTACAGCACCTCGTCCCTCTTGTACTTCTCACCAGCAGTATAGCCAAAAGAGCCGTAGTCCTTATTCGACCCTCGTGAATGCATTAGCACAACTGGAACCACATACTCGTTCACCTCGTTTCCTGATTCCGTGCGATATCATATTGATGCAGTTCACTCCGGCTCGGATGGCACAGGAAAGAACGGAGAGTGGCTCGATCTCGTAAGTCTCCTGAAGTGGAAGGTTGTTTAGCTGTTTCGCTTTAGGCGAAAGAGTTGAAAGTCATTTCAATACTTTTACCTCCGTTAGATCCGGGCGCTTCTCATCAAACTTGAACCATGGCGATTTCAACATCCGCTCTTTCAAATGTGGGCAGTGCCTACATCCATAATAGTGTCATAACCGTTCAAAATACAAATGTTGACCCTGACCACAATGAGAGAACTCGTACGTGACTCACAGTACTATTGGCGTCGCTGATATCTGCCCTTGAGAAGCATTGGACCGATTACGCGATTATTGCATGCTCAGTGCTCTGGTGGATTCTAATGAGCGCTTTGACCCCCCTCGGTGCGCAGAAGAAACCCGGCAGGTTGTCCTTCAGACCCTGGCCGATTGGATTAATAGCAAAACCGAGTCTGCAGAAATTATGTGGCTGCATGGTGGAGCGGGCGCAGGTAAATCTGCCGTAGTACAAACACTCGCTGAACGTCTTCAAATGCGAAGGAAGCTCGCCGCAAGTTTCTTTTTCTCGAGATTGGGTAATGGCCGGAACGATGGCAATGCTTTAATCCCAACCCTTGTTTTCCAGCTTGTTCACACGTTCCCAGCGGTCAAGAAATATGTTGAGCGGAATATTGCGCGCGATTTGGGACTATTCAACAAATCACGTCAAACACAACTTGAAAAGCTCTTCATAGAACCCCTGAGAAAAGTTCCTGTTGCTTCGCGCGTAACTTTCATGGCTCAATTCATCGTCATCGATGGACTGGACGAATGCAAAGGACCAGATGTTCAGTGTGACTTGTTAAAGATGATTGCGGACGCTGTCCCTCGCCTCCCATTCCCATTCCGAATTCTAATTGCAAGCCGCCGAGAATCCCACATCGTCCAAACCTTCGATCACGATCGTGTGCTCAAGGCAATAACCGTTCACAGGTTTGACCTCAGCCAGGACCCTGATGCTGATGCTGATATCCAGAGATATGTTGAGGACGAATTTCAGGAAATTTATCGTATTCATCGACTTCGCTCTCACCTCCCTTCAATTTGGCCGACTATGGGGGATATTATGACCATCATCGAGCGGTCCTCAGGACACTTTATTTACGCCGCAACAGTGATGAGTTATATCCAGTCACCACGACATCGGCCTGATGACCGATTGCAAGTTATTCTTGGTTTGCTGCCCCCTCCCGGGAATGATAGACCCTATGCACAGCTGGACACCTTATATTCTCATATTTTTCTTAGTGTGCCTGAGACGGATATCAAATCAACTCATCTCGTCCTTGGTGTTATGCGTCTTATCGCAGAAGGCCAAGGTCTTTTCCGAAACGGACGGTGGGAACTTGTTTCTGACATTGAGAATTTACTTGATATGAAACCTGGGGGACTTGAACTGCTGCTGGATCCCCTCGCATCCGTTGTTGTCGTACCCGAAGTGAGTACGCACCCGCTTCATGTCCTCCATAAAACTCTTTTCGACTACCTACTCGATCCACCGCGAAGTGGCCCATTCTTCCTTGATCTCACGCCGGCACACGAAACCGTGACGAGGTACATTCTCAGACTCGTTGCAGAAGAACGCGGTGAGAACAGTTTGTCACAAACCTTTATTACACTCTCATCAAGTATCTAGACCCCACGGACTTTCCCCTCCCTCTTCACTCATTCGCAGAACATCTAATGTTTCATTCTCGCCATGCGGGCCTTCCTGATATTCTTAGGCTTAGCATATGTTCTTTGCAAACACTACGTTATCGATTTATAGGCCCTAAATGCCTAGAATACCAAGATGCGGTGTGTGATATTTCCTGTGTCAGTCCGACTGAGGGATCGTTTATGATGTCCCCGTAGGCCAGAGTTCTTAGGCAGTACCTCTATTTTTCTTCTCGTTTGAGGGCCAAGAATTTTTTTAAATCAGTCCTGAGATCTCGACGCTCGCTGAATGAGAACATCGACCATGATATCATCAATACTAACCTTGGAACTCTTCTCCGTGATTGGAGTCCATGGCAGAACAATTCCACTGAGATTGACGTTCACCCACTCCATGTATGCTTACATCCTTCATTATGGTTTTTGAACCCTTATTTTCTAATCATACAGAGAGCTCAAAAGGAACACAAGGATTTTTCGGACTTGTTCAAAAATCTACGTGCAATGCAGCATCATACCATACTATGTTCTTCCTTGATTAGGAGTGGTGGCCAAGTCATTCATTCCTGCCATTCTCTTATACTCAGGGATCAAGGTTGTTGCATTGGTTTGTTTACATATATACACAAATTGGGCAAAGATTTTTCATTCTCTACGGTTGACTTTATCCTTGGTAGTCTCAGCATACAGAATTGGAGTGAATGGATCCTTCAGCAAGGCACGAAACATTTACAGGCAAGTCCCAGTGTCATTGTTTGATGAGTTTCAGCTGACTAAAATCGATAGAAAATTGACGTGGCTAGAGTTTGAGGATTATTAATAAGTATTTAGCTAGGAATTACCCTCTGGATCTACTTACTATCGATGACCGGGGTTATTAAATGCTTTCTTTGTAGACTAATTATTTCCACAACCACTGTACTCACATCTTCTATCCTTCTACTCGTATATCTACTCAGTTGTGTGTCATCAGAGCTTCAAGTTGACCAAAGATTTACAGGCACAAATTTCAGGACTTTGAAAATTAAATAATACATCATGATTGTACATCCTTAAAAATAAAGTGCCTCGGCCACTTTTATTACGTCCATCATCTCTCGTACATCGTGCACCCTCACTGCCAACGCATTTTGTTGCACTGCACAAGAAACGGTAGCGGCAGTCGCATACCCACGTTCTTTGGGCTCCGTTTGGCGACTTGTCGGCCCCTGAGCGAGAATCGCACCCAGGAAAGATTTTCGAGAGGGTCCAATGAGTAAAGGGAAACCTCTCAGTGGGTTTCTGTACTGTGAGAATTTTTCTTTTAAGGCCAGTCAGCGCACTGAGCATGAGCACAAAAGGGGGGGAAAAGGAAACGAACCATCCCCGATATGGACGTCAGCAACGATATCTCTGGCCGATCGTAGAAGCTCCAAATTATCCTCCAGAGATTTGCTGAATCCAATCCCAGGGTCAACGATGATCGACCATCTCCGTAGACCCCCCTTTCCCAACACGATCCGATCTACTTTACACCCCAGTTCCACTCGCACGCCTTCCAGCACAGCGCCTCGTCCCCTCTCATCAGCAGCGTATCCAAAAGAGCCATAATCCTTATTCGACCCAGCATCTCCTCGTGAATGCATCAACACAACCGGGACCGCATATTTCCTCGCGACAGACTTCATGTTTAGCATGTACTCGTTCGCCTCGTCTCCTGATTCCTTGTGGTTCAGACTCGAATCAACAGGCCAAGAACCAGGTCCTGTAAACGCATATATGTCATTGATGCAGTTCGCTCCCGCTTGGATGGCAGCTTCGACGACTTGCCAGCGGAAGGTGTCGATGCTGATGGGAACGTTCACCATACGCTCGATGAGACGCTCCGAGGTTTCATCTTCTGACGAGGTGTTATGTAGGAAAGAATGGAGCGTCAATCGGTCCCGTATTGCTCGGATAATGGGTACGACTCGGTTAATCTCATCTTCTACGCTCACAAACTCTGCTCCTGGACGCGTCGAGTATCCACCTACATCGATGATCGTGGCGCCTGCAGCAATGGACGAGGATACATATAATAGTGCCGCGGAGAGGGTATTATGCACATCACCATCCGAGAACGAGTCTGGTGTAACGTTAACGGTAGCCATTAGTTGTGTCTTACATTTTTCGGGGGAAAGAGTCGATTGGTCGGACGAAGATGTCCAGAAGCACTGTGTTGAGGATGATTGTGTACTCTGCAAAAGCGGCGGTTGAGGGAAAAAGAAGATTTTCTTCATTGATGGCCTGTTTGGGTCGCATACTTCGTGAAAAAGGGTCTCAACGGTCTTTTTGTAAACTGGATGAACGTAGTCTGGAATCATACTAGCATATTAAGGTGGAGGACAGTGGAGATAAATGATGGAAAGGTTACTCACTCGTTCAAGGGTCGCAAAACAAATTCTCTTTCCTGCGTTCGGGGATGAGGAACGACGAGAGTTCCATCAAGATTGTTGATATCTTTAGTGTCTTTCCGAGTATCAATAATCTCATTATCGTAAAATATTATGTCCAGGTCAACAGCACGCGGACCATTCCGAATTGAAGGAACACGACCGACTTTCCTTTCGATTGCTTTGAGTAATTGGAGAAGTACGACTGGAAGTAAATTGGTTTCGATCTATAAGAGTCATAATTGTCAATTTGAACAACAGTAGAACAAGGCATGCGTACTATACAGGCACCATTGATGAAGGAAGGTTGGTCCGTCACGTACATCGGTTTGGTTTCATATAAAAATGAAGAGTTGACGACGTCAACGAAAGGGTTTGCGACTGAGATGCTCTCATCTTCCAGAACTTGGAGAGGATCTTCTAACAATTTCAACGCATACTCGATGTTGTGGAAGGAATCCCCCAGATTGGACCCAAGTGCGATGGCAGCTGAATGGGGATGATTCAAAGCTTGAGACGGTTCATAAAGGGAGCGAGATTGAAGGACATCGTCGTCTGGATAGTCGACAAAAGTTCGGCTAACTTGAACCTCTGCTGTGCTTGCAAAGACGAGGGCAGATGGTTTTGCGACTCGGACCAGAACACTCGCAGCAGGTTGGAAAGAACGTAAATGGGTTAGAGTTTTTGATGCGACAAGAGATGTTAGTGCTTCGAGTGTCTGAAAATTAGAAGAGAAAATTGTCTGAAAAAACACAGCTCAGTATCGAATTAGAAGAGGGGAGGGTAGCATCCGACCTCATAAAGGGTTTTTGTGATAAGGCGAAGATCTACCCCAGGTTCTTCGCCGAGTCCATTTTCGCCCGTATTGATAGCTAGATTTACAACGACGTCTTGTTTCTCTTCTCGTTCTGCTGGGTTCACGCCTACAATAGCAGGACAAACGAGATCCTCGACAAAGTGCGTAACACCACTGGGTGTCCAAGAACGATCGGAATGAAATTTCGCGACGTATTCAATACCCGCCGTTTTGGTGTGCAGAGGCGATCTCAGCTGGATGAGCTTTATCTGCACCTCTGTCCCGCCCTCTAATATCTGCGATAACGCATCGGTGATGTGACGAGCAAGGCTCTGCAAGTGTTGGAACGAATTTAATTCGATTGAGCGTCTGACATGTTTCGCGATGGTGGCATAATTAAGAGAAAGAGATAGATCGTCTGTTTGAGCAGCTTGTGACACGTCGTGGAAGATAACGAGCGAGATGGTTATTGGTTGTTCGACAGCACTGGGTTTATCTCGCGGCCATTGGGCACCAGACAGAAGAGGAACGGTGAGGGCCAAATTGTTGACTCGTATACTGTCAGCCATGTTTACAAGTTCAAGTTCAATGACCGGCTGGTTGATCAACCAATCATTACGAGACTCTTTCAAAGAACCCTACAACACAGAAATCGACTCAAAAGATAACGGCAACATCGCTCTCATGCGTGAGGTTGCAACGCTCCAGTGAATCCGTCGGCCAACACGCCTGGAGTTGCAGGGAGGAGCTTCCTAGAAAGGCGCTACGTAAAGGCGCTACGTTTCGCGAAAGAATCCAGTTGGACATCGGCGGAGTCCTTGCTCTCTACAACCACCATTTGTCTGGAATCTGGAACATCCCCTCCAGAGGCAATGGAAAACGCGTCTACCAGGGTTGTCCACGGCATGGATGGATTTCCTCTGGAACCCGGATAAGCACGCCACGCAGAACGTCCCTCGTTGATCTTATTCGTTCAAGTTACCTCAATGCTAGTTTCCCTTGAGAGGCGGAAAAGTCGTGCGACTCTTTCATATCCTCCCAACTATCTGTTCCCCTCGTCAAAGACACAGCAACAGCGAAATGCTACTGTTTGACTCGGTCTACATTCTCAGGCTCAACATGGCACCCACTGAAATTTCCCAGAACCTCAAGGACTTATTCTCCTGCTCCCTGGCATGAAAATTTCAACCAAAACTCCTCAATTGGCGTATTTCAATAAGCACTTTAGCAAGCTTCTCCGCGTGAAGCATCTTCCTAAAACATCGATCACATGATTTGTACCACCGTGGGCTCTGACCGAGGAACGGGCGCCTATTTGACAACTCAAACTTTAGTCGCATCGATTACAGGAAATCTTTATTTTGCTTTCAAATGGATCTTGAAGGGTTTGACAAGGCCATTTCCCCTCGCAAAAAATCCAAGTCGTCGTCAAACTTGTCTTTCCACGGGGTGATTGAACGCATTGACGATGAATGGTATTTCAGGGCCTCCAGATCAGCGCGGTGGATGGATTTATTAGGTGATTATGCTGGAAGTGAACCCTTCGTAATCGATGGTAAGTTTTAACTGTATTTTCTCAGCCATCTTTCCTAATCAACGGCTATGTCGATTTCTACGTATTGTAGGCGAAGCACTACTTCAAATTATCCTCGACGACCCTTTACTCTCAATAGGCCGCGAAGGTCCTATAGGTTTTTTTCTACACTAATTGAGATTGCTGACTCCACGCAGATTGTACTTTCCAGATTCTCCACGCGTATCATATACTTGAACGCATACTTGGCGAATTTCAAAAACGTTCCGCAAACTTCCAGATTGTTTTCTGGCAAGGTTAGTCGAGAGTTTTAAATGATTTTACATTAAACTCGTTGATTCTTTAACAGAATGCCTCCACCTTTCTCTGAATACAGGGTCATCGAGTTTTACTGTTGCATCTCGAGCCCTCGCTCGTACTATGCTCTTTCAACATTTGCTGAGGTTGCCATTTGAGGTTCACGTGTTTGAAGATCTGGATGATCCATCATGGGTCCGGTATGTTGGTGCGAACAAGGTGAAGAGCATTCCTCAGTCTTGGTGATGGCGATGTTGAATTGAACATTTTGTAAGCCAATGTTTATCATGACGAACGATGGGGGTCTCTGTGATGAAGGCTCAAGCGATTCAACTGCTGCTGTTATTCTCTGTCAACGAGTTTTTTTACTTCGGATTCTATCCAGTTCTGCCGGAGTCGCTGTTGCACTGCTCAAAGGATCAGAATACCGTGAATCCAAGGTACATAAATTATTCCACGTCATTGCGACTTCTGCTGACACTCTTTTTAAGATTCTGACTTTTGTCTACGAACCATCACAGAATACTCTCGTTTTACTTGAATCCTTTCGCAAATTTTCTCGAGCGGCACGCCATACCTTATCCCAGGATCTTCAAGGTACCCAATACAGTCTGCGAGCCTCTGATCACTCCGTCGGAGGCACAGATATGCAATACAAATTTTTCAAGGAGCTCGATATCTTGTCGTCGATTCAGAGCGGGGTCCCACCAGAGATTATTTTCCTATTCATCGTACATACCCTCATGATTCCCACTTTGAGTCTCCGTGAAATGGCACAAGTTTACCGACCTCTATGCCCAGAACTCACTGATCTCATCCGTCAAAAGTTCCTTCCAATTGTCTTCTCTAATGCGGCGAATATCCTAGGGTCTTATGAATATCCTTTTGTAGTGGACGGAACAATTTTTGCGACTTTAACTGCCTTCATCCTTTTGGGACACGTTCATCCACGCACCGCTATCGGCTCTTCTCTTTTTTCCAAAGCCGAAAGGCTTTGGGCGGCGATTGGCGGACAGCAACTCAACTTCCCGGGATTTGCGAAGCGATATCCATTTGGTGGATCAAAGGACTTTTTTACTTCAACACAATATCACAGACCCGATCCTGCACACTTGTTGGAGTTTTCAAATCCAGTATTTGATGAAGAATTTTCGAGTCTCCAGGTGTCGAGTGATGCTTTGGAGACTGATTCCCCGAAATCGAACATGCACTTTGAGGCGGGGATCATATTGTCCGATAATCGCCATTGGCATAATCAGAAGTCCATCCTACCCAGTCACCAAGGTGGATCTAAACCAAAACCTGAGAACCCATGGGCCAGGTCTCGGAGACTGAAAACTCATCAACAATTCATGATTAATTTGCAAGTTCAAGCCACGTCTCTGACGGGAGCGTTTGGGGCTAGTCTTCAACAGATTGTGATTCCTCCTGTAGGGTCAGGAAAAAAGGGCAAGCAGTCCTTGGTGCGCCAAAAGGTCCGTGATTTGTTCACACTTTGATCTCTAAAGTCTCATGCATTTGGTACAGGTCGTCACTCCTCTTGTCACAAATAAATCTCCAGTTCTATCCTCGAAAGACAGACTCAGGCTCAAAATAAAAGAAGAAAAGGAAGCGAAACAGAAGGACACTTCCGGATCGAAATGGAAAGACTACCTTTCGACAATTTCCAACTATACTCTATCACAGAAAATTGCTTCGATAAACGACGCCTTGCGACGACAGAAATCGGTAGGACCAGTGATAGACGTAGAGATGCGGCTATTTCGTCTTCATCTAGAATTGGAGGTTTGGCTCGAAGAATCCCATCGCGACTCTGACGTTATCCGGGATCGGTACACCGTTTCTATCCTGAAAATGATCAAGGACATTTGCCAGAACAAAGTGTTGACTCTCTCAGCGAAACAGGTGTTGACCAATGTTCTAACAGCCCTTGGATTTGAAGAATACGCTTCCCAAATGTTTACGGCTGCCAAGTGTCTTGATGACCAACGACTAGGTTTCTCATTTATCAAATTGCTCGACTCAAGGACAAAGTCGCCTCGATATACCTTTATGTCCATTACGGAGCATCCTGTCGTATGGCAGCTTCGACTTTTTGGAGATTACATGGACAGGAGTATGGATGGTTCGCCGGATAAAAGAGTTTCATTTGAGCCGGATGCATGGCAGAAGAAGGTTTTGGATGGAATCGACAATAACAAGTCGCTTCTGGTCGTCGGTCAGTGATTTGCTTTTTTGTAGAGACTTACCGATTTACTTGTCAACTTGATTAGCCCCGACCAGTGCTGGAAAAACTTTTATCTCTTATTATGCGATGGAGAAAATTTTGAGAGAATCTGACGATGGGATTCTGGTCTACGTTGCACCTACCAAGGCGCTAGTCTCACAGATAGCCGCCGAAGTGTATGCTAGGTTTAGCAAAAATCTAAACAGAGGTAAGTATCCTTTGAAACTCGTTCAATTTCATTACGGAATTTACCTTATCCTAGGGAGCTGTTGGGCAATCCATACACGCGACCAGCGCATCCACAATCCTCAGACGTGTCAGATTCTCGTCACAGTTCCTGAAATACTTTCGATAATGCTGCTTTCGCCCCCGTTGGCAAGGTCATGGACACCCAGGATCAAAAGGTAAGCATTTTATTACCCGTATTCCATGTCAAGGAATTAATTTCAATCCAGAATTATCCTCGATGAAATACATTGCATAGGACACCAAGAAGGTGGCGCGGTATGGGAACAGATCGTCCTGTTTTCCCCTTGCCCCATCATGTGCGTTCATATTTCGTACCCCTCTTTATCTTAAATTTCTAAACGACGCTTTTGAAGTGGCCTGTCTGCGACCATTGGCTCACCAGATACGTTCAGTGATTGGTTGGCATCTGTTCAGAAGGCACATGGTTTTGAGTATGAATTCATTGAACACCATTCCCGATATTCACACCTACGGAAATTCTTCTACCACATTGACGGTAAAGGACGTTTCTCGAGTTTAGACAAATATAAACCCACGGATCGCGCTTCATTCCTCCACCCTATCAGTCTACTTTCTTTTGGCCCATGCGTCCTGCCAGATGATCTCTCCCTAGAAGCTGGAGATACATTAACGCTTTATCAGGCTTTGGTTGCTGTTCGGGGTGAGATAAGCCTTGATGTCAATGTTCTTGACCCCAAGAATTTCTTCTCCACGGCTGCCAGTGTGGGGTTTTTGCGTCAAAAAGACATTCTTAAATACGAATCGAAGTTGAAGGAGGTTCTCGTCGACCTCATGAAATCCTCTGATCCTTGCGATGTTTCTTCATCTCTTGGGAGGATTATCCATTCCCTTCAAGACCCTACTATGAGACGTAGCACCATTGATACCACACCCTCCCCCAAGGCATTCAAAAACGATTTACTTGTGCTCCTAGCCGACCTTTCTGTAAAGAACGAATTGGTATGTCATTCAGTGAATTGCAAACCAATTCAAAAATTTCTAACTTGATTCCCCAGCCAGCTATCTTGTTTGATTTCAATAGAATGAACTGCGAAATAATGGCTCAATACTTGCTTGACAATTTAAAAAGGTTGGAAGGAGAGTGGCGATCAGAGAATCCACACTGGAAGCAGAAGTTAAAGGAATGGGAGCACTGGAGACACCAGGCAAAGGCTCGTGAACGAGTCTCCGAAAAACTTGAAAAGCGAAAGAAAGTGGATTTCGATCAAGACCACTCCTCAGAGCCATCTTGGCAAAGCTCATTCAACCCTGACGATCCTTCGCCCGAGTTCTCTTTTGTGGGACGTCGTTCACCGTACTCAAGATCGGATCTTGAAAAGGGCATCAAGGATCTGAGGTGGACACCTCAGTGGGCCGTCCACGCTCTCAGGCGGGGGATTGCGGTTCATCATGCTGGAATGAACAAGTCTTATCGAAGTCTTGTGGAAAGGTGACGCTTTTGCTTCATACTAAGTTTGAAATAGAGTTTTAAACCTGTTCTACAGTCTCTTTCGACAAGGATTTGTACAAGTTATGATTGCCACTGGTAGGTAAATCTTATGAAGATGATTCCTGGTTTTTTATGGATTGTTAGGGACCCTGGCTTTGGGAATCAACGCGCCTACAAGAACTGTAGTTTTCTGTGGTGATTCACCATATTTGACAGCATTAATGGTGCGTATTGACATCTTGAATCTGGTTGTGTTGGATTTTGCAGCTAAACTACATATTTTCCAAGTACCGTCAATGTGCAGGTCGTGCAGGTCGTCGTGGATTCGATCTGAGAGGCAATGTGGTGTTCTATGGTGTACCAGCCGACCGTGTACGCCGCCTGGTCTTGTCGAGGCTCCCAACTCTAGGGGGAAATTTTCCTGCCACAGCAACAATGACTCTCCGGTTGTTCAATCTATTGGATGGTTCAAACGAATCCGATTTCGCTATTCGTGCTATACGAAGCTTAGCTTCTCTGCCTCACATCACTCTTAATTCCGATATTGGACGGGATCATCTTTTGCACCACCTACGATTTAGCATTGAATATCTTAGAAGAAGTGGGCTACTTGACAAATCGGGAAGGCCTATCAACTTGTTTGTGGTTGCAGCACACCTATATGTCAGTTAAAAACTCATTTTTTATCCATCTACTTATCTGGTGTTGTTTGACTTGTAGTACACGGAGCCCGGCAACCTCGCACTCGTGGCATTAATGCGCCATGGTGTCTTGCACAGAATCTGCGATCAACGGGACAAAGAGACTGCCAAGAGGGAACTCATGACCATTCTTTCCAACATATTTGGCAGACGATACCTTTCTAAAAGTCTCTCGAACAAGGCATATATTGAAGAGTTAGTGCGGAAATATCCGTCGATGATTATCCTGCCGCCTCTTCCTGAATTTGCTCGGAATATCTTGATTCTCCATGAAAAAGAAATATTACGCATTTTCACAAGTTACGCTACGACCTTTGCCAGTCAGCATCAGGCGAAAATCGGTCCGGACAATGCTCTACCTCTGAGTGGTGTCCAGTATCCTGGAAGCGAGGAATCCTCTCCTTTTCGTGTGCATCTCTTGAACAACGCAATTCCTGTCGTTGTCCGCTCGTTGTTCGTCGCTAATTCAGGTCACGACGACTCCTTCGAGAGTGTGTCGGAACTTACGACAACAGCACGATCTGGCCTCAATCTTAATGGCCACGCGATTCCGTCCATGTCATACCTTACTACTGGATATAACGACCTTGAGCATCAACTTAATGCTTACATATTGGACTTTTATATCCACGGGCAAGTCTCTACCTTGGGTAGTGCGAATGGTATTCGGAAAGGGGATATCTGGTATCTTCTGCAAGATTTTATGTTGACATTGCTGGCGATCAAAACTGGAACGCACCAACTCTTGGAGACTGTTTCGAAAAACACATGTACAACAACAAGCAGCCTGGAAGAAGTTGATGTGACCGACCTCAAAACATACGATGTCGATTACGATTCGGATCCCTCTAATGAACAGTCTGACAACGGAGGTGAAGATTCTTTGGGACTACCGGCAAATGTATCGCCCAGAGATCGGAACGTGTACACCCTGCTGAGCGAAATTTGCGGTGAATTCGAGAGAAAATTTAAAGCAATGTGGGCATAGATAATGTTGGATTTCAGTCACCGGTTGGTTTATCCGGAGCTCGAGCGATGTCTTTATTTGATTGTTTTCCGAAACTGCACCATGGTGATATTATTAATCATTTAGTGTTTACAATAGAATATCTTGTGTACTTGGCAATTACTTTTCCTGACGAATGTGTGGGAGAGCAAAGCAATCGATTTTCAACATTTCAGGAGCACACAGCGGAGAGATATTTATAAAGTAGTAACAATTGTGTAACTTATAAAATGCGATAGTGAAAACGGAAATGGCCCAACTCTGAAGGACCCTATAATATGATAATGTTGGCCTAGTTGAAGTGCTCGGAGTAAAGTTTTGGGTTCATAGGAAGGCTGAAAAACTATTTATGTAAAGTACTTTGCAATCCCAATCCTCTTCCGGTAAATGTGTGTCTTTTTGAAGTGTGTATAAGGACTTATCCAACTCCTCAAGGAACACGTATACGAGGTTCACAAATAACTTGAATGGAGTTGAGCCGACGACTTGTTTCATACTGTCATGTCTTCGCAGCAGCCCAACCCGAGCTTTCATTCCATTGTCCGCCTCGAGACTGGCATCACCATGTGGACCCAACTCGAAGGTGATGATGACCCCTTGGTCCAATTGCATTCCAAGTTTTGGGGGAAGAAGTTGACGTTGGAAGACCCTGAGCCGAGCGGCCCCATGGATGTGGATGACATCGATTTTCTTCCGGGCTGTGCCATCCTTGATATCGGTATTGGCGATCTTCCATTCCAAAAGATTTGGATCCGGGCAGACTACATGAGGGTTTACGACTACATTGAAAGTTGTGAGGCCCCAACCCAGACCGTCAACCTCCTGCCCCCAGCAGCTGTCGTCACTGGTCAACCTGGGATCGGTGAGTTTTTCTTTTGTCGATTCGAAACACTACTTACGTGTATGCGCAAAGGGAAGAGTGTATGGATATACTATGCATTGTGCCGCCGCCTCGTAGACAGGAAGTCGGTGATCTGGTATCGGAATCAGGCTTGCTATCTCTTTTCAAAAGAAGGCGTCTTTCGGTCCCCCACCGATTTCCCTTCGACCGGCTTCAGGTTTTTCGTTTGGACCCTCGTGGATTCCGATCAGTCCTCGGAGGGCGCACCACCTCATCTCCTCAGCCCTGGAACAAGACTCTATGTAATATATGTTACCTCTCCACGCAGAGCACGGTGGGCCCGAATGAATAAGACGGTTCGGGACGTTAGGCTCATTATGAATCCCTGGACAAAGAGGGAAATTGATATTGCGTGGGTGTCTTTCCAACTATTGACATGTCTAAAATCGCTACTAGAGCATCGATCTTTGGCTCTGACCGCGCAAGTACCAATCTCGTGTACGAACGACTTGGGCCAATACCTCAGTTGTGCTTCGACTACCCCCACGACTCGATGGATTGGCTCACACAATATGAAAGGGACATTCAATACTCAGTATCACGCCTTTCAACCCAGTCGCTCGAAACCCTATTTGACGATGCCGGCAATCTTGACATGGATAAGCTCTCTCACAAAATCTGTCTCATCAGCCGTGGTATTCTGGAAAATGTAGCCAGTCTACCGATCGTAAAACCCATTACTCCATACGTCCATTCGAAACTCGTGTGCCGACTTCGTACTCTCGAACGAAGTGAACAAGTACGCTTGTACAAGCGATTTGCAAAGACATGCGATTCTAGAGCAGTAGCTGGCATAGCCTTTGAGGCTGCAGGTCAGGCTATGCTCCAGGATGGTGTGGATCTGGAACTTATTCTGATGGTACACTATCCCCCATCACAAACGACTCCCCTACCTCCTTGGCATTCGAGCCACCTTCATCAGCAGGATAAAAAATTGGAACAACTTCGCCAGGTCGCATTGGGGAAAAGCCTCAGTCTCCCAGTTCGGCCGTCCGGGATTTTCGAATACAGAGACGACGGCCCGTTGTCCATCGAGCCTAACGTGTTCTATCTGCCCAAAATGACCAATCAAGTTGCCTTCGATGCGTTCGTCTTGCTGAATGGGATCCTTTATCTCTTTCAATTTACGATCGGTGACCGCCATGACTTTAAACCGGGTCTCAAAGAATTCTTTGTGACATGTCTTGGTATCCCACCTATGAAAAACTGGCGGGTAGTGTTCGTTATCCCACCGAACCGCACCTTAATTGTTCCTCAACCATGGTCCCTCGACATCCGTGCCATACCTTTCTATTCAGCGGTGATAACTCTGTAGTAAACTCCCCTTTTCGAGTCTATATATGTCTCTTAGTGAACAAGGCCTGGTAGAAAGACAAATCTTTGACGACAATCTTTGGGGAGCTAAAGAACACTCAATCGTGGTAAAACACTCGGTAAGTTTCTGAGTGATAGTAAGTCAGGCCTAAAATTTCGGTCAAAAGGGTCATGATGGCAAACACTGACGGAGAACATCTTTTTCTTGCTCGCAGACAGCTTCCTTGTCCAATGGTCCCAGTTATCGGATACAAATCGGATACGTCCCATACACACTTGAGAACAAGATTCTCTCCTTCATATTAGAGGTGTAAGGCTCTCACTATGCCAAACCACCCCGGGCCCATCACACCTGGGATACTACCTCGTACTCGTACTCCTATTCCTTGGGGAGGTTGCCGCCAATGACACATGAAAAATTTCTTCAATTGCAGTGGAACTGCCCAGGGATTCATAGCCTGTCCATGTCTACACGCCCCTTGTATTTAACAAACTATGGACACAATATGGTTGCTTTGTGCCTTGGATATCGTAAACGGGACTAGTTTTCGGCAGCTTTACGAAAGGATGTTTCATTCGAGAAACATTGGTGATATCACCCTTCGTACACCCCATCCCAAATACCCTCTTCCATCGCCTTGATCTGTAACGCGATGTGGGTCGAGTGGAAG
>QDKV01004995.1_pt1 | contig 21338 bp, 21 predicted proteins | sample 1861101 | NCBI WGS metagenome assembly QDKV01 (sample SAMN04275158, study PRJNA302643) | Fungus metagenome, whole genome shotgun sequencing project. | isolation source: fruitbody | host: Mallocybe terrigena | place: Sweden | collected 2013 | reverse complement strand
TCGAGGGTGGTTGGTTCCTTGCCAGCACCACCACCCAACCGCTATCAAAAACGAGAAAGGGAGAAGGGAAAGACGGGCAAGTAGGCAGGCATATAAGGTACGCCTGCAAATATTTCGTTTCTTTTTATATTCAATTGCTAACTAACCCCCCCATTTGAGATATATAGGGAACACAACAACAACGACACAACGACATGCATACACGCCAACCCTCGAAAACGAGCAATTACGCTCGTTTTCGAGGGCGGTTGGTTTCTCGACAGTGACAACACGAGGATGGGTCTTCACCTCCTAGTCCTCCTCTTTTCGACAGCAACAACGCGAGGAGGTGTCTTCCTGCTCTTTTCAACGGCAACGACACAAGGAGGAGTGTGTTCACCCCTCCTTGTCCTCCTCTTTTCAGCAACAATGCAAGGAGGGGTGACCCCACCCCTTCTCGTCTTCCTCTTTTCGGTGGCGCCAACATGAGGAGGGGTCTTTCCCCCTTGTCCTCCTCTTTTCAATGGCTCTTTTCGACAGCGACGACGCGAGGAGGGGTCTTCCTGCTCTTTTCAACGGCGACAACACAAGGAGGAGTGTGTTCACTCCTCCTTGTCCTCCTCTTTTCAGCAACAACGCAAGGAGGGATGACCCCACCCCTTCTCGTCTTCCTCTTTTCGGCGGCGCCAACATGAGAAGGGGTCTTTCCCCCTCATCCTCCTCTTTTCAATGGCGACGACACGAGGAGGGGTAGGGCGTACCCTCCTTATAATGCCTTCATCGACCTGAACCACGAGAGCATGCAACGAGGAGGGGTATCTCGTTGCGTCACTTTGTTTCTGATGTAGCGAGGAGGACTACCCTTCCTCATTGCGTCACTTTGTTTCTGATGTAGCGAGGAGGACTACCCTTCCTCATTGCGTCATTTTCTGTTTTTGATGCAATGATGAGGGTGATTCCCTCCGCGTTGGGTCGTTTTCCCTCATTTCAACACTTGTTGCGTCATGACGTGGCGAGGAGGGTAATACGCACCTCTTGGGTCATTTTATTTGTTTCTGACGTGGCGAGGAGGGCTACCCTCCTCGTTGCGTCATTTGCTTTGTTTCTGATGTGGCGAGGAGGGATTCCCCTCGTTGCATCATTTTCTGTTTTCAATGCAACGAGGAGAGAATTACCCTTCTCCTTGGGTCGTTTTCCCTCTTTTCAATGCGGTGAGGAGGGATACCCTTCCTTGTTGTGTTGTTCCCTCTCTTTTCGACCCAGCAAGGAAGAATTTTCCTCCTCATTGTGTTGTTGTAATTAACAATTAAATTATAATATGTATATTAGTTAAATAATATATATTTTCACATTTTCTAATCTAGGTCCAGGTCTGGACCCGGACCGACCCTGGACCGGACCTGCTGGCCCAGGTCCAATGAGGTTCCCGGACCGGCCCTCGGACAGTCTATGAGCGGATGAGTAGACAAAATTGTCCAGATCCGTCATCGTATCTGGGAGGTTGTGCCATGTAGATAATTTCGTTGAGTCGTCCATGTAGATAGGCGCTTTTGACATCGAATTGTCATAGCTTTAGATTGTGGACTGCAGAGAACGCAAGTAAGCTGCAGAGTGTCTTGAATCACATGACTGGTGCAAAAGTCCCATCGTTGCTGAAATCAGTTCCAGGTTTTTGCAAAAAACCTTGTGCGACCAATCAAGCCTTGTATTTGATAACTTCGCTGTGTTCGTTCCGTTTCCTGTTGTAAACCCATTGACATCCAACGGGTTTTCGATCTGCAGGTAAGTCCTCCAACCTCCATGTCCCCATCTTCCCCAACATCTCTATCTCTTCATCCATAGCTGTCCCCCTCGTCTCCTCTTATCACATGATCACATCCTCGTAATTCTTTGGCAAGTCTTCTTCATTCGCCCTAAATGCGTATTCTTTTGGTATATTCCTCCACTGAGGGGTGTCAATTGTAAGATTCACCTTGTCTTTTTCAATCGCTTTGGCCTTCAAAGCTTCTGTAGGTCTTGTGACATCAGGAGGAGTTGCAGGAGTCGATGGTCTGGGAATTCGAATGGTGAAACCTGATGATTTCGTGATAGGCGGTTGTTGGATGGGTGGATTGTTGAGTTTTTTATAGTCGACCTTTGTCCTAGCTCGTAGATTTCGTGTTTTGGGTTCGATGTGAGTTGGCGTGATTAAAACTTGAGTGTCCTGAGATTTTGAAGTTTCCAGTGTCAGTGTTGAGGCTGAATTTTCCCTACATCAGGAAAATGGAGAAATGATAATTCTGGACCATTAGTAATCATTGATCAGAATTAAGCAGAATTAGATTTGAATATCTTGGTTTACTGTATTTTCAGATGTATCAGGTTATATAGGTGTATTGTAATTTTTGCACTAATTCTGGCTTCACAACTCTAAGTTTCAAATCTGCAATAAAATTCACAGTTGTTTCAGTAATTTCATGGTGGATTCCAAAAATTTCATTACAATTCTAGTAATTTCATGGTAAATTTGCATTTAAATCCTACAGTATATTCTTTGGGAAATAAGTCACTTCACGTTGCTTTGATTCTCACAAAATTTATGACACATCATTTAAAACAGTTCTTATAAGACTTTGTCGGAAGCAGATTTACGATTTCCTTTCTTTTAGCCTCAAAAATTGACTTCTACTGGATTTCTGAGCCATACCTTCTATATTTGGTACAGGATGTCACCAAGTTGTCATGTCAGGTGACGTTTGTTGTAAGTGGATGACATCTACCTTATGTTGATGTTGTTTCGAGCGGAGTTTGAACTCCAATCAAAACCCGTCAACCCGTGGCACGGGTACAGGTTTTTGGAGGGTACAAACTTGGCAACCCGTACCTGTACCCCGGAGCAACCCGTGACATTTACCTGCAGGTTTCTTGTACCCGTGGTATTCCCTACCCCTACCTGTGCCATTCCCTACATACCCATGTCTATGGGTATGAGTTTTTCATGGGTATGGGTTTTGCAGGTACAAAAACCCACTGGCATGAGGGTACAGCCCATGGGTAAGGTAAGAAACAATATTATATACATTAAAATAATAAACCACCCTCAAAAATGAGTGTGTATCTCCTTGCCTTGGGTGTTGTGGTGGTTCAACTGGGGTTGACACCATTTTGAGATCACACCCACATGTAGCTGGCAGGTACAAAAGTCTTTACCCATACCTGTACCCCAAGAAAACCCATGGCAAAACTTGTGACCTTCCCTACATCAAAAGAACCATGTATTTCACAGAGAATTAATACAATAAATGATGAATGTTAGGTCTCATTTTTAGAAGTTATCAGTTCTCAGTTCTCAACCATCTTGGATTCATCATGAATATTTGCACAACTTTTCAATCGCCGGCACATTATATGGATATATTCTTGGTCGTCTTGACAATCATGACCAAAAGTTTGCTTGTCCTGGTGATCTATGTCAATGTAGTTCAGAGATGATAATGTCTATAGCATTTACCAATTCAATCACATCTAAACGAGCAAGAGTTCCTCCTATCTTGCTGGCCACTTCCTTCTGAAAGACCTTAGGCTCTGCAGTTGCAAGTAATCGCATTGCAGTCCCAATGGCAGTCTTCACTGGAGGAGCACCCATATGACTTTCATCAGTGTAGTATTCAAGGTGTCGCCAGAGTAGCAGGAGCAGCATCTCCAGTGTGTCAAGGATCACCTTAGCCGAAACCCTGGTGGGAATTTGAATGGAAGCAAGGGCTTGTGCGAGAAATCGGCACTTCTGATCAAGGTCAAGGGTGCGAAGGAGAAGAGGATCCATCTCATGCAAAATCTAAATCAATATCTTGTTTAGATATAGAGCAGGGCAAGAAAAGAGAACAGACTTGTTGTGCATTTTCCAGTCCAATGTGATCCTTGTTGGCAAGTTCGGCATTAATATCTGAAATTTGTTTTAAAGTTGTGGAGAGATCGTTGGAGAGATCATCAAGGGCTGTTAAGGCATCTCCAATAGTTGGTATGTTCCCTTCGACAAATTCCTTGGTTCTGTTACCCGATTCATACTTAAAGATATTACTTACCAGCAAAATGCGACTCGTTTCTTGGCATAATGGTGGTGGGTGAGAGTACAAGTAAAATCTCTGATTCTGTGCAAGATTCAAGTAAGCTTGGAATTCGATGGAAGCCAAAATGATATACCAGTGAAATCACTGGATACTCCAATGTATAAAACAAGTGCCTTGCGCAACAGGTCCGCTTGTTCCTTTACTTTCACATCAAACTTTGTCCGGCTCCCATAACCTTAAAAATGAAGAATGTCAATGAAAGCCAAATCTAGATAAGGCATGAAACACACCAGGAGCATATTGTTGACTTAACTTCGTTTCAACGTCTGTATGTGGGACAATCTGCACAAATGGTTTTCCCAGCGCAATACACCTAGCCGACAAACCAAGGATAGCGAGATGAACAACCCCAAACACGGAATTAGCAGAAAGCTTCGTTATGATCAGTGTATAAATGCTGAAAAGATAACTTCGAAGCTTACCAATTCTGCCTTCGGAATTGAAGGAAGGATATTCGTACATAAGGAAACAATAAGATAGATCTCCTCCACAATCGGCAAAGTAACATAATCCACTTCATTTTTGAGTAAAATCGCAATCGTGGTGCCGTGATTAGCAAGAAATTTAAGTGCCTAGACCACCGTCAGCATGTTGACACGAAAGTTCTCGAAACTCACCTGATGCGATGCGGTAGCATGTTTATTTCCCAGGGTCGAAAGGATGCCGTCCAGAAGTTGCATGACAGGCATGAAAAGCTGGTGATATCTCTGCATGGCAGAAGGCAAGAAAGAATCCTGGTCTACCGGGCATTAGCGAAAATCGTGTTAATTGGACTTGCTCTTATCAAGAAACTTACCAACAAATGATTGATCAGTCTCTGGCCTTGCGTCCAGAAAATCACACTGAGAGAGAATAATCAACAGTTGGGCGTCAAGAAGTCGTTCAGCACCAGTCCTTGTTTGCGCCATCCTTACGAGCAATGACATCTTTGCCTCGTAAACATATAATGCGTTGAGATCGTCTGCGTCTGGTCCATCAGAGCGGTTGGGTAAAAAGTAATAGAAGCGTACCAGGGTCGGGTCTTAACACAGCTTGCAATCTTGCATCGGAATCTCTGATGCCCCTGATAAAGTTCATTAAGATACCGTGTTTATTCAACGCAGACAGAATTATATGCTGCTTTTCGAGGCTTGATAGCTGTACGATCGCATCAAGAAGCATAAATGCGACTGACTTCCACACTTCTGTCCCGTCTATCGCGTCCCGAGCAATCGTGGCAGTCAACCGCTCCATAGTGGGCTTCATTACTGCCAAACATCCAAGCTCAAGGGAAGTCCCTGTACCTGCGAGTTTCTCACTAGGTAAAGATGGTGCTACAGAAGGACTTCTTCGCGTGGCCAAGGCGATTGTACCCCGCAGTGACGAAGTAACGAGAGATAGGGCGAAAGGATTCGAGTCAATCTCTGACGAGGGCGACGTTTTAGCTTCCGGTGACGATCGAATCAAGTTGAGTAAATTTATGAGGGCAGCGTAAAGATTGCCACGGACGAGCTCGACATGGTTATTGTCGAGGATTCCTTCCAAAATGTTGCGGAGAATATTGTACAGTCTTTCTGCTGGCAATGAACCAGCTTCTGAATCACCACCCATGGATTGCAAGATAAGCTGCTGCTGTCTGTCTTCACGCAGTTTTGTAATGGAGGAAAGAATCACTTCTGAAATTAAAACGCAGGTAGACTCCTCGTTATTGGTAGAGCGCATTGCAGCAGGAAGGACATGCAAAAGGTCGAATAGCATATTCTCCCGCCGGTCATGTGGCAAACGGGTGAAGCACTTCGTCAACGCGAGATCCAACATTCTTCTCCATGACTGAAAACTGTTGATCCGTGCATGCGTAACTTTCCGTCGGTGATTTTCAACGGCGCAGCTTTCCAAAATATACGTCATTTCGGAAGCCAGTTTATCATGTTGCGCTTGTGTTGCAACATGACCTTGAGTATGCAATACCCGACGAACTGAGGCGAGAAGCGAAAGCAAGGCCGTTCGATCGATGACATTGCATCCGGAAGCGTCTTTGCGAATGCATGATTGGAAGTTAACTTGCTTGAGGAGTTCCAATGTTGTTGGTGTGACGAAGAGACTGTCACTCCAATCAAACATCAACGATTGCAGGAAATCAATGACTCGAATTGGCGACTGGCCGAGATCGTGGAAAACGGGAAACCCGTGCTCTTCTTCATATTCGACGTCCGTTCCAAATAAAATTTCCAGTAGTTCCGAAACTACCTTGTGGTGTCCCTTGTTTGTGAGTAAGTGCAATTCCAATGCAACCAGATCGAAGATATACGATCTCAAACGCAGGAAAGCACTCAATGAAACCACAGTAGCCGTCACTCTTGATCCATCATTGTAGACTACCTGAATTGCAGGATCTTGTAATGACTCCGGAGCAGCGGACGGCACTTTCGCAATTTGCCTTGCGAAGAAATCTTCTCGGGTCCTAAGGTATCGTGTCGTAAAGTCCGAAGTCTTCGGGTGCATACACAGCTGATGTATCACCTTGTAACATCGCTCTGCCAATTCGGGCAATGTGACAAAGAGTGGGAGTTCTTGCATGGCCTTCTCGTTTCGTTTCCCTCTTATTCTAGGTACTCCCGCATTGACGAGATCAAGGAGAACGTGTATGCTCGTCTGTTGAGCACCGAGAGCACGTGGGTCTTGAATTGTTTGCTCACCCCCGAAAAGGAGGAAATGTGTGATATTAGGGTATGGTCGAAGACCTTCGGTGTCTTGGATGACAAGATCGAGGGCAGCCAAACGAACGGCCTGTTCAAGTGACTCCGATGAGGATTCGACGATCGACGCACCTGCCCCCGTTATTTGCTCAGCATACTCTTCCGCCTGCACAATATCATCTGCAGAGTCGGAAGACATAATTCGAGTAAACCCTGCCAGGATTCGATCGGAATCGGGACATCTCTGTACCAAAGTGACCAAGGTTGATGGTGGGACAGACAGCGAAAGCTTGGCAATAATCCTAATGGAGAGCAATACAAGTTCCGGGTGCGAGTGATACGAGATGTATGAAGCAATGGCTGGAATATGTTGGACCCCAAATGAGAGAACTTGATCAAAGCGATTAAAGAAAGACCGTGAATGAACATGGCCAACCAAGGAGGAGCCGTTTTTGAGGTCAGAAAGAAGCGTAATGAAAACATCGAGGAAGATCTCTTGGATTTCTAGCACGCGGTAAACAATTCGGAGCACGCGAACGATGGTGCTGCGGAAGAAAGGTTCTTCATCAGCAAATCCTTTTTCTAAGCCTCCAATACCTTCAACGATATACGAAAGGATAGTTGCTTGAAGTGGCGTATTTGTCAACAACCGCCTCAAAACATCATAGCCAGGATGGGTGAGAAACGGCGTGAGTGATTCCGGCTTCGGTGAAGTGTCATCCGGTCCTGTCACCAACGATTCCAGACTGAAGCTCGCTAAACTCCTCTCGATGAAACTTAAACACAGATCGTTCGTCTGCCACCTATCGGAAGGGCGAGAGTATACCCTATTCGGAATGTTGGCAAAGACGTTATCAATCACAAAAGACGTAAATGGTGAGATACCAGGTAATCGGTATGGTTGTCCAAGATTCTCTGGTATTGTGTTAATGGGTTCGGTACTCATTGCGCGGTCGTGAAGGTTAACCTCCTTAGGTGTGTGTATCAGAGTGCTGATCAGTTTCAAGAACGGGAGAGTTGCGGGATAGACATGGTGCGCCGTTTCCACTTGTTCAAGTTCTACTTCTACTCCTTTGCCTGCTGCGAGTGACATATTGATACCAGCGCTTCCAGCCATCCTGACGTTAATAACTTCAAGCCTCTCCATCAGAGTCCAAACGGCTTTGCATATTTCTGTACCAGGAATTCCCGCTCCTGGTTCACAAAAGGCTGCTACCGCTTCAAAAATGGCTCCTTTCAGTTCGAGAGGAACGCTGAGCGGGATAAGAGACAGTAAAATCGGGATAGCTCTGAAATGACCATGACTCGCTATAGTTGTTCTCACAGCAATGGAATACTCCGCAACTGTGGCCAGAAGCCGAAGAAAGGAACGAGCAAGATAAACATCGCTGGATGCAAGCATAAATTTCTGCGCGGATGACGTTGCCAAATGCTGCAAAGGACCGCTCAATGAAGTACCAATATGGGACTTTGCTTGTGGCTGAGGATTCGCAGCATTAGCTGCCCACGACTCCAACGTTCCGAAGATGGATACCCAAGAAACAGTTGGCGCAGTACTTGAAGATGAGGTCAACAGACTGTCGGGAAGAACTTCCCCCCCTCCTCGCGCTAGGAAGTTATATGCCAGCTCACTGCACTGCTGACCATGAGCAAGGCCACAAAGCATGTCGTAAAGTGATGACAACATTGTTGAATCTTGAATAGGAGTCGACCATACCGCCCATTGAAGGAACGCTGGCAGTCTTCCCGAAGTCGATTCGAACTTTTCTTGGTACGTCGCTTGGGAAGGTGGTTGACTAGATCCAGCACCCCAGAACTGCAGAGCGCGTTCCGACGGCAGCGCAGCGTACAACAGACCAATAAATGTATAGAGCACAGCGATGTCATGTCTTAAAGCAGATTCCTGTTCCGGAGGAAGAGTAGAGGGGAACCGCGATGCTTGCCTACTCCAATCCGTCCGCGCATTCGCAAGTATGAGATCTTCTTGCCTTTGCTTAATCTTTCGAAGTTCGGAAGAGGCATGAGTGATAAGTGAACGAACGAGAGTCTCGTAACCGATGAGGATGATCGATTTGAATTCGGCTGGAGGCTGCTCGCGCAAGTCTGGATGTTCAAGCGGGTATTTTTCGAGTACGACCGCTGCTGGTCCTTTGTCCGCTTCCTTTCGGAGATGCACAACGGAATGTGCCAAATATGTAAATGCCGAATTTTGGACTGCATTCCATACCTGAGTCTCCAACTCCTCTGTTTTAAAACCAGTCTTATGTTCCAAAGTCGCGTCGTTGTGCCTCGCCTCCGTCAAGAACATGGCCCATTTGAGCTGAAGAGTCGCCTTCAGTCCTGTATCATTCCACACCGTCGACGGTTCAAATTTCTTGGTTAAGAAAGTAATCAAAGAATGATCTATTGCCAGGGTATGTCGCTTTGATGTGAGAGTGTCGAGGGGATCAACGGGGTCGAAAGAAAGCAGCACCGCAGTCAAGAGGTAATATGTCATGGGATGATTGGAATTCAAAGAAAGCCAGTCGACGATCGATCGAATTTCGTTCACCCCAAGATATCCAAGTCGTGATATCGAACAACTGATAATGCCGATGCACCGTCGTTCGTATTTCAGTGATTCATACCGAGCATTCAGAATATCGGATCCCAAAGCTAACAAGATGTTTAGAAACCCGGTACTATAAAGTGTCCGAAAGCACTCACTTTGCCCCTGTGTATTGCTGCCCGCATCCTTTCTTGCATTGTCCGCCTTCCCAATCTCGACTTCCAACTGTTCGATCTCCTTGAACAGCTTCGACGCTAATGTGACTTCACCAGTCGGCGTCTTTGTCCCCGGCAGCAATTCAGATGTTACATATTTTGCTATCAGCTTGTACGTGGGTGGCGCGTCGGGAGCTTCTGCAGCCTCCGTTGCATCGAGAAGAAATCGCAAGCAATCCACGAGATCCCTCCGACGTTGGTGGAAGTCTGAAATTGACTTCTCCAGGCAAAAATTGGGACTCGTGTTGGGATTTTTAACCATCACATCATAAAGAATGCTGGCAATATATTTTTCGGAGCAATTAAGCTGCTGAGAAAGGAAAATGGCTTGTCGCGCGAAATCAGCGTTCACTGCGGTTGTTTTGTTATTAAGTATGAGTTTTCCTATTCACCCCATATCAATTTCTATTCTCTCTTAACGTAGTCAAAAATACTTTACCTGTCTCTATTTCCCTTTGTTCCTGTGAATTTCTCGGTCCAACCTCGAAAAGTTTGAGCAGGCGAGACTTTTGAACCATCAACTCGTCAAACAAGTCTTGTTCATTACGGCAGATTTCCGGAGATGTAAGGGCTCTCGAAAGCACTTCTCGTAGTCGATGAATTGAGTTCATCTCGAAAAACGAGGGTAGATCTAGGAAGCCTTGGCGGTAATTGCAATGCTCAGTTGTATAATCGAGTCGCGTCGCGTTTTGCTGGAAGCCTGAGAACTAAACAGCGTGATGATCCAATGTCACATGTATACTTTAACATTACGTTTTGGCAACACTCGGAGTACTGGCCATCAACTTTGCAAGTGTATTTACTAATGCTGCCAGTGGATATATTAATCTGTTGTCCTTCAGAAGTGCTCCTTTGAAACAGTTCTATTTAGGTGCATTGCCATGTGAAAAGTTGGATGTACTATCGCGGTAGGAGACTTCCAGCTCCCCGTAATGCTAGCGAACCTCCTAGACGCAACGTTTGTGTTCCTCCAGGGAAGTAAGCCAACACGTACGCTATCAGAGCAACGACCTATGAAAAGAGAACGATGAGGCATCGTGTGCGAAGAAATGTTACAATCAACTCACTTGTACAGCCCCACAAACTAGAGACCCAAGATATGATTGAGGCTGCCAAAAAAAATTATAAGAGTTCTGACGGAGTAAAGAAAAATCTTACGCCCAAAGAGAAGTACAAAGTGAGTCCTAAACTGGAAAAATATACAAAGGAGAACGGAAGCCGCTCTTTTGAAATGAGGTGTTTGAAGTGATTTATAGGTCCAATTAGAACAGAGAACCTAAAGCAATACTTAGCGCAATGACTCGTATTTGATAACTTCAGCAACACAGCAATCTCACCCAAACATAACAAGCAAGCTGCCAAGGCTGGGGTGACGAATTAACTATTGCTCGTCAGACCAGTAAAGAAAACTACCTGAATGCAAGCGCAAATTTTGCTGGCCTGCGAAGGCAAATGTTGAGTACATGAATAGAAGAAATACCTTGGGACATACTTTATTGGAAGGAATGGTAGCGTCATAAACGAGACGAAGAAACACACAGAAGCGCCTATCAAACATCCAGCAAAACCCAACAACCTGAACAATTAGTTTGATCAACAATAAATCTAAGACTTTTCAGGGAGACAACAAACCTTTCCCAACTCGAAAGTGCAAACCAAGCTTCCTCTTCGTTGGAATGTTCACTCGACCTCAACGGAATATAATCGCCAGCCACAGCATTGTAGAACCGAGAAAAGGGGTTCCCTGAAGATGAATTCTGTGTCGCACGTTGGGAATCATCGTTATTTCCCCGCGCCCAACGGAACTGGGAGAGATTAGCACGAAAGCTTTGTTCCGATGTTGAAGCCATTTGAGAACAACTCAAAGAGACAGGAAGTGAGTGCAGCGGCCCGCGGAGTAAATAGAGCCAAATTGGCAGATACCATGCTATTATTGACGACTCAAGAGTCCAAATTTTAAGTTGTATAAACCTGAGTAACTTGCTTGTCCTCTGAGCTTTTCCTCGACATAAAATCAATAAATGGTTGGGCGATAAGGTAGGGCAACACATAAGATTATAGATAAGATAAGATCGCCATTGGATCCACATTTTCGGGCAATGTGACTCAATCAACTGCACCGTGTCGAAGCCCGATTTGTGCTGATTGTCAAAGATAGACAAGCCACGATATCTCTCCTTTTGCGAACTCGAGAAAGACTTTTAAGTCTTTGTACTAAATACCCAAAATTCACTAGAAAAATGGCGCAAACCATAGAACTGGCTCAGGTATGGTTCGAATTACTGTTGTCACCGGTGCTTGATTAAAATTGTTTATCAGACCGCCAAGAGAGATTATTTGCGTGAGCTGGAGAAGAAATATCAGAATACATGGCAATCCGAGAAGTTATTTGAAGTTAATGCACCACCAACAGAAGACATTGCCGGTCTCTCCCCTGCAGAAATCCAAAAAAATTACCCCAAGTGGTTCGGAAACTTTCCATATCCCTATATGAACGGAATGCTACATCTGGGACACGCATTTACCATCTCTAAAATTGAATTTGCGGCTGGTTTTCAACGGATGTTAGGCAAGCGGGTTTTATTTCCTCATGGTTTTCATGTAACGGGATTACCCATTAAGGTGAGCGCTGTTCCTATAGCGTCAATAACTTTGGAATGTTGATTTCGTGTGTAGGCATCTGCAGACAAGTTGGTACGCGAAATAGAGATGTTTGGGCCTGACTTTGAACTTTACGATGACGTACAAGCATCAGAAAAAGTGGAGGAAGAGGGGGAAAAGGAGATCCCTTCCGCGTTAGAGAAGGACAAAACGAAAGCGAAGAAAGGAAAGCTAGTCGCAAAATCAACTGGTTTGAAGTACCAATTCCAAATCTTGGAATCTATCGGGGTTCCTCGCTCTGAAATCAAAAAGTTCGCCGATCCTCTGCACTGGTTGACCTACTTTCCACCGATTGCCATTGTGAGCCTTTCTTTGCCATTGCTATTTCGTTCCAGTCCTTTTTCCAGCCGTCCACCGCGGTTGTCCTTATCAGGAAGTTTCTACCAATGCACAATGCGCTTGTCGTGAATCGCATTCAAAAAGATTGGGGAGAATTTTCTCCGTTTCAATTAAAGCGGGGCTGCGATTGACCGTCTTTAGTGATGCGAAATTTATGTTTCGCAGCATAAAGGGAATGACAAGGATGTTGAAAGAGTTTTTTTCACAGTCGCTTTGCTCCTGGCAAGATCCTTTCTCATTCCACTGACTAACTTTTGCCTCCAGGCTGATAACAATTCTTTTGGCTCTCGCATCGACTGGCGACGATCGTTCTTGACAACGAAAGCTAATCCCTATTACGACGCTTTCGTGAGATGGCAAGTCAACAAACTGTACAAGCTCGGCAAGATCAAGTTCGGAGAGCGTTACACCATTTACAGCCCTAAGGACGGACAACCATGTATGGACCACGATCGTCAGGATGGTGAAGGACACGGACCACAGGAGTACACAGCCATTAAAATGGCGGTTATTGAATGGAGTTCAGCCGCGAAGGAGGCCTTGGGCAACAAGGCCGGTGGGAGGAAGGTGTTCTTAGTAGCGGCGACTTTGCGGCCAGAAACGATGTGGGTTCCATTTACTTATTTTTTCTAGAAAATTTCTCTGAAGCATCTCAGGTACGGGCAAACCAATTGCTTTGTTGGCACCTCCATAAAATATGGCGTGTTCGCCGCCAACGATAATGAAGCCTACGTTTGCACGTTGCGTGCCGCACGCAGCATGGCTTACCAAGGTATTATAACACCTCGCGGAAATATCGATCAGCTTGCAGAAATTGATGGCTACAAGATCATCGGAACCAAGATCAGTGCGCCATTCGCTATTCACCCAGAGGTGTACGTGCTACCCATGGAAAACGTCTTGTCGACAAAGGGCACTGGTGTTGTCACTTCTGTGCCGTCTGACTCGCCTGACGACTTCCAGGCCTTAACTGACTTGCGAAGAAAGCCAGAGTATTATAAGATCGAACTTTCCTGGGTTGCCATTGACCCCGTGGCGGTTATTTCTACTCCTGCATATGGCGAAATGACGGCACCATCTGTTGTAAAGCAGCTAAAGATTCAGTCTCAAAAGGATACGAAGCAGTTGACAGAGGCGAAAGAGATCGCATACAAGGAGGGTTTCTATAATGGTACAATACTGGTAGGCGAGTTCAAGGGCATGAGCGTGCAGGAGGCGAAACCGAGGGTTAGGGAGGCTATGATCAAGGAAGGTAAAGCGTTTGCTTATGCAGAACCTGAGGGGTTGGTCATCTCGAGGAGTGGAGACGAATGTGTTGTCGCTTTGATGGACCAATGGTATTTGGACTACGGAGAGCCACAGTGGAGGTCCCAGACAGAAAGGTGGGTGTTTTTTTAGTTTTTAGTTTACTAACACGACCTCAACCTCTTTAGGCTCTTGTCCAATATGAACACATACTCACAGGAGACCAGACACGGATTCGAAAAAACTTTGGCTTGGCTTAATCAATGGGCCTGTGCCCGGACATACGGATTGGGTTCCGAACTGCCGTGGGATCGTCAGTTCCTGGTGGAGTCGTTGAGTGATTCGACGGTTTACATGAGCTACTATACTGTTGCCCACTTATTACATGGTATGTGAACTTTTTTGATCGAAACGACCAAGTGATGTAATCCCCTGCAGCTGATATTGAAGGCAACAACCCCGGCCCCCTGGGCATAACCCCTGATCAAATGACCGACGAGATCTGGGAGTACATCTTCTGCAATGGCCCATGGCCAGATCCGGCACCTGTGCCACGAGAGAAAGCTGATGCTATGTCGCACGAGTTCAATTACTTTTACCCTTTTGACATTCGTTCATCGGCCAGGGACCTCATTCCTAATCACTTAACCTTCGCACTGTACAACCACGTGGCTTTATTCCCTGAAGACAAGTGGCCTCTGAGTATGCGCTCTAATGGCCACCTCATGTTAAATGGGAAGAAAATGTCTAAAAGTACGGGCAACAGTTTAACCCTGAGAGAGGCGATAGAAAAGTTTGGTGCAGATGCCACGAGGCTGAGTTTGGCAGATGCGGGAGATGGGATGGAGGATGCCAATTTTGAGGAGAAGACCGCAAACGCGAACATTTTGAGGGTGCACACGCTGTTGGGTTGGTGTGACGATATGGTGAAGGATACTGGGTTGAGGCAGGGGAAGAGAAATTACCATGATCAAGTATTCGAACATGAAATCAATGGTTTAATTAACATCACTCGCAATCACTACGAGGGGTAAGTCTTCATTTTTCTGTATCATAAAAGTTGCTTGACTCCCACGACTTATAGAACGAACTACAGGGACGCCCTTCAATTTGCTTTTTATGAATTTCAGTCCGCTCGTGACTGGTATCGCGAGGTCACTTCCGATATTGGTATGCATCGCGACTTGGTCCTATATTGGATTCGTAATGCCGCTTTGTTGGTCACGCCCATCGCTCCTCACTTTGCTGAACACATTTGGACTGGCATCCTCAAAGAACCCGCGTCTATTCAGCTGGCCTTGTGGCCCACGCTTTCCACACCTGTTAATCCCACAGTAATTGAATCCGGAGCATACATGCGAGGCACGGTCAAGACCATCCGAGACGCAGAAACTTTGTTAGTGAAATCATCGGCGAAAGCAAGGAGTAAGAAAGGTGCGCAAGGTGAAGGGTGGTTCGATCCCAAGAAACCCAAAGCCGTCCGGATATATGTCGCTACAAAGTTTCCAGAGTGGCAAGACCAGTGCGTGGATGTCGTGAAACGGTGTTATGTGAAGGAAGATGGAAAAGTGGATGATAAGAAAGTGAAACAGTTGTTAGCAGAGAATGGCTTAATTAAGGACAAGAGAGGGATGCCTTTCATTCAGGCGTTCAAGGTTGGCTCCTTTGTGCTGTTGTCGTTATCCTGCTGACTATAATATCCTTAAAGAAACGCATCTCACAATATGGCGCGGAGACTGCATTTAGACGTACTTTGCCCTTCTCTGAGAAGATTGTTTTGCTTGACCTCCTGCCTTACCTAAAGAAGACTTTAGGGTTAAGCAACGCAGAGGTCATGACCGTTGAAGAGGCGAGATCAGAAGCGCATAAAAATAGGTACAACAGCGGGATTATCGATTCATCGGAACCAGGAGCACCTGCATTCGAATACTATAATTCATAATCGTTATAAAAGTTCATATTCATAAATCCAACTTGTAGCTGTTGTCAGAATCAGGTGGCGATTTCAAGGTGATTCACTCAATAATAAGTATTAGAACGGAAATTTGTGGCATTACCCTTGAAAGTTAAGTTGTGGTAGTAGTAACAGGTGTCTTCATGTCTAGCAATCAAGACCCGGATTCTAACTTGAAGGCGCGAGAATCTGCTTCACTAGTAGACTGTCAACATAACCTGACGACCATCCGTGGGGCGAGAAAAGTCTGAGCCCCTTCCAATAATCGCGTCTTCTTCAACTGGTTCGCTGTCTTCGTCAGTATCATCATAGATCGTAAACCTGTGGTGGCAAATTAACAGCCAATTGATCAAAAAGTGAGATGAAATGCACTTCTGCAATGGATTCAGTCCGTAATAATCATCTCTGCATTGTCAAAGTTTGACCCAACGTTTCTGGGGTGCCCCAATCCACTCTGAACATTGCCAGCGGAAACATAGAGCTGGAATAATACTAAAAGATTGCAGGGTTGACTACTGGACCCGCTTTGTCCGAGAATTCAACAGAAATGTATCTCAAATTGTCATAAGTCTGAATCACTCATAAAACTGAGAACGAGATGTCTCTCAACTGCCCACACCTCTCTACCTCACATTGGATTTCTCACATAGCATCGCTCGCATCTGTGACAGGCCGTGCAACTAGCCCATGAAATCACCCTCTGTGCTGGATACTTACTCATCTGTGAAAGATCTCTTCACCAGCTTGTCCCCCAGAAGACGAACACGAAATAGGTAATGGGATTGTTGAGGAAAATGATGTTCCGGATAGCAGCCATTTCGTGGTTTGAGAAAAGGAATGCTATTTATATGGTCATCCTGGTGACAATCTTTACCGACGACGGGGACACTGCGGAGAAGGAATTTTATACCACTCTATTTAATCGCCTGTCAAGTGTTTTCGGCCGTACGCCACACATTCTATATTCACCAATTGCAATGCACTTGTTTCTTATCTGACTTGAACTGCTGTGAGATTGTAATCTATTTGTGCCTCGACCAAAGTCGCCGCTCAAACGTTCATATAGATCCAGATACATGACAAATGTATAATCATTCAAAATGGAGTCTTATGGAGTTCGGCTGGCACCTTTTTGTTTATATCACGGAGCGACTCCTTAAAAGCAGATGGTTGACGCCAAGGCCCAAGCCTATGTAACCCTTCGTCTGTCACTGGGCTGATGCATTTCCTCGGTCGATACTTGCATATCCCCCATCGCCACCGCCTCACTCATCGCCACCGCCATACTTCTGCCCACAAAGCGCGAGAAGACATCGAGAACGGTCCACACAATTTAAATATTACCACCTCCTTTAAACCAAGGAGCGATGTCATCGAAAGCGCGGACAAAGTCAAAACTTATCGCACCCTACCCATTTTTTCAGGGATCATGATTCCTTTCTCAATTATGCTTTCAATCCCGAGCTTGGTTGGGCACTGGTACATCCGGACAGAGAACAACGTGACTACAGAAATTCGCCCTAATCCTGTTCTGCTTGATGTTGGGATTGCATTCAGCATGGCTTTCGCCTTCCTCGCAAATGCTTTTCTCGTCGTTCGCTTTGCGGAACGGGGAATTAAACTGATGACTTTAGCCTCGATTGTTTTCCTCACACTACATGGTACGTTCTCCATGGATTTCCTCTTTCGGCCGAATCAGTAAAGTTTTTTCAGATGTAATCATTATTCCAATCGTTACAGCCTTCGGTATCATACACCGAATCGATGACGGCTTCACATATGGCCAATCTTTCTGGTTCTCTGTCTGTTCAACTATCGTCTCATCTGTCACCAACATCACCCTAATCGTGGATTATGTCGCCACCAAAGATTTCGCTAATTCCGGTGCGTTGCATTTTTCTTCTTCTTGGCAGTGAGTTGCTGATTAAGAACACCAGGTAGTGGGTTGACGTCGAAACAACGTTCGGTTGTTATCGTCGTCATTATCCTGCTTTCCTATATTTCATTTGGGTCTCTCATTCAGGCTAAGTTGCTCAACATATCATTTATTGATGCTCTATACTTCTCAGTTGCAACAATTGAAACAATCGGTAAATCTAACTTTCACCAAAGAGTATTCTCTCACGTTCCCTTCAGGTTTTGGGGATATCTACCCGAATTCATGGAGGGCGAAAGTGTTTAGCTGCTTTTACATTGCTGGTGGGATTTTGAATCTGGCGTTGGCTTTGGGGCTCGCGAGGGACGCGATCCTCGAGTCTTCTGTGCTAGAACTCCAACATCGGCTGAAGGTCCGACAACGTGAACGTCGCCTCCGATCCCGATGGAGAGCCGCTGTCCGCTGGCGTCTGCGAGAACAAGGTCACCCTATGTGGGTCCATAACCATCGCCATGAACATTTTGCAAGACACGTACGTGGCAACCACTGGTATGACTGGATCATGAGGATACGGGACAAAATATTCAGATACGCACCAACTGATTCCGAGGACCCTGCTTGGAAGTTGCAGTATGGACCTCGTCACAAGCGCTTAAATGTGGAGGCTCTGACATACGGGGATTTGCATGCTGCTGCATTGGAAACTGGCGCACCATTGTCTAGACTTGTTCCAGAAGAAATCAGGGTACCCAGACAGTCGCCAACGATTGGCAGTCCTCTTTCCCAACGTCCAACGATGGAAAACGGTCAAGGGCTCCCAAATTCGATGTCCTTGACTCGCTTTCGGCTTGGAGGCATGTTGGGAGTTATGGGAAATTTCGCGGGTGCAGTTGCTTATGGCGCCTCTGAAAGTCCCTTCGATGCAGACGTTGTAGGAAATTTGGATGTGCAGGACAATATGACACAACCAAACAACACAACCCTCCCGGACGAACGAGACAGGATTTATAACGGCAACGAGGATCAACAAATGGGAGAGGTCCCTACTAGCCCCACCGGGCATGTATCACTGACGACAACGGCGACGATTCATGAGGACGACGTCTCGATGGAGGAAAGTCTTGAAGAGGATGCTAAGTATCTATTTTACACGAGGTTGAGCATTGCTCTTTTGCTATTCCTTGTGTTTTGGATGGTAAGTCATTATCAACATCTTTCCGCCTCACGCAAAAGACGAAACATTCTTCAGGCCGGTTCAGCCATTTTCATGACGACAGAAAACTGGACCTTTGGGACTGCTGCGTACTTTTGTGAGCAATTCATTTGACTTTATCTCATATAAATGTCTAAGTTGTATAGGTTTTATCTCTTTCACGACTGTTGGTTATGGTATGATAGCTTCCCATTTCCCTTATATCCGAACGGTAAACTAAGACATAACCATTTTAGGTGATTTTTCACCAAAGACACCCGCCGGTCGGTCCATTTTCATTGTCTGGGCGCTTCTTGGAGTCGCAACCATGACTGTAATCATCTCAAGTATTATGGTTTTCAACTTATCTTCGACCCCAATTTATCTGACATCGTTGATGGTATAGTTCTCTCGGAAGCTTATTCGCAGCGATATAAGACAATGATCAATTCTGAAGTTTACCTTGCCAGTCCTACAATGACAGCACGATCCCAATTTTCTCAATACCCATCTATAAACACTGGGTTGGATCAAGGACATTTCCTGTCTCCCACTAGCCCAATTACAAGAATAGTTCCTCAGGACGTAAAAGCTGTAGGTGGCGGTGGAAATTCGACCACCAGAATCGCAAGGGCGCAAGGGGCCTCTGTCGACAACGCTGAATCGTCTGAACCTGTTCCTACTGAAGCTATAAGTACAGTACCTCGATCCGTCCTTGTGCAGGTGGATCACCTCAAATCATTGATCACGATGGCTCGTGCACAGCGCGACCTGGAGTTGAATCATTCACACCAACTTGTAAGTATTGGCTCGGATTTTTTGATTTTTTGCCTTACAGAATATTGATGAATGTTTTTTTCTGCTTATAGAAGAGTGTTATATCTCAACTCGAAAGTCAGTTCTGTCATTTTGAAATTCAAAGATGGTGTCCTGAATTCACTTTAGAAACACTTCGTGACATTGAGTTTGATGATAAGAAGGAAGATATACGCACATATTGAGTTATATCACGATTTATGAGTTCTTGTATTTTGTACCCAGTGTCTATTAGATGTAGCTCTGTATTTCCTCTGTATGTATACTTGATCTGTTTACTGAATCTGAACCCATACTTAGTGGGCAAGGCGCATGACATCCATGATATATCATCAGGAAAAACTGTTTTGGTATGTAGAATACTCACGCTGTCAGTATTTATGGTATCTCAGTTCTTTCCCCGCTTCGGATTTATGTTGAAACTTGAATGTCCCTTAAAAGCACTTCCATCTGCAAAAGGGTTTAAATAATCCAAGGAGTCGGTGCGACCTTCCTAATCAGGGTCATGTTATGCAAACTTGAGACATGTACGGAACTCTTCATTCATGCGCTCCCTCAGGCAATATTTGCATGTCTTCCACAGCCTCGATAATTGCCATGCTTCTTCCCAGCAAACACGAGAAGATACAGAGAAAGGTCCACCCAATATTACAGGCCCAACACCCTTTCCATCAATCAGGGTTTCTGGCAGATTCGAAAGCACGGACAAAGTCAAAACCTATCGCATCCTACCCATCTTTTCTGGAATCATGATTCCCTTCTCAATTATGCTTTCGATCCCGAGCTTGCTTGGGTACTGGTCCATCCGGACAGAGAACAACGTGACTACAGAAATTCGACATAATCCCGTTCTACTTGGTGTTGGGATTGGATTTAGTATGGCTTGCGCCTGCCTCGCAAATGCTTTTCTCGTCGTTCGCTTTGCGGAACGGGGAATTAAACTGATGACTTTAGCCTCGATTACTTTCCTCACGCTACAAAGTACGTTTTCTTTGGATTTCCTCGGCCAAATCACTCAAGTCCTTTCAGATGTAATCAATATTTCAATTCTTACTATCTTCGGTTTCATACACCAATTTGATGACGGCTTCACATACGGCCAATCTTTCTGGTTCACTGTCTGTTCAACTATCGTCTCAACTGTCACCAACATCACCCTGATCGTGGATTACGTCGCCACCAAAGATTTCGCTAATTCCGGTAAGTTGGATTTTTCTTCTTGGCAGTGAGTTGCTGATTAAGAACACCAGGTAGTGGGTTGACATCGAAACAACGTTCGGTTGTTATCATCGTCATTATCCTGCTTTCCTATATTTCATTCGGTTCTTTTATTGAGGCCAAGTTGCTCAACATATCATTTATCAATGCTTTATATTTCTCAGTTGTAACAATTGAAACAATCGGTAAATCTAATTCTCACCAAAAGGGTGTTCTCTCACTTTTTCCCCTTCAGGCTATGGGGATATCTACCCTAATTCATCGAAGTCGGAAGTGTTCACCTGCTTTTTCATTGCTGGCGGAATTATGATTATGGGGCTGGCTTTGGTGCTTGCAAGGGACGCGATCCTCGAGTCTTCTGTGGTAGAACTTCAACATCGGCTGAAGGTTCGACAACATGAACGTCGCCTCCGATCCCGATGGAGAGCCGCTGTCCGCTGGCGTCTGCGAGAACAAGGTCACCCTATGTGGGTCCATCACCATCGCCATGAATATTTTGAAAGACACGTACATG
>QDKV01004996.1_pt1 | contig 21432 bp, 26 predicted proteins | sample 1861101 | NCBI WGS metagenome assembly QDKV01 (sample SAMN04275158, study PRJNA302643) | Fungus metagenome, whole genome shotgun sequencing project. | isolation source: fruitbody | host: Mallocybe terrigena | place: Sweden | collected 2013 | reverse complement strand
ATTTTTTTCTTTTTGCCTTCGCGCTAAAATAGCCGCTCCAGCGCGCTTGTTACCAAATCAGTCGTTGAAAAAACGGCCCGTAGTCCTTCTGAAGAGGCGGGAGTTTTGTAAACCGCACACGAACGAGCGGCATCAATGCCATGCCCCTGTTGAGATTAAGTTGGATCATCAAGAAACGCGGAGAGCTCAAAGGAGAAAGGGCTTTGACGCGTCTTGCTTTTTTGAATGTACTATGAGACCAGTATAGTCGGGACATGGATGTGCGGTTTCAACCTGGACCATTTGCGTGTGACATACGAAATTGGCAGAGATTCAACAACGTGCACATCCGCGACCCTGCCCTTCTTCGGATGACAGTCCACATCCGGTGCAAATCGTAGAATAAAGAAACTCTGGAAGAGCTCCTTATCAACACGAGTCTGAACACGAGGTGCTTTCAACTTCTTCAATAGTGTTCATTTCGCCAAAAAAAAAAGTTCTATGTGATTGATTTATTCACGAAACGATTGCGTAGATGGCCCCTGGTACTTTGACCTGCCAGTGAGTTTCGCGCTTGTATGGTCAACCGGGATTCCAATGCCATTGTCCAGAGAGCCTTTGCATCTGGGTTTATATAGTCGACAACGAGGAGTGCAACCGTGCGGCACTCAAATGTACAGCAGATCCCGCAAGGAACAGAGATGCATCTTCAGTTAAGAAAAAAATCAATTTGTTTAGAAGGACATTCATGCATGCCTCGTGTAGTTGACAGACTCAGATCTGGCCGAAGTCAAACCACTTTCCTTTTTTAAACGCGCCCAAAGTTTATCTACCCCTGCAAATCGTTCTAGGACAAGTTGCTGTACAAGACTATAACATTTACACAAATTATTATAAAATAGATCCTTATGAAAACCTACATTAAATATTCCGTGGTTATTACATACCACTAGGTATGCAGAAAACAGGGTGAGAAGAGTCTTGTTGGGAATTAAGGAAATCAAATACAGGAAAAGAACAAATGAGAACAAAAACAGGCTAATCAAGACCTCAATCAGCATAGAGCACATGCTTGTCCGTACCTTCCATCCATGCTCGTAGTTCCTCGTCGTTATCAAGGCCAACAAAGGTGTTTGTCATGCTGTCGCGGTACCTCAGACAACTAACTTCAGAACCCAAGCGAGATTGAACTTTTCCCATCAGCTCTGCGTGAGTAACTTTTGGATGCACACGAATAGCGATAAGGTCGTCTGCCACCCTGTCAAAGATCTTAATTTTGACAAACGCCGTTTGTGGGTTAGCGGCAGAGATGGGTGGATTGTTGTGTTTGCTAGTGGTTATCTGTGAAGACAAGCTGGGTGACTTCCGGTATGTGGAATCCACAGACGGCGTCGAGCCGTGTTGTTGGTAAGGGTGGTACTGAGTTCCACCATTGCGCGCCGGTCCGGGAGAGGCTTTTCGGTCTCCGTATCGCGGTGAGCCCGAACGTGAGCCGTATGATGACAAGGAGGAGGGGTTATGGAAAGAAGCAGACGATCCTGATCGAGAATGGTTCTGGGCTTGTACTTGAGTCCGGAGTCTATCTTCTGCGTGGCTACCTGCTTGACTGTAGGGATGAGTGTCGTATGATTTCTGCCGTGAATGTGGATATCCCTCGTCTTCATAGTCAGATCCATCACTCGCGGCGTTAGTATTTATTCCCATACGGTCCATTTGCTGTTTGATACTTTCAGCATCATTCGTATACCAATCGTCGGAATCGTCAGCGCTGAAGAGCGCTTCCACTTCTGCTACACGAGGCTCTCCATCGTTCGCGACATCGCCAGGTTTAAGAGCTAAAAACGTCCTGACGACTTGGTGTTCAAGGATGTATCTCTGACCCGTCCTTGCCAGATTGCAAAGTCCGTGTATATAGTCATCAAGCTCAACTCTCCGCGTGGCAGTAAGTTCATCGTCAACATCTTGTGCAGGACCTGGCATATATGGCAATGTTCTTGGCTCTGGTGGATGGCGGCCAGCTTCGCGGGGGAAGGCTTCCAGTAACGAAACTTGAAAATCATAAAAATCGTTGTATACGCGAAAGAGAATGAGATTCTTGGACGGAGGGGGTTTGCTCTGGCCAGGTCGGTTGTATGGTTGGAAAAGAGCGTCAATTCGGAACCAGTATTCGTCCATCTCATAATGGAAAGATACTACGTCCGCGGATAAAAAAATGCCTTCCGGAAGACAATCGGGAGATTGGGCACGTGGGGGGGCGGGATGTTGTTGTATCGAAGGTTTCGTGTGATGGGTGTTGGCTGTAGGCGTTAGAGGAGATTTGGTGGGTGCATCGATGACACCAAGAGCAATGCTATTTTGTTTGTAGTTTTGCATGGCGCGTTTCCATTCTTCTACTTTCGGCAATTCTCCACGATCCATGAGACCTTCCACATCCTTAATTACCGCCCCTGTGGCAGGATCATGAATCTCCACGAAAGATACAGGAATGAGTCCGGGCCGACCAAGTCGGCCAATGGGCTTTGCGACAAACCATTCGCGATTTGACTGGGCGACCACCGTGATTGCATCTCCACGTTTCGCGGCAAGCTCATCGGGTCGTTCCGCAATGAAGTCGTGTTGAACAATGGCATAAAAAACATGTGTTCTGGGAGTCGGCGGTTGTTCCGATTGGGGAGATGGGATGGGAGAAACAAACGATTGGGAAACCGCATGTGACGTCCGATTTCTAAGAGTTAAGGTTTCAGCTTATTTTGTAGGCGATAGATAGATAATTACTCACGGAGCAGGACCTTTCCCGAATTCTTCAAACATTGAACGAGGCACTAACCCTCGTGCACCAGTAACAGGGTTATGAGCCTCATACCAAGTACCAGAAGGATCTACATCCTTGAGAACATAAAAAAAGTCGCCCTTTTCGAACGAGAGCTCTTGAGGTGCGTGTGATCGATAGTTCTGAAGGGCCCGAATAACCTTCTGTGGTGGGAGGATAGAAGAAGGGGGCTTTGAGACCCCAGGCAACGGCAAAGGCGTCGAAATTTGTGGGCGGGAGTTTGACTCCCTGTTCCCGTTGAGGGACTTCCTAAGCGACTTCATCAAAGTATGGAGATAAGTTAAGCAGAGATTCCTTTGCACCGAAGGACAATCCTTAGTGTCACGTGCAATCATATCTACTTACGATATTGTTGTAGTACAGCAGTTTGTTAATTTAATTCTTGCTCGTGTACGCATGACGACAAGTAATGTGCGATCCAATTCATCGAGTCCATCCTTTGCACGGTGCAACTGACCACCAATTTGTTTACATCGTTATATAGAAAGGTGTCCAGGGAAAGTCGTATGCCTTGTGTTTAATAACGAGGACAATATTACCAATACCAGAATGCACCTAATTCTGAGATGCAAGGTCTTCCGGTTGATCTACCTCGTGCCGGGACCACGCTCATACGGTAACTGTTGAAGTACCCTCTCGCCGCCCCAACGACAAACAAGCTGGCCTTTATACTTAACAAAAAAGGTTCAAGGATAAGACCAGCACAGGCCCAAGAAAGTTCGAAAAGCGAAGTCGGGATATAGTGTGTTGCACATGCTCACAGGTGGATCAACATCGATGCAACCTCCCTCGTATTCTGGTGGTAAAGGCGAATGATATATGACCTATTCGTGTGTGGGCTGGGAGGTCGGATACAAAGGAGATATGCAGTTCTGGGTCAGGACCGGAAAGTTGTGCATGAAGTCTGTCGCGTTGCGACTGGGCAGTTCGTCTTGCGAGGTAACTGCGGCATGAATTAGTGAGCACGAGCACTATTCAGCAAATGACGATACCTTTTAGTATCAAATCTACTTGTGCGTATGTCATGGTCGTTTTAAAACTAAGATCACGATCCCGCCGGATCACAATATTGCTTTACATAAGCAGACACCGTTTCCTCGCAAACAAGTACCGACTCTTTCGAACTATGGCACAACGAAAACTACAGAGTTAGTTATCCTTATTTTAGGAACACAACCCTTGCTCAAGTGTTTCCTCACATAGCTGAAATTGACCGGACTCTAAAGAAGGTCGGAGAAGGCGTCGAGCTCTTCGAGAGCATATACGACAAAATGCAGGGGTCGACAAATCAAACGCAGAAAGAGAAGTCAGAGACAGATTTAAAATCTCAGATAAAGAAGTTGCAGCGTCTACGAGATCAAATAAAGACATGGGTGGCGAGCAACGATATTAAGGATAAGTCTGCGCTGCTGGAGAATAGGCGGCTCATAGAGACGGTAGGTTCATCCCTCTGTTTTCGTTTTTTCATGTCATACGAAACCATACTCTCCGCGTGTATGGTGTGAATATATATCAAAGGCAGCTTGTCGTCCTCGTGGCCACGTTTGAACACGCGAAGGCGGGATGTATCGTGCACCGTATGCTATCCTTCATGCTTGCGATTATCGCCTTGTTGTCCTCTTTGTTCTTATCACCTTTCTTCCTACGTTTGATATTTTGGATTCACGCTTATGTTTATGGTCATAACGTACAGCAAATGGAGAAGTTCAAAGCCTGCGAGAAAGAGATGAAGACAAAAGCGTTTTCGAAAGAGGGGCTAATACAAGCCGCGAAACTTGACCCTAAAGAACAAGAGAAGGAAGAGGCCATTCAATGGATGAATCATCAAGTAGAAATTTTGCAGATGCAGGTGGAGACAACGGAGGCAGAGCTTGAAATCCTTCGAGGTGCAGGGAAGAAGCGAGGTAAAGGAGCGTCGGGCCATGCTGGTCGACAAGAAGAACTGGAACGTCTCAACGAACGTCGGAATTGGCACATAAGTCGATTGGAAATAGTTCTGCGTATGCTGAATAACGGCTCTCTTTCCGTGGACAAAGTCAACGAACTAAGAGATGATATCACTTACTTTGTTGAAAGCAATACGGTTCGTCTCAGATTAATTTTTTAGAGATGTTCTGAACTCTGCTACAGGACGAAAACTTCCACGAAGCTGAGGGCATCTACGACGACCTCAATCTGGAGGAAGAAGAAGAGAAATTTGGCCTCGTCGCAGAGGATGGTGAAACTGATGATTCGGATGAGGCTAGTGAAGGTTGGCATTGATCACTTGTTAATAATGTCTCGTTAATAATATCTCGTTAAAGGGATTCCAGACGTTCTCCCACCACGATTGGCGAAGAAGCACGATGACGATAGTACGTCAAGTAGTAAAAGGGACGAAAGCCCTATTTTGAAGAAGGCCTCAGTATCACTACGGAGTAAATTACTCATCTTTTCATCCTTATGATTGCTGATATTTATGTTCCGATCAAGAACAATCTGTGGACAGTACGTGTTGCATGATGCATGCAAACTCCTTCAATATCAATTGATATACCTTACAGCAAAACCACCACCTAACTTTGCAACGCAATCAATGTCGAGCGTAGTGAAAGCGGGTCTGCAGCAGCAACCAGCACCTCGACCACCAGCGCCAACATTACCACCAATACGCTATGCAGCGGCAGCAGCAGCAGCCGTTGCTCAACAGGTGTCCACGCCTTCAGCTACTGTGGTGTCCGCAACATTAATTCCCTTGTCCCCTGCTGCATCGCATCCACCACCCTCATTAGTGGCTCCTTCAATAGCCACGCCGACTAGTTACCATTTTTCACAAGACGCTGTGACATCTTCGCCGAGTTTGACACAGCTATCCGTGACAAGCCCTGTGTTGTCATCAGCGGCATCGGTTTCGCAGCAACTAGATGGCTCATTCTACTCTGGCCAAGAGTCTCCTGCAGTTTCAGAAGCCAACGCAGTATCCATTTCCTCTTCGGTTCGGAAAGGTTTGCACGACCAATTAGTATGCCCTGGGATTTGTAATCTGATTCTCCGTAGAGCCAATATCATCGCCTTTGGTCCCGAGCCATGTGCCGAGTTCTACTGTGTGTATTACGTCCATTCATGTTGTAATCTTTTGTGGCTTATTCAAGTGATGAAAGCATGCCTTTGTTGCAGACTCAAACCCTTCAGGGCAGCTTCAATCCAACGGTCCTCAAGTAATTGCCTCGCAACAGCTACCAATGCCCGGAGCATCCCCTCTACCTCAGCAGCTTCAACAACACGTGCCAAGGTCGAAGTCCCCTCCACCCGAACAGCAGCAGTCGATGTTCCCACCAGGTGTGAAGGTCCCTCAGATAGAGCAGCAGCAACAGCAGGCCATTGGCACACTCCCGGCGCAGCAACAAATTATTGGCACCCAACGTCCTTCTTCCACGCCCCAGCAAGTATCACAACATCGTGCATCGGTTCCCGCAGCATTCCCAGGATCCTTGTCAGATTTGGTTGTGTCTTTCGAGAGTGTGAAACAGAAAGGTGGAGCCGTTTCTTGAACGTTTTCTGATACATCAGACCTTAATACCCGTTGTACAGCTATGCGGGCGAATAACCTCACTCAGGTGCATAAGATGCTTGAGGGCGGTTATTCATCTGTCCCACAACCACAGGACGCCGAGAAGCCGAAGTATTATGTGCCTCGCAACTCATTCCAGACACCGACCTATTACCCTCAAGTACCTCACCCCTTACTGCAAACTCCTGGCATCTTCTCACAACTGGATGTTGAAACTCTTTTCTGGGTGTTCTACTATCTCCCTGGCACGTACCAACAGTGAGCCGGCCCATACATATTGTTCTCTTATTTCACTCTGATGGTACTGCGCTGTAGATACCTTGCTGCAAAGGAACTCAAGCGCCAGTCCTGGCGTTTCCATGTGAAGTACCTCACTTGGTTCCAACGTCATTCGGAGCCTCAGGCAATTACGGATGAGTACGAACAGGGTGTTTATGTTTACTTTGACTGGGAGGGGTCCTGGTGTCAAAGGAAGAAGAGTGACTTCCGCTTCGAGTATCGCTATCTTTCCGAGGATTAGTCGATCGAGAGACAACTGCTTTCGTTCTTTTTATTGAGCATCAGGGTCAATGTTCCTTTTTCCACATCCATTTGCTAGTCTATGGCATTCATTATATTATTTTTGTACCAATGTAGGACATATCAGACAATTTTGTCACTCTAGTTTTACCACTGCTCCAATGCTTTCAAAGGTTTTCTTCAACTTTTCTGCGTCTTCTTTCGACATGTTCTCCTTTAATAGCTGTGGTGCCGATTCGACCAACTTCTTTGCCTATGAAAAGTGGACATGTCAATGGCAGAGCAACTGAATACAAAAATTGAGACGTACGTCCATGAGGGTCAAGTTTGGTACGAGGGCCTTCACTTCTCTAATGACTTTTGGCTTGGAACCAGCGTCGAAGGATTCCAACATGAAGTTGAAAATCGTCTTTTCCTTCGGCTTTTCCTGTTAGCACGTTTCATCTCAGTATACCATATTCTATGCCAGAAAATTAGAGAATCTAACAGCAACAGGTTCGTCCTCTTCTGGGGCAGCTGCTGCAGCAGGGGCTGCAGTGGCGGAAGGCATGGCAATTTCTTGGATGTTCAGTCGAGTCTAATATCACGCCCGAGCTAATGAGCCGAAGAACAACATTATTCATAGCCAAAGCACCTTTAGTTGAGCAACCAAGTCGGCAGCTTGGAGCAATGTCAATCCCGAAATGTCATCCACAATGCGTGAAATCGTTGCGTCGGTTGAAGAACTGGAAACCTTCACAGGAGGGGGCGGTGGTGGTGGAGGTGTCGACTTTTGCGCTTCGGTAGCCGTCGCTAGACATCTTGGTGAGTTAACTACTCGTGGATAACTGGACTGGATGTCAGCCCAGGGCTCTGCGCAATAAGAAAGAGTGGCATGCATACCGAATGGATGGTGTTGGCCTTGATAAAGCGCGGAGAACACCTGAACAACGGTTCTATAGAAGCATGAAAAAATCAGACTGGTGTGCAATGTCGAAGGTCCCGACTTACAGCCATGTCCAAAATACGCGACTTCACGACACAAAAGGCCTCACGGAAATTGGCGATATTGTTATGTCATATTTGACCATCACCTCCTGGCGCTTCTTCCGCTTGCAGAACCACTAGGGTTTGAACTCTGAAGCCAAGTAGCCAGCATGGTTTCGTTAGCTCGGACTATCCGAAATATTCGCCGTGTCGGACTTAGGGATTGGTGGAGACAAATGCAGTATATTGGCGATGCTAAAGCGGGGACTCTTATTGGCACAGATCAGTGCGTCAGAAATTCCGACCGTTCTCTGCAGCAGGATCGTCTAAGAATGACTCTTCGTTTGCAGATTTGGTAACAGGTATTTTGAAAATAGGAATGCGGAAGAAGAGGTTCCAGGTATGCGTTGTAGAAACCTTTTGTAATAAACTAATTTTCTTTTCCGAAGGTCGTCATAGATGGGTTGACTTTGCTCAAGTATATACCAACCTTTTCCCTTCCGACTATAAAGTCTAAAACTTCCGTCTCTCAGCACGATTTTAATGCTACACAAGTGCCACCGGAATGGCATTCATGGATTCATCATATTCGCAAGGATTCTCCAACAAACGACCTTTTGATACAGAACTTGACACCTCCGTGGAAGGCAGTACGTTTCATAGCATTTCTATTCATACACCGTCTTTCTAAAAGCTTCCTTCCAGCCATATTACGAGAATCTGACGGGAACTCGTGGAGCGTACAAGTCATACAACACTGTCAAACCCAAGATCAATTCATGGGAACCTAAAGTAAAAACACGCGCCTAGATATTTTGATGTACAATGATTCCATCCATTGCCAAGCAAAATATATTCTATGCAAACTCTATCAAATCTTCTCCTTCTTCAGAATGTCTTCAACTACCAACTCAGCAATGGCAAGGCTTGCGGTAAGCCCTGGAGACTCAATACCAAGCATGCTAATCATCGCACCAGACCTGTTCCATTCCGCTTCTATGCTAGGATAATCCTTTCTAATCAAAAAATCATGGAAACCTCCTCCGGGTGGTCTAAGTTTCGTTCTGACGCCGCAGTAATCAGGCTGCAAGCCCTCGAGAATCACTTTTGGCAGATAGCTGGTCACGGCTTCATGCATCTCTTGCAACCTTGAATCGTCCGGAATGAGTTGCTTCGTCCAAAAATCACCGTCCTCCTCGTTTCCCGTGCTTTCTGAATCTGGTGGATTAAGCCATTCAATGTCGGGCCCGAAACGGATTTTGCCATGGAGGTCCAATGTCAAATGTGATCCCAGAGATTCAAAGGCGTGCTTATTTGGCCCGGTCTGAGGGCATGGGTAGATGAGATGGTTAACATTCGACACACCAGGACCGTGATACGAAGCGTAAGATCCTCGTGCGTAATACATCGGTATCCGTTGTTCATTGGGAAGGATTGAGTTCAAGACCATTGTACTTCCAAGCCCAGAGGCGTTAATCAAGTTTCTCGCCAGGATAGCAAAGGTTCCTTCCCCTTTGGAGGAAGCTTGGACTACCCAGCCTTCTTCAGCAGCTTCAGTATCGGGTACAATGTCGACCTTCCCCGATTTATTGTAAGCATCAACCCTGACGACCTTCGTCGCGTACACTAGTTCGCCGCCTTCTGATTCCTGAATATCCTTTTCCAAACTTTCCATGAAAGCATGAGAATCCACGATCCCCGTCATGGGGCACCAAAGTGACGCTACAATGTCTTCACTCAAGTCCGGTTCCATTTCGCGCGTTTCTTCCTTGGACAAGAGTTTCGTGGATAAAATGGGCCTGACGTCATGTGTTGAATACTTGGGAGGCTTGAGACTGAGTGATTTTGAGTGAAGGCCTTCGATATATGACCGTTGGTCCTCCCGGGCTACTACCAGCTTTCCGATTTGCTTGCAAGGTATATTGTACGCTTTGCAACGATGATACATTAGGTCCCGTCCGCGGAGACATAGCCTGGTCTTCAATGATTCTGGAGGATAGTAAAGTCCTGAATGGATCACTTCAGAGTTTCGCGAACTGTAAACAACCTGAGTGAAGAACGACTGAGGTAAAATAAACAATTACCTGGTTTCCTCTCCAGCTCGACCATGCCGCTCCAGTAAATATGTTGACTTTTGTGAAAAAAATTGGGATAATCTTTGTGCGATCGCAAGCCCGACAACGCCTAAACCAAACTATCAAGAAGGCATTGAGACGTCATAAGAGGCTGGTGGAATGACCTCCGCCCACAACCATAAAATCAACTACCGATTCGGGAGTCTGCTACCGTCAGCCAACAAAAGCAGAAATCAGATACGTCCTCCGTACCTTATACTTGAATCGTCGGCTATCGTTCAAAGCACGTATCATGGCGGTGGTCAAGGTCAGAGTTGACACGGTCCGGCAAGCCATTATCTTATCATTCACGCGTGACCACTTGACTTGTCCTTCTTTTGCAATAACAACATACATAGGTCGACATGGCTGTCCCAGTAATTGGGCCAGCTCTAAAGCCATCAACGGAAGCAGAGACGCTTGCTTCCTTCGACTCAGTTCCTCTTTTCATGAAATCTTTGCCAGAAGAACCAACTGAAGACCCTGCTCTCGCTGCTCTGCAAAGTCTGGTATTTGAAGGAACTCCGGATGGTGGGTAAGACAAAAAATTCGACGCAAGTGAACGTCGTTGGTTCTAATGAACAAAGTGTCCAGAGGTAGCTCGTAATTTCAAAGACCAAGGAAATGAATATTTTAAGGGTAAACGCTATCGTGAAGCTATTAGCTTCTACAATCAAGGTGTCGATGCGAAGCCAACGGACGAGGGTATTCTCGGAGCTCTTTTGTTAAATAGAGCTGCTTGCGATCTCGAACTTCGTAAGGAAATGACATACTTTGTGGTGCGAGAACACTGTGACCTAGATTCGAGCTAGAAAACTATGGTTCTGTCCTGCGCGATTGCTCAAAGGTGCTCTCAATGGATCCAAAATCATCAAAAGCATATTACCGATCTGGGCAAGCGCTAATCCGTCTTGGTAGGCTAGCAGAAGCTCTCGATTGCTGTGTACGATGCCTGTCTTATGATCCGACAAATGAAATCATGAAAGCGCTCCAAGACAAAACGATCAAGTCAAAGGGCGAAGCTGACGAAAAGGAGAGAGAGAAACAGGAGCAAAAGCGAAAGGAGGAAAAGGCGAAACTAGCTTTGCAGATGGCTTATCGAGTAAGTCTCTTTCCCTGCGACTGCTAAGGCTGCTCACCGATAACTGACAGGAAAGGAACGTCATCATCCTCAACAATCCTGGTGGTTCTTCTAGTCCGGTGTTGCCACATTTTGACTTGGAAGATCCAACCGGAAAGATACTGATCTTTCCGGTCTTCTTTTTATATCCTCAACATGCTACTTCAGACATCATCTCAGAGTTCCATGAGGACACCACTTTCGTGGCTCATCTGGAAATAATGTTCCCACCTCAAGCACCACCTCCTGAGTGGGATGAGAAAGGCGAATACATGACCAGCAATCTCGTGGTATACGCGGCCACGCATCGAAAACGATTGCTGAAGGTCGGAAAAAAGAAGACTTTACGAGATATTTTCGAGGCGTCCAAGGAAAAGGGAGGACAGCCAAGAGATGGACTGGAACTTAAAGACAACTGCCTGTCTTTTGTCGTGATGCCCAAGGGCGATGTGGAAACCAAATGGATAGAGGAATACAAAAGAACAAGATAGAATTCTGCTTAGGATGATTGTATACGCCAATCGGTAGGCGCCGCCGCAGATTTTGATAATTATAACTTATCAACGCTAATTGTGTAATTAAGACTCTTGAGATGGATTGCTGCAACCGAATAAGCGATTATAAATAGGATCATTGATTATCAAGAGAAACTTACCAAAAAGAAACAATGTGTTTGCGAACACCAGATGGAGATAAGATCAAAGAAAGTAGGTCTCCAGCAGACCTCGGGACAGTCAGGTGGTTCGACGACAGAATTCAATACGAGGTCGCCGATATGTAAGGCACCGGGAGATAAGCGGATCCGACTTGGGCACTATGTTGCCCCAAAGATTCGCATCACACCGAGTGTAATAAAAGGACATCCAGAATAACCCGTTTCGGACGCAGATCGGTTGAACTTCGTCCGAATAACGAGTTGGTAAAACATAGCCATAATTAAAGTTCTGGAATGCAACATACCGGAGAATGTTCCGGGAACAACGGCGCCAAAAGCATGCTCGGCTGATGGCCGGTGATCTAATTTGCAGTTGTTGTGGTCAAAGTTTGCTCGTTCCAAGATTGTCGCTCGTCGTCGTCGTCGTCTCCCAAAGGTCTGGTGAGTAGAGTTCGTTTATTCACGTCCATTATATTCCCAGAGTGGATTTGTGTATGTTGGAAGAGACAAGGAAGGATTGAATATCAAATACGGGATGGATGGCAATGCTGAGACCAGGATGCTGACTTGGTGTTCCAGGGCTCTCCTCCCTCAACATGTCCAACATTAACAACAAGATTGCCCGCACTGCCAATGCACCCAAGGCACCCCCTGATGAAATTGAAAAGAATGTCGTCCAAGCGTTGGTCGACCTCGAGAACAATGTCCCTGAACTCAAATCCGAGCTTCGTGTCCTTCAAATCTCTGCCGCGAGAGAGGTTGACGTCCGTGGCGGAAAAAAAGCCATCGTTATTTTTGTGCCTTTTCCTCAGTTGAAGGCCTACCACAAGATTCAACAAAGGTCCGTTGATTGTATTTTTGAACAATAGTTATATCGGAAAATTTACTATTTCCACAGACTGACGCGGGAGCTCGAGAAGAAATTCTCTGATCGACATGTAATTTTTATTGCCCAGCGTAGGATGCTCCGCAAGCCGACTCGCAACTCACGCGTCAAGCAAAAGCGACCCCGTAGCCGCACTCTCACAAATGTCCACGAGAAGATCTTGGAAGATCTAGTTTACCCAACCGAGATTGTCGGGAAAAGGACTCGTGTTGCCGTTGACGGCTCCAAATTGCTGAAAGTGTGAGTCGTGATCCCATTTCACGGAAAAGGACTATCGCTGAACGGAACTGCACAGACTATTGGACTCGAAGGATGCAACATCGTTAGAGTACAAGTTGGATTCGTTCTCTTCCGTATACCGTCGCCTTACAGGAAAGGATGTTGTGTTCGAGTTTCCGGTTGTAGCACAGACTGAATGATTGGGTTGTGCTATTCATAACATAATGTAGATATGCAATCGGCAGCGTGAAATGGTTTGACCTGCCTCCTTTTGGATGAGAGATCCGAGCAAGGACCGAAACGGGATGACTGAGGAGAAGAAAGAAAAAGTCCCACGTGTGCCGCAAATACATGTCAGGGGTCGGGTATCCTACTTTAGTCCTCGATACCCTTCTGTTCTCTTCCACCAACTTGTGCCCCAGCGGCGCTACCCTTCCTAACAGCTCAGGCGGACGCCTGGCCACCAACGAGCGAGGCAACATGGACGACTACCCCAGTTTGGACCCTTATTCACGGTTCAAATATGACCAGGGTATCGACAGCAAGATTGTCGTAATGGGTAACTCAGGTAAAGTCCATATCAAGTACTTTTCCATGTAAATTATATGTTCACACTCGGACTTTAGGAGTTGGCAAGACCAGTCTCCTTCATCGCTATACCCAGAACAAGTTCGACCCAAAGAACACGACCTCCACGAGTGGTGCTTTCTTTGTGACAAAGAAAGTTTATGTCAACGGTGTCAAAGTGCGCCTCCAGTTATGGGACACCGCAGGACAAGAGAGATTCAGAAGCATGGTTAGTTTACTTTCCGTGCTGCCGTCGATCCTTCCAGGAACCCAACTGATTTTTTTCTTCAGGCGCCGATGTATTATCGAGGTAAACGCAGCTTCTACAACTTCCACGTCAGAAGTACTCATCCTCCCTCCTTTTGCACAGGCGCTAACGCGGCTCTACTTCTGTATGATATTACAAGCGTCTCTACATTTGAGGATATTCGTGGGTGGCTTCAAGGTTAAACTTCTATCGCTTTGCTCCATTCAGTCTGCTTAACTTCTCTTTTTCGGTTTTAGAGCTGAAGAAGAATTGCCCGCCTGAACTCATAATATACATCGTTGGCTCTAAGGCGGATCTTCACAGACACCGGCAAGTTACTCCAGATCTTGCTCGCTTATCTTTGCACAACTGGTTCCCACCACCGAAGCCGCCATCGCCTCCCCCTCTCCCTCAACCCTCAACCCTGTCCTACATCCGACCCCGTTTCACGTCACTTCCTGGTCTTCTTTCACCGACATTTATTAATACGCCATGTTCTACACCACCACCATCGACTGAGGCTCCGGCTTACCTTGACCTTCCTTCTGGTCGTTCATCTGCATTGCCAAAAGGGGTTCCCATACAATCGCGGCAGTCAAAAACAAGCAGTTCTCTGATTCGCTCAAACACTAGCACACCACAGTCATCCCGGTTTGGGTCGCATTTATTTCACGCTCACGAAAGCAACAGCAATAGTAGCAACAGTATCCAGGAAGTCGACGAAGATATGGAGGACGACACAGAATGGGGTTTGAGTAAGGGCATGGAATTATTTGAGGTATCTGCGAAAGACGACGTTGGTGAGACATGATTTGCTTTATCCCTCTATCGCGAGTTTATTCTTTGTTTCCAGGAATTCGACAGCTTTTTGACCACCTTATTTCTGCTATAATTGTCCGAAAAGACATCATTGAGAGGGAGAATGAGTTGAATAAACGTGAGAGCATAATTTTGGATAGTGTCATCACACGATCCTGGCCAAATGCATCAGGAGAGTTGGATAAACCCCAGGCGTCTGGTAGTTGGAATTGTTGTTAGCTCTTGGCACCGGCTTGCGGTACGCTCTTTTGTCTGTTTACCTCATTCTCTTCTGCTCTGTATTGTTTGATTCAGATACTTACCTTTTCATCCTTATTGGAATTCATTTATTCATCTACAATGTCTACTGTTGTTTTATTATCTCACACATCTTTCTAATCTATGTTTTTCTCCCTCATCACACTTTTTATTCTACCTACGTCATGAATTTAAGTTTTTTGAAATGCTACACCCATTCATATCTTGTTTGTAGATATCAAAATATCTATCGATCTGGATTAAAACTGAATAGTTTCTTTTTGGAACCATGTTTTTTCCCTTTTCAGTAAAACACATGGGCTGTTGACAGGGTTTTGCATATGTATCCATTAAGGTTTTTTAACATTTTCCTGATGTAAAGTTATTTGCCAACATGGAATGTAGTACACTACATGTGACAACCCCACACTCTGGTGCCTAATTGGTGGCGAAACAAAACCATTCTCCGTTTTTGCGGGCGTCAATGGCGACTTGGCTGCGATCCAGCAAAAGAAAGTGTTCTTCAAAATATAAACACTAGTCCTATGGAAGGTGAGGATATCCTAGTGACAACTGTAAGCATTCCTGCTGATTTGCCTTCGCAGCTCAACTATTTGTATTGAGCCCGTCAAACCGAACGTCTGCGCTAGAAGGGCCTACGCGGCGTAAAGTAATCGACGGTGAGCTTGCGGCGTTGACTTGTTTGCTGAGGCCACCTAAAGCGGCGGCCTTGGTCCTCGGAAATAAATCTAACTTCGATGCCATTCTCTACGAACGCCCTCTTGTCAAACCAGCCCAAGTACCCATATGCCTTCGACTCTACGACGCGATCACATTCTTGTAAGCAACTGAAAGGAGGTGAGATGTCGCCAACGAGGACCGAAGGTTAGTCGCAGGTGTTTGGCCTCTGGAAAATGTTAGGCGGTGTGACTTTGCGACGCGCTGTTGTCTGGAGACTTGCCATCTTTGAAGACCTTTTGACCCACGAAGACGATCGTGCGGCAGAGGTGACTGCAGACGGACCGGTCAACGGTCTAATCTTTGAATAAATTATCTTAGATGTACATTTGTCTCTCCTTATCATTCGGTGCCGGAGAAAGCTATGATCTTCTGCCCAAGGGCTAACCCTACCGGTACCTCAGGTTCCGGCACCTTCAGCTGATCATGAATCATTCAATTCTGATAAAAAGATATACAAACCCATATACCTCCTCCCTTTTGACACGAGTCTGCCCGCAGTAGTTCCCCTCATGTCTTTGTCCCTCCTTCCAACAGACCCAACGGCTGCCGTGGCAAATAAGGGGGATGTCGATAAGGAAGTCTGTACTGCGGAACATTGCTATTATGCATTCGACGCTCTTTATTGTACTCTAACAATGGCAAAACCAGTCCTTCCTTCGTTTCCAGATGATGAATAGTAAGCTTCACCTTATTCCTTGCTCGAAGCGCTGGATTTTTTTCTTTCTCTAGCCCCTTATTTATCACTTGGCACATCAACCACGGTCGAGAGTGGCGCTTGCGAGGATGCATCGGCAATTTCGAGCCGATGGCTCTGCACGAAGGGCTGGCGGAGTACGCCCTGATAAGCGCATTCAGAGATTCCAGATTCAGGAAGATAGATAAGAGTGAATTGGAGAAGTTGCAATGCGGGTAAGTCACGGCGATTAAATTGTTGTGTACGAATTATGACTAATTTTCTACATTTCTATGTTGCTTGAAACAGCGTGTCGCTGCTTACAGATTTCGAACAGGGAGATTCTTATCTCGACTGGACAATCGGAGTTCACGGCATTCAAATAACCTTCCCCCATCCATCCTACCTCTCGTCCTTTCCATCTTCAGAGACACCATCGCCATTCTCTTCCTCACCGTATCTCCCACGACTCACATACAAGCAATCTTTCTCTGCAACCTATCTGCCCGAAGTTATGCCAGAGCAGGGATGGGAGAAAATCGAGGCAGTTGATAGCGCCATTTATAAAGCCGGGTGGAAGGGTCGCATTACGGAGGACTTGAGGAGGAGCGTGAAGCTAGTGAGATACCAGAGCAAGAAATGCGCCGTCACATGGGACGAATTTTTCCAATGGAGGAAGGAACATGAAGGAGAGCTAACCATTTTGTGATGGCAAGTTGATGCGAGGTCGTGAACTTGATTTGGACTTGTATTACATAGAGTGAACGATATCCCGTAGTGATAGGAATTCAGGCTTGATGACATCTGAGCGCTGATAGAATGTTTTAACTTTGCCTTGGAGTTTTACTGAAATATTCAGGGAAAAGTTTCATCTTCAGACGCATCAATCTACTTGAAGAAGAGGGCTTGAGCACGATTGGACCAAAACTCTCCTCGATAGCCAACCAAACCTCCCGCATGAGTTCAGTATTTTCTCTGCTCGTGACTGAGAATGCCTTTATGATGATATCGACGTTGGAATATGTGAGGACGCTTCCCGATGGCAAATGAAGAAAGCGCTCAAAGAGGACAATGAGGTTTTCCAGCGTCCAACCCGCCTGATCGGAGTCTTGAATATAATCATGAGGAGACCCGTGTCTAGAAAAGCCAAGGAAAATATTGCGGTACACGGCCACTGTAGGTTGATAGGTGGTTGGTTTCAACTCTCCGGCTCCATCGGGGTGAAGTGGTGCTCCTTGCTCCTTGTTCTCGAACGTAAGCATATCCTGGAAGATATCAAGTACCGCTTGGAAATGTCCAAGGTAAGCCATCATCTGAATGAGCATAGTGAACGTGACTGCGTTCGGCCGCATTTCCGCGTCCACAAATATGTATTCCTCTGCTAGTTGGGAAGCCGTCTCGTTCACATCCCCCACACCAACATATGTTTCCGGGACGACGTTATGCCGCAGTAGTCGATAGGTCATTAACGCAATATCGACCTTTTCGTTAAGCCCATAAGCCCACATACACGCGTTCAAGCCGTCAACACCCATCTCGAGGTTTTGAGACCTCATCTTCTGCAACGTTGAACGAACGCCCCCAAGGTTTCTTTTCTGAGTAAAATATCGCAATAGTGCCAAATGCGTAATCCTATTCGGAGGTAGGCCCGCCTTCTGCATGATCGAGGAAATGTTCAGCAGTTCCTTCGTACTCAATGCGCGTGAAGCCGTCGCCAAAAGTGTTGTAAAGGTATAAATGTCGGGACTGAGCCCTGCATAATCTTCATTCTCAAATTCATATGCCTCTTCCGTCAAACCAGGCAAGCGTCCCTTCTCCAAGTCCTTCGCGACCCGTTTCGCATGCTGCACCTCCTCCTCTCGCGTCTTCCGCCAGCCCTTGCCTGCATGATCAACAAGCGCGTTGTATTGGTGTTGCATGATGGTACCGCCGGAATGTTTGATATAGGTCATCACAGCCAACAGACGTAGATATTGACGATGTGTTTTGGGCTGATTGCCTGCAAGCAAACGGGTAAGGCGATGAAGATGAGCATACGGGATGTGAGGAAGGCGTTTGTAGATAGATGGCACACAAGTGATAATGTCGATGAGGGTGATGTATGAATTCCAAGCTTTTTCGACTTCCTGTGTGTTGGTTAAGATAACGAGATGCGTCTTGACGATGACCGTCAGAAAGCGCGAAGGCAACTCGACGTCTTCTTGTGATCCATTGCCAGAATGCATGTTTTCTCCGTGTATTCTGTGCTCCTCTTCGATTTCGTCTGCAATCAGCCGAAGGTACTTTCCGAGAGCAGAAAAAAATATTGGTTTGACCTCTTTCTTCGTCCAAGGTCGTCCGGCAGCGAATGGGGGTGGTTCGAGTATGGTTGGTAAGTTGGGTTCCTGTGGAATGAGGATATCCTGCGCGAGCAAGCTCTCTATATCTTCTTGCAGCATAAAACTCTTCATGACCTCCGCTGCCGCTTCCCTTGTCGAAGATGAGCTGCACCCAACTGTCACAGCTGCTATCATGCCTACCCCTGCTCCCTTTACAACGGGAGAAATTTTTGGAACGGCATGCGAACCAGAATATGAACTCTTCGACGCGTCCGGGACATGCAATTTTCCTCCGCTTTCGCTGTCGTGATGTTGACAAGGACGAATTCGATTGGTTAAAACCAAGGATGTTGTAGATAGTTCTGCAGTCATTGTGGTCGTTACACTCCTGTAAATCCAAAATTTCCTGGGTGTATAGAGTCGACATGTCAGAGCTACAGTTGAAGAAGGTAGACTGAGTCCTAGTGAGGACGCTCTGAGCATCAAAACTACGAGGAGTCATCCTACGCAGACACGTCAGAAAAGTTTGTTAAAGTCGCTGTTCGACGCACCGAAGTCCGTAGCACAACCAAGACGGAGGACGTCAGAGACGCGTACTAGCAGCTAGATAACAATTGTTCGAGTGCACAGAAGGAACTTTTCACCGCGTTGGGTCACACGGTCGTGATCAAATACCTTACGATTCTTGAGTCAATAGTCGATCAATCATAAACCATATATACGACGTGCTAAATTCATATTTTGTGCATACAGGCCTAGTGGGTACGTATGAAGATACAGTAAGCGGAAAATATGTAGAATCACGCGCGGGCCTTGAGCGTTCCCAAGAATGCGGCCTTTTCTTCGAATGTTTGGAAGGATCCATGCTAATAGCAACGCAGAAGTATTCAGCAAGACAAGCAGGCAAAATATAAAAGAACTTACTCCGAACTTCGATGATGTGTCAATGAACTTGAGTTGAACCTTCTCCAAATCACGACGAGATGTGTGCACCATGAGCGACTTGCGGAGGGTGATGACACGCTTTTTAGTTCCTGGTACACAGCCCTTCAGAACGAGGAAGTCATTCTTGACCACACCATAATGAGGGAAGCCACCCATAGGTGTGATGGACTTCTTTGTGATATCGGATTCTGTTGAAGCATTACCTTCATCAGAACCCGAACCAATTCTGTAAATCTTCTTGTTGAGTTCTGTACGATGATGGTAGCCGTCTGGGGAAAAGATCAGATACATGTGCTCCAATTAAGGTTCAGATACTGACTTTGACCAGCACGAGCAACAGAGAACATGACCTTTGAAGGATGCCATGCACCAATACAAGCAACCTTGCGAAGACCTTTGTGTGTTTTGCGAGGTAGCTTCTTCGTTCCCCAACGATGCGTAACACCTTCAAAGCCGTGACCCTTCGTGACAGCAATAACATCAATGTTCTCGTCCTGCTCAAACACGGTTGAAATCTCGACGGGCTTCTCGAAGAGACCTTGGGCGTAATTAACTTTGTCGGCGATGGAACCACCATTAACTTGAATTTCCATCAGATGAGCTTTCTTCTGGTGTAGCCCCGTTTTCCTGATCTGAGTGTGGGCGAGAATGCGAACAACAGTGCAGTATTTGCGAATACGCTCAAGCTCACGGGCGGCGCTCTTACCGCCATCATCAGCGTGCTTCTTGGCATATCGGGTGAAGGCCTTCTTCTTCGAGCGGTACCAGTTCTTGTAGAAGCGGCGCTTGAGTTCGTCGGAAAGATGGGAAGCCCAAACAGTGGTTAGAGTACGAAGGCCGCGGGGGGTCTCGACATAGCCGACGACACCAACAACGATCAAGGGAGGAGTTTCGATCACAGTAACAGCCTCAACAACTTCACGCTTATGCATTTCTGGGGATACCACAGTCAGATATGCCCAGAACCCCAAAGTAATAACACGTACTAGATCCAGGACGGTCGAGATCACGAACAACATGGGTCATACCAGCTTTGTAACCCATGAACGCAGTTAGATGAACAGGTTTCTTTGGGTCATCCTGCGAAATTCATAAGTATAAATATATGAACCCTAACAACGGCAAATTCTCACCTTAGGGAAGGATTTGACCTTTCCGCGATGACGAGATGCACGCTTTCTTGGGAGGAAACCCAGGGATCCGTGGCGGGGAGCTTCGTACTGAAGAGCCTCCGTCAATTGACTTGTCATTTCTTCAAACAGACATTTGACAAACCTTGCGATGACTGAAGAATTTATCATTAAGCAACACAACGATGGTGAGCAGTGAACAATACTCACCTCATCTTGAGGACGGCGACTATATTGTTGACTAAATCGAAAATCAGTTCTGTGGCTCTCCTGACGGCAATTGCCGATCAGTGGCTGAACGTACTGTGCAGCTGTCGAACTCCTCCATTTGGTAACTGCGCTCATCGTGAATCGGCCCACAGGAAGCAGTCAACGTTTGTCAACATACACCGTCGCCTCGGGCTTTTGTAATTGATTGAACTCGTAATTGGTTTAAAAGGCCGAAACACAGGGTACTGATTTATTCGTTGACAACGATTGCAAATCAAGTCTATGTTCTCAGTGAAATTACTACGATCATTGAGTGTATGCAAGAACGCTGGGACTCTATTGTGAGTTATATAAAGGTAGTATTTTCCCAACATAGCACAATTGATAAGTCATGACCATTCTTGGCAAGCTACAGGTTAATACCTAACAATCATGAGTTCGGAGATTGAGCAACCACCTTTCCCGTCCGCACCAGTTACCACGCTTAGCGCAAACGTCGTACTGCAACCACCCCTCTCGCGCCCAGGAATCGGTCCAGGCATCGTCATCTTCTTGCCTAACCCAGATCGAGTCGGTATCAGTTCAAATTCAGCGGAGATACATGATCCAGAACCACCAACAAAGTGGGCGAAAGAAGGCTTTGCTGTAGTTGCTATCACCGATTTCGATGGGCTCGTGGTTGAAGACGTTCTGAAACAAGCCCTGGA
>QDKV01004997.1_pt1 | contig 21477 bp, 20 predicted proteins | sample 1861101 | NCBI WGS metagenome assembly QDKV01 (sample SAMN04275158, study PRJNA302643) | Fungus metagenome, whole genome shotgun sequencing project. | isolation source: fruitbody | host: Mallocybe terrigena | place: Sweden | collected 2013 | reverse complement strand
TTTTACCACGTTCGAGAGATTGCACTGATTATATGAACTCTGTAAGACATTACGATATTTTTCAAAATTTACTGATGCAGGAGAACGACATGCGACAACACAATGATGTCAGGCGTGGGCATATGCCTGAGGGTCACACAGAACGGTGCCTCTCAGCCCAGAACCAGATAGAGCCATCTCGTGGTGAGTTTTTCATGAATTTCTGTCGCAGTTCTGCCAACGATTCGTTTATCAGTGCAACCTATGCTGGCTCCTCAGCCTCTCCATTTTCGCTCTTTACGTGGAGGTGTTCCCAAAATTGGTGCTCCCTCAGCAAATTCCTGGAAACACAAACTCAAACGCTTTTGATTCTTTTCATGCTGCTTACTATTTATTTGCATAATTTCCCGCTATGATGGAATCCTAAGAAGAAAATGAACACTGTACAAGTCACGACCAATGATCGAATCTAACCTCCTGATTGGCTGTTGTAACAATATGCGTGACCTTAATCCTTCTTATGATTCTTTCTTACCTCTCGACACTGTCGATGATACCAGATGATACCTCACGATTACTCCTATTTCTCTGTACATAAAGACCCGTAAATTACCTGGTGTCCTCAGGACCTCAGTTGACTAGTGTGATGGAGACGTGACATCACGCATGTTCCTTGGCGAAAGGCACCAAATCATTATCAAAATCGAACAAATGGATCACGAATTCTAAAGACTGTCTATTGCTTGCGAAAAACGTTGTCTACCTGTACTTATACGCATGGCCTTACGAATTGAATACAGAGGAATTAAAGCGCTTCCGGAGACAGATCTCCCAGAGTATTCAGTTCCCATTTATCAAACGCGGCGCTCGCCGTGCTGAACGCGCTAGTAGACTTAGCGTCCTCTCCAAACTCGGACCTCGAATCGATGGTTTCCTAAAATCCAATTTAGGGGGTACCAAGGGATGACGATCCAGAACTTAATACTCACATCAAAGTAATGACGCAAAACACTTCGTGGTGCTGAAAAGGGAAATGGAGAATTTGTTACATGTAAAATGGTAACATTGGACAAAACTTACTTCGAGGCGTCTTTGGTAACCTACAGCCAACGCCGCTCTGCAAGATGTGGTACGCCACTAGACCAGACCAGCCAGTCTGGTGTGAAGCACCTAGTCCTTTTCCAGTATCGGCATGGAAAAACTAAGCAAGTTACACAAAATCCAGTGGAAAAAATATATTGAGGAAACGGTAAGGCAGGAACGAGAAAGAACATCGTACCTCATAGAACCACACGTAATCACGGAAATGAGGGTCATAATCTAACTTGGGGTTGTCCCCATTCGTTGCTCGACGACCTTCAGTATCGCGACCGAAAATGTGAATGATGCGATGCTGAATTTCTTCCGCGACAGAAACGAGATTCATGTAGTCTCCGCTTCCCGTAGGACATTCGACCTAGGATAATTCCTGTTAAGACCGGCAGTCGTTGAAGGGAATCAAAAATTACCTGAAGATCATCACCATAATATTGATAGAAACGTTGTAAACTCTCGATCAATAAGAAGTTCGTGGCGAGCCCTATACTTGTCAGAGGACAATCATAATGTAAACGACTGACACTCACAAATCGGGCCTCTCCAATTCGAATTACCGCCAAACATGCCAGACTTCGAATCTCCTGGCCAGTAGCCAACTTCATATCGTTGTCCGTGAACGTCCATACCCCAAGGGTGTTTCTCATGTAATTTTGACAACCTAAAGACCCAAAAGAAGTAAATGGGACAATACCGTTCGGGGAACAGAAAGGGACTTACGATCGAATGCCATGCTCACTCAGAAACTCAGACTCGTCCAACATTTTCTCGAGTATTTTCACCAACCTCTCCTTACTCGCCAATGCAAGGAGCCTGCGCTGTCCCTTTCCACCCGCTAGAGGGTCACAATCCATCAGCTTTAATTCTCTGATCTCAGCTTGAGTGCCTACCTTTCATGTTTGCCATATTTCTCCCCGACACCTCTGGTCTATTGTCAATAAACCACTCCATCCGCTTCTTAAACCCAGGGAACCGATTAATTACACCTGGCTCTAGCACCAACGTCGCATACAACGGAATCAAACCGACGAGACTTCGCACCGGAAGCTGCATCGAATGGTCTGGGTTGAAGACAATGGCGTCGTAGTACATTCCATCCTGCTCGTTCCAGAGTGAATCTTTGCGGTCACCAACTTCGTAAGTCATTGCGTCTGCGATAAAAATGAAGTGCTGTATTCCAAAAGGTGAAATTTGGTTTTGAATTTGAGTGCGAGGTGGTTCTAAGTTATACGCACCTCAAAAAACTTGGATGCTATATCCTCATAAACGGGATTATGCTTTGCCAACTCCAGTGCAATGTTCAACATGTTTAAGCAGTAAAATGCCATCCATGCCGTACCGTCCGCTTGGCGGAGCGTTCCTCCCGTCGGCAGTGGCTCAGAACGATTGAAGGCTCCGATATTATCAAGCCCAAGGAAACCTCCCTCGAATATGTTATTTCCGTCAGCATCTTTACGATTCACCCACCTACGATGAGACAAAGCTGCATTAACACAAACATGTTTCAACAAATGAACTGACGAAGCCGCGCACCAAGTGAAATTGAGCAGCAACTTTTGGAAAACGCGTTCAAGGAAAGGCAAGTCTTCACGCCCATGCATCTTTCTTTCAATCTTAAAAATGCGGAACGTAGCCCTGAGTCCGCATTCGATCAGCTCAAGATACTCAAAATTTGCTGTCAAAGCTCACCAGGCATGAACAGGAGGGTTTACATCGCTAAAATTCCATTCATAAGCCGGGATTTGGCCGTCAGGCTTCATGTACCACTCTCTTGTGAGGAGATCAAGTTGCTTTTTAGCAAATGCCGGATCGACCACGGCGAGAGGAAGGCAATGAAATGCGGTATCCCATGCTGCAAAAAAGGGATATTCCCATCTAAATAGATTGAGTGAGGGGTTTGATTGTGTGAAGAGTAGAAACGTACTTGTCGGGCATCGAGAGAATATCCTCTATATGCATATGTTTCCATTCCTATTGACCTCGTAAACCATCAAGGTCAAAAGAACGCAAGAAAGAGGCGCACCCGATTCCTGATATACTTCCTCTCTGGTGGAGGCGGAGGTTGAGCTGGGTCGCCCTCCAACCATTCTTTTTGAATAAACCTATAATATTGTTTTGTCCACAGCATCCCCCCAAAGGCCTGCCTCATAATTGCCTTCAAATCATCAGAAATCGGCCCAAACACAAACGAATTGTAAAATTCGTCCGCCTCTTGCCTCCTTTCCTCCACTGCGTCATCGAATGCCCCCTCGTCTTCAACACTGATATCTTTACCTAGACGTGCAGGGGTGAGCTTAAGACGAACGACGGCACACCCACCATGTCCTGGCACGTCACGGAACGCATAGTGCGCGGCGGATTTGGTGCCTTTGAGGTCAGGGTTGACGAAAGTAGCACTAAGGGGGAAAGGTGTACAAGGACCTTCTTCAGGCACATCAGGGGGTTCGTTTCCAAAAGATGATGCAGTCCGCGAGCGGATGCGCGGAGAGAAAAACCCTTCTGGCTGAGACTCGGATGCCGGAGGACGATGAGGCGTGATGACGTGATCGTGGAACGCGTCTTTGACATAGAGCGTCTCATTCGTACCACCGTAGAGACGGCTAAAATTCGTATTATTCTCTGTAAAAAGCAATTCAGGTTGCACGACATCGATTTCTGGATCGACCTCAAAGTCGTTGGTGGGCCCGACGGGGGGAGGTGATGGTAGGCAGTAAAGATGGGTTTTCCCAAGAGTGGGATGACGCACGGAGACGCAGCGAATGTTGTCGTGTCCCCGAATCGACCCACTCATACCGGGCATAGGTGGTTTTTCAAGTGGCCACGACCATGTGTTTGGGAACCAGAGTTGAGGAATTACATGAAGAGTGGCTGGATCAGGTCCACGGTTATAAGAAGTGATGCGGATGTAAAGATTATCTGGGTCATCTTCGTCTTTGGCATACTGGAAATAAATTGGGGTGAAAAAATGCTCCTTAATAAATTGAGGAACCTACCTCAACAAAAACATCCCAATATCTATCATCGTTAAACGCATCCGTATCCAAGATTTCGAACTCGGACAGTTCTCTACTCCTCTTTTCATTTTCGTTTACAAGCTGTTCATACGGAAACCTCCTCTGAGGGTACTTGTACAGAAACTTCATATACGAATGCGTTGGTGTTGAATCGAGATAATAATATAGCTCTTTCACATCTTCGCCGTGGTTCCCTTGGTGGCCAGTGACACCAAAGAGGCGTTCCTTGAGGATGGGATCCTCTCCGTTCCAAAGTGAGAGGCCAAAACAAATTCGCTGATGATTATCACTAATTCCAGCAATACCATCCTCCCCCCATCTGTATGCACGGGATCTGGCATGAGCATGAGGGAAGTGGTTCCAAGCGTTGCCGTCATGCGAGTAATCCTCACGAACAGTGGCCTTCGTAGTATCAGCCGATCCAGTCAAAACGAGACAACCGATTCTGAACACTCACCCACTGGCGATCACTCAAATACGGACCCCATCGTTTCCAGTGCCTCTCTCGCTTAGCATCTTGCTCAAGGCGATACTTTTCTACACCTTTATACTTATCGCCCAGTCTTTCAATCAAGCGTTCGCGATAAGTGCGCAATGGCGGGGTTGTCGCTTCCGGACCGTCATCATCCTCTGACCCGAGTTTACTGCTCTTCTTAGGAGGCACAAGATTAGTTGAACTGTTGGCCTTCGGAATGTTGATCGACAAAGATGAGGATGGGTCGACGCGTTCTGAAGGCGAAGATAGCTGCTGTTGATCGATATTGGCATCGCTGGGAGTGCTCTGTGCTGTAGTGGACTTTCCAAAAAGCTTGTCTTGAATTTTTTGTACTGTGGACACCATCTTTTGCGATGGCGAGATGAGAAGGTCGATAGGGTGCAATTACAGATTAAGTGCCACAGTGACGTCACGCCGCGGGTAATCACATGATAATTATTGATAATTTAAATTATAATAAATTATTAAATAAATATTAATATAAGAATTATTCAATATTTGGATAATAAATTGGTCCGATCGATAAAGGACCATACGACTTTTCTTCGACTACCTACAAAGGTAACAGTCGAAGAAAAGATGCATCGCGTTCTCCAAATTGACGATGTTCTTCGTAACATCATGATTTTTTTACTGCCTTCGCCCACCGACGATGATTCGCCCGGATTGAGGACGACGTTGTACAACATCGCATTAACGTGCACCTCATTCACAGGACCTGCAATAGATGCACTGTGGTTCTACATGGACGATCTGACGCCTCTCTTCGAGCTCTTGTTGAATTTCGAAGACTCAGAGGATGGAGACATGGTTCGTTGTAACAGCCATTTAATTGTCATGCAGAGGCCCGACTTTCTTTAGCCTAGAGTTATCTGCGGAAAAGTCCTGGAAGCCGATATCACCAAATTCAATGACTACGCTTCCCGCATTCGACGTTATCATCGATGCATAGAAGAAAAGATTGATATCTCTGCATATATCCATATGATTCGAGTCTGCGGCCGCTCATGTCTCTTGCCTAAGCTTCTGTACCTGGAAACAACGATCGATCATGCTCCCGAGATCATGTTTCTTATGTCACCTCTCCTGCACTATTTCTCTATGACGCGCGTACTAATGGCGACCAGCTGCAGTCTGCTCAACTCAATCCAAACGCTTTCACCAAATCTTGTCGTTTTGCATCTACAAGATGTGGAAATAAACCGTTGCCTCTCCGCCATCCGCACACTATCCCATCTTCAAAAGATATGGATTGAACAAAGTTTGGAAGAATCGACTGTCGATACCATCATCTTGGATATTTCCGCCAAAACGGTGTTACGACATTTTGAAATTCGTAGCCCGCATCTGAAAATCAGATTTCCACAAAAGTTCCTGGAACACGAACCCATCGTATTTCCCGCACTCGAATATGTGGAGATCAGCTGTGACCTGGGTAGCATCACGAACGCCGTCAATCTCCTGCGTAATGTAAAATTTCCTCAACTCCACACCTTGATCCTTCGTCTCTGTATTGAGGAGCAGCACAAGTTGGCCGATGCTCGCCATTGGCGGGAATTCTTTGAACTCCTCTCCAATATTACAACAAAGCATTTTAGGTTTTTGAAGCTCTGTGCCTCGGGATTCCACGACTATTGGGACCCTCTTGCGCTCGGTGTATCCACCCTTCCCAAGTTGGAGAGCTTTGCCCTTGAGGGCTTCGAAATGGAGGGCCCATTTTTGCGGTACATCGACCAAGAGGACATAGAAAGAGTCATTCATATGTGGCCACAATTGACGAAACTTTCATTGATATGCTACCGACTTCCGAAAATCGAATTCAAGGCATTAATCGACATTGCTCTTGGTTTACCCTTGCTGTGTACTTTAGAGCTGTCGATGGATGCTCGAAATCTTCCTGAACTCGAAGAAGTTCCTTTGCTTTCCCATGGCCTCAAATCCATCCACTTAAGCCGATCTTCGGTGAAGAAACCCAAGAATTTTGCACAATGTCTAGACATACTCTTTCCACACCTGAAGTCATGGCATTTCGAGTCAAATGTGGAAAATCACAACGACAAGTTATGGCGTGAAGCGGAAGAAATGTTACCTATCTTACAGAGGGCAAGAAGGGATGAAGTCAGGCGAAAGGAAGGCTCCTAGGATGACTGAGATGTAAGGAAGATAGACATTGTGACTCCCGCTTACTTCGATTTAGTGATAGGACACTCTCAATTGATATAGATTCTCTAGGGCAAAGTTAAAGATATTGGAATGCCCGAATTCGCACATGACAACAACTTGAAGAAGTAGTGATGGTCAATAATCGAAATACAGGCGACGAGGAATGAAAAGGCGAATGGAACGAAATGCTCGATGTCTATGTCCATCTTCCAGTTGGTTTCCATCAAGTGACTGAGGGATGGTGCCATGGTGGTCATATCGTCGATAAGGATCATAAGTTTCCATTCTCTCCCACGACCCCTCTATCTGCCTCCACTACTAGAAATATTCGCACCGCTAGGTGGAGGAAGAGCCGAGGGATGGATCGGTGGGGATCATGGAGACCAGGAGGAACGCCGTTTTGGTCCTTGGATTCAAATTTGGCATAACAAGCACATCCAGTTGAAGACCCCGTTCCTGGTGAAGGAGGTAATCTACGGTAGAAGAAGGAGTAGACCCAGGCCCTTGCGGAATCCTCGTTGCCACTGCGCTACTTCGACGTCGACCTGTAGGCCTGCACGATGCTAGGCCATTCATTCATCCGGGCCGAATCTATCCACCCATTCATGCGGTTAATGCATGTTCGCTAGTTTATCAACATGCCCCACCCAGAGAGCTATGTAGTCGCTACGTATCCGACAACAATCATATCGAACCGTCTGCCACGGCCATAAATCTACCTTGAATGTTGCATTTTCCATCACAACACCTCTGGCTTTCCATAACGATGTCCAACCTGACCAGAGGGTCCACTTAGCTCTGTCGACCTTTGTTCACGGCTTTGAAGCACGTATTGACTCTGGCCACAATCGCTTTTCCTCTGACGAGAGTTGGAAAAAGGTCGGGGAGATGGGCACAGCGTGTGCAGCAGGTGCAGCTGCTGTAACATTGGGTACGGGTTGGCTTTTTGGGGCATTTGGAGGACGAGGTTCTTCCATCGCACTTGCCGGTGCTGGTGCCACTTGGGGTGCTGCGCACACATGTTAGTATTTTTTTAAAACATACGTCGAGTTTTACTAATATTTGTTCTGGATACAGTGGGAGCGCAATATGGTCAATCTGGGGAGGGTGCCGTCTGTGTTTCCAAAGTGTGGGTCCCATTCTGCGACAAGCAGTACTCTGTTCGCCATCTTGATGACAGGTTTGTTCTATGGGACGACGACGGAAATCATTCGATCAACTGAAAGAGGGCGTGGGGCATAGTTCTTAGTTCGGTTTATAAACTTCTATCGCATTTTCTTTGTTGGCTACTGTGGAGTTTCATTGTTCAAATAGTTATTTTCGAAATCTGCGTCAAACCCGATCTATCTCTTTCCAAGTGCGCCTTTTTTCCATGACTTTTTGTGTTCAACCTATGTCTGTTCGCTGTAGGAAACACAAAATCTCATGATCAAAAATATGGAAACATCTAAGCATTTTCCCAAATATCATAGTCCTCGGAGGAGAGGATGGCAGCCAGACCTGCACTCACAAGCACTCACCAAAGCTGGGCGATCTCTCCACGGCCTATATTAATAACATCCTATTCTTGTGCAGAAATAGCAAGGTCAACTCAGTTTATGAGACAATTCCCACTACTCCACCTCGACATTTGAATGTCACCTGTGCGATATTACTTCTCCAGTCAGTAATCCAGTCCGACAGCGTGTTTAAGATAGGCCATGTTCTCCGATGAGTCGGGGTTGTGTACACTTGTCATGGTCTGTCATTCTTCCATCCCGTATGTATCCCAAACGAGAACTGTCTTAACCTTTCCGCAGAATTCTTCCTTTCGAATCCTGCCAACTCCAAAAAAGGCGTTACGTAAACATTGGGCCAGCCGCAGGGTGAGGGACAACAAATTTTGCTCGTTTGTGTAAGACCCATCCCAGCCATTTAACAAGAATTCTAGAGACAAGACTTCACAAAGAGGCGACTTGGACCACCTTGTGGAAACATATTCTGCTACACCACAAACCCAGTATCGAGAGCGACAGTTCAATATGTGCAGGTGTCGTTGATTTCCTCCAGTTAGGTGGCAACTTACGAGATTTTTTAGCTCCCGGCGTCTCACATAATGAAGTTTGCTGCAAGCCGCGTTTACACTGCATCCGAAACACTTCGAGACGAATTTGGAGAGTTGGTCTTCACCTGAAAATGACAAACGAGCCGGTCACGTTTTTCAGATCTCGTGTCGATTCTAGTTTCACATGCATACCATCTGAACCTTTTTTTGAAAAAAAAAAACTGGGAGGGAGTACTGTCCGATCTGCAAATTCTCCGACCAACTGTGACACACTGCGGGCAGGTCAGTATTTTCCCAGTCAGAAAATTCAAAGAACGTGTATTTACGGTACTCCATATAGTCATCCGGAGCGCCGAGCATACTATATGGAGGACCGTAAATGCACGTTCCTTGAATTTTCTGAGCGGGAAAATGCTTCTTGCCCGCAGTGACAGCAGGATATTGGTATCTTTATGGCATCGGCGAATTCAAGGGATGATCGACGGTTTGAAGCAAATTGTGTCAATATTGAATACTCGTTATAATTATGTGTTCCTGAGATGTAACCTTCTATGACGTCCAACTAATAAATCTGTAGAATAGAGACGACATTAATTAGATACAATAATTGGAGACACATACGTGTCCTAATTCGCGTGGATGTGGATTTCGTAAGAGAAACCTAGATTCCGCTGATATGAAGCGCTGCGGATGAGAAAATTTGCAAAGAAGAGACTTTAAGCATGTACATTTCTTTCGCCGGCCTTTCATCCAAGGAAATCATGGGCTACGCGTTGTTCCTGAAGCGAGGGCTCATCTTAAGACAGCATCAATGCACTCATTTATTGTAGAGTAATGTAACCTTTAAGACCGTCCTACGGCAACGATTGGAGTGACGAGGAAAAACGGCGATAAGGTCCGCAAGAATCATCGGAAATTGGAGTTCATTGAGGTTAATCTTGAGCCACGTCAGATTTCGTAGGTCATATCATGTTGGTGTAGAGGGGGATTCACAGACATTTGAGGAGAAAAAAGACCGATACCACCAGCTGTTGGATTCTTTTGACAGCTGGCATTGGGCACATGGTGAAGCCGTCGGAGGATCAGAGTAGGAAGGAGCGTGGGAATATTTGAAGCGGTAGTGGGCGCGACGGAAGTCTTCGAATGATGGCGCGGTTAACAACGACTGCGACTCAGGTAAATGCCAGCTATCTTTCTTTACCATTAACCACATCCTATCTATCCTAGGTTCGTCGATTTTCTCGCTTATTGACCCTTTTTGGTCGCTTTTTTAGGCTGATAGCATCATCACAGATATAAACGACCTTCCTAATTATTCCATTTCCCTCAGGTTGATATAAGAAGCTAACAGGGGATTAAAGACCTGTGATAATGTCGCAGGAGCAGCAACGGCCGCAGTCTTATCATACCCAGCGTCATGTCAATCCGAACACGAGTCCGGGAACTTGCACGCAGAGACGTACCGGTAATGCCGCAGCCAATGCACTCGTGTCCTCGTTGAAACTGCCTGCCGTTGGACAGGCCATGCATTCAGGTTCCTATCCAAGCCCTGCCACCGATCACACTGTTGCTACTTTCTCTTCCTCTTCCCCCACTCAGCAACTTGTACCCGTTGTTGCTCCTGCCCGTTCGTCCTCCTTGCCCAACACCACCCCTATGGGTCACGGTCAGTCCAAGTCCACAAGGCCGCCTCCATCGTCTGTGGCTGCAAGCTCAACGTCTACAGCATCGTCATCTCTTGTGGCAGTACCACCAACCCCTACGAAAGGCATCAATGCGGGGAGTAAACTTAAACGTGCCTTTGTCCCGAGGAGGAAAAAGTCGGGGGATCTGTATTCGTTAGACTCCAAGTGGAATGAATCTTCACTGGCTGAGACATTAACGCCCTCAAATGCGTCTTTACTCCCTATACCTCCTGCCACCACGTCGTTGTTTGCGGAGCCCCTGACCACAGTATCCCAGACGCCGATGCAAAGCACACCATCCTCACCACCCTCCATTCAGGTATGTAGTCATTTTATCGTTTCACTGAGTTTGAACCTATGTCGATCTGTTCCCAGGTTCTCGACAAACCGGTTGTCGCCTCACCTTCCAACATTTTCCCACTTCCCTCACACCACCCACCAGCATCTCCCATCGGACGTCCAGAACTCCCGCTAAAAGAAATTCCTTCCTTTCTCTCAAATCCTGCGGGCGATACCACCAAATCAACCTCTTTGTCTGCTAATGTTGTTTCTATGCCCGCAAATCGCAATTCTGTCATTGCTCTCAGCCCTGGAATTACCTCTGCTGTTAATTATATTATGATGGAATGGCAACAACAAAATCCGCCGGAGCAGATGCCGAATGCGTCATCTGTCGTTATTGCTGCGGGTTCGTCTTCGTCTCCGGTAGGATCATCCTCTGTAACAGTAGCAACAGAAGTGGTATCGACGGGCACCGCCGGCACCATCAAGGAAAAGCAGATCGAGCCATTGAAACGCCACAGCGGAGGTGCAGTCCCCTTGAGCGCTGACAAGCGCGAACTGAAGGAATCTTGGCGGAAGAGCGATTCCACCAATAGCCATCATACCGTCCGGCCCAATGCCTCTCGAACGTCCAGGCCAGTGTCATGGGCGGAATCGTTTCACTCGGCTTATACAATAGTTCCTCCGGGTATTACTGTTGGCGTGCCACCAGGATCAACGAACAAACGACTCAGCGCTCTGATTGCTGATGCGGATTTTGGTATGCCAGAAGAAGAGTTTGAAGATATTGACATTGATCGTGATGTTTATCTCGCTGGGATTCCTGGATCGCACGTTGGTGGTGTTGGTAGTGCACCCGAGGGCCCACCCCCCGTACCAAACAAGTCCTCGACAGATTCATCGAAGAGGTCAAAACGGAGATCGATATCCCTGTCATCTGTTCTACCGAGCACGGCGGTCAATTTTCTCGTTGGAGGTGGGCCTAGTAAGCCCATAAACGCCAAGGCCCAACTACCAACTTTGTCAACTGGCGTCAATTCCTCTTATGCGGATGCGAGGAAAACCTCGTATTCTATTTCGGGGCCGGAAGGTTTTAGCGCTCACTCGCAGTCACATGCACACATACGTCAACAATCGGAGAATGTTCTAATCCAACAGGATAAACGCCCGATAACGCCTGTACGTCCTGCTGGTTTGTCCTTTATTAACTCTCAAGTGCCCCCGATGTCGTTTTCTCCATCCCAATCTTCCGCTCACTCCCAAGCTTCTCTTCAGCAAGCCAACTCTGGCTGGTTGCCTCCATCTTCAACAACAGCTAACCTCAAAGGCAAACTCAACGCATTCCTCCCTAGTTTACCAAGGAGTGAACAGAAGTTGCCTGCTATCCCTCCCGATACTCCACTGCAATCACCGATGTCCCAAGTCGTTTCACCCCCTTTCGCAACGAGCACTTCTTTACACGCCCGTCAGCCCACTCTGAGTGGTCTTGGACCTTCAGCGGCGGGCCTTGCCAAACGTGCTGTTGAGCGCATGGGCAAGCGCTGGGGCGATATGATGAACGGACTGAGTTCATCATCTCACAGTGTTCACAGTTCAGGATTGAGCTCGGGATCTGGGTACTCCTCGTCTACTTCTACGTCGACTTCCATGGTGACCACCGTGAGCAGTAGAGCTAGCGTCCTAACGTCGCCTTGGGTGAATGGTGCTCCGCCGATAGTTGGTATTGGTCCTGGATCCGCGATCTCGCCTCAGGGATTTGGACACGGACTTTCGAGGACGAGTTCCAGGAGCTCTAATCCTGCGTCTGGTGCGCAGCAAGGACAGGGACACGTGCATCAACCCGTCATGCACACCTTTTTGCCTGGGCCTTCAAAATCGGGAGGACATAAGCGCACGCCGAATGCGAGGTCTTTCGGTGCGAAGGGCACGATGGGGGATATGGCATCGAGCGGAGCGTCGATTTCCACATTGGCTTCAGGCTCTGCAGCTTCGACGACGGATTCAGATCCTTTTAGCCCTTCGGAACCTGTGCTTGGACGTCTCCTTCGTGGTCCTTTGAGAAAAGGGAAGGTGGTGTTTGGGAAGGAGTTGAAGATTGTTGTGAAAGAAACGAGGATCGTTGTTGAGGATGTTGGAGGAAGTAAGAGTCCTTCTGATCTTATGGAAAAGGAGAGCTTGGTGAAGGCACTTGAGAAAAGAATGCTGCCTGCGTTGGTAGTGAGGTGTGCACAGCATTTGCTAATTTGGGGTGTGCAAGAGGAAGGGTTATTCAGGTGAGGTCGTGACTGCAATTTCCTATTTTGTTCTAGGGCTTATGAGATTTTTCTTCTTTCGAATGCTCCGATAGGATACCCGGACGTACGCGCCACATCAGCCAGCTCCGCGCCGAATTTGATGTTGGCGTCGATTATGACATGACAGAGTGTTCTCCAGGCGATTTGGACCCACATGCGGTTGCCTCAGTTTTCAAAGCCTTTTTGCGTGAACGTATGTCCATCTATTCAGAACTAATTTCCTCTGTCTCATTATTCCATTCACAGTCCCAGATTCGATACTCACGCACAAACTCCAATTTTATTTCGATGCTGCGATTCACAAGGAAAACACTCTTAACGCGTCTGAGCAGGCTTCTAGATGGCAGCAGCTCCCCAGTAAAGCTGGTAAAGGTCTTCCTTCTGCACCCAAAAATGGATTCTCTGTTGGTCCCCTCCGTCAACCTCCGTCGCTGACCACGCTCGCCATGCCATCCCTCAAAATCCCACCTCCTTCTAAACCCCTCGTCGACGCTATCCGGTCTTTGATCGTTAAATTGCCACCAGAGAACAGGGACCTGATCAGGACAGTTGTAGATCTCATCAATGCGACGGCAAAAGAGAGCAGCGCGACGAAGATGCCTCTGAGCAATTTGTTGCTTGTGTTTTGCCCCAGTCTGAATATGAGCCCGCCGCTATTGAAGGTGCTTTGTGAAGTTGAAGGAATTTGGGTGGGAGAAGAGGAAGAAGAGGACAGGGTCATCGATATAAGGAAGCAGCCAAAAGAGGAAGATAGCATCATTGAGTCTGACGATGCGTTGCCACCACCTACACCCGCGAAGGACGAGGTGATCCTCATCTCTCGCACGGAAGACTCTATTGAGTATCCTGATGATGTCGATTCGAAGAGCATTTTCGATGAAGAAGAAAGTCAGCTTTCCGGAAGGGTGTCGTCTGATAATCCCAGCTTTTTCGATTATCACGCTTCCGCAGAGGAGGATTCCTTGTTCTCTGAAGAACAAGCTGCTGTGCCAAGGAGAGGGAGGGAAATCATTGATCGATCTGAGGTACCAACAGTCTATCTAGACACGAAGAGTCACCTCTCCTCAAGCTCCGGATCATCCTTCCATGATCCTCCAGAGACACGCCGATATGATGGTTCATTTATACTTCACCCTTATTCAAGAGAAGAAGGGTCTTCTTCATCTCTTCCTTTCTCCCTTAACAACAACCTGGCAAATTCTCCTTCTCCTTCTCCCCCTCCGCTCTCCTCTTCTGCTGAGTCTATCGCTACCCCGACATCGTCTGCAAACCCATCGTTTTTGCACCTATCTTTGGATGTAGGTGAGGAGCTGAAGGACTCAGAGCAGCTTCGGCGCAACGATATTGGATTGATTTCCGCTCGTGCAAGGAAGACCTCGGGCATTGTGGAATCAGAATCAATTGAGGTTCGCAAGAGACCAGTGATCAGTAATCCTATTCCAATCACTGGGCCAGTGCAGTTCCCGTTCCCCAATGCACAGACAAAAGAAAATTCTGTTCCTTCGACCCCATCGAAAAGACGTTCCATTCCGTTCTTGTCATTGTCGAATCTATCAACGCATTCTAGTGGGTCGTTGCATAATTGGGAATTGCACACGCCCGTATCGTCGTCTTCCAGCAGCAACGGTAGTCCAATGTGTGAAGAATTTAGGATGAAGAGGCCAAGTTTGCGTTTGTTGTTCTCCAAGAAATCCACTTCTTCATTGTCTGGAAATTTGGAGAAGTCCATGATAGGCATGCCGTTTCTCAATAACCTGACTCTTCAACATCAAGACCGGCCTTCCCCGAGAACAGGAAGCGATTCATCTATTTCGACTCCTCTTTCCGCCGTGACCGCTCCCCAGGCAAGTTCAGATTGTCTATCAGCGGCAAGCAGTGTGAAGGACCTTCCTCCAGTCTTGGATACCCCCATAGAAGACTCGTACCTGAAGATCGATGACTTTTTAGTCGAGGGTGCTGAAGCGCATCCAAACGTGGCAAATGAACCAAAAGTGAAACCAACAACGAAAGAAAACACGGCCTCACCGACCAAATTATATTCCCAAACGGATGGACAGTTGGACATGCAGGCGCGTCCACTGCGATTGCAACCGTCTAGCGGAAGTCTGTCCTTGTTGGATCCTGCACAAGATACCGCAATGGACACAAAAGACGAGGACTGGATGAGGACTGTTTTGATAGCAGCAAATTTACCACCTAAGGCATAACAAGACGGGGTTGGGTTGCCATTCATAGTAATGTGTTACTGTACAACTCTTTGACCATGAAGTCAAAGCACGACTGGTGGTTTTATACCTAACGCTCATTTTGGGACTAGTTTTTTATTTTATTTTTCATATAGAACTCAGCATGGTCTGATGTTGTCTTTTGTCGTTGTCCTTTCCAGTGCACACTTTTTAAATAATACCCTATAATGTAGCCTACTTGTTTCATGGTCTTAGTTTTGTTCCCCTCACTGTGGTACATATTTCACCCCCTTTTCTCCTACAACCATCAACCATCTGCAAACTATATTGTGTTTCCATTTTCTTTCCTCCGAACTTGAGCATGTTGCACAACCCTCTATTCGTTTCATACAAATCTCAATTGGACCATGGACTCACTTCATTTTGCAATGATAATATAAATGCTTCGATGCTGACATAGCTTGTATTTGGGCGCGGTGGTCATAACTTATAACTGGTTTCAGACGGTGCAGCCCAGAAACGGCGTTTCGCATGCGCCACGACTCTTGTGTGGACGGTACATTTTTGCACTCTAGCGTCGCTGTCTCAGGATACAGTAGGCGATATAAACCTATTAACCTGAAGGACAATGTAGTATGGTGTACTAAGGAAAGATCCTCGATTCTCGATGGCATTCCCTTTCTATTGCACGAGTCTGTCGCGACAAATGAGGATATCCTCACAACTGATTTATCATGACTCTGAATCAGTACTCAGCGCTCAGTCTCTACGCAGGGGCAAGCACATGAGAAGTTCACTTTTTCCAAGATAAATATGCCAACCTAGGAGTAACCTAAGGTAGCAAACGCACGTGCTCCCTAAGGTCCAGGAATGTCATATATGTGGTCATCTGGTCAAGATGGGCGCGGCTGTCCGACGAATCTTGTTGACAGTGGCATGGCTGTCTTTTCTGTGTTCTCGAGGCCACATCATTTACCAATTCTTTCCTAGTTCACCAACTCGGAGACTTCAACCGTCGACCTTTGCCACGAGGCAAAAGAAACCCTCTTACACCATGATCGCATCGACACGAGAATTAATGGCCATCAGTGATGCGCATCAAATTGGAGATCAAAAAAGGCGTGGCGCGAAATGCCTCGCGTTCAACATGCTTCCGTGCATTGCCTCTCCGTAGTAGTATAATAACTGTGCAGATCCCCACTTTGATTATCTCTTTCCCTCAATTCAGTGAAAATTCGTGATGCGGGGAGAAGTCTGTATAAGCTTTGCCTCATTTTTATCGTACGTCTTTTTGAAAATCGTGTTTTGGTTGAATTTTTCTTGAGCATGGGAATTGACAGAATAGCATCGGTCGTGATGCTCATCTTTGTTCATGTAGGTTTTTCTTGAAAATCGAGTGTAAATAGCGATCACTCACATACGAACGTTTAGGTTGGGCAAATAAATACTTCGGGTGTTCCCCGTAGGATATCACTTGTAAGTCCTGTCAGTATTCCGAGTTATGCGACTTACTGATTACTGGTTATCAGCTTAAAGTGAACGTGAGCGCTTATAGGTAAGCACATCTTTGATGCCTTACTCTGTGTACCTTTCACTTTTCACTTTTCACCCTTCACATAGCTCAATCCTCGAGACTTTCATTCATAACCCTGTGTCTAGCTTATACACCTCGGATCCAAATGCGCCATTTGGACAACAAGCCGGCCTCAGACAATACTATGAACTTGGACTCTACTCCTACTGTGGCTTTGTCTCTGCCACCAATGCTACGTCCACCCCTCCGGCGGTAAACGCCACATCACCCTTCTTAAACTCAAGCTCGACGCCCAACCCTTCCATTGGTCCTGGAAGAGGGTCGTGCAGCAATCATACGTTTGCAAAGCCCTTCACCCCTTACGTTTATATCACGTCGGACATGCTGTTCAATTATACGATTCTATCAAACAATTTCATCCCGGACACGACATTTCGAGATTCAGGCTACCTCCGTAACTCTGGTAAAGCGGCGTACTGGACGTTGTTATTGGGTACGATCTGTGGTGGATTTGCGATAGTCACGTACGTTTTCCAATTGTTGCTTTCATTTCGTCACTCTTATCCATATTGTGATAACAGAGGGATAGCCAAAAATCACCTAACATTTTTCCTTTCTGCTGTCTTCTCCCTAACCAGTGCCATCCTCCTTCTCATCGCGTCAAGTACCTACTCAATTCTCATCAAAAAAAGCGAGGCTATAAATTCCATCTTACTCACGGTGGCGACTACCGATCAAAAAATACCATTAGGCATTGTTGTGAGTGGGGGAACAGGTATCTATTTAATCTGGGCCGCGTGCGTTTGCATGGTATTATCGGTGATACCTTATTTCATAAGGTAATTTTCGTACATTGACATCTTAAACTTGTTTGAACCGACACTGATTTTTTTCTAGTTGCTGTACATGGCGTTGATAGACCAGGAAATTAAATTTCTGGTCTTCTTTACCTCTGAAAGGACGCTTACATGGCAGAAGAACTTCCATTATTTAACGATTTGACGACCAGTATCATGTTCAGTGGACATTTTTTTTTACGGATTAACATGGAAATGTGGAGCAGTTACTGGCAACTCATTGACTCGAGCAACAATACAAATTTTTTATACATATTCAGATCTATATAGAGTCGCCTCTCACTCAACTGCATTCTCAGCTATAATGGTGTATAAGATATTAAAACTAAATGGGAGGAATGTAATTATGGAAAAGTCAATGCGTCATGAGTCGGATGAAGCAGCAATGGGGCACTTGCACTATCTAAGCCAGTAAGAATTCCTTGACCTTGAGAGAAGACCTTCAATTGCACGTTTAGAAAATACCAAAAAAATATAACCCACCAACTCATATGTGAAGAACGAGGTAGCTATACTAGGAGCAACTTTAACTAAAAGACAATAGTAAAATTTGTCAGAAATTTAACTTGGACAGGTGTGTAAGAATAAAACTTACGCAAATTGGGCCACAAACCTCGATACAGACCTGTCATGCCCTCTGTGCGAATGATGCTGGACAAAGCATGAAAGGCGTTGTTGTATTTGACGGAATTGTCTTTCATGCCCGAGACTTGCATCTTCCTTCTCAGGACATCGAATGGATAAGTCAAGGTTTGAGAGATAGACCCTGTAAAAAAAATTGAGTTGTATTCCTTGCATTCAAATACCCTTGGACTCACCAGCTAAGGCTCCGCACGACAACTTCCGCCAAACACTACTCTTTCCTGGCGGTGTGATAACTCCCCTGAAGAATTCATACGCTGCGAAGTTTATTCCTACATATGGAGCCACTCCTACGGCAGTAGTTGCCATACCACGATACAGGGCTCTTGCACCTCCTTCTTCCCTTACGATCTTCTTCGTCATACCCCATATTGTCAGATCTGCCTTGCTGTATGCAGTTGTTGCCGCCGAGGACGCTGCAGAAGCAACAGAAGATGAAGTGTGATAAGCTGATGCTAAAGCGTGTTTTGCGGGCTGTTGAAGAGGGATTGAAAGCATTGTGGGAGCGGTAGTCGTTGCAGCTTGTTTAGCTGCTGAAGGCGCCGCCGACAATGACACGGAAGCTGTAGCAATCGACAATCGGGACCGAACAAGGTCCAAAGGATAGGTAGTACCTGACCAGTAAACTGGCTGAGCACAGTCAATGGAAGCCGAAAAGGGGCAGCACTTACAAACGGAAGTTACACCAGCTAGTGCCCCACTCGCAAGCCGTTTGGGTGTATCGAGTTCCTTCGTACCTTGGCGAGTGAACCACTGAAAATATTCAACATCAACATCTGATCGAAAGGAAGGCAAACGATATCACCTTCTTCAACTGTTCGTATGTCGTAAATTGCACTGCACTGCACAAATACGTTAAGACCAGCCGGACACGACGCGAACACTTCAGAAAACCCACCTATATGGAACTATTCGCAGACAATTAATGCCATTTCCTCGCATAAATCCTTTGAAACCTTCCTCCTGCCACATTCTAAGCAGACTTCGCCAGACACCCGTATATTGTGAATCCGCGCCTCGCGGCTGAACTTGCCTTACCCATACACGATTTAATGAAAGAGGGAATTAAGCACGTATTATACGCACTGGATTATCTTCAGTCTCTCCAGAGGACTGACAACTGTACGTGAAGCAGCACCCGCACATCCTCCCGCTAGACGATTTTCGAAGCTAATCGGATCTACTTGGTCCACCCATAAATTTGAACACGCACCAACAAAATATGAAGCAACCTCTGGGCTCACAAATGGCACCTTCTTGTTCTCCTGCGGAAGTTCCGCCGGCGAAGATGAATTGCCATTCCTCGATGATGTTGCACTTGTCATGATTGTCTAATTTTTGGGCGCTAACGTTCTTGAGAAGCGCATTGAAAAAATAGAAAGAAAATATTAGCAGCCCTGTAATCTCTCTAGTGGTATATAGGCTGCAACTTTATAGGGAAAATTATCTAGTGCTGAGGCGATTGAGGGACCAGATACAAGGTGTTTAGACCGGTGACCGGTCCGTATAGAAGACACATGACATTGGGAAGGGGTGTCTGTTGTATACAGACCGGGATATCTGAGTTTAAATCACTATACCGCGCATTTTCCACGGTTTCTGACCGACCCTAAATAAAATAAATACACGTGCCCCTACTAAAAATAATCGCGTCGCGTCGCATCGTGTCGCATCGTTTTCGTGTCGCATCGTTTCATCGTGTCGTGTCTAAGTTCTGATGCTCCCAAAATCTTCTGCGGAGATCTTGGCTGCGGCCAAACGGGCACATTCGAAACAGATTCAGGATCTTCGCAAAACTGTACATTCGTGCCTCGACCTTTGGATCCTGCATTTGCAGTCGATAGCGATTGAGTTCTCAGAGGATTTGTTTGATGATGACTCAATTTTGGCATCGACATGGGTATCTACTTCTTGCTCTATTATCTATATCTCCAATATTATATTTAGTCTTCGTCTTTGAGGCATCTACCAGTGAGCCTGAATCCCCAATTGTCGACCTACTAGCTCTACGTAGGTCTCTTTCAGATCGAATTTTGGATGCCCTGGCAATACTACGTTGTCGCCGCCTCAGCCCTTTCGTCCATATAAGCCTGTAAACTAAGACGAGGAAAGTGATTTAATAGCCAGCCGACAAGAAGTTGATATAGCTCCTGTGCGCATTGAATTTGAACGCGCGACGCGACGTGATTATTTTTAGTAGGTATTTATTTTATTTAGGGTCGGTCAGAAACCGTGGAAAATGCGCGGTATAGTGATTTAAACTCAGATATACCAGCCTGTATAACAACAGAAACCCGTTTTAACGTCACGTTTCTTCTTATCAGGCTGGTCACGAGCCTACAAGGTGTTCCGACTGTGGATTACACAATCTCCGTGTCACGTGCACGAACAATAGTTACACGGGACAGCTTGATGTGGTGATCACCTGCTGAAAGCTAGGTACCACAATGTCGATATTGTAAGCAACTCTGCATCAGATCGTTGCTATCAGATCGTTGCTATCAGATTGTTGTTCTGCTACCGATAAGATAACAGCCAACAGTCTGATTATTTTAAGAACAAGTTAAATAAATTTTGCCTTCTGGTGTGCAGCTAATTCAGTCACTGAGTCTGTGCGGAAACCTAGACACACCAAGTAGTTAGAATTGAAACATTTTACCACCGATTTTAGAGTCAATTTCCCATTTCTGCTCAACCTGAGGCTTTCGAGGTTGTTTTATAGCTTGGCTGCTCAATGACCAGAAACAGTGGCAGAAAGTATGTATGTAAGCTTCAAAATATGTATGAGAGAGGTATAGTCATCACTCAAAAAATATGTGCTAGAAGTAAATAAAGTGCTTTCTGTGCCTACTGGATGCAATGTGACATGGACTACAGAGGGGGTTTTCTCCTCTGTCGCATTGAAAACGTCACATCAATGTGACAGAGATAGCATCATGATCAATACGATGGAGTTTTGTGGCGACAGACCATTACAGTGGTGTGGCCATCACAAAAAATGTAGCATCCTCGGAATGAATTCTGGCATGGGAATTCAATATAATGCCATCAGAATTCAATATAATGCTTAGTGTTTGAAAGTCCGGTCTCAAGACCGGAAAAAGACCGGAACTGGACTGGACTGGACCAGAAAAAAGACCGGACTGCAGTCTTGGTCTTTCATATTTAAAAATCAAAGACCGGAAAAAGACCGGTCTATTTGGACC
>QDKV01004998.1_pt1 | contig 21546 bp, 33 predicted proteins | sample 1861101 | NCBI WGS metagenome assembly QDKV01 (sample SAMN04275158, study PRJNA302643) | Fungus metagenome, whole genome shotgun sequencing project. | isolation source: fruitbody | host: Mallocybe terrigena | place: Sweden | collected 2013 | reverse complement strand
GTATTCCTTCTACTATTTGAGCTTGACATTTGACTTGTCGACTGCATTTCACGATGTAGCCTGCCTTGCCTTGACTTCTCAACTTGAATGCATCAGCATTGCATGCACGCTGCAGGCATGTACTAGCAATTCCGATCAGATCACCCTATACCAAGTACCCCCCTGCGCAAATCGTGTTCTAGGAGCCGTCCATTTGCCATTTGATCAAAGACGAGATAGATGTCATGGCCATGGAAAGTTCTCATCGCAAATCGTTCTTCACCCGCTTTGTCACAATCTGGATTGGGCGTACTACTACAACTACTTGAACCCCAATCACGTTGCAGGAACCCCCTTGCTATGCCAGTGCCACGTTGCCTTCCTGTCCGCCGAGAGGGGACTCTGGAGTCTGTACCACTACTACCCGTCGTCATGGCGCAGAGTCAAGTAGCGCGTATCAACTTGCTCCTTAATCACTCGTCGGCTTACTTCTGACACCAACTCTCGGCGCCACCTAGCACCTCATCCCCACAACCTGCCCCGCTCCTCCAGCTCCGGCTCTTGTATTCTCTCGGTGCCCATGTCCATGATTACAGACACGAACACAAGCAGCGAGAAGCCACTCAGACTCAGACTCTCCGTTTTGATACTCAAACTAGTAACGTCAGCGAGGGCAGCACACATATTTTGCCGGATTCTCATAGAGTTTCAGTTGGCCCCTTTCCTGACGAAGTAGACCCACTCGGCGTACCTCGACAATACCGGTATTTATGCGCTTCAGAACGGGGACAGAAATCAACTGGATCGTAGCCGTTGAAGAAAAGGTGTGCCCGCCCACATTTCCGCCTCCAGGCCCTAACGCCAAAAATCCTTTTTCTTCGATCTGACAGCTCTATCGCCAACGAACCATCCGAGAACGACTAGACCCGCCATCGCAGAGAAGAACAAATACGCCTCTGAAGCCCATCTCACCGGCTACGCAATCAACGCGGCTATTGACCTGCAGGTCTTTTTTGGGTCGCTTACGACGGCGTTGAGTGTGGTTACGAAAGGAACACAAGTCAGCGAATACGAGTCGTTGTCCTCTCTTCTTTTCCTTTGTCTAATTATAATTCTTTTCCTTTCATGTCCTGTCACCATTGTCATGCTATTTCTTCTATATGTACGCAAGACAGCCATCATGACTGCCGTCCCAGGTGGACTGTCACCATCGTCGCCGCCTACTGTGGGCATCGTGGTGGGGGTGGGGATGAGCTGGAGAAGGAGGAGAAATGGAAACGACGCTACGGTGTCCGCAAAAACTTGAATGTGTTAGTGACAAGGTAGAACTAAGAAAGGCGAAGAACCCCATAATTTAGTCCCGAGGAAACAACGAAACCCTTTCACATGTTTGCGCAGGAGAATAACGTGGGCATAGAGTGTTGTCAATGACATATGAGCGATGTCGAGCGGGTTTTTTAGTTCGGCTAATATCACGTCGTGAGCTTTTCACTCAACAGCTACCGGGGATGGTCTGTCAATTCTTGGCTCCGTTGAAGTCTTCCCGACGATGAAGATCTCGTGGACTTTTCGACTTCAGAAGGAGGCTCGTCGCTCATATTTTTCGATAAGGACCTTCTTCGATCGGCACGCTTCTGCTCGTTCAAGTTATCGACAGTGCGTATTAATGGTTCTTCTCATGTTTATGACACCGAGCTAATACGATTTAATAAAACTTGTGTCCTCTGCTCCAAGATGATCGCTTTGCTGTCACCTCTCCGAAGTACAATGTCGGGTATGTGTTTTCCCTCCATGCCATTGATCCAGTAACCATCCTTGGGTTTTGAATCAATTACAGAGAATCCGCATATCTAGTGGCTGCGGTGTAATTCATTTCACTTGTGAAGATGGGCTAATCAATGGTATTAATGTTATCTATCATATGTACCCTTGCATCTCGTGTGATTAAATCTGCCATGCCACCTTGAAATTCTCCAAGCTTATAACATCTACTTCTTTTTCCACGCGCTGCACAACCAGTAAGGGGCCAAAAAAAAAATTTGAGAAGGAATACCACGTACATTTATGTATTCCCGAATTGTTTGGCCAACGATGTCATCCAGCTCATTTCCAACAGTGAGAGACCCCACTGATGACGCACAGTGAGTGCAAAACTCGATTTCTTTGGCAGAGAGTTGCGGGAAAAGATTCACTATATGATACTTCAAAACACGCGTGTCGCCTTTATGACGATTAATTACTGCCAGCAACATCTGTACTGAGGGGTATTCATGATGGTTTGAGATGCTCTCCAATACTTTGTAGACGCGAAATTCGGCTGCATATATGCGAGACATCTTGAGGGTAAAGTGAGTACTTAATTAAAGATTTGAAAGTTGGCTCACAAAAGGATTCCCAAGTGCATCATATTCAAACGACGGGTCCCATGTTCGTACAACTCTTGCCAAGTGTTCCGAAATTTGCATTGCATGTGTGAAGTGAAGATCTTCTGCATTTTTAAATCCCTGATGAAGAAATGTCATCCATATTACGGAATTGGTGGTACTGATTCATACCTTTGTTAACAGAAGGTCAAAATACTGATGAAAAACCAACGCCATATCTACAATTGGCCACTCCTTTATAGTATGAATAAATGTTTCGATTAGAAGTCCTGATGATAGGTATTCCTGCAAACGGTTTGACAGTCTAGCTTCTTTAGAATGCAAAAGAAAGCGACGATAATCGGTAACAGTATCTATCACTGTTTTTCAATGAATCTGTCTGCGCAGATAAAAAAATTCTCACTGAAGGGGGTATCCTCCAAACATCTCGAGAAGTATGTAGCAACTGCTTCATGGGCTACAGACAAATCTAGACCAAATTCACCAGACCGCTCTGGGTCATGAAGGAAGCCGAGGAAACTTGAATGAAAGAATTGAATAGGTTCAGCAGGATCTTGAGGTAGATCAACGAGGGACACGAAATCATCCAACAAAAGAATGATTTCACGAGTTTCCAAAGCAAGAGCCAACTCCAGAAATGTAAGACTTGGTTTTAGATAATCGTACTGCTGTTGAGATGCAAGAGACATGATTCCAAAGATGCTGTTGATAGTGTCGTTGTGAATGCCATTTGCAGATGAGAATATATGCATATACAATGCATCTAATTGTGCGAACGGCCGATCTCCGACTCGTGGAGAGGAAATACCCAGGATCGCTTCAAGTCGCTTGTCCGGCCTCCCTCGAGGGTGCTGGATGTATTTTATGACAGTATCGGAGTAGATGAACAGTGCGGATGATTTGTTGACGAGATTGGTGATCATGTCTTCCGTAGGGTGAAAATCTGCTCCAAACGGATGATTAACGCGAATTCCTTCAAAAGTTCCCAATAGGTGTTGCCGAATGTCCAAGTCCGCATCGGGGTCATCTCCTAAATTAATCCGTTTGACACCAATGAGCTCAAAAGCTTTGCTGTCAAAGGTTTGTATAATGTGAATTTCTGGTCTGCTAGCAATGAGAAACCGGAGAGGGAGGGCAATGCGAGAACAAGCAGAAGCAATAATGTGCAAGAGGTCACACTGGACTTCGGGATCACTACATTCATCCAAACCATCAATGACAATGAGTCGACCGTTGTGCGCCTGAGGGTCGATATACATTTGAAATCGGAAAAGCCACCTCCTCATGAACTGCAATCGGGTAAGTCGTCGACAATGCAATGGTTTGACGACCAGCTCCTCCATCTGTATTGAGCGCAGTCTATTGAAGATTCCTGGATCCTTGCGAATAACACCCTTGATATGCCGTTCAAGGACTGGGAAGGCCTGCTGGAGTTGTAGAGTCAGAGTGGGAATAACACGATCTCCATCACTCCGTTCCGACGTTCTGGAGAAGAAGTGGCTTGCTATCAATACACCATTATCCTTATAATTCTGCGCGATGGTCTGAGCAATTGCAGATTTTCCAGTCCCAGCTGCTCCATGAAGCCATAGAATACGTGGCACCAATTGTTCATTATCCGTAACCCAATCGATGATGTCCTTGCTGATCGTTACTCTGGTTTTAGGTGCGCATCGAGGACGATCGAAGTGTTCCTTTGCGTCGAGCAAAGCACCCAAAGCGCAATGCTCTCGCAAGAGATCTAAAGCTAAAATTGCGGGATTCACTTAAAAGCTACACTAATAGGAAACACTTGAAAAGAGGCGTACAAGGTTTGCTAGAATTATATTGGACCGGATTGATAATTTGAACGAAATTTCTATCGGATATTCCAAAGTTTGAAGGACTTGAGAAAATGGCGGAGGCACGGTCTAAAATACTTTCTTTTTTGATTGCCGAAGTTAGCACATAGAAGATCGATTCAAATAAAGGACACACCTGCTCTGTGGATGGGACTCCTTGACAAACTGCTTTTAAATGGTTTGTCCCATTCGCTGCCGCCAGGGCTTAAGCTATCCGAAGCCACTTTGTCAAGTGCCTTGTATGTTGGAAGGGCCGGTTCTGGTGAATTTTTCACCCGTACGCTATGCTGGACATCCTTTTCCTTCACCCTGACAATACCTTGGATCGATAATTGAGCCTGAAGATGTCGTGTGAAAGAAATTTGCCCACCATCACACTCATTTGCATCAAATGATGCTAGAATCCGTGCGCAAATTTCCTCTTGGCTTGGGGTTACAACATCCCTCTAAGAAAAGGGCTTTAAGCACTGTTCAAATTCTACACAATCCAACTATACCTCAGTTATACCAGATATCCAATGCTTATCTTCTGTGATGACTATCTCCGCATTCGGATACTAGTCGACAGCAGTCAAATTAGCTAACGATAACAACAAAAATTAATATAACAATTGCTCACCTGTTCCAGTAGATACTTGTGAAGCCTCGTCGATGGGTGAGACACCTGCACGTCGCACAAATATGTATGAGAAATATAAAGGCATCCAAAACAATGGAGTATGACTCACAGGTTGTCCGAATGGTGTAGAATCGAAAATCACATCCGCCGAACTTGACTGACCTCCTGATGTTCCTCCATTCTGAGGACAATTTGATGGCGCGAGATCTAACGAACCACCCTTGCCTGACCGTACTCGAAGGGCAAACGATTCTTTCCAAACTTTTTCCGAAAGGGAGAAATTCAAAGTGCGCATAAATACGCACTGATTTTCAAGAATCGATGGCAGGTCAATTTCTGACCTAAGACGAGAAACCTCTTTACCCGACGGCCCTACTCTGCCATTCCCACAGTTCCAGATGTATGTTGTACCAGTTCGTCCATCAATACCTTTGAACTCGAGCCGTACTCGTTGTTTAACAGTGCTTTCGAATGTTGCAATTCCCCAGGATGAAACCTTATCAACTCCAATAACAAGACGAATATCCCCGTTGTCGACTTTTCGTCCACATTCATCAAAGACGTACTTGTACCAATGCTTGGCATTTTCTTTTACATATGCCTCCAATATCCCGCAGTTCAAGAGATCGTGTGAAATTGTTCCATCCGGCATGACCAAGACCGCGCCCTCCTTGTCAGAAGTTTCGAATATGAATCCACTGGGAGTGAGATAATCAGTATTGGATAATTGGGCTGTAATGATATGCAGAGCATACGATGAATCTCTGTTCCTTGTCTTATGCAAGGTGGAACTTGCAAGACAAGTATCAGGACCATAGATCATCTTTTTCTCGATGTCCTTTCGTACTTTTGAGAGTTTCAGAGGGTAAAACCCTTCAGGTACCCTTCCCTTGTTGATAACATGTCTCGCAGGAAGGAAGATGTTGAACAGGAAACTGAATCCTTCAAAACGATAAAATATGCCAACATCGCCTATGCTAGTACCATCCTTTTGATAAGCAGCCGGGAGGTTCAGATTCGGTCCTGGTATCCATAGGGGCAACCCCCTTCCCTTGACGAGAAGTTGGTCGTAATAAATGTCATGATCTGCTTTGGGTATTTGTCGAACGGTGGTATCGTTTTCCGCACTGATTTCAACTAAAGGATTGAGATCAATACGAAGCACAGACATGGCAACATTTTAGAAGCCATGGCCCTGACTGCTCACTTATTGGCTCTGGGATGGGTACTACATCATTTTCGTTCTGCGTTCAGGATTAATAAAATTGCATATCATGGAAGTAAGGCACCAACTGCCTGGTGTAGTTCCGAGTCAGCCATAGATGTTGCATCACCAGCTGTGACAAAATTGTGAGAATCAAAATCAGTCTCTGGATTCGTGCGAAGTGAACATACGTTGAACAAAACGGCAACTATTGAAAAACACATTTCGTGTGAGAGTTGCCTGATTCACATCTTTGAGCGTCGACATCCCGTAGCCGTGGGCACTGGGGGGGTCATTCAACCATATAGAATCGAGAAAAGGCAGGGCATACCATGGTGTCGCATCTGTTGCCTTTGTTCGGGATATCTGTGAGGTTCCTGGAGTTGAAGCAGGTTCAACACTGGCAGGTTGACTCCTAGGCTGGGGTTCTCCTGACATTGTCTGGCTCCTTTGGTTCGTATTCCGTCGCCTACCAAGGGTCGACATTGGTAGGATCCATTTATCAATCATCCGGCGTAATCCTCTTGGTCGATTAGCGGTGTGGCGACGCGACGAAGTTTGAGCATGATTCTCTGTGACTAAAGGTGGTTCACTATACAGATCTGGTCCTTGACTTGGATTGGTCATTGGAAGCAAGGGCAACTGTGGTGGTTGTTGTGCACAAGTTGCAATCCTTTGTTTTGGGCGGGGCGCGCACAGTGACACTCGTAACTGTATGTAACAAAATATGTCAAAAAGAAAAGCCAAATGGGGGTTGCCAGTGGAAGAATGCAAGAAAGTTTGCTATCCAGATCTTTTTATGACCAAATGACACTACATCCATCCCAATGTATGATCACCCTTGGCAGTTCTTAGAGCAAAGAATAAACTAGGCGAAGGCAAGTCTCTCAATTTTCCTTTGCACATCTCCGAAGTTCAAAAAGCTAAAACAACTTTGAGTGGGGCTCACGGTGAATATGGCTGAACAACGAAAGATACCCCAATTCAACACCGACGTTTTATCCTATATTCTCGCTCCTTTGCTCTCGCAAACAAACAGCACTACTTGGTGGCCAAACCAGAGATGACGTTTCGCCTGATCCGGTGCAGATTGTCGAACCGTTGGGTTTGGAAGTATCTGATCGCACACCCTGTGCAAGCCGCCAAAGTAGGGGAGCTGGGGGCACTGGATAAAAAAGAGGGGTCTAGCCTGAGGGGGGTGATTCCAGTAACGATTAGAATATTCCGCATGGCGAGGGAAGGTGAATCTATGGAGGGAATAAAAACAAGATCAAGAGGGACTCGCATGATGGCATCAGAAGGAAGTTGAGGGTGAGAGGTTGTTGATAAAAGCGCTGAAAGTTTTGGTGAGTTTTTGTGCCACTTTTCAATCAAGGCCACAAAGCGCCGTTGTCCTCCCTGAATGCAGATCAACGGGCTCACACCCCCCTTGAACAGGAGGACATCTGGACGGCGCTAAGGGATCACACGCGGATTAAGGGGCCGACCTTTGGACAGACGCACCAGTTTATGAGTAATGTAAGTTGTAAAGCTTGCCTTTTCCACAGAGAATCGCAAGTTCACTCATTTCAACAAAAAACTTATCAAGCTATCCACTCTCGGAGGTCTTACCCTCTCCCATTTTGATCTGGATGGTGATTTGGTGAAGCGTTCGATTTCTTTGGATTCGAAATCTCCTTTCTTCTGCTCAGATAAAGTTATAAACCTCGATTGCAGAGTTTCTCCCTCAGTTTGCATCAGCATTTTATAATCTCTAGTTTCGGTTACAATCCCGATGCATCTTGCATTTTTACCATTGGCCCAACTTTCTCACACTTAAGCTCAACAACGCTACCGTTGACGATGTCATGAGCCGCTTCCTCATATCACATCACCAGCATTGCAGTGCTTTCGCGCAACTTTCGACATGAATGTCCAGCAGTTCCTTTTGAGTTCTCGTCAGAACTGGACGCAGAGGCGTTAACTGGACAAGGACTGTTCCCAAAACTTCGAAAAGTTGAACTTCCCATACCAGTTGCGATGCATCTGCTGAAAACAATGCAAAGAACATCTCTGAGAACTTCCTCTCTTCGATCGTCGGAGATGTATAACTCTATGGGCCACTGGCGTATCGGACCAGAAAAATCAGAGGCAAACTCACATTCAGATCCAGTCGAAGGAGAGGAAACCATTGATATAGCCTTAGGAATCCCAATGGAATCCTATCCTTGTCAATCTTCGATCGTTGACCATCCCACATGTGAGGACTCTGAAACGCATTGTCAAAGGCAACTCCTAAAATGAGGGCCGGTTCGTTTTACCAAATCGCGGTCAAGTAAGTTTTTTTATCACTGTAAAACCTCTAATAGTAGATCTTTATACATGTTTTATCTAATTTTCTCTGTTCTCTTAGGTCTTGGAACGACCACATGCAAAAATTGGCCGAACCTTACCATCCGTCGAAGCTGTCGGTCTTTTTTGACATCCTACATGCAAGTCCTAAAGTTAAACTGGTTCAATGTTTCGGCGTCGGACGAGTGACTATCAAGAAGCGGAGGTGGGGAACTTCAGGTTAGAAAGCTGTTCATGATAGGCGTTATTTGACGTCCTTTTTTTTGTTGTTTTTTTCAGGATTATGTACATATCTGGGGACCAATTTTCTGTTCAACTTTCTTGCATCTTTGTTCAATTTCTTCATAAGAGTGTCGGCTATCCTCCACGAACCCACCATAATCTTTTATCGTCAGTCTCGTCCTGTTGTCTAGCATCCCGCGGAATTGTTATTCCTTCTATTTCTGCCTCGCCGACGCCTCGTCCGTTGACGAACGCACAGAGGGCAAACTGTAAACGTTCAAACGGCTTAATTTTTTGGAGATACCCAACCTGGATTGCACCTAAATACGAGCAGCATATGTCCTCTTCCCGGAACGCATAACATACGTCTGAAGCATGACATATACTGTCTAGCCATACCATCGCTCAACCGACGGCAAGTCGACACCTATTGGGTTGAAGATCCTTCCCGTGCAAGCTGAAGAAGCGGACACGAATTCTTTGAGTGCCATTAGAACTTGCTTACTTGACGAGTTTCAGTTGAAAAGGGACAACAGAAATAGTATTAATTGAGAGGAGTAATATAGAAACTACGTTAAAAGAATGGCGTAGAAACGATTGGACGACTTCTGATTCCGAAATGCGCAAGAAATGACTAGTTAACATCAGCCACGACCCATGCAGCTGGAATAGTACCCGGACAAGTGTCGTAGTTCACCTGTCCATATTCCGATGACGAGCCTGAGGAGGTAATCCAACACTTGGCCTCTGAGGACGTGGTTGCCACATCCGAAATGCTGTCGACACAACAAGTGAGGAGGAAAAAAGGATACCGTCGAGATATCCACTCACGTATAAATATTATTATTGATAGATGTAAAGAACCAGTAACATGGGCTCAAGCTCCATTCCAGTATATACTGGTCATTTTGTCCCGGCGCAATATAATAGTTGCTGGTAGACTCCTGGACAGCAAAGGTATTTGCCACCTGACCAGCCACCAAGGAAAGAACCTAGCCATTGAAAAACGTCAATTTCAGGCGTCAATACTGTGAAGGATGAAGCGTACAGTAACGGCATTATCCGTAGTGTTGAGGGAGACGACTGGACAGTTTTCGCAGGTGATTAAACCTTTGTTCAAGACCGATCTCGCGCTGAGTAAATTGCGGACGTTGACTTTTGGTCCCAACGAGAACACCATCATTGGTAAGAGCAGTAGGGTACAGATGATTGAGCGAATCATAGCGCAGAAAAATGAGTGGGGTGAGTGATGAACGAAATCTGTGGAAGACAAACCAGTTTTATAGTGAAATTATAAGACGTCTGTTCGGTAGCGTCGCTGACAGGATTGATGGGGTGATCTTCCAGAAATGGGTGACCTGGCAAAACCGTTTTCAAGTCGTATATCATGAAGGGATGTTCGGACAGTAAATTGCGGGCTTCTGCCAAAATTCCGTACTTTGGATCGATTCGTCCCGCCGAATTTTCTGCAATTATGAGGAGAAAAAGGACAGCCGTTTTATCGTTTAAAGGAATATCGCTTTGTCGAGGACGGCATGAGGGTCATCGGGAACCCCCTGGGCCAGAGACCCGACGGACTGGTGATGGTCCTCCAGGCGTTGTCGAATCGCTGGCCTTTCGAGTGGATGGTTGAGAGATCCTGCAGGATCAGTCATTGTGGATGAATCCAACACTTATTCAGGTGCGTAAAACGAGACGAGGGTGAACACGGTCTGATAGGGCTATTTCAAATTTGTCACTGTGTGAAAGCTCTTTGCCGTAACCCGTTTTGAAAGATCTGGGGTTTCTGATATACTGGCACCAGTGATTTCAACGACTCAAACTCGGCTGTGAGTCCAGGTATTACCCAACAAAGAAGACCATCACCCGTTCGTGCTTTGATTCATCCACGAAGACAATTTGATTCCGTTCTGTCCTTGAATGTCTGCCTCTTACGGGTTCAGGGTTCGAGACGAGCATACCAACTTCTTGAACGCCCAATACAGATCATATTCAGGGTCGAAGCGTTGACCAGATCTCAGGATCAAAGGTCTGGGAGTGATACTCGTGTATACGCCACGGAAACTATTTATTATTCACAATGATTCTCGCTAGATGACAGTCGTGTTAAACCCAACTCCAAATTGGTATTATCGGCATACATTACAACACACACGCATCGTACATCACTGACTCTCGTTTTCGACAAGCTTTCCACAGATGATATACTTGCTCGAGAAATGCTCGATCCATCCTGTCAGGTGCGGTGCGTCAGTAAGACAAACGATTCATGATGAGATGCATAAGACCTTTCATATTCTCACTGCCAGAAGCGAAAAGCCAGAGTTAAAAGAAAATCGTTAGGGACCTTGAAAGAGAGAACGTACATTTCATCAGGCTTGAGATCCTCTAATTTATCAAGTGGTTGGTCGATAGGTGTAAGCATGTCTACACATGAAAAATATGCGAGTGGATTTCAAGTCAGCGCTAAAAATGAAGAAAAGAGCGACACAACGCACCGACATCAAACGACTGTTTTGCCATTCCACGAGACGCATCTCTCCCTGCGAAATTACCATACATTCCCTCTAAAAAATTTCAGATTCAGTCTTCGACACACCAGAAACCCCAATAACCAACAGTGTAAAAGAAAAGGAGAGAAACGACCTACGAGGCCCATAAAAGTTCCTCCCCGCCGTCACATCAAACACAATCCCACCAATCGCCAACAAAATCCTGCCTTCAGATCCCTCTCGCCCATCAAAGGTCACCAAACTCCTCGGCGTATACACCCTAAACAGCACCGTAGGTGGGTGCACTTTAGGTCTCCACGTGTAACCATTTCTGAACTCATTCGGGATCGTTTTGGAGGACTGCGGGGAGGGTAAGAGGATACGCTGGACAGAGTAGAGGATGTATAGGAATAAGGCGGTGTTGAGTGGCGTTCCGAGGTTGAGTGAGATGGTCATTTCAGAGGGATGTGGGCAGATGTTTAGAAACAAACCCAGCAGGGAACAGCTATCCGGCCCGATTTATCAACACTAATTCACATTATACGGAAAAGCGGTGACAAAATCCAACTGCATAAGGCATGTAATCATCATTTAAAAAGGCCTTCGAAAGAAAAGCGGACCCAACTGACTATGAATAAAATAAAAAGATCTGATATCTCTTTATATAGGGCGAACGTATGATACACACAGTTGCGTCAAAATGAACCAAAGGTAAAAAAAAGGAAAGCACTAGGGAAAACAAAATATCGGAGTTGGGATGTGTGGTAGTAATGTGGCGATCTTTGAAAGAGTCCCTCTTGAAAAAAAGTCGTGTTCAAAAGAAAAAACAACACGATCTAAGTGAGATAGATAGCAAACAAAGCCATAAGTCAATAACCATTCTGATTACTTCCAACAGAATGCTGCAATGATGGCGAGGCTAAACTCATATTTGGGGTTATAGGCATGCGTGGAGGTGACTGCGAATGGGGAATATTAGGCAGCGGGCTGGGAGAAGATTGGAGATGCGGTGACAAAGAGTGCTGCCCGTTCACATGCACACCATTTCGTAGACTCGCTCGTTGTCCATTGGCGGACGGTGATCGAACAGGAACAGATTGTGACAGTGTCGGACTAACAGATACCATCCCATTGCTAATCCCATCAATGCCACCGACAGATGCCGGACGTTGCATCTGAGGACCAATCGCTGACCACTGTGACTGCCGCGTTGTTGCGAGTTTGAGATTCACATTACCTGTCGGTAGTTGCACACTCATGTTTGGCATCAGATATGAAGCAGGTAGCCCCCGGCCACCGTTGAGGGCGGCCATCTCTGAAGCAGACAAGTTTGCAAATGCCGACTTCAAATTCTGAACCTGCTGAAGTGACAAACCGCTAGCTCCGTGCCCGTTTTGTGCTAGGGGATACGCTCCCGAATTCAACAACGCAGTCATGTTCGCCATAGGTGCAAGATGATAACCATTTGTTGAAACGCCGGGGTTAAGGCGTTGTTGCGGGGTGATGTTTTGTGACTTCGGCCGTACAGGAACATTGACTTCCACGTTAACGTCAGATGGAACAGGAGACGTAGGAACGCCATTGGCAATGGGAGGGGTAACAATGGCCTCTGTCTTCGCTACCTCGACGTGAGGTACAGCAATTCCAGGTCGACCGACACCATTCGGTGGTGAGTGCTGAGGAACGGGAACAGGGGTAGAACGGGAAGGAGTAGAGGTTTGAGCCGGGAGAGCACCTGTTTGAGGTTGCACTGGCTGAGACTGTTGAGTTTGTTGGGGTGCCGGCTGCAAGTTGGACACCGGTACCGAAGGCGGACGCATACCGCCCCCCGATGAGATCCTCATTTGTTGAGCTGCAGTTGGCAGCTGCATCTTCTTGAGTTGTTGCATAGAGACTGGGGTACCGTTCTGCATGGCAAGCATGTGGACCTGTTGGGGTAAGAGTTGCATGCCGGGTTGGAACGGTCGAACGACACCTTGCGCATCTCTGCGCATGATTATCGGCGGCACACCCAATCGGTAAGGAACGATGCCCTGCGGCCGGCCTTCTGGTCCGAGAACGTAAAGAGTAGGATCCGTAACAAGATGGATGTGATCTGATTCCGTGTGCAGAGTCATGGCATGTCTCAAGAACCTGAAGGTAAAAGGTGGTAAACCTTCAAAATGTCGAAGGCATAAAAAGAACATACGTTGCATCATAATCGTCAACAAGAACTCTGTCGTTCTCTTCAACACCCTCTGGCCCAATCGGCGGTAGATCGTCCCAATCGAATCTCCATCGCTCTCCTAATCTCCGGTACTGTTCCTCATTCGCGGGATCTTCATCTTCATCTTCATTCTCATCCTCGAGGGCGAATTGTGGTGAACGCTGCAATCGCCTCGAGAAAGACCGAGGGGCAGAGATCCGACGATCCAAGTGAACCCTGCCACCTCTGCCATAGCGCATACGGACAGCACGAGGTTGACGAATGACATTTGGGGTTGAAGAATTCACTTCTGTTTCATCGGAAGAGGAAGAGGGCCAAAAAGGAGCCTCCGGAGGGGGAGTAAATTTGAAGAGTTTCGACGCGTAGGGGAAAAGAGGGCTTTGATAAGGGTTCTGAAAAGGGTATGAAGCAGGAAAGTTGATGATAGTTATGGGACTTACATCGACAAGATCATCCCAATGATGGTCCATAGCCTTTTGCCGCTCCAGCGTTGTCTCGATCTGCTCGCGAATCGCTGCAACACGGTCCTTTGGCCGTATGATAGGTTCTGAACGAACGGTTGGATCATTTGTCTTGATTTTGAGCCCCGGAACACGACTACGCAGGATTTAAGGAATTTGATTAAAGAGATTGTCTTAAAGGACTTACGCTGACTCGATTTTCTTTACCGGTCGTTCCTTGTCCACGAGTAGCTCTTCGTCGATCTTATCATGAAGAGAAGGGAACTTGCGTTTGAAATCCGCGAACGCTAGTCGTTTCTCCCATACTACTTGCGCTTGTTGAGTCGCCTCCTTTTTCAGTGTCTCCCGATTGAGTATCTGCTTTGCAATCTCAAGAGGGTAGCTAAATTCCATTTGCAGGCGAGCAAGCTTGTCCGACGACGTCACTTGTGATGCTCTTGTTTTACGAACAGATTTGCTTTCTCTTCGCCGGAAGCAGACGTAAGATTCATTGATAGCATCAGATTCATCGCCCTAACAAATTAGTTGATATCGATTCACCACACATCTAGACAGACACTTACGTTTAATGTTGGTATAATCCGGTAGCCCCCACGCTCTATCCTCCGCTCCTTCCAATACGGGTAGATGGTCTTCGCTATCTTCAATAGTCCAGGTGGCGCTGGTAACCATGAAGGTGAAGAATAGCTTGCGAATGTGGAAGATACTAATGGTGCTGAAAAAACGTCCTGGTACTCGGAGAATGCTGGGAAATCCATTCCTGTCTCCAGGCCCTGTGAAAGTTATCAAACCTAGTTAAAAACGAACGTGAAGCATATACACACGTGGTGAAGATATTCTGTCCGCTCATGTGTCACCTTCTCAAAGACACCCATCACGAGTTCGAATTCGTCTTCGGAAATGACAACGGGTTGGGAGATCTCAGGCTCCTTCCCTTTTGCCTTCGCACTCCGAGCCGAGGTTCGCGTGCTGGAAGCCGACAAAGCACCTTGCGCACTCGTTCCTTCTCCGCGCGCTTCTTCGTTGTTCTTGTCAAGCCACTCCTTATCTCGCTCGTCCATGTAATATGTGAAGCCGCCGGCGATGCCATTGACGATGCTCTCATCCGCGGTCTGAGAAGTACAGACGAAGGTAATCGGATCCTTCCACCGATTCGGAGGATATACGTCGTCATAATTTGCAACAATGCCCGTCGAGTCGGGTGTAGGAATAAAAGCTGTAGGTGGTGGCTGCAAGGCCTTGTTCGACAATCTAGTCGCAACGTTTGTGCGATGGGCGGCCGAAAGGACTTCCTGCAAGTGATGTTCCTAGAACAAGATTAGTCAGCAGCTGACAAAGACATTCCGCGGAATGCACAGCCACAATTGATTGCTGACGTGGCATGGACCAGCAGAGTGGCACTCACATTGGCATCCTCAGCATCAACGCCAGCGACAAGATTGGTGAGACGATGTTTCTCTTCATCCTCGTCTGGGATAAGGACGGCATCGGCGTCGAGCGAGCCTTGATGGATCTTGAGGCGTGTTTTGTTTGTAATCCGGTTGCGATTTCTGAGGGTAGACGCGGCCGGAGCGTTATTTCGGGGCATATCATGGATGATTCAAAGCAGAAAAAGGATTATGGAGGGAGAAAAATAATTTAAAGCGCTTTGGATTGAACCCGTCTTCGTCACTGGCGTCGTTCTCAGCGTCGGATTTTGGCCGAAAGGTTGTTTCCGGCCCGGGAACTGAAGGCGGGAAGCGATCAAATGAGGAACTGTTTGGTACGTAAACAAATATCTTGTGCGGCACTTTTTCGGCCATGCTTGTCAGATGCTACAAGACGTATTAAAACAATGACTTCGATGGTTGAAAGCTGCATAAATGCGAAAAAAACCAACCTAAAACAATAAAGCTTTTTATTGAATGTTAGATGTACCTGAACGATGCCAAAGAAGGGAGTCAATGACCTCTGCTAATGGGAGTAAGGGCACCGGACCTTACATCAAACATCATTACGCCGATTAGCGGTTCAAGCATTTCCAAAAGCGGTGACACTCGCAGAATAGGTAGAGTCACTTGTGAAATAGGACCACCAAGCAGGAAAGTTCTAGGAAGATGCATTGAGGCAAAGAAAGTAATTGATATCCGATGAATCCCACTTACCAGAGATAGCCTCTGCCATTTAATCTGAAGGTCCATACCAACACTTGAGACCTCACGATCAGAGACGAGCAAGACAAAGATTGGCACAATTGTACTGATGACGCGGAAACCCGTACGGGAAAGACACGTTGATCACACGCGAGGAGTTCGCCACTCGGAAGCCCCATCCACCTCCGCACTAAATCAGAGGCCTGGCAGTCAGTACGATAGAAAAGATGACGGAGGATACAGAGGTGTTACACTGACCAGATCCTCATGCGATGACAGCTTGCGAGCCTTAGCACCTCCCAACTCTAGCCGATGCTATGCAAATGGCGCATACACAGAAAGAACAATGCATGTCCTGACGCAAACCACTATCGAAAGATCATAAAAGAAATAAACAGCTGGTGAAGTCAGATGTGGCGATTTGCTCGTGGGCTACTAGTGAGATCCTTGTCCCAGACCAAAAACCAAAGACTAAGACTCGAGTGCTTCAAACACTTAACTCATCGACGATGCAGATTATCCTCGAATAAAAAGTAACCCTGACCATAGGAGAGTGTCGTCGTGAAAGCACGATTTTGAGGAGCTTTGAGACTGCGTAACAGCAGTTCATGGTCTAAGCATAAGTCGACAGGCTTGATGTCCGAAAGGCGGGAATTCAGCCACCCGGCATGTGACACCACAGCGGCATTGTCCGAAAAACTACATTCACGAACTTTCATTGAACTTTGAAGTTGAGGAAAGCGATAGTTGTTGTCCCAGACCGCTTAGATGAAATTGAACGACCCTCACGAGATAAATGAAAGACGCGAGAAAGGTTGTTAACTCGATTTCTTAAGGGAAGGCTGAATCGTCCCCGGGCCACTGATGGTATTTAATAGCTCCTTTCTCTCGCTTTTCGTTCTGTGGGATACGGTGCCTCGGGCCAACTTTCTGTTGACTCCAAATCCTTTGGTAATTGACATGCATATCAATCAGGTTCCAAATGTATATCATACAGATGTGTCTTTTGTAGTATTGTTTGTGCACAGTGACCCACTTCATGTATAAGCTGAGAGCTAGAGTTTTTCATGTCAAAGGCAACAATAACAGACTGTGATTTGTGAATGGTACGAATAAATGTTGAATAAAGGTAAGGCCGGCTAGTGGCAATGCCCACAACCGTCTGTGCTTGTGACTATCATACTGGTTATGAACAACTCTGTTAACATAATTTAACTTTGTTTACTGACAAACTACAACCCCAATCGCGCATTCGCAAAGTTGTAGGGGAGCATGATAATATTGGTATGTTCCTTCCCCATCAATGATGACCTCCGCCCCAAGCATGGTCCTGCTGCATGGAAAGAAGTCTCTTGGCAGAGTGATGCCTTCCACTTATGAGACGGAGTTAGTGGTGGGCTTAATCATTTGTGATACTTACACCAAAACCCTTCGAGGTTGAATAGGGTGTTTACAATGAAATAGGTGTTACCGGCTGCCATGTTACAACAAAAAATTTAAGTGTACTACCTTGACGGTTTGACCCACAAAAATGTTGGATTCTCATATTGAATTCTATGTCATTATATTGAACTCTATGTCCATTATATTGAATTCTACTGAATTCTATAGCCATTAGGAATAGGAGACGGTACGTAGGAGGGATTTGTGAATGGTACGAATAAAAGGTTAACGCTGATGTCCGAGATAAATGTGGCCTCGGTTCTTTAAATTATTGTTTACCTTTGTTGACACTTTTGATCAGAGTTCCCATGGGCTTAAGCTTAGCACAAACTTCAAGGCTGGCGCGACATCGCATGTCTGTGGATCCAGGTCTCTGCTAGCAGGTCCTACCAAACTATCTTCGCATAACGGATGAATAACTTTATGCAATACAAATTCGGAAGAAATAACGGGAACCAGTTAAAACCGACTCATTGATTCTGGCTATCGGAGTCTGCCTGGCATGTAGCGAGGTCAGACGATAAGAGAATAATGGCGTGCAGTGACTGCATTCCATATGCTCACTTTCTGTTTCATCCGAATACTGGGCTGAACAAATGTAGCCTTCCGCCAGGAACGAAGTTGTTAAGTACTTATCAGCTTATCAACACCTTAAGGCCTTCGGATAACGGAGAACGGATATGGAGACCCATAGAAATTGATAACCTGCTTATTTTACCCTTGCTATCACCTTTCGCAGGCATTCTACCTCTATCTTTGACATGGCTTTTGTCGTCAAACTCAACGACGCCGTAAGAATTGGTCTTTTATTGTTAATCCTCAATATTTCATTTATATCAAACAGGTCGCGCGCTCACCCATAGGTAAATGGTTTGCTCTTGACGGCTCCGGCGCCAAGAAAGAGCGCGTCGGCTCCAGGTTTACGGTCTGTGAAACTCTCTTGTCAGAATTCCTGAAGACCTTGACGTTTTGTAAGGTCGAACTTCGTGCGGGTTTAACGACATGGGTGAGCATTGGGATTGGTCATTTTCTTCGAGCACGCGACTGAAAAAAAACTACTTGACAGGCTGCTATGGCCTATATCGTGAGTTCGCAAGCTGCCCCGAATCATCGAAGCTTGCCAACTGTCGTCATAACAGATTTCAGTCAATGCCGCTATTCTCTCTGACTCGGGAGGAACCTGCGTCTGTCCAGCGACTTCAAATGACCTCTGTGTATCTGATGAGGCCTACAACATCTGTGTTGGCCAGGTCCGCCAAGATCTCATAACTTCAACGGCTGCCATCTCTGCACTGTCAACAACCCTCATGGGTCTTCTGGCGAATCTTCCAGTCGGCCTGGCACCTGGTCTTGGCCTCAATGCCTATGTGCGTCACATTACTTATACTAATAGCCGCGATTGACCAACACTTTCTCCTTTCTCTAAATTGAAGTTTTCGTATTCGGTTGTGGGATTCCATGGAAGTGGCATTATCACATACGGGGAGGCTTTGGCTGCCGTGTTCCTTGAAGGGTAAGTGCATATCCGGAACTGATTGTTATCTCGCTATCAGCGTCCTTTCTGGAAACCCATACATTCCTCCCTCTGACTTGGTTATTTCATCGCACTTAGCTTCCTTTTTCTCTTCCTCTCTATCATTGGTCTCCGGCAATGGCTGGTCCGAATTATGCCTCAATCGCTTGTTCTAGCAGTTGGTGCAGGAATCGGTTTATTTATTGCGTGAGTAAGCTTGGTGCCTGGAACCAAATTTATAACGACACACTCTTATCTCTCTAGATTCATTGGGTTGTGTGAGTGCCTGGTTGTCCCGCATGATCAATCCAGATGACCCTTATCTTTTCTCCAACAGCTAACCATGGTCTTGGAGTTATTGGTGGCGACACCGTCAACTTCGTGGGGCTTGGAGGATGTAAACCTGAAAGTATGCTTGATATCTATTACAGGATCTGCGACTTATTTTCGTCCTCAGACTATGTTAGCCCAACCCTTCAATACTACTGTGCCCATGGTGTGCTCAGGAGTCCGACAATGTGGTTGGGTATCTTTGTAGGAGGGTACGAGAGTTCCGATGATCTTCCTTCCACACCCAAATTAAATACCTGACCCACAAATCACTGTAGGTTTTTCACCCTCCTATTAATGTTGTACCGCGTGCGAGGTGCCATTCTCATTGGCATCCTGCTCACATCTATCATTTCCTGGCCGCGATCCACACCTGTCACCTATTTCCCTCACAATACAACTGGTGATGCACTTTTCAATTATTTTAAGCAAGTCGTGGCGTTCCATAAGCTTGAGAAAGTTGGGAACGCTATTGATGTGAGTCGGCTTCGTCGTCTGAAGTGTAATTCCCTTGACTCTTCGTTTATGAGTAGTACAATTACGGAAGTGGGAAGGTGTGGTACGCACTCATCACATTCCTCTATGTTGATATCCTTGGTACTTCTTATCTCCCTCGCATTTAAAGATTATTAATTGGAAGGGCATATTTTATAGACACCACTGGGTAACGATTATACATCTTCGACCGTTTTGTCCATTTCTTATGCTCCTATTTGCAGTACCCTTTACTCCATGGCCAAGTTTGCTGGACTACGTGATCCAGTCACTTTTGACTTTGAGAATTCAACGTTCGCCTACTGTGTGGATGCCTTCTGCATCAGCTTAGGTGCCCTATTAGGCGTCAGTCCTGTTACGGCCTTCATCGAATCCGCCACGGGTATTAGTGGTGCGTTTTCATGTTTATTTGAAAATTTCCCTTAATAGTAATTTCTCGTGATTACAGAGGGTGGCAAGACGGGTTTAACGGCCGTCATGACTGGAATTATGTTTTTTGTGTCCATCTTCTTTGCTCCCATCTTTGCGTCCATCCCATCTTGGGCCACGGGTGGTGCATTAACCATCGTTGGATCCCTGATGATACGCAAGTACGTGCCTATCTTCACCTTGGCAACCAATGGCTGATATTCCATTCTCTGAAGCGTCATGGAAATTAACTGGAACTACATTGGTGATGCCGTACCCGCTTTCCTTACGATTATCATTATCCCCCTCACCTTCAAGTTAGTCGCTCACCCTTTCATCTCCAGGGTCCAAAATACTAACTTGTAATTTTTTTCTTGCTAACAGTATCGCATATGGCGTGATTGCTGGAATCATCTCATACATGCTCCTGAATGGCATCCCTCTTGTTCTCAAGAAAGTCACCGGTGGGAGAATCGTTCCCCCCGATTACGACGCCGCAGAGGAATGGGTCATCCCGCCAGGTGGTATCACTCCTGTTTGGGTGTACGTTGTCTACCCCTTTTCTTGCCAATCAATTTTTGACACTTCCAACAGCAAAAGGATCATCGAATACAAGAAGAAACGCAATGGTGGTACTGAATCGCCGGTACAAGAGAAGGTTCAAGAACCAGAAGTCATAAGATTGTCCATCGAAAAGAATAGGGAATCTGGCTCTCCTGCTTGAAACGCGCTTTGATTGACTCGAATTTCTCTTGAGCATTCTTATCTACGTTCTTTGTTCATTTTTCCGGAAGTAGCTTTTCCTGAATTTCCTGAATTTGCGCCATGTGGGGCAGAAATTTGTTACAGAATCCGATTCTACTCCCCGTGATCTTTCGTCAACCCACACGAAGATGATTACGGAATATTAGAAATTTGGAATTACCCAAATGTCCTGAATCATTTCGATCACGTGATGTTCTAAAAATTAAAACACAAGTCACGTTGTAAATAAGGACTATTTGACGTACTCGCCGAGGGGAACAGTGGTCATGACTAAAATTATTATGTCCTGTTGGTTAGCAAAGCCAGGAACCGCTACTTTTCTCCCACAGCAACAGGGGGCGCAGTAGCACGGAGACCAGCAGGGTTCGCGATAGTGAAAGCGGATCGGAACCCCATCGTCGCGACGGGTTTGATGAGTTTCGAGGTTCGTCTCTTTGTTCGTTATGAGTTTATCGAGAACTCACAATCCCCTTCTTGAACAGAAAGTTATCTATTTTGGACGCTGGATCACTATTGACGCTATTCCTTACTTCTGCAAGTGGAAACTTCAAGCTGACAAGACTCATTTCACGGTCGAACTTCATCTTGTGTCACAGAGCTCGTTCGGTTACATTTCGAGTGATCACCCACAATAATTTGTTTGTTAGATTTGGCTGTTCCATCCCACTGCTGAATCACTTGGCATGCAAACATATCATGTTCCGTTCCCGTCGTTGAAAAC
>QDKV01004999.1_pt1 | contig 21549 bp, 26 predicted proteins | sample 1861101 | NCBI WGS metagenome assembly QDKV01 (sample SAMN04275158, study PRJNA302643) | Fungus metagenome, whole genome shotgun sequencing project. | isolation source: fruitbody | host: Mallocybe terrigena | place: Sweden | collected 2013 | reverse complement strand
AGCCTATACATAAACGTAAACGTATACGGAATAAACCGTATAAAACGGTTAGCTAGATGGAACGGTTGGAGCCTTAGCTGAAGCAGAAGACATCCTATGATTCTGGGGTGATGTGGTTTTTGGGGAGAGATTGGAAAGGGATATGGATTGCAAAAGAGGGCTCTCGGTTAATTCTACAGTGAATGGAGGTTTCCCTAATTGCGTGGACAGTTGCAAGGACGAGTCAACTTTTCGGAAAACTTGAAGTGAATTCCGCGGTCCGGAGCATACCTTTGCATGCATCAAAGGTCAGAAAATTTATATTATGACTAGCAATTGAACCAAAAGCTTTCCTCGAAAATCCTTAAGAACGTGGCGTTCAAGTTGCTCTGCACAATGCAATTTCCAAGTGGCAGACTCGGGCTCAACCTACGAGGCCATCGTATTTTGACATTCGGTGATGATAGCATGACTTTTTCCCTTCCAATTTTCGGGCAGAGTCTATGCTCCAGATTTTTCTCCAACTCGGACGTTCCCTTGGAGAAACAAACGTAGTTCCACTTCCGGCTCTGATTGACAAACTTTGTATTCTGCTGTCAATTTAGCTCTCGACTCGAATTAGTCACATTCAGTGGACTTACCATCGACCGGGGCCTCCGGAGCAAAAATGAAGTCAGCGCTCCGCTTTAGCCGTCTACTCATGTCCTCTGCGTTTCCAAGTCGATTATAAAATACTATAGTTATTACTAACTTTTAGAGTCCACGTGCGTGCAGGGATCATTCCAACATTTCTGTCAGGGTGTTTGTTACTAGTTAGCGTCAGTCCGATTTGTCTCTTACGTGGAAGTGTACCACGCCATCCCTTCCCACATTGCCATCTCCAAGAATGCCAGAACCGAACCCAGACACGATCGTTGACGAAGATACCCCTGAACCGGCTGTCGTTGTGCCCGACTCTGGAGATACGGGCGAAGGTGGAAAGTTAAAGATGATTGTCCAGTTGGTTAAGAAGTGTCTCGGTGTCAAGGATATTGCCGCGATGTTAGTCTTATATTTGCTATCGACGACCTATTTCTAAAGAACTGTGGTGGATGTTTCAGGCGACTGTCGTTGCCTGCTTCGTTGTTAGAACCTATCCCTAATCTCGAGTACTGGCACTATCTGGATAGACCAGATTTCTTGGCTGTGTAAGTGTCACTTCTTTACTTATTCTTGGAGTCCTAGATTATCTATCTATCCAGAATTAATGATTCCGATGATCCATTTTTGAGGATGCTCTCTGTACTTCGTTTTACATTTACAAAGGATTTGAAATTTGTGGTATGTTTTACTGCTATCACCTAGTCGCATATCACGAAACGTCATTATAGCATGGGAAGGTCGTCAAGCCGTATAACTCTGTTCTTGGAGAGCACTTCAGGGCACACTGGGACGTCGTTCCCAATCCTTACATTCTTGATGAACCTGAGAAACACGATGAACTAACGGTAATTTCCGAGTCCGCAAGCTTTAGGAGTGCGAAGAGCGCCACGAGCGGATTCAGTATCCTTTCAAAGCCCAAGAGCACATCTACAGCTGCTACATCACCGCCACAATCTGCGAACAATCTTGCCACCCAAGTCCCCCACACCGGAGAAACGATCAGAATCGTATATTTAACCGAACAGGTCTCGCATCACCCCCCAGTGTCAGCTTACTTTGCCTCGTGTCCTTCAAGACATGTTGAAATGTTGGGCATTGACCAAATTTCGGCGAAAGTGTCTGGAACGACGGTGCGCGTTTCACCGGGGCAATACAACCAAGGTATCTTTATTCGGCTCACGGGTGGGCCAGGCGAGGGCGAGAGGTATCGCGTCACGCACCCCGTCGCCTCCGTAAACGGCGTCCTGCGAGGCAGCTTCTACATCACTGTAGGCGATTCAACAATCATCACCTGCGATGGTGGGAAGCCAGGACATAAATTCCGGACCATCATCGAGTATAAGGAAGAATCGTGGTTAGGTAGAGCCTATTTCCTGTTGGAAGGCGTGATACATACCGTTTTTGAGTCTGACGCTAACCACTGTGCGGAATGGACAAAAGTGAAGCATGTACCACAGCATCGGATCGTTGCTGTGTTTGATGGATGCTGGAGGGGAAAGATTCGGTGGAGGCGCGTTGGGACAGGGTCGTATCCCTCCCATGATCATTCTGGTGTCACTCGCTCAACTGCTTCCTCTCCCAACCCATCTCACGTGAAGCTGCCCACTCCCCAAATCCCCGTTGCATCCCAGTCAAGAGCAGATGTGGTGACGAGTCTAGGAGGAGAGGACTGGACGCCACTACTGGATATCGATTCTTTAGGGATTATACCCAAGGTAGTGAGGCCATTGGAAAAGCAACATCCAAGGGAGAGTCGAAAACTATGGGAAAATGTGACAGACCGGTTGCTCAAGAAAGAATATTCGGAAGCAACGAAGGAGAAGGTGACGATTGAGCAGAGGCAACGAGATGAGGCTGCTGAGAGGAAAAAGAATGGCGCCGAGTCAGTCTTTTGTTTTTGTTTTTTTTTGTTGGACTGTGCAAACTTAACTTCAGGTTTATTCCTCGATACTTTGAGAAGAAGTATGATAATGGTTGGGCTGAACTCACGGACGAGGGTAAGGCTTCCGTCGAGGAAGAACTTAACGAGGATTCTCCCTATTGCGTAGAAGGTATGGACCTCAAATCCACTCTCGCAGGTTGACCAAGTAGGAGGGTGTAGTTAGACTGATGACTCATGATACCTTACGTCTCTTGTCCCATCTTATTGCCCGGAGTATGTCTCCCATTCATCAAGATTCGATTTATCTTGGTGTGCTATATATCACATTTGATTACTATTCTGTAATTTGATGGTTAACGATGAGGACCGAGCTTGTACTGCATTTGAATTACTCTTGGGATTATGTTCACATACAGAGATTGTATAAGATTGGTGATCTATTCCTCTGGTTATAAATTTCTTAATATGGAATTCAAGTTTGTTGGGTGTATCTAAGTCTGGCAAGGCTCCCATCGCGATTTGCATTGACATATCCTTGAAGCACTGGAGACCTCTAATCTATTGTCAAATGGGAGCTACATATATCTGGGTCAAAGGGCGTCAGTTGATACATGTCCATTGCCAAACTGGATTGCTGCACCGCCCAAGTCGGTCAACCAAGCTACTGTGGCGTCTAACTGAGCGGCCCGTCAGTCTGGCTTCAGGTTGATTTCGTCTTTCATCTGTTCCCCACTATCTCATCTCCTTAGTCCGCCAACACAACATTTGCATAATGAGCCATGGTGATGGTGCAAGCCCAAAAGAACCGCTCGCCAGTACCTCCCAAGAAGTGGTACAACGCGATGACACCTTTTATCTCAATTACGACTTTATTACTTTGAAGGTAAATCGTCGAGGATCCCACTTCATTGAGTCTGAATAAGACTTAAAAGTTTTTTTTTCCTTTTTTTGTTCAAAGGTTGAAAATCGCTTGTTTCGGGTTCCAAAGAGTCCCTTTCTCAAACAATCGAAATTTTTTGTGAATCTGTTTCGTTCGCGCAAGGGCAAGGGAATGAAAGGTTGGAGCGAAGACAACCCTATGGATATCCACCATGTCACAGCCGAAGAATTTCGGCATTTTTTATCCGTTCTCCTCCCCACTGTTTCTTCCAGTCTGTAAGTAGCCATCAGCCGATTAAAAATTATTTGGGGTGGATCATGCAACTTGCATTTACAGAACGGACATATGGGAAAGTCAACTTCCGGCCGCAGAGGAAGTGTGGATATCCGTTTTGAAGCTTTCAACTTTGTGGTCATGCTTGGAGATGCGAGAACTTGCCATCAAGAGAATCGATGCTACGATTATAAGCAGATGGGCACCAGCCCGATTGGTGTTGTTTGGAAGAAGATACCTTGTAGACAGCTGGGTGAGGATCGGATACAGAATATTTGTCATAAGGAATGGAGCTATCTCGGACCAAGAGGCGAGCGAGATCGGTCCACTCCAATGCCTTCGGCTCATGCGCCTACGGGAGTCTCTGCCAAAGAATTTCTCCCCTTTCAATCTCGACGCCGAGATACAGGGGGCCTTCAGGGATGAACTGCAGAAGTTAGTGGCGAAGCAGAAGGCACTTCCTTCACGGAAAGACTGATCACAAGTTGACTATTCCCCTCCGAACACTGTTCAATGATGATGTATGTGTATCCAGTATAGTGATTCATTTCGCTACCATAATATCGTGGCAAGTGTTCGGTATTGTTCCTTTGTTCTTTGTTGTATAACTTGATCGGTCCTTATATACTTGCCATGTAGTAGTCACCGTAAGAAGAGATGCTTGACAACCAATATGGCTCTCGAAGTGCATTATATATAAGCTGTAAACCCTTATGTAAAAATCTACATTTATGAGAATCCTAAACGATCCGCACTGCACTACGACTCAGTAGTGTTGCTGAATGCTGAGCTAGCTTGAGTTTGGAGCTTGCCTTATTAGGCCGCGGAAGCTCGCATGTTACTGACGCCCTAAGTTTGGTAACGACATGAGCTGAGAGCCTCAATGAATAACTCAAGGTCACATAATGAGTATACTCGTTTCCGGCGTCGGTTTATGTTGATAACCATTGGTCTCTCCTAGTGCGATGTCACTGGGACATGCCTTGCCGCGGTGAGGGGCATAGGTTGGAGTCAAGGTGAAATGACCTACGGGAAGCGAAATAGAGGGTTGGTTCGTAGCCGTTTGTGAGTTATGTTGCCTTGCTGCCTGTCAATATTTCAGCTCGAGACTCATCGAATGGTACACAGGGTGGATGGATCTTAGCCTGCAGGCTGCGACTCATAGTAATATCAGGCTAGGCTGACATGCTAGAAGTGTGACTGGGACTCGTGCAGCATGAGGTTTCCTCGTGGCGGATTTTAGTAAAAGTAAGTCTCACTCGATTTCGCATAAAGTACTGAAGTTCCGATGCCTCCAACATTTCAGATAAGGGTTCTACTCGCCGGAATTCTGTTCGTCCCCTGGGATGTTCGAGCCTTTCCCATTTCAGCAGTTAATCCCCAGTACATCTCGTCTTCTTGCAACGACCTCCACCACTGCAGAGCCATATGGAATATCATATGGAATTCTTTAGCGACAATCTTTGCGTGCACCTGGGTTGCGGTACATCCAAATATCCCAGATCCAGATCCAAAGCGTGCTAAAGCCAAGTTTTGGCAACATCGTCTGATGATCATGGTGATTACCTTGATTGTGCCAGAGCTGGTAATTACATGGGCTATGCGACAATGGCTCTTTGTATTCCGCAAAGCCACGAAGGGTGCGTTTTGTTTCTATGATGCCAAGTCAGCTGTTGAAGTATTTAGGTCCTCCGGCTTCGAGAGCTATAATATTTTTTGCCCTTATGGGAGGTTTTATGGATGACCAAGAGGAGAGACTCTATCTGGACGAGGAAAACAGATTCTACAAGCTGGATGCGCAAGGAGAGAAACACGTTCTGGATCTCCGCCTCTCTGACCTGGGGCTCGTTGACGCGGATATCGAAGACAAGAGCAAAAGTGGGTTCTTGTCGAAAGGGTTTGCCGTTGTCCAAACGAGCTGGTTCCTCCTACAATGCGTCATGCGCGTGGTCCAACGTCTACCGGTCACCGAACTCGAGATTATGACCTTTGCATTTGCCGTCTTGAATGCCACAATTTACGTACTCTGGTGGAACAAACCTCTTGCTGTAGAGCGGCCCATCTATGTACATAAACGGCCATCCAATGTGACAAACCCATCCAACGTGACAAACCCATCGACCAAAACTGGCCTTTTGGACAAAATGGTAACATTTTTCGATCAGCCGCCAATTAAGAGCATAATAGAGTGGATGGGAAAGGTGCAAAGGGACGTGCTTGCTGACCAGCTAGCCTCTCTCGATTGGCTGCTGCGGCGTGACTGGGTCCACCCATTCGCTAGTCCGGTTTTCGAAATGATTGGACTGCCGCGGCCGAGGAATATGCCGGTGCTTCACGATTTTTATGCGGGGGAAGGGGAGATGATACAAGAACTACCCTACATTGCTTCTGCCGCAGGGTGGGTCGCATTAGTATTTGGAGCCATTCATTGCATCGCATGGCGGTTCCAATTTCCCTCTGACATCGAGCAAGCACTTTGGCGCAGTTGCGCTGCCGTTATCACATGCATTCCGCTTTTCTATACGGTCCTGGGCTTCATGGTTTTCCTGATTTATTTATTTGCGAAGCCTCGAAACTTGTGTTATGACTGTTGGGGACTGTTACGCAAGATTTTAATGTTCACGTTTACTTTCGTGATAGGCTTGATAGGATTTGTTTACGTGCTTGCTCGCATAATATTGGTGGCGTCGGCGGTGGTGTCTCTTCGGTCACTTCCTCCTGGAGCATTTCAAACAGTTCGTTGGGCTAACTACATACCTCATATATAGCTATGTCGCGATGCTACCAGCCTTAATCCCACTGCCATACATACTTCTTTCGGTCTATTAAATAGCAAGTATAACTAACTCTTAGGGTTTTCTTGGCGGCTACTATGAACACTTTCCACAAAATATAGAAGTACAGTCATCACCCGCCCAGTGGAACACACCCGCCCAGTGGAACAAATGAGATTTTAAGACTATTCCCTTCCTCTTTGTCCAAATCTTTTTGTAGGAACATTGTATTAATGAAGTCTAATAAAGTGGCTTCTTGTTGTGTTGATCAAAGCAGTTAACAATGGATGGATTGCGAAATACAAGTGAAAAATCTATGATTTGATGATTTACAAAGCATGACACGAATAATCTTGGAAAAAACTTATACAGTATACTGATGTTCCTTGGGACACTGATACTCCTTGGGACAAATTAGTTTTTTGACTGCAATCTGTACTGTACATGCTCAATTTTTGGTACATATTGAGTGACTATAATAACACACATTGTATCAAAATTTCGGGCTGATTGGAGAAGCTGGCGAGGTGGTACATTAAAATTTGATCAAAGAAGTTGCTATATTTGTACATCACACTTTTCTTTCATGAAATCCTGCTCGATCAAGATGTTTTTTGTCTACAATTTTTTGATCATTCAATAGCAATGCTTCTTTTCTTCAAAATGCACCATGAATGGGGGCAATCTGAGCAGAACTGACTGCAAAGATCATATGGTTAGTATCAGCGTGACGCTATTGATTGATGGCAGCTTGAGGCGTGGGGAACACCACTCCATTGGCGTGCGATAAGGCCTTAGTCACACTGTCCCATCGTGACATTCTACTACTCTCGACTTTACACCTTTTTTTATACCATCCACACCACTCCTTATTTTAAAATTTCACCTCTCAATAATACCTTAATTAGTTATAGATAGTTTTTTTTATTTAAAGCAAGCCATGATTCCCAGATATAAAGTGTTGTCTCAAGGACCGTCAGTATACTGTACAAGATTTTAATAACACATATGTTACTCATAAACTAGAATTTCTTGTGCCAACACTCACCCGATGGTGTACAAAATGTGTTTGATCTTGACAAGGTGCTAGTCCAATGTGGATACAAAAATTCCAACACAAATTTATCAATGCCCTCCCTTGATAATACAGGGGGTAGCATAACCTGATAATGAAGCTCTACATGAAATTAGTGCTGGTGCAGGGATGGATATGAGGACAGATGCCAGGGTGGAGATGTCCAAATGACCCAAAGAAATTCAGTGCAAGCAGGGGTCAACGTCTTGAGTGGCCAATGCCATTTTTATAACTGCATGGAGTGCACAATTATTGACTTCAGGTACTTGCACAGAAGTTTAAGCGACCAGAGAATTAGCCCTGTTTAACCGCCCTTACCCAAGACCTCAACATCTTTTACTCCAGGCTTTGTATGAGCGCTTGAATTCCTTCGCATCATCAAATCCTCGCTCAAGACCTAAAGCGGCTTGCAGGAGTGGTGCTAAATCATGCGATGTGCATAGGACAAAATCAGGCTTGTTCCCGTTCTTCATGTGTCGCTTGTGCAAAACCTCCCTGAGACCCTTGTCTAGAAATGTACCCAGCTTTTCCTCGGAAGAATTGTATTTCGGATTGTTGATTGAATGAAATTTTTGCAAAGGAGTTTCAAGGGCTTCGAGGGCCTCCTGTTCAGTGAGATAGGGGGGGCCAATATTATGAGGGGCAACGGAGGCTGAAAGGCGATCATTAGCATGATTGTTGCTTTGGAATGTACGCAGATCGTGGGCAAGAAATGAGAGCCTTTTAACGAAGTTGCTGGCAACCATTCTATGTACTTGCTAGATTTAAGTCGCAAATTTGCGATGCTTTGGAAATCCAGTGAGTCTCACTACGTTTTCGTTGTGACGGACTTGTGACTTACATATCTCATAGAAACCGTACGATTTCTTTGCCCTTCCACATCTCTGAACAACCACACTCTCAACATCATCACGGAGGAGGATGAATCTAGGACTGCGTCTTCTCGTTCTTCTTCACCCTTTCTCAGCGTAAAAGCCAGGCAAAGGTATGCAAACATCAAAATCAACCGCGATAATGACCTGAACGACTTTGATAAAACGTTTATCTCCAAGACCTGCGCCTCGTCCAGATTCCTCTAATCTCCACAGAGCCCACCCGACTCTTTGAAATTGGCTTTTACCAACCTTTCCAAGTTTCCTTGTCCACCCTCGGCTCGCAACCTTTTTACACCGACATTGTCAACGTCGGACCTGTCATCCAGTCCAGGCGCACACTCGAGCTGCGCGCCTTTGACTCCTTCAACTTCGGTGTTTGAGCGTGGCTGGGAAAAGGGGAAAAAGAGGGCCAGGTGATGAATTGCCTCTGTATATTCTTTCAATTTTTGCCACTTAGTTATTGTCTTACTACACTTGTTATTCTCACTCCTTCACCCCCGAATCGTAAAAGGTCCTGCATTATGTATGTATTAGATGAAATCACATTGAAAATGCAAGGAGGCCAATGTATCACTAGATTAAATGCAGAGTCTCCTGTTCTTTGCAACCTCCTCCCGACTGGTCACAAGCATAGCAATCAAGGAGTGTTAGGATGTATATGCATCATTGACATCTCATTGTGGAAATCTGAAGTAGATCGTGAGTGGATAATCAGAAAAGATAAGTCATCCAGGATGGACTGGAGTGTGAACGAGAAAAACACAAAACTTGACATTTATACTATTCCCTTCACGTGTCCATATCAACGTCCCTACTCTCGTCAGCGGAACTAGCTTCCTCAGTTTGTTCTACACCAAGACTCCCTGCGGACCTCCAAACATTCCCAACCGTCGCTTTCCAAAGCCTAACCCGACCATCGTTTCCTGCAGACGAGAGGACAGTGCTGTCCAAAGGATGATGGGTCAATAATTCGTCAGCAAAATAGATGACTTTTTTTTACCCAGTAACATTCCACTCGACCCTTCCAACGGCTGATCGATGTTGGTCAAAATCAGCAACGACCACTGCCGTCCATTTTGGCTCGTCTCCGCCCCCCTCCCCATCGTCACGTTCATCGATATGATTCTCTTCTTCTGATGTACTATCGTTGTCGATCCCGTCGTTGCTGGGTTTCACTTTCCATATCCTTACGTGACCATCCCGTCCGCCCGTGGCAATAAGGTGGTATGACCTCCCGCAAGAAGGAGCCCATGCAACCGAGGTGATGGCAGTCGTTGGAGCGCTAGACGTGGGAGTGGATGTTGGACGCTGTTCATTCTGCGTGCCATCGCCCGGAGGAGCGCTGCTTGAAGAAATGTGTTGCGGTGGTGGTCCAGATGTGGTGTTGGTTGCGGTGTTGGACGAAGAAGGAAGGCTGAGGAGAACCGTTGAGCGGCGAGCATTAATTTGTATGATCTGCCATATATATTGTCAGAAACCTTGTCGCGAGAGGTTAATACGGCTCCTTACTTTGATAATCCCTGTCGTACCACTACCTACAGCAATAATTTCACCCCAATATCGATCCTTACACCACGAAAGACACCATCCACCGTCAGCTTCTCGATTGCCTAATTGCTGCCGTTGGGCACCCGTATTTGTGCTTTGCTGCAAACCTTGTTGTAGTGCCTGTGCAACCAGTGACGCGGAAGCACCTTCCGCTGTGGCAAAACTTTGGGTAGGAGTAGCAAGGGCCAATGTTTGGGAACGAGACAGATGACTAGGAGAGGGTCCAGAGACGATGGTTTGGACGTCGATTTCTTCGGTGAGCTGCCAGGATGTGAGAGATGGTTGCTCGACACAATCGTAGATACGAAGCGTGTTGTCACTGGATATTGTGGCCTTTAAACAAGTAGTCTTAGCGAACGATACAATATGAATGGGTTTCAACAGCAACCGCACTGAACAGGAATGACGGTCGGAGCACATTCATTGGCTTGGATCTCGCCCGTCATATATCTGGGATTGCCGTGCGATTCACAAAGCGAATAAGTAGACAACAACAATTGATATTGACGCAGAATAGAAAAGTAAAGAAAATTACAGGGCGAATCTGAGAAACAACTCACGAGCTTGAGTCCGAAGTGGTGCGGAGCAAATTCCACAGAACGAACAGTACCCTTTGCATCTGACAAGACTGCACATTCTACCCATCGTGAACTACCAGACGAATAGCTTTGACCCGATCCATTGACAATTGCTTGATGCTCAGATTCTGGGGTTGAAACTTGTTCCCAAAGCTTCACAGTTCTATCGAACGACGCTGAAGCAATGATAGAACCAAATTCTGGATGTGCCCAACTCAATTTTGATATGGCAGCATCATGAGCCTTGATTAAATTCTATTACTGTAAAATCCTCTCATTGGGTCTATTGCGGCACGCACTTTCCAGTCATCCTCAACGTTCCAGTTGTTGCTTTCATCAGTTTCCCAAATTTTGATTCTATGGAAACACTCAGGGGATGCAGTGAAAAATTGAGAGGCTTCAAATTCAACACACCGTTGATCGAGGCTGCACGTTGCTAACCGAAGGCCATAGAAGTCGTACGACGCGTCAGTTATAAGATCGCTGTGAGCATTCGGAATAAGACCTGTCTGAATCATTGAGAATACCGAGTGCGATACAGCAGAATGCCAGAAATACGGGTCCTGGTCACGCTATTAGCACATGAGAGATTAATTATATAATCAATAATGACACGTGGGACGATGAAAAAAGTTACGTAGCTAACTCGAGTCAGGGGCTTTTGTAACTCAACCTTTTCTCCCTCAAACCCCTATCCTCCTGCCATCCGTAGTACATACTGTCTCTGGTAAAGGATAAACCCTTTATTATCGGTGAGTAGTAATGTTCTGCTGCCATTTACACGTTAATAAGCAATGGAAATGTTATTATTACTCCTTGTTAGTCACCAAGAGGCAGCGCCGGTGCTATGTCTTCCACAGACTACTCAAAAGAACTCGCAAAGATGTTCCAAAACGACTCTTTTGCGCAGGTGTATCTCAACACAGAGCATATCCCACCGAATATTGAAGTAAGTCGGATTACACAAAAGACGTAAACAGTGTCTGCAATTTGCTTCCTTCTAGGAAACTGCCCCTGTTTCTGATATTGCAGACGATAATATCGCGACAACAGGAAACACTGTGCAACACGTATCATCACCTCAGCGACGTCCAACGACCCGTTCCCAAACAGGGACAGTTACAAAGCGCCGTGCAAGGGACGACGCTCAAGTTATAGAAGTAAGAAAACGAGCGCTTCCTGCACGAAAGCGGCAAAAAGTCCCTACCAATGCCCAGGGCTCCTCCACCCCTGATACACAAGACTCCGCAAGTCCAAAACCACCTACGCGTGAAGCATCTCTGAGTTCAACGAGCTCTGCCCCCATTCTGCCTGTGCAGCCTCCGCAGCTCACCTTTTACCACTCTTCGATGTCTGAGCCAGACCAACCTCAGACTTGCCATCCTCGGTCGCGTGCCACCTTGCCTACACCCATTCCTAATTTGACAAAGAAAAGCCGCGGCAGACGGGTGCCTATAAAAGATGCTACTATTGCTGACCCAAATCAGAAGGATACCAGGTTGTATGTGTGCAGTGTAGAGGGATGTGGAAAATGCTTCCATCGTGGAGAACATCTCAAGAGGCACATCCGATCCATACACACACATGAAAAACGTACGAACCCCCGTTTTATTTGATAGTTCTCGATGTTAATTGATTCACCCAAGCCTTTCAATGCACATTCCCACTATGCGAAAAGTACTTTAATCGACACGATAATTTATTACAACACCTTAAGGTTCACCGTCAAGCGAACTCCCTTCCAGATCATCCACCTCTGATCCCCAAGCGGACCACGGAAGGGGAGCCATGCGATGCGACTTCAGTGTCAGCCCTCCTGCCACACCCCCATCACCGAAGTCAACGCTCTTACTCCCCTGACGAGGATGAAGACGAAGACGAGCAACTAGCGCCTCCCGCCTCTCCACCTGCACGACCGCGGACGATTTACGATGCTTTCCCACCCCGCTATACCCCCTTTTCCGCCACATCTACGGCTTCTGCTCCATCCATTGTATTCAACCATCTCGGCACAAATAATTTCAACGGAAACAATAGCAACAGCAGCAATCTTGCTCCTGTGGACGATGCATCAACGCATGGGAATATATCCTCCAACGAAACGATGAGCATCCTTGCGAATGTCGCAGTGTCTTCATTGAGGATGGAGGTGTCTTCTTTGAGGACGGAATTACCTCAGTCGCCTCTTGGCATACGAGCGGGTTTCGGTGCGACGCAATTGAGTCCCTGCTGAGCCGGCGCCTATCTGGATCACAGTCATCCAATCCGAGCTTCCCGTGGAAACCAGATATTGATTTAGGGTCTGCTTCTTTAAAAAAAAATCTCTTGTTTGTTGTCTTTCTATGCCAAAAGTTCATTTCAACCCGAACGACTTACTCATGCACCGACTTTTTCCCTCCTCGACAGTCTATCCCAACAAATACAGTACGACCTTTTACGTTTTTAATTCTATAACTCCTCCCGTTTCTGCTTACCTAGGGATATGCTTTCACGTATATGTAGATTTAATTGCACTGGAGATTATATCCTGCTTTCAGTCAGATGCCCTGGGGACGTGTTTATACGGTAGAAGTTTATTCATAGTTGTCGCCGGTGACCCGAGACGAACCCACGTGACAAAATGCGTGGCCGGAGTCGACTCTCACTTTTCAGTCTCTGCAATCCATTACACAGAACATCATTTCGGAGAGCGGTCCAGAAAGAAATGAATATCATTGCTGAAATCAAGAAAATCTTGCCAGTGACACGGTTCCTTTGTTTAGGAACCTTAGGAGTGACTGTTGCCGTGAAGTTAGGAATGCTTGACCCATACACGATTTTCTTCGATACACGTCTCGTGTTCATGCGGTTACAGGTATGTAATTATAATCTTCTCCTTTTCAGTCTTGAAAACCAAGTTGTAGATATGGCGAATATTAACATCCTTCCTCCTGGGTAGACGTGCGTTTAGCTCTCTTTCTTCGATTGGCCCAGCTACTGAATAGCTCTCTTAGAGAACCTTTCGTTTATATTTGATTTGATTATGCTTTAGTATGCTCTTATCTTTTCAAGTCCAAATGACTTCTAACCTTATATAACTCATGTAGCAGAGCTATGAACGAGGTGGAAAGTCGATCATACTCACAACGCTCTTCCGACTTGGCGTACCAGTTGATGTGGGTAGGACCCGCAATCTTTGTATGTTTGGTCCTCAAAAAAAAAATTGATTCACTGATAGAATGTCGTTTAGGTGGCGACCCGACCTCTCCATGCAGTATTTTTTTCGAGGAGCTTACTTTACGCTATTGTCTATTTCTACACTCGCCTCGCACCTACGGGGGGCTTGACCTCCATCATGGGCATTGTCTCCGTCCCCATCACATACCAGCCATACGTCATGCTCGTATTTGATCTATTCACAGATGGGCCAAAAGGAGCCGCGGTCGGCGTTGCAGGGTGCATAGTGGGGCATATTTGGTGGTGGACTGTTTGGGGTGGTAATTCGTCCGGTCAGGGTATCCTGAGTCCTTACTCAAGGGCGCCAGAATGGTTGCGTAGATTGATGGGTGAACGTGGCCCGCGTGTGCCGCTTGGTGGTCAACGGTCGACAGGTGGAGGAGTTTACGTTACGGCACCACGACAATCTGCTACTTCGGGCTCGGGTTACCGTTGGGGAAGTGGAAGGCGACTAGGTGAATGAGTCGGTACGAGAGAATGTTAAAAGCGGCTGTCTCATGGACGGTGACGTATTTTCGAGACTGCTAATGTCCAAGTTCTGGGAAGTGGTGGATCCATGTCATGAATGTTCACGAACTTGGGATGCAGTATTACAGATAGCGCAGCAATGTGTATGACAAAGCCGTTGACAAAAGCAGATGACAGAGGAGCGTATGACGTTAGGCAAGATAAACGGTTGGAGTCTGCACTAAAGGGGGTGTCTGTGATGTTCCATGATGATCAATTTGAGACCACTTACACCTACACAATTGATCACCTGCGTGGGCAAAAAAAAATTTCCTTCTTCCCATGCATTGAACATCAGGGTAACAGTGTTCTGTCAGGCAGTTCCCGACAAATGTAAAATCGTATCGAATGGCCGGATTGACCTCGGAATGGTTGAAGGAGTCGACCATAAGTAAGATGCCGATCATCCTTAGATGTCTCGGCACCGCCTCATTTGTATTGCTCTGAAAACTTTCCGTGTTCCCTCGTACTCCCTCATGGACCGCGTAATTCCCGTGTCATTGGAGTCGTCGTGATGCCTTATTGCCAGCGCGTCGATGTCGTCCTTTATAAGAGGCGACAACCCCATTTCCGTCCAACTCCTTTCCACTCTGTATCATAATTCTGATGGTCGCTCAGATGGCCACAGTGCCTGTCGACGATTACTTTGCCTTTGCGACTATTAAAGGCGAATTCATGCTCGTGCAAGGTACTTAAAAATTGCGTTGGTGGCAAGAGATCGGGTCTCACATTTTCATTGATGTAGTATCTACACCTGTCACAGCACTTTCAACTGTCGACGTCAAGGTATTCCGACACGAATTCATCAACATCTTTCGTTTTTCCGACGATCGCACCCTTCATCCCGTCGATATCAATATAATCGAACCCATTAACGACAATCTGATACGATATGAAGAAGAAAACGAGACGGTCTTTCTCGCACGAGACACCATGGAGCACATGAGAAAGCTCACTGATCCGCGAAGAAACACAGTGAGGATAGGGAGGACTTGGTCCAGTGTAAAAAACAACACGCAAACTCTCGATGCAACGGGGACACCGGCGGTAAAATGGCATAGATCGTGTTGAGTTCCATACTACATAGACATTTCAATGAATATATTCTTTTGTATTAGTAATCAAGGCTATAATCTGACTGCGGGGATGTAATGTTGTACAATTGTCAAAATGCTCGAGGCGATCGACAATTACTAGTCAGACGACACAAACAGCTCCGGATCCTGATTACGCACAGTACTCTCTGCGTCAATGTATCACATAAAATAGGTCAAACCTTTCGTGAAAACTAAGTACCGACCCCCCAAATAAGGTAATCGGAGGCTGACGCCTTCCCCAACGCTGAACATCTTTGGAATCCAGCAAGCATTCGCCGCCTCGGACCCAGTTCCTCTCCTGTTGCAACTGCTGAAATATCATCCAACTTATCCTGCTCTACTAGTATGTGACCTCGTGTTCTGTTACTTTGATACCGTTCAACAAGACCCTTATCTCTTGCATCCGCCCTCGTCAGGCTCCTCAAATTTCCCGACGCACCTACCTTCGGGACACACTCGCGTGTTGGCAGGTATGCACTTCAAAGTACCGTGATGACGACGATATGCCAAAGGGGTACGGTTTTCAAGACACCTCCTTGAGTCCCTCTTGTCTGGCTTATCACTCGAGCATGGATTAACTGCGACACACCTGACATGTATGGAGCCATTAATGAGGGCTTGAATACCTCGCGTCCTTCGGAGAGGCCAGAGGTGTTGGCTGCTTCATGGTTCTGGGATCATGAGTGAGATGGTTGAGTATAGTACAAAATGCGCCCGGAAATGGTTGCCAAGAAGTTGAGGGCCCAAACGACAGCGGGGGACTATGAAGGATACCCGTGTGATTGAATTATTGGAGGTATGCAACGTAGTATTTTCACAATAAGGAAAGTCATAAAGCTTGATTTTCTTTTACAGGTTGTCCTTGTCGAAATCTTGATGATTTGTACTGTACACTACCACCATGTCGTGACCAGTTTGCGGTAACAGTGCAGGATTTCCATTAGTTTCTGCGGACACATATTCAATCGATGGCTGGCGCATTGCTTATTCCCTGACAACTCGCTGTACAACTATACAACGACATGCAACGAACAAAATGTATTACCTCTGGGATGTGTCTGGACGCTGAGCGGACCTCTTGCTGAGGATATTTCAATGAAGCCTCTCCAAACAATGAAAACTGTACAACCTTACACTTTAATGATTGGATGAAAAGACAACACAGGAGGTTCTGGTAATAATAATGAATAATTAACATCGTCAAAAAAAGTCCTAGTCAATGACCATTCCTTCACAAAACGACTTCCAATGGCCAGGCTCTGGGGTTCCTAAAGGATACATACTCTGTGCAAGGTCCTTGAGAGATTTTTCGTTAGGGTTGAACATGTTTGGAACATCCCGCGATAATCTGAGCAACTTTTCATACACTTCATCATCCTCCCGTTGAATGCTCCGAAAGGTCTTGGAAGAAGCCTGGCCACACCACACCAGATATCAAACGAGGTGTATGAGTTCTTCTGGAATTTAGCCTTCGATTCGCCTTTCCTTGACAGTTGTGTCTGTGTACCCGGCGTACTAACGCACACAACGGATTCCTTCGCTGCCAGTGCATACACCATTCGGATTACAGGTGGAGGGGGGGGTCTTGGCCGAATTGTCAAAAATCGCAGCGTAAATGGGTTCATTGCATCGAAGACGTAACGATGTGGGGCAGTTGAGTACGAGGAATCGTTCTTCGACCGAATGAGGATACAGGTTATATTTTCCTTTTTCAACACCGAGTCCTTGTAGAGCATGGGAAGGATAATGCCAACACCACATTGGTTATCAGCGCATACAATTGCGACACCTCGAACAATACGTTGTAGAAAAAGTTCGCCGTCATAGTCATAGAAATGTGTGACGTATAGGTGTGCGTCTTTGAATGTTTCGGCGAATGTCTTGTTGTGATCCTCATGGGCCAGCCTTGATGGCAACGACTCTCTAATCTTGGTCTCATAGTGATTTGAGGCGAAGAGAGCTTCGAAATATGAGGTCGCATTGACAACGAGTGATTCTAGTTGCCTGTCTTTGAACATGAGACTGTCCAGCGTGTCGATGCTGATGTTGCAGGTAATGAGTTCCCCTCGATCTCCCTTGCTCATTCCAGGCCATTGCAAAAATATTTCGCAACCCTCGACAAGACCGGAAGGTCCCGATATGCTGCATGATGGTGGCAGCGGCCTCAGTGAGGATCGGTTCCGATGCAGCGACTGTCACCACAGTCTCGAACCCTTCCTTGATGTCCAAGCATACACGCATGTACGTTTCGACCTGCGTCATCTGGTTCTGCTCTGCCTGGCTTCGTTCTCCACTGGAGAGCACAGTCGTATTGAAGTCCAGTACAAGACGACGCGACATCATGGCAAACTGTTCCTCTGTTGACAATATCTCGTCATAGGCTGGCAAAGGACGACATAAAAGTTTCTCAATTGCAAACTTGGTCATCGTGGCTTGAACTTCAGGCCCGCCATTCTGATAGCGAGTTAACCACCTATAACGATGTGAAGGCATCAACACGAACAGGGCATGAAAAGACGTACAAAGGCCGACCCAGCGAAAACCTAGACGAAACCGCAACGATATCTTCCAAGGTCATGTTCTCATGAAACTTTGTCGCCACTTGATCGAACCCAAGAGTGCTAAATGGTGTCACACTGCACATGTAGACAAAAAAAGGCTCCAGATGGGGAATGAGTGTATGGCCCTCAAAGCGCGTCTTAATAACATGAATGCGTTCCACTTTTTGCCAGTATCCTTATCATAAAAGGAGCGACAAGCTGTGAGCCTCATCAAAAGCCAAAAATACCATGGGAGCATGCGATGCACCAGGCCGGAAATCAGGGCTGATCTTCTCCATTACCAGTTGGATGACATTAACAAGTTTAACCTCTATTGCATGAGTCAAAGCACGCTCAAATAGAATTGAAGCAAAATACCATTGGACAGGCCGATTTTAAAAGGTGCCAGGAGGTGATTTCCGTCTCTCTGTCCCGAGTTCCACAACGAGACAACTGATTTGACTGTGAATAAAACAGGACCGGAATACAACAGGAAACTTGCCTTCTGCTCGTTCTATCGGCTTCATAAAATTTCACACGCGGGGGTCCTTGCTCCGTAAAACTCTGCCCAACTGTCATTAACAGCCAAAATCGCTCAGGAAGAGACGTTGGATAGTTTTCTAGTGCTGTATTTTTTTCGTCTGGTGTGAGTCCAGGAGAACCAATGATTTGCTTTAGGATTGATTCTGGGCTATAGATCACTTATGTATCTCCTCGAACAAGGCAGTAAGGAATGCACTAAAGCGAATGTCGCTGTCTTGTAAGAAGAGTACCTTCCATGTATACCAAATTCAAAGAGCCGTGTCAGCAGCAGGATACCCTGAATTGCATCAGAGTTGTGCGAGTTTACATATCTAAAAAAAAAACCACCATTCCCCATGTCACGGAGATTAAAAGGGACCACGAAGTGCTTCTTGGAGAGTTCATCGATCATACGTGATTTCCCCATGCCAGAGGACTGTACAACAGGCCGGAGACGAGCATATATGTCAAGATTGTTGTGTTTTGCCATGTACTCGTAAAGAATGGAGGCGACATTGCCTCGGTATGGGGAAGCCCACGACTTGACCGTCGCTAGAATGGTGTCAAATCAAAAAGGTAGCCAGAAATCCTTGACTTCAACTTGGGGCCCCTGTGCCAATCACTTAACGACCATTGTCTCAGTGCTGAACTACACATACCCAAGTTTCGTATCTCCTTGAACGATCCAGCCTTCCACGCTAGCAGGAGCCTATCCTTAACTCCCCATGATCTGCAAGTAAAGCCCTTGCGACATTCCACTGCTCGTACTCTGTTCAAGAATTCCATACGACTTTTCAACAATGGTCGCGAGAAGGGCGGCCAAATCCGAGTCAATCGGATTTGGTCGAACTAAATTAAAGACGGCTTTGTCCATGCGAGTGTGGGTGGCATCGCTGAGGTCATTGAGTGTGGCGGGCTCATCCATGATGGCGGAGACAAGCGCTTTGTAGCATGGGCCAAGTATGACTGCATGCAGCAATTCGGCCCATTTTCGGCCCGAACAAAGGACTCATCATTGATATCTATGAATTGCAATGGAGCTTTCATCCTTTCTTTCTGTCAGCCTCACTTGTCTACTGCGCCATGAATTATTCCGTTGACGACCTCGTTTCCTCCCTCTCTTCTAGTCATATTGGCCAAGAAGCAATTGATCTCGCTACGCTTCAGGTTTGTATTTTATCTGTCTCACTTCATTGGCAGGCGTGTTCACCTCCGAGTGGCGTTTTTGGATTTTTTTTGCAGGTTCAATTAGCAGCAACCCTCTTTCCGGCACGGGCTTCTTGTTCGTCTACGTCCTGTTCGTCACAGCACTGCAATAGCCCACTTGCACGGACACCGTCTCATAATTTCAGTATGAACATCGACATGACGACGGCCATGAGGACGACCGTGAGTAGTAGGCGGGGGAGCTACTCCATGCCCCATCATCACCATACATACAACACTTACGTGAAGAACGAGCCTTCAATATCTTGCGCGCATCATCATAATTACATTTCTGACACCATGGAAGAGGACGAACGGATGGTGGAAGAACTCCTCCTCCCTTCTCCTAATCCAGCTTCTAATTCCGTACCTACGACATCCTCGTTCACTCCTTCACATCCCCATGCACATCTTCCGCCCCCTTCTTCCTGTACTCCTTCCAATACCCTCTTCACCACCACAGATCCCTTCTATCTCTCTCAACTCCAGAACTCCCAACAGGCCTTTGCACCGAACCCGGCCGTGCCGCAGAGCATCTTTGCGCAAAATGGAAAAATTTCGCAGGGCTCACGGTTTGCCTTGCAGTCTGCGACGTTTTAGTCCAACCCTCTAAAAAAGGGAGTTGGGATAGGGGTGATCTTTGGTAACTGATGAATAGGATCTTACCAGGTCATTTCGTTTTCAGTATCTATTTCCGACGGTATCAGGGTGTTGATTTCGGAATGAAGATGGCAATGGAAAAAGAGCTGTGAACTGAAGTATGGAGTAAAATGGGCGTCATACTTTGGGCTAGACTAAATTAACTATCCTATTTCCGGCCATAATTTCCGACGAACCCTCAAGGCCTCAAGTCGTACCACAGCTTTACGTCAAGTCGACAAAGGCTTTCCATCTATCAATCTCTTTATCGTGATCTCTTCCCCCTTTTCGGACAGCAGAAAGTCCCCCGTTTCACATTCACGTTCTCTCCTTTTGTCACATCCTTTTATTTTATCGTCTTCACATCTTAATTACATCGTCTTGCCCAGATCATCACACTAAATGTTTCACCGTATCTTCTTTTCCAGACTCTTCGCGTTTGCGTATGTACATATACACATGCATTATACATGTCCAAGCTTTTACTTGTGTTCGTCCTCCCAGCATTTTACACTATGTATCTTCCCACATGTTTGTTGTTTAGTATCATCTGTAGCAATTATTGCCAATGTCTCACTAGTTACGATGCATGCGGGCGGATGCTACTAGTACGAAATCATGAGATAAGAAATTTAGTGCGAGAAAAACTAAAGCACGAAACACTGATCGGGTTTTTCTAATCGAATAGCAATGTCTCTTTGTCGAGAATGACTCGATATTTGTGCAAGTAAATAAACATCGATGGTCCTAGCAAGTATAATACTGAAATATGCAAGGACCATTTATTATTTGTCACGGGTTTGCGGGTAGGGTATGTGTTGGCAGCAAGCTTAGATAGGGCATGACACGGGTATCCGGGTATGGGTTTGGCGGGTACGGGTATGGGTCGACTTGGAGTCACCCACGGGAAACCCGCACCCGTGGCCCGGGTGTGGCGGGTTTTTTTTATATAATTAAATATAATATAATAAATATAATAAGATTTACAACTAGAAGGGGCCGAACCCCCAAAATTGAGCATGAATGCTCGTGTTTGGGGTTTTGGATTCTTGTAGTGGTAGTGGTAGGTGGGTATGTTGTCGTTCGTGTCATCGGCTGTTTCGTGCCCTGGTTTATGTGTGTAAGTAAATAGAATAGACATTAAAAATAAATGCGCACCTTGCCATATGCTTGTCGCTCGCCTGTCTCGTTGTATGCTTGTCGCTCGCCTGTCTCGTTGTACGCTCGTCGCTTGCCTCATCAGGAAAATCTGATTTTTTCTTACTGAGGCTTAGACAGGCTTATTGTGACTTGGTAATGTTTCTAAGCACTGTTAA
>QDKV01005000.1_pt1 | contig 21595 bp, 30 predicted proteins | sample 1861101 | NCBI WGS metagenome assembly QDKV01 (sample SAMN04275158, study PRJNA302643) | Fungus metagenome, whole genome shotgun sequencing project. | isolation source: fruitbody | host: Mallocybe terrigena | place: Sweden | collected 2013 | reverse complement strand
TATATGGTGCCATAATCACAAATAAGGTTCAAAAATCACCCATCCGGCCCGATATGCTTTTTTTGATTTTTCCGACAAAGTTTGACCTCAGTAAGTATCAGTGGAGACACAAAATTCATGTGACACATTGACTTTATCAAGTATGAAAAGAACTTGTAGACAATGTACGATAATGAATGCTGCAGCAATTATACGATTTCGAGGACCAACTAACCAGTATCTACTATCAGTTACGCTGCCTCTTCGATGATTTGACAATATTCTGATTCCTAACCCTTTAAATTAAAATACGACCACACCCAGTAACCTGTAGTGAAAACTTTGCTTCAAAGGCACACACGTAGAAATGCTTGTCAGTTGAAATAGAAAATATATACATCCAAAAAATACGGTATACTATTGTTAGACTACTACTGTATGAATGAGAGAGACGACGGAGAAAGTTAAGGAAAAAGAACAGCACAGCATCCATGGGCCTCCTGCCAGTTGGTGGAATTGGAGAATGATGGATGGGTTGTAATTGGGATCCGTTGTAAGTCACCATCAACTGCTTGATCACGCTTGTAGCCCACCAGATTCGTTCTTCTCAGACAATTCCACATTTTCCACTGTACCCCCATTTCCTTTTTCAGCAGCGCGGGCGGCTTTTTTCGCTTTGCGTTTCTCTTCCGAAGCGATCCTCTTCTTCTTTTCTTTGTCAGTCTCATCTTTGAAACGGAGGTCTCCTGCTATACCGGTCCCGAATGTCTTTCGAATATTATCGACGAATAAAACGACACTCGCTAGCCATTCCGGCAGAATATGAAAGATATAAAAAGCTGCTTTTTCGCCAGGTGTGTTCATTCTCGTGGCAGCCAAGGAAGTGACCTTTCTTGGCATAACCGACATGCGATAAATGGCAATAACACACTGTAGTATGTTTGTAGTTGTAATGCCCAAAATATAAAATGCCACTTACGATGAAACTGACGAGTATACCAAAGACGGCTATGCCTCGCTTGCTTATCCTTTCGAGCTTGTGTTTTCCAAAGAGGACGGCGATTGATAGCCCCAGCGTCAAAAACAAACAAACAGCGGTACTCGCCACCCTGAATTAGGAGTGAGCGAGGTAATTTTTCAGCAAGAACGAATATGCTAACCTTATGGTAGCAACCTTGTCCGCCCATACCTGATCATCCAATCCCTTGTAATATTGAGAATTCACGATGGTGCCCGTAACGGTGGCTGCAAGAAAGGATAAATTCCAGAGACCTGTGAACCTCCTCGCCCAAAACCTTGTTCTCGTCAAATCTGGTGTTCCTTCGGGAGGAGGTGTCATAACCCCTCCCTTGCTGGCTGCTGCAGTTGACTCCGGGTAGCGTTCCGATCCATAAGTTGGATTTACGAGTAAACATCGGACAATATTAACGAGGTCGTTGGCGATGCCCACAAAGCCTAGGCCAAAGGAGACCTGCGAGTAATTGATGAGTCCTTTAGAGAAGCGGTGTTTCTGAGAGTGGGCCTGAAGAGCTCGCAAAGAGTAGACCACAATCCTGTTCAATAGAAACCTTTTGTCCAAGAATAAAATTTAAAAAAAAACACAACATACCTTTCCACTGAGAAGATTATTGTGCCAATGAGCAATGTAGTCCTCGAGCGCCTATCCACCACGCGATATACAATCAGAGGCAGCAGCAAGCCATATAATATTGCGAAAAGTATCGAAGGTGCAAAGTCAAGCGGATAGACGGTTCCACCAACGGGAGCCGGGAAATCAACCATGACAGTAATTAATGATGGGTAGAAAGTCAACCTGGACAGAGTCAGTAGCTTGAAAAGAACCGAGGATAGTACTGATGAAAAAGTAGGGAGATACCTTCAATGACTGATATCCGACAATGATTTATAGGTATACATGGTTCGGCTAAAATTCGAAGGCCACAGCCTGCCCACAGCATCCACGGGGTATCAATGAAGCACATTTGGCCCAACCGCTGTTAGAAACCCGAATACAGTATCCTCGAGTAACGGCACATTGATAATCACATCTACTAGGGGTTGTCAAAGAGTTAGGAAGGTGAACAAGGCTAAATTTAGAAATGAAAATTTAGAAAACGGGCCGAAAATTCCCAGCAACCCACCCTAATGACCTATTTTGCAGCGTCCTACAGACGGGTCCCATTCTTGAGTCCCATCATCATCTCTCAGAAGTGTTCTCGACGATGGTTGTCGGAAATTGCGTCTAAATCTTGTCAGTCTTCTGGGCAAAGCCAAACAAAAACGGGCATCACTGCAGGACCTAAGAGAGGTCGCCCACCAAAATCAAAAACCTATGATTCATCTGAGAAGAGGGTCCGACCTGAGGAGGTATTGCCCAAGGTAGTTGGTTGGGACCTGCCCCCTCTGGATTTGTGGCGCAAATACTTTCCACTCGACAAGTCCTCTCTTCACAGATCTGTTATCCGCAATCCAGACACTGCAGCGATGCTCGCTGACGCATTTGTGCCCGAAGGCTCGAAGGATAAAATCATTATTGACGCGTGTCCAGGTGCGGTTTACGCTATTCTCTTTCTGGTGTTTTTGGTTGACCACAAATGCAGGCCCTGGTCAACTTACTCGAGCACTTCTTAAATTACCGAAGGAACGAATAAAAAAACTAATTATTCTAGAATCATCTAAATCGTACCTCAAGTTTTTGAAGGTATGCCTGGATGAAAGTCATAAAGAAACGAAATCAACTCACAGAACTCTAGCCGTTGGAAGATCTGGACTCCCGTGTGACAGTGTATCCGTGGCATGGAAAGGATTGGGATGCCTACACAAAGTTGAGAGAGAATGGTGCTTTAGATGGTGTCAAGGAAATTGATTGGAACGAAGGTATGAACTATCTCGTTCGGAACCGTCGTTCTAACCTTTCCCCCTAGTTCACCCCCAACTACAGTTTATCATACATATGCATACTTCTGTAGATGGTGAACAGTTATTATCTCAGCTCTTCCGCTGTGTCCCTGATCGTCAATGGTTATTCCGTTATGGCCGTGTACCTTTGCACTTTATCCTGGCTACAAGGATGTGGGAGGTATGTATAACTTTGTCCACGTGAACATTTTTAACAAAAAGATAAAAACAATATCAACAGAGACTCAGTGCACTGGAAGGAACTAGCGTACGATGCAAATTGTCCATCATCGGCCAAACTACCACCAACCTCAAAGAATGCGTGAAACCTGAAGCCCTGCAACCGTATTCGCATCACTTCCATCCAGACACCTTACTCAGCCCGGCGACCAGCCAAAAAAACGCTCGCGGATTGGATCCCAGACGAGTGGGAACGCCTCATGTCGCAGTGTCTGCTGTGCCACTAGCGAACCAGGTAATTCCTCCTTCCTCGGCAGTGTATTCGTATGAATTAAAATGCGATGTGGTAAATAATACGCGTTCTTACAGCTCATTCGACAAGGGGACCTTGATACTTGGGACTATGTACTCCGGAAGCTTTTCGTGCTTAGGGCAACTTCTATTAGGAAATGCCTAAATATCAAGTATGCTCTGTTCTGTCTCCACCAATATTTTCTGACATGACCGTCCGCTTAGTGCTCTAGGTCCAGGGTCAAGTAACTTGATACCCAAGCTGACAGACCCTTCTCGAATTCCGTTTGATCTAAAGAAGGATCCTAAAGATCTTACCGTGCGAGAGTGGGAGCTCATTGTTGAGGAGTTCAAACGATGGCCATTTAGACCTGAGGTATCTGTTCCGGCATTCTATGTCATAAATTAAAATTAATGTTAATCCATGTCCTGTTCTTCTCAGGAGCTCGGAATCGACGCTTTCTATGAAATCAATAACCACAATCGGTAAATCCTACGATTCTGGCGAACCAATACTGTCCACATTCTATGCGAAAATTAGTTGATTGTTGGCCATGGTAACTCATACCTATGTATTATGTTCTTATCAACTATTCTCCATGACATTAGAGCAACTTTCGTTGTTCGAGCACTATAATAATATATATAGGATTTTTTAATCTTTGAATGACAGTTTCGATCGAGAATATTTGGTGGTACATACATCCAATCACTCTAAACTCATAAGTAAGAGACGTTGAACCGGAATTTCAATCGAGATGGACGTCAATGAAATGTCTATATCTCGCATACCGCTCCTTTCCTGGCCCGTTATAATATGGGACCACGACATGGATCATTGCAAACCGATGCTTGTTATCAATGCTGAACGTTATCTTTTTGCTATTTCAAGTCTAACGTCCGTCACAACTTATAACTTATATTTACCCTGGCTCTTGTCTCGGCGATGTTGGTGCCAACTGACTCACTGCGAAGGGACCTCAATGTGAATCTACCAACGTTAAGCGATACCTGCTTGGATTGGAGGCCTTTGTTGATACTCATACCATGAGCCATAAATCATCCATTGAAGACAGGCTCGCCAGATATCAATCAGCTCCCCAAATATTACCTTCGTGTGCCTTCAATGTACAATCGCCACGTTGATTTCTTCCTTCCACTCCGTGTCAATTAGCTCCAAGTTGTTTGAAGACTACGTTGAATGTTGATGGTTTACTTTTGATTGTGATTTACGCGTCGGTTGCATCCCCTTTTCTACAAATGTGTATATATATTTATCAAACTCAGACCATCAGCGTCGAAACGCTAGGCGAAAGAGTTGGCGAAAGGAGGAGGGGGAAAAGCGCCACAACGTTGCAGCAGGGTTCATGACAGTGGACATCCTTATTTCCCTGTGATTCTTGGACATGAGCAACAAACAAAGACTTTTTGGATTGGAGTCATACCGCAGTACCTCTCGTTTAGTGATGGAAATTTTTTTATCTGAAGTGTCTGAAGAGGACAGCACACGGGGACACCTAAAAGGAAGACCTTCTCGTTTGCTAAACATTTTAATGGTCAACTTGAATATAAAGAATGGAATAATCAGATAACATGCCAGCGAGCGTCCTTGATCAGAATCCTTTCGAATGCCGAAGCCTGCAACGTGAGATTCCCGAGGTCATAGAACAAACGGGAAAGGAAAGGTCTATTCTCCTCTTTTATTCCTTGAAGGACCCGTTCGCATGGCCCAATAAGCTTTCCATCCTTTGTGTAATACCCCTTCTCACCCACCGCATAGCCACAAAGAAGATCTAATTGTCCCATCCAATGCAAGGAGAAGTTTAGATGGTAAAAAGGTAAGGGAGGTTCATGGATGGAGTCAATGATGGAATTACAGAACGCTGGCAATGAGGGATAAAGGAGCCTCCCTGAAGCTTCGTCAGGTGGACAAGGATTGGTGGTAGTAAGACTCAGGTCATGGATGTCAACATGGAAAGTAGATGCGGTGTGAAGATAGATATCAGGAGGTTCGTTAGCTTTGTAGCAATGGGGATGATCACGGTGTCGGAGAACAACTGTGGATAAAGGATTAAAGCCCTTTGGATTCCCTTCCCAATATTGAGCTCTTCGAACATCAACTGGTGTGTATGGATGTTTCAAGCAAATCAAGTGTGCAGCCCGGGTGATATCATAAGGAGATACCAGTAATTCCAAGTCGAAGAGGGGCCAACTGATTGGAATGCAATGAGCTATGCCCATGGCATTTTCTGCCCAGATGATGTGATGAACCCCAGCTTCCAGCAAGGTGTGAGCTGCACGGAGTCGAGAGAGTTGATCTTCATGAGAGAGTTGATCCTCGTCACAGAATTCATCTTCGTCAGGGAATTCATCTTCATGTAAGTTGGAAGACTGCATTATCAATGATACATTGCATGTCACTCCCCTCCGTCACATTGATGCCGAGTGTCTTTGATGCGATGGAGAAGTTTAGCCCTCTCTGTTGTGTCGATTCCAGGTTTTTTCGACGCAATGGAGAAGTTTCGCCTTCCCCGTCGCGTCGCTGTTGACATATAACGGTAAGCCGCTTGAAAGCGGCAGTGCCTGCCACCTTTTTTGAACATGTGAATGATGAGTCAATGACGACCCTCTCAGTTTAAAATTAATGCAGGTATGGATGTGGATGGACCCAAATTTACCCATGGGTTACCGGCCCTACTTATACATACCAACAAATCCTCAAAACCTGATTGATATCTTGGACAATGGGACAAAGCCAGTGGTAACTACCCTTAACTACCATAAATGCAAGCATTGCCAAAGGCACAAGAATAAATAATCATCTTTATAAATTAAACAATCTCACCTTAAATACAACATACACAAAAAGTAAATTCTATCTACACATCCAATGTCGTTTACAGGGAATTATCTTCAAGCAAGCTTTCATCCCAATCTGGGGAAAAAGCCCGTTGCTGGCTGTCCTCTTGCGTCGAAGCATCATCCAGAGGTCCCACATCTGACATTAAAACGTCAGTCGACTGGGAATCAGTTGTTTGGGAATCAATTTGAGTAGTCTGCGTTTCGGAAGTGTTTTCGTTCTTCTTTTGAAGTGGAGTAATTTTTGACATCATGCCAAACAATGTGGCTTGCTTTGGGCCATCTTTCCTTGTCACGGTTTTGGCAATTGATGAGCCTATGTACATATAGTCAATGTCCTGGTAAGAGAATAAGTAAATTCTTACGAGATTTTTTGGAACCTGTCTCTGATTCGGCAGCATCAACTTTCTCAAAGAAGCTTTCGCTCTTCTGTATTGGGTTTGTTTCCGATTTCCTCGCAAATGGGTTTCTTTGTACATCATGGTTGGTCTTGCGAGCAAATGGGTTGGCTTCTAGAAGAATGAAATTAGAGTTAGTTCAGAGGTGAATCAGAATAGTACAAACTTTGTTTTGGAGGCAGCATTGACAGCTCAGAAGGATATAGATCCTCATTCGGCGCCCTTTTCCTCTTCCCATCCTCAGACAAAGGTGTATTGATCACAGGAGAATCATCCCATGAGGATTGCTCTTGAGTTTGAGTTTGAGTTTGAGGGGCTAAGGAACTATAACGCGTCGATTCGACGATAGGCACTGTTACGCGCGCCATGCCAGGTCGTTCGACAACAGGAGGCGGTCGAGTGTCCGCAAGCGGGTCATAACGCGACGGAAACTTCGATATTTCAGCCAGCTGACGTAAAGGAGGGTCAGACTTCAACCAACGTCTGCGCTTACTCCTGGCAAGGATAAGCCGATCCTCAGCCTCTTCCCTGTCGGCTTTGATAGTAGCAATCTTCTCCTTGAGACCGGGCAGATGGTAAAAGTCGGCGATTTGAATAATAAAGTCAAACGCGGTGGTGTAGTGGAGGAGTTTGGAGAGTTCAATGGCTCTGGGTATGTTGTTCTCTTTGCAGGCAGCCTGAATAAGCTTTGCGAATTCCTTGTCCATCGCCTTTTCACGACCAACTATGTCGTCGGTCGTTAATTCTTCGTCTAGAGCGTCAAACATCATTTCAATTTGTAGGGATTCGCGAGCAACCCTTTGAGGTAGTTGGATGAACAAATTTAATGTGTAGGGCCCCAAAGAAAAATCTTACATTTCTTCTTGAAGGGAGTCATTCCTGAATGGCATCTGCAACGGTAGTTCCTGAATCAACGGTCTGGGGAACGGGGGATACTCTTGACGTCCCTATAAATATTTCAGCGAAGTGCCAAAGGAGACGTTCGCCTGTGGTTTCGTACCTTCAGAATCAAACACATAAAATTGTTTCCGGTTATACCAACCGGCCAGTACGATTCGTCCTTCCCCTTTCTTCTTTCAAGGAGATTAGTATCCAAGATTCTCGCCCAGGAGCCATGGTGAGGAATGCGATATTTCGTCAAGATATGAACATAGCCGGTGCTGTCATACATAGCAGGAGCCTTGAAAATATTTAGTCAGCATTACAGGAGACGAAACTGGGACTTACTCCTTGGTCTGTTATACCTATCCATTTCAAGGTGTGACCTTTAGGAACGGGGAGCATATCCCGCTGGCGCACGCCAAAATCTTCAAAATTAACTATTGTATACTGCAAATTTTGCGAGCCTAATTCGTGATCTTTAGTAAGGCACACAGGTAAACACGCATGACAACTGACCGTCAATTGTAGTTGAACCCGCCCGATGGACGATAAACACCCATTCCGCGTTTGCCACCATCGTTACAAATTCTCCGGGCAACGCCATGATTCTACGTTCTCGTCCAGTACCGGATAAAAACGTCAAATCATGTTCGCTCGTAGCGACCACGACGTGTCCATACCCTTCCAGTTCGATATCACCGATGCTATGGGCAGTGAGTGGGGAACCGCCAACTGCTATACCCAGACACCTTGCACCTTTACGAGACAAAGTGTAGTACCAGGAATTTGAAGTAAAATTAGTGTACGGCCTAAAGTTTATTCTCGCTGGGTGCTCGTTCTCTGGTTGACAGGCAAAAACTGCCCCTCGTTCACCTGATACCAGATGGTGGTGAGCTGAGACGTATGAATGCGATATTTGACTCACCCAGGTAGCCAAGCTCATACTTATAACTATCAGAAAAGTTGAAACCTTTGCGTAGAGATTTATCGAAAAACTCGACGTTGACGATGTTATGCGTATCTTGGTCAGTGACCTCGATGACACCGATGAGGTTGTGGGCTCATTAATGAGGAGGTCAACTTTTAGTTCCGACACAGAAGCAGCTAATGTAACTCTACCTAGATATCGCTTTCTATTCGAGAAGGGCGTAGAACCTGGTTGAAATGGGGGCTGAGCTTTCGTAATGCTCACTGTCGAAGAATGTCAGATTGATGACCAACTATCAAGAAAGTAGAAAATAAGTCACCCATCTCCTTTACGAAAGGGTTCCCTTTCTTTTCAAATTCTTCAGCTTGAAGGACACCGTCCATATCATCCACAATCCACCCATCGTCAACGTCAATCGTGGCATCGTCCAGTTCAACATCATCCACATTACTCTTCTCTTTCTCTGCTTTACTTTTCAAAGTGTCATCCTCGAACAGTTCCAGGCCAGTCTTTGGCTTGACTGGAACGGTTGCGGCGCTACTTGTGCCTATGGAGATCTTTACAGGATCCGGGAAGTTGTCTGAGATAGGTTTGAACCAGCGACTAAATACGCCATCTGTGTCTGTCCAGGCAATAAGATTATCGCGTGGTGAGAATTGTAATTGCGTGATAGCGGAACCTGGATTGCCGGCTTGACTATACTCCAGAGGTAAGAGAGTTGTTCTAAAGGAAAACAAATGTCATTACCTGACAATTACTCGCCGCGTCTGCGTTGACCAGATTTGAACTCTAGATTGAGATGCTGACGCCAAATAAACTCCGTTAGCAGATAGCGCAAGCGCGGTAATTGAGCCCGCGACATTTTTATCCGAAAAGGTAGACGTCTTGGCCCAATCAGAGCGAGAAATAGTGACAATCTCTTTTTGAATATTGAATTTAGAGTGAGCATGGACAAGTATACCTGCAATGAATGTCGTACCATGCCCTTTTGTGGCGACAAAGAAGTATTGCCCTGAAGTATGCCACACAACCGAGCAATCATGAGAAAAATCTGGTGATCTATAGAGAATTGTAGGATAAGAGTGTAGACAAAAGATGGTGTTACACTAACTCTGTATCGATGACAGTCGCGATAATCCCATCCAGACTCTTCTCGATGGTTGGAGGTTCTGAAATCATATTCCAAACGATGATCTTACCATCGCATGTGCATGTCGCCTAAAGGGCGAACAGTCAAGAATTGCAGACAAATAGAATTAAAGCACAGACAAGAAGAGAACCAGAAGGGTGCCATGTCGCACTTCGCACACTTGAGGTATAGCCTTCTAATCGAATACTCTTTGCAGTATCTTCCATATCTACCACCCGTACAAACAGTTCGCTGACAAAAGCACATCTGTTTTCAACTCGATGTGTGATTCTGGAAGTACGAGGACGCACTCTGATGCTACAGCGACTCTTCGGCCTTTTGGGTCAATTGTGACAGATCTTACTGGTACTCCAGCTACAGACGTCAATGGAGCATCAAATTCGTTAGATTCACGAAGATAGCGTCGAACTTCTGTGTCTTCGCTACCAGAAAACCAATAGTCGTCCTGAATACGTATCGTAAGCGACATGGTTGCGGAGACCTGCAAATTGCGCACCGTTGCTGCAACACAAGTTACCGCATCCTCTGCTTCGACTGCTGTGCTTGGTTCTTGGTCAGAGCCCTCATTCACCTTCCATATCCGTACGATGCAGTCCCTTCCTCCTGTGAATGCACGCCTGCACAACGTCAGAGATGGCGAATGCATTGTGGACAAAATGGTGACTTACTGCCCGTCTTTAGAAAATGTTAAGCATGTATATCCCTTTCCATGTGATGAAGTGGTAATTAGCTTCGACATTCGCAAAAAAAAATAGCTCTAGTGCGAAGGAAGGGACGAGACTGAGAGAGAGCGCTTACTAGCGCGTAGTACAGACGCGTCGTGTCACGTATAATGTCACGCCGGATTTCTAATTGCACCCGGTGTTTACTTGCAATCTAAATCGGTTCTGTCTTATAATTGTAATGATTTTACAAGAACCAGCTTATGCTGGCGTCTGTTACTATAAATGCCTTGATAAATGCAGCTCCGAGTCCCTATTTCCTAGATGTGTAAAAACAAGACTTGGGCAGGGAAATCAATATCTACATAATGTGGTTTCAGAATAACCGGTTTATCAATCTACGTGACACAACAGGGTTGGACCTTTCAGTACAAGTTCAGTAGAGTAAAATGCATATCTGGCATCTCGGCTCACCTCAACGCCCTCCACGAATCATATCAGCGCCTGTTGTCGTATCTCTGCTGGAGTCATCCTCCAAGTCCATTGGATCGTATTTGTCGTTGGGACCTGGCTCTTGGGTCGTCTTCGCATTGATAGGCTCATCTCCACAACCGCAGTCATATTCATCGCTTAGATGTGCACAATCAAATTCTGGTTTTTTCAGTCGTCTGTTCACTTCGTTGTGGATGAAACAAAGCCTGTATTATTGGAATTCAATCGTCACCGTGCATGAATGACGGGACAGACTCACCAGAGTGAAGCAGCACGTCTTGAAGATGTCTGAATAAAAATGTATAACACCACCATGACATGACAGTTGCACTGCGAACCTGAGGGGGGTACTTTTGTAGTAGAACTTGGAATTCAGCTGCACATTCACCGCATGGGTATAATCGAGAGGTTAGATGAAGATATGAGCTGAGCGCTTCGCGCTCGTCCAGAGTGGGATGCTTTTGGCAGTCCTGTTACAATCGAATGTGTCTTGAATTACTCCGTGAACTCACTTCAGGGTATCGTAGTGTCATTGTATGCCTGGCAAAATACAAAAGTCAGTAACAGAATAAAATAAATTTGAGGATCCTCACAGTAACTTCCATGTCGCGCGCCCCAGTACCGCCCTAAAGTGCATTACACCCTGAGATAAAGGAAACAAATTAAAACCTACTTTGCAGTCTCGTTCCCCAATTTTGACATGATCACTTTGCCCTTGACAATGCTCCCCGAATGTGACTTCAGACCATCTTCGGGGTGTAAAGTCTTTTCCACACCTCCTTCCCCGAAAAATTGACCACTCCAAGGGTCGATATAAGCCCTTGACGGTGGATGCACGAGCGCAATCGTGGTCAATACAAACTTGAGAAAGACGTTGGCTTAGCGCAATTAGGGTATAAGTGGTAGACAACTTCACACCATAGTGAATACAACTAACATCAACGACTTTCCGAATCTTGAAGTCATGTCGGTGCAGAAAGAAAATGGTGGTAGTCATTGAGATTCAAAGAGAGCGCTCATTAGGCTCGTGACCAGCCTGAATAAGAAGGCGTGACCTTTGGTGCCTTTCCAATGTCTTCCTCAGAGCCAGAATGGCACCAGGCAAATATGCCCTCCATATGTGACAACGCATCACTTCCCCTGGCCATTCTCGAGACGTCCTTCGGGTCACATCAAGTAAGTAAATTTCCTTCTATAGGCACTAAGGAAGGACATTCCCTTAATCAAGTCAATGCCAGAGAGGTCGCAGCGACAAGAGAATCCTCAATTCTTTGCCAGTTACCTTATAGAAGAAGGTTATCAATCTAAGAATTAAGGATTCTTCTGAGTTGGAGTATCCATGTCCTAGTTCTAAAGACTAAAGTTACATGCCCATTCTTAGAACCTTCCCTGAACTATTTCTTCCTATGATTCCACTGCTTCTATCAACCTTGAATTTGGCGCAGCGGTGATCTCAGAGAGTCTTGAGGTCCACACGGACTCTTCGACTTCAAGGAGAGAGACATGGTGGGGTCTCGCTCGAAGTATGCACTCCTCATAAACCATGGATCTTGAAGCAGAACATCTGCCTGGGCCCTGTTGTTGGGATCAAGTACCAGCATTTTTCGGAGACATATCGTTAGCACCCTGATATCTTCTTTGCTCAACAGACCACCTGTAACATGCTTTGCAAAATAGTATTGGAGGACCTCGTCCTCAAGCGGCAAAAATCCATTGGCACCTGCATTCATGACACCATTAGGTTTTACGTTTGGAAGGACATTGGAAATAGGCAATGGACTAACCATTTGGATCCTGGAAAGCATTCGAAATCCAATCATCAGGAATATTTCCAATCACCTTCTCAAACTGGGAAATCAGCTCGTGATCCGAGTTCGAACGGAAGACTTCAAAGAGAGTACGACCAGTAAGGAGCGCATATATCTATCCAAAACCTCAGTAGCTATCAGAAGAATGGGTTTGAATACTGACGGTACAGCCCAAATTCCAAATATCCACGGCATTGGTTAATCCCAATTTGAATACTAGTTCTGGTGGGCGAAATGAGGGTGGAGTGGATATGCTTTTTAGCGGGCGGCTACAAAAGAAAGCTGAGGGACCACTATTAGTATCCCGCGTTTTAATAAGGACTGCATCAATAAAGGACTTACACTCTCCGAAATCGATCAACTGTACCTCGCATAAGCCATGGGTATACTGAATACCGAATTTGATAGGTTCAACCAAATAATCCGGCACACCTTTCTTGGAAGGTAGCCCATCCCGCCGGGTCACTTTGCCAATTGAGGGCTGGCCGAACTTCTCAGGTGAAAGACTCTCCAGTTCTGGATTGCGGAATAAAATATTGCCCATGTAAATATCTTCTCCAGGTCAGCAACTTTAATTACGTTCAGAAGTGAAGATTACCCCCATGAGCAATCCCATATGAATGTAGATAATCAACTGCAAGTAGAAGCTGCGCTGAAACGTTCCGTGCAAGGGGGCCGTCCAGCCGAAAATTTGGGCCGTAGTTTGCAAAATAAGACATGCTTGGACCTAAAACATTGAAGACAAGACAGAGATGCCGGCCGTTTGGCCCAACGTGGTAGAAGAAGTCAAGGAGGTGGATGATATGTTTGTATCCTGGGTGACTAGCATCACTATTTTCCTCAAGGTATGTTAAGATGTGCTGTTCGTGGTCGAGTTCCCTTGATTTTTGGTCAACAACAACCTTGAGGGTTACGTTGCGGTGTGCTCTATTGCAGTAAAGTCTGAGACTCCAAGACACTGTACCAGTCATTGGACATACCGTAGATCTCTAGCGAGCCACACAGTGGAGAATGATCCGTATCCAAGCTTGTTTATTATGCGATATTGTCCGTCTTTAAAGGAATCACCAAGATGGACAGGATGGTAGCCTCCTGGGCAGTATTGCCCAATGTCCTCAGCAGGGACATCGACATCATATTCAAAACGGCCAGTCATTGAGAAACAGAAGTCAGGTGAAATGACGGCTTGTTAAAATGTGCGATGAGCGTAGTCGAAGCCTTGAGTTTGGATGGCAGACTGAGAAAATAATCAGGATTAACGTAGGGTTGATCACATGATGTGTTCAGTGTTCACGAAAGTATGCAATTGCAAACGGCAGTAAACTAAAACGATATAAACCCGAAGACTTCATCAAGTGCCCCGGGAGGAATTCTTTCGCTGCCTGCAACAAGGTAAAATATCATTATGTTTTGCATGCATGAAAATTTTAGCTACTAGCTCATAACATGCTTCAAATCAGGAAAGAGTGAGTGACAGATACGTAGAACAGGTATTGGAATTCAAATTTACAAGAGCTATGCTACATATCTCATGCTTCAGCTTCAGCCTCCGAGGTCGTACTTGGAGCTGATACACCTTCAACCAAGAAACTTTTGTCTTCCTTTTCTTGTGATAATCCCGCGTCGTCAGAGACAACAGGAGCGCCCGAGACGAATGATTCCGATAAGGAACTAACGGTTGTGAGTGCCATATCTAGAACCCCTTCAACGCGCTTCTTGAATATCTCGTTTGAACTGCTGACAGCCTAGAGGATCGATAAATGAATCAGAGAGACGACAAAAAATGAAAGAACAACCCACCAGAGTAACCAAATTAATCTGCGCATCAGCATCATCAAGCTGTACAAGCAGCGAGGGATCGTGGCGGGCTTCTTCGCCCAGTTCTGCTTCATCCTCTGTTGTGTCTGGCATATGTAGCTCGACTTCACCGAAGTGAGCTTCCAGGAACATCGCTAATCTTTGTATGCGAGACACCGAAGATGTTTCTGCTTCAGGGTGACCATGGGGATGTACATGACGATGCGAACCAGAAGGTGAGTGGGAATGCGACTGAGGGTTGGTTGTCACTAAAAGCGTCGAATCAGTATGGGACCTGAAAATATCACGAGCACTACGCACACTTCACAGATGCAGGACTTGAGTCAATCCCCGTGATAAGTGCCAAAGTCGAATCGGCTATCATGTCATTGCTCGAACTCGACTCCCATTCAAGTGTCAGTTCGTGCTCGTTAGTATACTTAACGTCAAGGACGCCCATGACCTTAAAAGAACTGAGGTTAGCGAGAAGCAAGCCCAAGAAAAGCAGACTGACTCTCAAAGTTGGCACGCCATCCTTGTCCAAGCCTTCCTCCACACTCCCGTACATTCCTTCGAGATGCCATTTAACAAGGTTCCAGCCAACACCCAGGACTATTTTTTGTCGTTGAGTTACAGTACAGGTTGTCAGACCCGCAAAGTCCCTCAAATCGCGAGGGTCAAGTAATGTATACGAATAATCCTTTGCGACAAGCAAACCTGACAGAACATCACCACTCTGAGGAACCTTATCGGCCAGAGCACCAATAGCCTGACAAGTAACACAAATAAATCATGCATCAGGATTAGTGCTTATGATGAAACTCACTTTTGCTACCCGTTCTCCACGAAATGAAAGTTGCAACGTCTCTAGATTTCGTGGAGTGTGTATTTTAACATCTTCATTTCGTTCCTTGTATCTCGCATTCATAGCAGTACGCAATCGATTCATTGCCGTTTGTTCTCCATGGACCAGGACCTGTACAGGGTGTTGCCTTTTACAACGAACAGACAAAAACAAAAGAATATTGGAGCTTACGACGTGCTGGGCTCCAACCTGTTCGATGAACTCAGAATTTTGAGAAAAATCTACATGTGCGCTGAAAGAAATGGCTTCAACAGAAATCTTCCTTTGGATCGTCGTGCCTTTCAACGAAGTGAGTTCCTCGGGTTCATTGGTAATCTCCTATATATCATGGGTTTTGAGTTTTCGGTGCTCAATTGATTTGGATAAAGAAAAAAAAAGTCGTCCATTGACAAAAAATATATACATGGAATAATGATGATGCTGCCCGGTAGGTATGTTGGGGATGGAACTCACCCGAGCTAGAGTTCCTTCAATGGAGTAACCTGTAATTATGACTCCGTTTCTTGAGTCCGTTGCCCACAGCTCAAATAATTCTCGACTTGGGCCAAAATCCATGAAGCCAGGGCTGGCAAGAACAACACACGGAGGACCTTCAGCTACTTTTTTCTCCCATCCACGTGTATAAGGAATATTAGAGATATGTCTGAAACTCGACTCAGTGGGTTACAAAAACAATTGCAAAAACCTACTTGAAAACGAATGGGTTGTCTCTCTTGGCAAATCTTGAACGTATATTAGAGTTCATGGTATGGATGTATGTTTGATAGACAGCCATGCACTTTCGAGCCAGACTGGAAGCGTAGTAAACGGGGACACTATGCAGGTCAGGGTGCTTTTTCCAATATTCGTCCAAGATTAACAGGAGTTCCTGAGCCCGACCAAGTGCAAAAGCAGGAAGAAGAACATGCCCATTCCTTTTGACTATCGTGTGGACCAAAGATGTAAAACGTTGTTCCTTTTCTTCGCGATCTTCCAGGGTTTGTGTTCCAAATGTACTCTCCACAATCAATACGTCAGGACGGATGGGAGGTAACTCTGCCTTGACGAGATGGCGGTCTTCCTCTCTGGAGTAATCGCCCGTGTACAAAATCTTGAGGCCATAGATATCAATGAGGAACATACACGCGCCCAGAACATGTCCAGCGTGGTACGGCGTGAAAGAAACACCCGGACACACTGTGATCAACTGATGTACTGAAACAGGGATTATGGAAGCCAGTGACATTGTCATATCCAAAGGCGAGAACAGGGCATCTGATGTCGAGGAACTGGAATAGGAAAAAAATATAAACGAAAGGAACGCAGTCAAGGGAACCCCTACCTCATCCTAACATAGTCCTGCATCATGAATTTATGAACAGCCTTCGTTGGATGTGTCATATAGACCTTGCCCTTTCCATCTCTGAAATTCGTCTAAATTGTTTTCAGACCAGGGTCGAGCGCTTTATCTGTACAGAAACCCACCTTCTCTGTAATATATGTCAAGGCCGCGGCATGGTCCAGATGAAAGCTGCGCAACGAGACGGACTCATAAGTCTGAAATCGCATCCGCAACGTTACACAACTGCTTACTGAGTTATTAGAATCGCGTCCACTGTGCTCCAATCCAAATCGTCAATGAACGGAAGAGATGCCATTCCACTGTGCGCAGGATGGACGCCAGCATCGCAAACAATCGTCCTTCCACGATATTGGAGAACGCAACACGACCGACCTACTTCTTGTCCGGCCCCTAGCATGGTCACACTTAAGGTAGGACCGTCAGACATGTTTGCGCTTGTGCTGTTCACTATTCAAAATAGTGAGCATGAAATTGATGCCCATTTACAATGTTACATAATCAACGATTTTCGTCAAATTGTTAGTGCCTTTTTTAAGCTGAAAACTACTTTCATAGATTAGCAAATCCATTGAAATTTCAATATCGAAATGCTACTTCGCCTTCCAATAATCTCGACGAATCTCGGCGGTTACGACGGTAATCGATGTGCTATGCAAACTGTTTGTTACTTGCGTTTGCGTCCATTAGTCATACAGAGATATTTACACTACCAACTACTAGGGAATCATGAGCAAGGAACCAATCCGTAATGACGAAGTCGCAGATACATCAATACAAAAGAAAATCGAATCGTACAAAAATTGAGATTCGTCCCAGGGTGCAAAAATATCAGTAGTCGAAGAAAAAAATGTAATCCAGAAGGAGAGCCGAATGCATCAGAACGGGTATTCAGGCACAGTTGATTCAATTCATATCCTCCCAAGGCGGCCTCGGAGCCCCGATCGACAATTTTCCAAGATTCTTCCTTTGTTTCAGATTCTTGACTTCCGTATTAATCAGATCCCTTAACCGCTCCAAGTCTAGACTTCGTTCCGCCCGAGAACCCATGAGGACATTGCGCCATATACCCGCAGCAGCAACAGAATTATCAATCGCAAGCTGCATGGGTCGATGGAGTCGCACCATCTTCTGAACAAGATTGTCTGGACTGGGATAAACAGCATTCGGCCAAGCCACGCGAATAGAAAACCACCATCCAAGAGGCTGCGAGATCGAGGTTAGCATTGTTGCAAATAGAATAAACATCACTCACCCTTCCATCGGGAAGTGTCCTTTCGGGATATGAATCATAAGTCGTAAGGGCACCTTCCGGCAATGAAAACCTGAGGGGAAACCGCTGTCAGCATTGTCCATCAGCAAAATGGTCGGACTACCTGTGAACTACCCAATGATTAGGGTCTGACCTATGTCTCGCCAATACCACAATCAACCTGGGCATCCCTTCCAAACCGAAAGGCACCCAAAGATCCTTTAACATGCCACAAGCATCTCCATGTCGTCCATTGAAAACTGCATTGTTGATCGTATCTGCAATGTTCGGAGGTACGAACAACCTGTCCACAACACCTGTGGGGCTATCCGTCAATTTGGCTCTAACGTATCGCTTATACGTTTGCGTCGTCCAAATGCTTAACGCAACTTCATCGACCTGTTGTCCACGAGTGGTACTATTCAGCGCGTTCTCCAGTTCCGGCGTAGGCCAGATGATGGCCCAATTCAAGAGCCTGGAATGGATCCGCAGCCAAGGAGGCCGCTGTGAGCCATCCGCGCTGTATTCGACAGCGCTCCACCCTTGTGGCCGAACCGCCATTTCAGTGGTCTCATTACCTGGGGGCAGTTCAGGCAAAGGTCGGGAAGACCGTCGATCTCCTTCGTCATCATTCGTATCAGGGATTGTAGGCAAATTGGAAGGGAGAATATTACCATTGTCTTCAAAGTCATCATCACCATCATTGTGCTGCGCCAACTCCCACGACCTGTGTGTCGGCGCAGACTGACTTCCGACTGGTTTCTGTTTAAGTTTGTAAAGCTGTTCTTCAAGATATTGATGTCCAGGTGAATCGTCCCTTGCTTGTTCGGATTCGTATACACTTCGAGCAAGCGAATGCATCTCTCCATCTGTCTGCGGACGTCGCTCTTGGGTTTCCGTCATCGTTTCAAATTCGTGAACATTGCCATCATCATCGAGCATGGTTCCCGTCTCCTGCTGTTGGTACATCGAGTCAGCCAATGTGCCAGTGGGTTGCGTCTGGATGTTGACACTCTGTGTCATGGGAGTACGCGTTGATTCGTCAGGTGGGTACGCAAACCGTGACCCTCCTCCATTAAAAGACGAATCCCCCGAATTTTTCAAATTATCAATCTTTGGCCCAAGGCTTTCTATTCGTTGCTGCATAAGGACGATTTCTCGCTTGAGGTCTGTTGCCCATCTAGGAGGTTCCTCATACTCGGTAGAAACATTGAAGTTTGGATCATGATTATGAGATTGTTTATACTGTTTGATGGACTAGCGACGTCCGATAAGTCCAGTAAAAGGACCAAAACTATTGAAAACGCACCTCATGGTCGTATTTCATTCCCAATTTTTTAATCCTCTGTCTGATCGCCTTCCTCAGAGCTTTTTTCACCAAGTCGTGCTGGTTAGCTTCATTCTCCTTCTGCAGCAAGACGCAGAGCTCAACATCATGAAAGTGTTCAGTGTCATCTGGTTGAAGCGAGCCACCAAAGCATGATGTCCGAGGAGTCCGAGCAGCAAGCGCATCGTTGACGATACGTGCCTCTTCGGCATCCAGAGCTTCAGGCGACTGCGGTCGAGTTGGCGTCCTGTCTCGTTCTCTTCGATCGATAGGGCTACTTTGTGATGCCACTGACCCAGCTACATGCGGTGGTCTGCTCGAGATATGAGATCCAACTTTTTCCATTTGAGATAGAGCACGGCTCTGCGAGGACTGCACTTTTGAAGGTGAGTTGGAGACGACAGAAAGTTCCTTTTCAGGACTTGGTGGAATCACGAGAGAGCGTCCTCTCACAGCTGCGCTAAGAAGGTCCTCTTGGGTAGGTCCATGTCGATAAGGCGAAAATGGACGATTGTGATGACTTGCTGACATAATAGAACCATGTGGAGGGGAGCGAGCTGCTGGAAAGACGTTATGATAAAAATAAATGAATGAACCCTGACGTACTGCCATTCGCGAACTGCTTAGATGCCCTTTGCGAGGGGGAATCGGATGGAGAGAGAGAAGGTGCCTTCGACTTGCCACGTGATTTGGTGGGCGAACCAGGTCCATCAGCGTACATATCGTCGTCCAATTTACTTTCGGGTAAAGGAGGATAGACAGTGCCCTTGCCCGTGATCCTCGTGGTTTTCGACCTGGGTGACCAAAGTTGTTGATCTGGTTCTCCCTTACTGGTAGCTGCCCTGCTCTGCGCGCGAGAAGAAGCTCGAGGAGACTAAAAAGAAAGCTCGGAACAGTGCAAAATGGAAGGTATACAAATTCACACGCACGGTTGTCAAATCGCGCTCTGGCGATTTAGTACGAGCCGCTGGGTCACCATCAATGTTTGCGACAGTTTGTCGGGGACTTGCGCTAATGACAGTACCTGACGTCAATCCTCCAGGATTGGGATGATTCGCGTTTTCGTTCCCGTTCCAATGTTGTCCGTTCGTTTGTGGGTTCATTATATGTGGCCAGTTGGGCTACCAAGAAAAATGAGCACCCAACTAAAGTCAAACAAGATTATTCACCTTCCATGAACTCTGTGCATACGGATTGCTGGGGTATTCATCCGGTGGTAAAGGTCCAAGGTTCCCAAAAGAAGGGCCTGAATCGTAAGAGGCATATTTTGGGCGCGGGGGGGGCTCGTCCTTGGAAATTGTCAGAAACCTAAAAGACAAAAGAGCTGCAACATACCTCTTTGACTTCGAGTTCTGACCTAACACCGTCCTGAGCATTCGAGTTAACATCATCAACCTCAACCTCAACCTCCTCGACAAAACCATTGTACTTTGATCCCTTTCTCGGGGAAAACATCCCACCAGTGTTCAATAAGGTATCGCTGGCCTTGCTTCTGGGCGGTGGAGAGAACATTGGCGGTGAACGAACACCATTCCTGATGGGCTCGAGTCTGTTCATGTATTCGTCTGGATCAGCCAAGGATCGTGGTGGGGTATTGTCAGGTTCACGCATTTGCTCCAAATAGCTGAGAACTGTTTGCATAAAAGAATGAGCTCAAATGGAATGCGGTGAATTAAACCTGGAGGTGGATCACCTTTCTCGTTCGGCGCTATTGCTCGATGGTCAGTACAAAATATATGGGTATTGATGTATAGAACTTACGAGGCGTTTCAGACCTTAGCTGTAAGTGCGCGAACACATTCCGTTCAGGAACTAATACAGAAGGCGCTTGTGGAGACACAGCCATAGCTTAAGGTATCGCTGAAACTGAGTAACTTGTGATGAATTCGAATTATTTGCTGGATAAAGAATAGTTTTTATGTTTACAATGTTTGAGGATCGATGCAGAAAAGGGATATCGCAAGAGAATAATGGCAGCAAGAAATTCCGGGTCAGGATAATTTCGAACCGCGTACAAATATGTTCAAACCTGTGATGACAAATCGTCAACCTCCAAAACAAACAATTCCTTCTCACAGGTCCTGTATTAAATTATGTCAAAGCATTCCTTGTTTGGATAAAAGCATTCCAAAAGAGGTAAATCAAATTTCATTCTGATCCATTGATCACCAAGACACAAATGAGCATAACATCTGCCCAAGCCACTTAACTTCACAATGCCCGCAGAGACCTCAGCTGCTAAATAATAATTATTATAATTACGCTGTCGACTCTCAAGTTCTGCGCGTAAATATTTATTTCTATGTAGTAACATTACATTGGAAGTGAATAGTATCCTGATCAATAGGGGTTGTGGTATCGTAAGAAGCTAAGCATGTTTCGATAAGTTTCAATTTCACTTCGGGGGTTCCACTATTTAACCTCCATTTATTTTTGATTCTGCTTGTTAAATAGAAATTTTATGTAGAAATCTTGCACAAAATTGGCC
>QDKV01005001.1_pt1 | contig 21616 bp, 24 predicted proteins | sample 1861101 | NCBI WGS metagenome assembly QDKV01 (sample SAMN04275158, study PRJNA302643) | Fungus metagenome, whole genome shotgun sequencing project. | isolation source: fruitbody | host: Mallocybe terrigena | place: Sweden | collected 2013 | reverse complement strand
CGCGGCATTCGATATTGGACGCTTGGCAGAGACTACATGCGACGGGTGATATTGTTGTCGGCTTGGTGGCGGATTTCAGCAGCTTTTCCGACGGTTCCGCGGCTCCCTCAGCAAACGCCATTATATTCCTCCCAACATCAACAATTTCCCCGAAGAAGTCCTGAAGCTGTCCCTTACAAAATCTTGATGATCAAAAAAGAGGAGGGGCCGAAGAAGCAGAGGAATACACCCTGTGAGATCCTCCACCTCCACCTTCTCTTCGTTGTTGTTGAATTTTGGCACCTTATTCTTATGGTGGTCCCACCACTGCTCCATCTCCTCCTGAATTCCAAACTAATGATTTAAAATGAAGAGAACAGGTAAATCAGTGGGCTCACTTTTGACATTCCGCCTGTTAGTGACATCTTGAGATCACCGGTTTGTTTCTGCTCCATATACTTTGACGTTTGATAATTAGCTGACGCACCGGTGATGTAAAAACTTCCAGTGGCCAACGCTACGATAAAGGAATTGTAGGTCTTCTTCTGCTCATCCGAAATTAAGTCCGTATTGACGTCGGAGAGTTCGAACGCGTTGATCTGGTCGACGATGAAATAGGGAGTTGGGCCGTCCAACCTGTGAAAGAAGGAGTATATCTGCTCCTTAGTAGTGCAAGCTCGAATTTGGTTGCGTTTCTCTACTAGTAAGGGGTCCGCAAAGGCGCAGAGAAGCGCGCTTTTTATATAGGGGAGAGGATCCCGCAACATTGCCCTGCAGTCGGGGATGAAAACAACTCGCTTTCCCTGCCGATACAGCATGCATGCCAATGCAGCAAGGATGTGGGATTTCCCGTATCCCATAGTACCCTCGATGTAGAGTCAGGTGTATACATCTCCGAGTTTCAACGAGGAAACCTGTTTATCCACTCGCTGAAAAGCTTCTCGGCCCATATACTCGAATGTGTCGTCGTGGAGCGAAAACCTCTCAATGGGTCGCTCATGATACATGAAAGGGAATGGAATGGAATGATAGTTATTGGGGTCCGAGTACCACTGTGGGTCGGCGCTGACATGTTGAAACATGTTGTGGTGATTTTCGAGAGCAGCTGTTTCTTATCAGCGTGAGTAGATGTATCCATTCACCAACGCAACCACCGACCTTCTGAAGGTAATCGCATGTCCTGCGCTCCTGTGAGAAAGATAACTCTTAGCAAGCTGTGGAATCGGCAAAAGGCAAAGTATGTGATACCTTCGTCAAGGTCGATCTTCAGACGCTTTGCAGAATAGTCTTCTGAAGCGTTACTGCCCCTCTGACGCTGGTCGGAGTCAGCTTCGGCTTTCCGTTTTCCTTTGATGTCTGTTGAGAAGTGAGGAGGTGAAGTGGTTAGCTCAAGACTGCAAACGGCTGCAACTCACGCGTATGCCAGACTGATGAAAAGCAGAATATGCATATTGAGCGAGCGGAATAAGAAAAAAATTCAGAATTCAATGAATCGTTAACGACAAGGACAAAAGAGAATGTCAGAGCGAATCATCCTCGATGTACCTTAGATACTCACCAGCCGGGGCCTTTGCGATAACGTGGACGTACCCCCAAGAGGCATCGGAAAAAATTCTTGACAACAATCCGATGGTGGGCAATAAATCTTTATCGCTTAGCTGAACCTTGTCCAATCGAGTCTCAGAATCTTCGGATAACGGTATATAACGCTTGTCGGCTTTAAGTACTTGAAAGTTGAAAGAAATAAACCTTCCAGAGTTTGAGTTGATCCGCGTCCACACCTCTAAGTTTATTTGGATTTTTGTCCAGAATCGCCTCTTTGAGGTCGCTCACAGTTTTGCTAGCCGCGATGTCAACGTGAAATGGGCTTTCGGACACGCCGATAATAAAACAGAACAGTTTAAACATTCCTGCGTCGAATTTGATGAGCGCAAATGCCCAAATTGATTCTGGTTTGTTGCTGTTTTTAGTCAATCAAATCGAGTCATATTCCGTTTAGGCTGTGTTAAAGTGTAACGCAAACATAACAAAAGTGGGGGTCGGGGAAAGCAAAAGAAGTACTGAAAACAGAGCAAAACAACATTGACGAAAGAAGAAAAGTCTCATCGACGAATTCTATCCGAATTCCAAGCTCTTTGTAAATGCGGTGCGGTGAGGAATCATATCCACTGCTACTGATAAGGTGTCCATGAGCGGGAGATTAGATTAGGTTTGGATAGACTGGTAAAGCGTTCATGACTGCGGCATGAAAAAATGAGAATGGGGAGAAAGCGAGATCTTCGTTCTACATGACGGCGCCGATGAGGAAGAGATTCAGCATAACGTCCGTTTAGGCAGGCTTCAAAAATATGCCTGCAAGGACAATAGATAGGGTGAAGAGGACGTCTGTTGCTCTCAACGTCAGGCTACGTCCAGTGAGGAGGTTTTCTGTCTTTCTATAAAAGAGGTCGATGATGAGTAAAGTTTAATGGCAGCGAAGCCAGTCGGGAAACATGAGAAACGTTGTGCAAGACTTGTTCAATCGGGGGCCTCAAGGTCTTGTCGCCGAGCGGGGTATGTCCCCTTGCGAGCCCCAGGCTGTGGTGCGTGCGAAGGTTCCTTGGTAGGTGACCACGCACGGACCCTTCTTGCTTCGGCCTCGCTACTGGCAGTGAGCGATCTCCGTCGTTTCCGGAGCTGCTGGGATTCCTCATCGAGATGGTGGTCGTGGGCTTGCATGGACATCGTAGAGACACCCTCTACCCATGCCCTTACAGCGTCTTGACGATCACCAGGTCGAGGAAGGAGATCCAGTGCAAGTGAATTTGTGTATGTCATTGTTTGTGTAGGAGACGAAACTGGACCAAAGTCGTCGTCGTCGTCGCTGTCGATGTCGCATTTGGGGTGGTAGATAAGAGGATAGATAGTAGAGGGGTTGATATCATTGCCATTGGCAGGTAGATTAAAATCAAAGGTCGAGTGACCTGTTCCATCTGTGAAGGAGTCCGAGTCCTTCAGCAGAGGTGCGTTGGGAACTGAGAGCCAGCTTGACCCGGTGCTATGGAAGGTCATCAACGAAAACGACGAGAACAGATACGACGACGAAACATACAGGTCAGTGGCCAAGAAAACCTGCGAGCTCCTAAGAGCTGTAGGCGTTGGTAACGACGCATTGGTGGAAGACGGGGTATCAGGCCCAGTGCCATGGCTGGGGTATGGCATGAGGATGGTAGGGAAGAAAGAGGTGAGAACCAAGTACCAGTCGTTGAAGTTCTTTATATTGAGGCCCTGAAGGCCTTCAAGCATATCCTTATCGTCGTCGCAAATTGCCGTGTCGGCTTTTGGTGGTGGGGGAAGCTGAGATGAGGTACCTCTGGACATTTCTCGGGGGCTGGGTGCTCCCTGTCAACGGTGAGTCTCAATAATGTAAAAAAGTCCAACTGGCTGCACGACATACGACAATAGAGGGGGGCGACAAACCAGACAGCAGAGGGGAAAATGGCCTTTTATAGGGTATACAAAGGAACGGGTCCGTGTAGAGAGTAGTGAATGAAGGAGGAGATGAATGTAAATATAAACTCCGATATGTAATCTCATCGCAGCACTGCATTCAGAAGTCACACGGTGGCGTGCTCTTTTTGACTTATATTAATAATTATCCAATTCCATTCAATCATTCATTGGGAATGTACAAGGAGAGGTAAAATCGCTGAAAAAATCTTGATTTTGTTTATGAGAGCCTGCAAATTTTTTTGGTTTTGTTCTAACGCATAATTCCAGAAACGGGGAGCTATCTAGATTGTGAAAACGAAGAGTCCTTGAACGATAAAGGCGCAGCACAAAAAGCGTTTGCGGGCGTCATTTGCGCTCTCGCCGCAGCAAGCGCCCGCGTTTGGAGTTGACGAGATACAAAAGAACTCGTACGACATCCACTTATCTACTGCGCAAAACCGAAACAGAATTCAATCAGTTTTAGATTCTAAAGTCTAAGTTTGGTCGGAGGACATACTTCTTTTGTATTCTAGTATATTCAGGACGTTTCCACCACGTAGTACTGAGAGTCAGTCCTGTGTTAAGATATAATTCAAGGTGGCAGCACTGGCAGGTGCTGATTTCGTGTTTGTACATTGTTTGTCCGCTACGTGGCTTGAGATTATGATAACTTCTAAGTTTGACAGATTCTCTACCAAGGGTGGTCTCCGACAGATAAATACCTCTACAAATTAAATGCAAATGCTCAATTTTGAAGACGTTGAGGAGAGGGATGGTTTGTGTACATTTTAGATCTTTCGTTGTCACCGTTGAACTTCGTTGCTATAGGTGTCCGGCTTTCGTGGAACGTATGGCCTTCATCTCGTATCGAGGCGACGAGAACGGTCGTGCCCATTTCTGCCCTGTATACACCCTTGAAAATCCGCGAGGATTTACCTCCAGTTCTTTACGAACCCGTCGCATGCAAACCGCCATGCCGTGCCATTCTGAATCCTTACTGGTGAGCAGAGAAAACAAACTTTAGAGCTCCAGCAGCCAATCTGATTCCGATGCTAGCCAAATAGATATTCGGGGAAAGTTGTGGATCTGCCCTTTTTGTCTTTCGCGTAATGCCTTTCCCCCTCATTACAAAGACATCTCCAACACCAATCTTCCCGCTGAGTTGTTGCCAAAGTACACTACCATAGAATATACTCTCGCAAGACCTGCCCCAGTCCCGCCAATATTTTTATTCGTCGTTGATACTTGTCTTGATGAAGACGACTTGAAGGCCCTGCGCGATGCCATCGTCGTCAGTTTGAGTTTGATTCCAGCGTATGCCCTAGTGGGTTTGATTACCTATGGCACCATGGTATGTTTTCTGTTCCCAATTCCAACGATCACTATTCATATTCTACCTTTTCAGGCCCAAGTCCACGAGATAGGCTATGTAGAGTGTAACAAAACTTACGTTTTTCGCGGGGGGAAAGAGTATTCGGCTAAGCAAATCCAGGACATGCTTGGGTTGTCTTCCCAAAACCGTGCCGCGCCTCGCCCAGGACAGCCCATGTCTACAAACGCCTTTGGCGCGTCCCGGTTCCTGATGCCTGCTCAGCAATGTGAATTCCAGCTTACCGGTATCCTTGAGAGCCTTACTCGCGACCCTTGGCCCGTAGCAAACGATAAACGCCCTCTGAGATGCATCGGTGTTGCGCTAGGCGTGGCTGTAGGTTTGTTGGAAACTACATATCCGAATACGGGGGCAAGGATTATGTTGTTTGCTGGCGGTCCTGCGACGGAAGGTCCAGGTATGGTTGTTACCAATGAATTGAAAGAGCCCATTCGGTCGCATCACGATATCGATAAAGATACGGCGAAACATTATAAGCGCGCTTTAAAGGTAAGTTTCAAGTTCCAAAAAGAAATACAATTTTCTCATAAATTATGATCTCTATTCACGTTTAGTTCTACGAAGGACTTGCAAAACGCGCGTCGAACAATGGTCATGCCATTGACCTTTTCGCTGGATGCCTCGATCAGGTCGGCTTATTGGAGATGAAGTCCCTACCCAACTCGACGAACGGCGTCATGGTTTTGTCTGACTCCTTCACGACCTCAATTTTCAAGCAGAGCTTCCTTCGCATTTTTAATAAAGATGATCAAGGGCATCTCCAAATGGGTTTCAATGCCACCTTTGACGTACAGGTAGGTGTTTTCGGTTACCTTGACCAGAAGCGCACCACTAAAGATTATTCCCTCCAGACAACCAAGGAACTCAAAGTCTCTGGACTTATCGGCCATGCCATTTCAGCCGCCAAGAAATCGGCTTGCGTAGGCGAGACAGAAATCGGCATAGGCCAAACTTCCGCATGGAAGATCAATGTACTTACGCCTCATACGGCGACGGCAGTCTATTTTGAGGTGGTTACACCTGCAGGCCAACCTCTCCAACAAGGCTCGCGTGGACTCATCCAATTTGTCACGCACTACCAGCACTCCTCGGGCCAACAACGTCTTCGCGTCACTACTATCGCGAGGAACTTTGCCGAGGCAGGGTCACCCAACGTTGCTGCGTCGTTCGATCAGGAGGCTTCTGCGGTGCTCATGTCCCGCATTGCTGTGTTCAAAGCTGAGATTGACGATTCGCCAGATGTGCTACGGTGGTTGGATCGGATGTTAATTCGGTTATGTCAGAAGTTTGCGGACTATAGGAAGGAGGATCCATCGACCTTTAGGCTGGCGGATAATTTTAGCATTTATCCGCAGTTCATGTTTCACCTGCGGAGGAGTCAATTTTTGCAAGTCTTCAATAATAGTCCCGATGAGACTGCTTTCTATCGGTGAGTAAATGATTCTTTTCCTTTGAGCGATTTAATTTTAATTTGTTTTCATTGATGCAGCCATATACTCAACGAAGAAGACGTCAACAACTCTCTGATTATGATCCAGCCAACTCTCATGTCCTATACGTTTGATGCGCAACCGCAGCCCGTATTGCTTGATAGCGTTTCCATCAAGAATGACGTCATCCTGCTCCTGGATACATTCTTCCATATTCTCATCTTTCACGGTGAGCTTATCGCACAATGGAGAAAAGCGGGGTATCAAGATCAGGAGGGATACGAGAACTTTAAAGAGGTGCTGGAATTGCCCGTGGCTGATGCTCAGGTGAGCACAATTTGAAAAGAAAAACGTGGCATGCAAAAACTAAACTGTGGTTTGTCAGGACCTCCTCGTGGACCGATTCCCCGTTCCCAGATACATCGTTTGTGACCAAGGAGGATCACAAGCACGCTTTTTGCTATCAAAACTCAATCCTTCAACGACGCATATGTCCTCATCTATGTACGGTTCAACTGGTGGATCGGCTGCAGGTCAAGCCATCTTCACTGACGATGTCAGCTTGCAAGTCTTCATGGAGCATCTAAAACGTCTGGTGAGTGATGAACATTTTGTGTGTTATCGTCTCTAATGATTTGGTGTTTCTTCTCTACTCCCTCCCTTTCCGTCTGCGTTCCATGTCTGTCCGCTTTGTATGACCATCACACATGCTATGGCATTTGGACGTGGGAATATATCTACAGGCTGTCGGGGCGCAAACGACTTAATGGGTTATACATTCCTACAGTACGCTCCTGCTATGTACTTCTCTAGACTCTGACTCCATGGTCCAAGTTTACCTTTTTGACTCTTCGTTTTTTAAAATGCCGAATTTTAAATTAATAATTTATCGTCATTGTCGGGATTAAGTACAGTTATTCGGCTTGATTTACTGTAAAAAATAAGTAAGTTCAAGTACAATTAGTGATGTGAAAAGCTCGGCAGACCTCCTCGCCGCGTTGAAGGAAAGGCAGCACAACGAGGAGGGGTCTGCCCCTCCTCGCCGTGTGTCATGGTTCTGTGGTTCCAGTGTAGTAAGTATAGAAAATAGAGAATAAGTTTTCCTCCTCGACCACGTTCCACCATTATAGCCAACCACCACCGTAGCGACAGCAAAGGCGCGAGATCGAAGCATGCCACGACGAGGGGCAAGGGAGACGGGGGTGGGCTACATCATACAGGGGACGAGAGGCCCACCGTGCTCGGGGGTGACGATTGATCGACACCGACACGACTACGAAAATCAGGGTCAAGTGGCATATGCTTCAGTAGAGGCTAGTAAGTGGATTGAGGACGCAATCGCAGCAATGGTTAGAAAAACCGTCTGAGGGGGTGGTGTATTCGCTATCTTTGTCGCCGCGGTGTGGTAGAATCGATTGAATAGGCGCCACACTGGACCATTGTCAAACCTCGTCGTCACTTGGTCGTCACTTCGCGGTCTCCTCACGTCTTGTTGAATATTGATCGTCACGGTTTGGGGCAGCAGTGGTGTCTGGCAAAGGTAAATGTTTCTGGTAATTATGTAATGCAAATAAATAAAACACACCAATAAATAAAACACACCATAGGATGGGTACAGACCATGGCCACTAAACGTCGTTTGGTGTGACGGCGGTTGAATCAAGAGCGGTCACAGTCTGAGAACGCACGACGCACTACAGGTTTCTCAAATGGCTAATACCCTACGGACGATCATCCCTGCAATCGTCATTCCACAGGTTCCTGTTCTCAGACAACCCCCTTCCCAACCATCCACTGCTCCCTATGCACCGATCAATGGTCCACCTCGACACCATGTCCCTTACTGGATCATCCACGATCCAACCCTTGCAGACAGGATGATGGAAGGACTACGCGCGTATTTACCGACAGCGCAGGGCAATACTATGTCCCCAAGTCCTCTACTTCAATTTCGTCTCGTGGCCCTGCAAAACAGTATGTTCCAGACTCCTGTACGCGAACTGAGGGGTGAAGCAACCACGTCTCTCTTTTGGTCAAGCGATCTTTTCCCGATTATCGCAGCTTTGGTTAGTGAGGTGGATCAAAATCCAACTCTACCTGCCATGGACCCAAGCAGGACAGTATACAACCAAACTCCGGACGGTGTAATACGTCCTACCGAGGACGCTTCACCTCGTCTTCACCTAGAATATAAAAATTGGCAGGTATTTGACGCATTCGCACTAGATATTCTTACGCTAGCCCAACATGTCGAGGGTGGGCAGCTTGGGACGTCTTTAGAGTTGGGAGACTTGGAGGTGGATGCACGATCCATTATTATGAAGGTCAACCGAAACTATCTTCTTTGCACATCTGAAGCACCAACAAATTGCTTCTAGACGGGTGTCTCCATGATCGGCGGTCCAACTCCAATTCCTTATGGTCTTCTCTTCGGGGGCGAAAAATTTATGTTCTTTTCATTGTTCCTTAATGCGAACACAGTTGGGGAGGTTCGTTACGGTCTGGCGTGTTCAGATATCATTTCCTCCACCAATGCTGCGACGCCACTGATCCCACTTACTATATATACTCTCCTTGGGAACACCGACGAACTGTTCCAGCCCACCTTCACCATTCCTCCCATCCTAACTCCAGTGATCCAGGACCCAATACCAGTAACACGAAGCAAATTGAAAAAATTTGTAACAATAACTGTATGTATGCGCGATTTTAAGCGAGGGGCCACTAATCTCACTTTTTTTTATTCAAGAGAAACTCCCTTCTCAAAATCCGCCACAGCAGAGGCGCTGTATCCAGGTCTCTTCTACTCTACCGTGAACCTGGTGCCTTCGAATCTGATTCCTCTCCTGTTGGTCCCTTGACGGCCTCTTCCACCCAGCCCCCGACGGCCTATGTTGGGACTACGCCATTACTATTAACACCTGCCGTTGATCAAGCTGTGGAAGATCCGTTTCAATCCAACGCACCGCTCGATCCCTTGGACAATGAAATCGAAATATCGCTCACTGAGTGTATTGGACACGGAGCCTCGGGACAAGTGTTCATTGGCTTGACAGATGGTGAGAAGTATGCCGTCAAAATTGCGTCTTCCAAAAATGGGAAACAGATGTTGCAGCAAGAAGCCGAGATGTATGAGATTTTGTCGGACCTGCAGGGGCAATGCATACCCAAAATCTATGGATTTTTCGGGTCGGAGCATTTCAAAGCATTGGTTATGGCGTACATGGGTCACAGTGTAGAAAACATCTCAGATCTTAGTATTCATCAACGGTGCGCTGTTTCTTTCGTGCAATTTTTTCTGTTTAATGATTCCATGGACAGTCGTCAGCTACTGGAAGAGCTGTGTCTGATTCACGAACATGGAGCTCTGCATGCAGACATTCGGGCTCCCAACATTGTTTTACAGAATGGATCAGCCCATTTTATCGACTTTTCACATGGACGCGAACACGAATGCACAGGATGCGACACATGCTTTGAGCTTATTTATGCACGTCGAATCTTGATGTTGAATCTTGAGCAGCCGTACTAGACAGTGGTTTCGGTCTCCACAGGCGTCACAGACATACCAAAGATGTCTAGATTAGTGCACCGGCAGCGGACAGGGAATCCAGGGGAGAGATGAATTAGGCGGCGCTGTAGGTCTGTTGTGGATTCAAGTGGTGGTGGCTTGGTCCTGAACAAAGTTCAAGAGACGTCAATGGAAAGTTGACTGTTGACTGTTGACGCATGCGCTGGATCATATTTGCGGGATTTTAGCTTCAGCCTACATTTCACTTGGCCCATTATGATCTAAAGTGCAGCATGAGTAAATTTTCGTCAATCAATGAGAACGACACCGGACCTATACGCTGATTCAGAACCTTCACCAGTCGAGATATCCTGGGCATGATCATAGCTTTTAAGACATTTCTCAGTAATTATTTTCACATCTCGTTCAGCAAAGGGTTCGTAATGTCGTTCTATTTGACTTCTATTCTGGCCTTCGAATCCAGTTCGTGCGCGACTGGATCCTGCGTTCTCGAACCTTGCATCTCACTCTTCATACCGTTGCCCTGACCAGGAAGGCATAGAAGAGGAGTTGGAGGGCGTATTCGATATCGTGGAGTATTCATCCAACATTGAACGGACCAGAGGGAAGAGCAATCCACTGCACCGATCCCACCTTCGTTAAAACACCGAAGTCTACCCTGTCGTTCGATGCTGTTGCTGAGCCTCGCACTGGCCAGTCTGAATGTGCCCACGTTTGCTCGCAGGAACCTGTGAAGATATATAAACTTGAAGCACGACTGCCGAAGACAACTTCGCACCACATTCATGTCGTCAAATAGTGGAGCAACGCTGAAACTCTTTGCCACAATTTCGTGCGGATACCATATATTCTGAACGGTTTTTCGAACGATCGAGAGACCACAAAGTGGCCGATAACAAATAGACACCGTCCGACCATGGCAAAAAGAGAGAGGGTCATGGTCATTGGAAGATACGTGCTTCTATTGTACAAGCCGCTTAGTATGGAGTGGCCCGTCAGAAGGGGTGTCATCGTAATTAATCGAAAGTCGACGGATATTATAATCATTCGAGTGAGAATCCTCATCATTATATGCTGCTGACTTTATACCTTTAACTTTTGACAGAGGCCAAGTATTGTGGGCGTTTTTGGCCAAGCTAGCTGCTAGACTCTAGTTGAGAAGACTGATCTAGATCCGTACCATATTTCCCCATATCTGCAGAGAATACCGGTTTTCCGACCAAGGGCTGGAGCTCGGAGCTTTATGTAAAATGGTGTGTTTGGAATTTGGTTAGTGGCGGATACTGATGAACAGGATCCTTCAGCTCTTGATAATGGCGCCATGTAAGCCGGAAGGCTTCATCGTGAAGTTAGACACTCTGGTGATATCGGGGCGAAGAGCATCCTGAATTCATTTCGCAAAGCAATTCTTTTTCGGGAGGGTTGTTATGAGATGTCAACTGCACACGCCTATTAATAGGTAGACAAATGCGGTCGACAGTTCTGCTTGATTTCTTCTTCGCAATGAAGGCGTTACTCGCAGTATCTCTCCCACACTATTGCCACAACAGTTGGATACTCGGCCACCATCAATTCCATACGAGATTGTCTTCACATGTCGACTTTAAATGACACGAGCAATCTCAGAAAACTGCTTGTCCCGCATCCTTACAGCTGGCAATAAAAGACCCGAACCGAACGTTATTTTGTCGCACTAAGGAAATTTCCAAAAAAGGAAATTCATGTATGCCCACACCTTTTATTTTCCAGTGCGTTTTTTCATTGTGGTGGAGCCTTTCCTTCTCAAGGACTGTCGCCGAGACTGAGAGTGGCCTTTGACCGTCGATAACGATTTTATGGGTCTGGGAAAACGCTGAAGGTTGGGCCCTTTCCTCAGTTATTTCTAAACTTGGTTCTGCCATTTATGTGATTTCTGTCACAGTTCCCATTCCATGCCATCTATCAGCTCATATGGCTTAAGAACGGGCTTTTTCCGAGGCCTTTATAAGGCTCTCAGCCTTTCGGTTTCCAGCAAATTGTTATCGACATTTTCTCTGCCTACTATTCCACCCGAGCTGCAGATGAATTTGGATACTGCCTGGGACTCGAAGGACGATATAAAATCAAACATACATGAAGTTGAAAAGCCTGCAACCGAAGTCGATTCCAAGGGAAGTACTACAAAAGAAGTCGAACCTAGCGCGTTCATCACCACTTTTGGTGAGGAGCAGCCGATCGTGACAAGGCGAGAGATGTGGAGTTATTATAGTGAATTTGATTCTGTATTTCCGATATCAGAATACTGATCGTTGTGACTAGCATTCTACAGCGGTGATAGCGTATGTCACAACCTTTCCTAGTGACCCTGGGCATTTAACCTTGCGAACTGGACAGAGTTCTGGAGCAATATCGTTTATAGCAATTCTCTTTCATTCCCTTGTTTTTGCTGCAGGATATGACGCAGACAGTGGTCCTGGTAACCCCTGCAAATCACACAGCGCGTCGTCTAAATGTGTAATACAATGGGCTGGAGGAAAGATGACGGTCTCGAGTATTGTATTACTTGCAAGCTCCTTGGGCTTTGGTGTGAGTATCGATGCACACTCAATTAGCAACTAACTTTTTTCAATTACAGATAATGGTAATAGTATTTATAACGTTGAACCCAGCAGCGGATTACGGGTCAAATGGAAAATGGATGCTTTTGGTGTGTACCATTATCTTTTGGACTTGCGGATTCGCGGCGATGGGTCTGCGGGGTGTGTCTAATTTGTCTTCACTTATCTATTTATTCTGGTCTTTCTCACAAACTTTCTCGAAAAAATTCAGGCCCGTCGAACTGGCCTCTTGCTATGGCACTCTTCGTCATCAGTCTCGGTTCCTTCGGAGTTTTAGTCAACCTCTATATGTCGGTGTTCCCCAATCTTGCAAGGAATACCCCACATACGAGATCAGTTCGTGGAAAATACGAAAATGGGGAAATCACACATGAAGAATATGAGAGGGAAGAAAGTCTGGAAAAGAACAGGATCAGTAGTTTAACAGCGGTTGGTCCTTTTCGGAATAACTAATCTGACTCTCCCCCGATACTGAGATTATTAGGTTTTTAGCAACATCGGTCAAGTCGTAATGCTGTGCCTAAATCTGACATTGGTATTACCACTAAAGAATAATCCTCTGCGCAATAATTATGTTATGGTCTTGTAAGCAGTCGAAATCCTCTGCGCAGCGACGCTGATCGATCTATAAGGCTTACTTCCTTGTCTGTTATAACTGGCATATGGTGGTGTAGGTTTCGCACTTCTTCTACTATAAATACACTAAAAGAGGTTCACCTAGTTACCTTCCAACAACCACGTCCAGGACCTCCGTTACCCAAAGGAGAGCATTACATCACTATTGGATCGAAGCGGGTAATTATGCTTCTGATTCTGGAGTGTGTTTTAACTGAGATACTTAGATCTGGAGAGCATGCAAGCAGTATCGTAAACTGCCATATACTTTTGTATATCTGTGCGCAATGTTCTTTCTTATGGGTGTAGGTTCCTTCCACTTTATCCCTCAATCAAGTAAGCGCAAATACTAAGCGACCCCAAGGGCATGGTGGCGACGACGATGCTCGTTCGAATATGCCAGAGCGACAAAGTTGCATTTAGCTTTCTGGAAAGTACGTACCTCGCATTGGCACAGGCAGCCGCATCGGTGGTATGTGCATACGGGTTCTGGAGAGTCCAAAAGTATTTTAAATTTCCAACGAAGAAAATGGTATGTTGGGTCGTTGTTGCGCAATTTGATGCTAACTTGTTTGCAGTTCGTTATAACAACTGTTTGGATAATGGTGGTCCCGCTTTGGGGGATGGCTGGAATTTGGACCAAAAAATTCGGGTGAGAGATGTTACTGTTGACTTTTTTTTTTTTGGTCAACCGAATCTTGAATACCTCTGTCGTGCAAAAGTTTTCATAATGTTTGGGAGTTTTGGTGAGTTCATCATGCTCTTCTGCCGAATTCATTTCTCCCAACTTCCCTACGTAGGTTATACAATATTGGAAATGGGATTTTCCAAATACCATTTATTGCATTTGGGTTCACGATGCTGGCTGAAATGTCGCCGCCAGGATCTGATTATATGGTATGTCCCTTGACTTTTGTTCAGCACTTTGATGTGCTTCGCTTTATTTAATTTTTCATTCAAAAGATGTTCGGCCTTTTTGGCGTCTCGTCCACTGCTTCTTCAATAATCGATCCGATTATCCTCACTGCCATTATAGACAGGTCAGGAAGCAATTGGATAGGATTTTCCTTCTTGTTTGCACTCTGTCTGACGGCTTCGCTTGTGATTTGGTTTGGTGTGGATGTTCAGAAAGGAAGGAGGGACGCGATTGCTTGGGCGGAAGCTGCTCGGGGGACCGAATCAGGGTTGTAGGGATTATCTGGATTTATTTTTACTGTACTGTACCAAATCAAGTTACTCGTCAAGAACACGACTTTCCATGTAGGGTTTCAACTCGCTGGTACTTATCCTTGAATAAAAGGCCGTCATGTACTCTGCTTGCATGATGATGCAAATTAATAAAGCTGTTGACTTGTCTTGAGTTTATTCGTCGACGGGCTTTCTAGGTACTTTTCCTATAGTCATATCCACATTGTGCATATAATGGGTGACAGGCGGGAATAAAGTAGACAACCCAGAAACATGTACAGAGGGTTTTTCGGCCATTGCGGATCACCCCTGGGGCCTGGGGTGCTACCGTGTGCCAGGGCCAAGGCTGAGAAAGATGATTAACTTTGGCAGGTTGTGGAATGTCAATGGCTCTTGGCTTTCATTGCTTCGGGGTCGAGATCGGATAAAGGACATTTAGCAGACTCACTGGAAAAATAGACCTCTTTTCAACCGTTCAATATTCAATACCCAAGTTACAAAGTCTTCGCCCTACCAATTGTTCTGAAACTCTTGAGAACAAATCTTATAACCGAAACATAAGAAAATTTCAGAATACAATGTCGATATATATCATCTAGTAGTGGTACACTGCGGTTTCCGGTGCAGGTGGCTGTGATGAATTCCCATATAAGAAATCAGGTGTTCATTTCAACTATGGACCAATGTCTGCACCTCCAGTACCTCCTCGACCTTCCGAAGCCATCCAGAACAGCGGCAGAGGTGTAAAAGCGCCGCCGCCCTTGCCACCGCTACCACCGTCTTTCAAAGTTCAGAATGAGATCTATATTACACCAAGTATATACGAAGTCGAGTCTCCACCTCGATTTGAGAACCCAATGATTGCGCCTAGGCCTCACCGGATAGACCCATCGATACCGGCAAATGTGAGTGTTCTCTGTTTTGTGGTTTCGATGTATGTTAACGTTCATCACAGATGGCCAAAACACTCGACGATCAGCTTTATCAATCCCCATCGTCCGTCAACTATAATCCGGGATTTGTTATGCCAACTGCACCACCACCTCCTCAAAACACATGGTCGCCATGGAATGTCCAGCAGTCCTTTGCCAATCTTTCTGTCAATAATAATCCCCCTCCGATGCCCCTCCTCCCGCTCCCCCAGCCGCCCCCTCTTCCCGCTGTTGCTATTCAGCAGTCTCCAGTACAAGCGCCCTCACTGACTGCTCCTCTTCCCCTTCTTTCCCAGCTTCAAACAGCAGCTCCTATAGTACAACAACCAATCCACGACCCACTGCTGAAGGTTTCCTGGTGTAGAGATGTCCTTTTCCTTGTTGATCGCTCCCAAGGTCAGGGAACTCCTTCTACCGACCCACCCGTCGGACCAGTCACCATAGCCGACCCCGCTCTCGCCCGACTCGCCCAGATCGCCGTTTCTCTCGTTCTTCAAATCGCAGCGTCTTTCACACCACAACCAGGTCAGAAGATGCCTCTCCACGTCGCAGAGGCCGTCGCTATGCGTGCTACCCTCTCGGGGACCGGTGCTTTCCCGGAGTTTATCAGACATAACCCGCGCACTGCCTTTCGTGATTTCGAAACGGCTGCAAGGGGTGGCTTTGCTACTGCTTGGTTCCGCTTAGGAAGGGACTACGAGAACTTTAACGATCATCAACATGCGAGAGAATGTTTCGAGCGAGGTGTGAAGCTCAATATTGAGAGTTGTCTTTATGTATGTTCAAAATAATCTTATTCTTTCTCCTTGTACTGAACTGTTCCATAGCGCATGGGCATGGCCCATCTTCTAGGTCAACTCTCTCTTCCTTCGAATCCAACAACAGCACTCCCTCTCCTACATCGTGCCGCCACTCTAGCTTCCATCACCTGCCCCCAACCAGCCTACGTCTACGCTCTCCTCCTTCTATCTGAATTCACCCAAATCGCCGTTCCACCTGCTCTCTTCGCAAGTTCTATTCCTCAGGGATCATCTCCTCACCTCGAAGCGCGCAAGCACCTCGAACGAGCCGCGTTTCTCCACTTCCCAGCTGCCCAATACAAACTCGGCCATGCATACGAATTTGCTGAGCCGCCCTTCCCTTTCGATCCTCTCCTGAGCGTACAATATTACTCGCTTGCAAGTCAGCAAGGTGAAGTCGAGGCGGACATGGCCCTCTCCAAATGGTTCCTTTGCGGGTCTGGCGGCGCAGCTGTTGCAGGAAAACCGGATGCCCGTGTTGGGGGTTTTGAAAAAGACGAATCTCTCGCGCTCGTCTTTGCCCAGAAAGCTGCCAGCCGGGGTCTTCCCTCAGCCGAGTTCGCTATGGGATACTACTCCGAAGTTGGCGTTGGGCAACCTAAAAACCTTGAAGCCGCAGGGAAATGGTACCTCCTCGCTCAAGAACACGGAAATGCCGATGCTACTGAGCGGCTCAAGGCGCTCAGTCAACCTGCTGCCAAGCCGTTATCAAGAGAGGAACATGAGGATATCACAGAGGCGAAACTGGTGAGGAGGAGGACGATGGCGATGCAGAGGATGGAGACGGCGCCGCTTAGTCCACCTTGGGAGGGGACAACATTTCCTACGATGAGAGAGCAGCAAGAACAGGCGATGGCGATGACAGGAGTCGCGCAGACATTAGGTGGAAGACGCCGTGAGGATGGTAGGAAGGTTCTTGAGAACATCAGGAAGAACTCTATTGCGGAGGGACTCACCTCTGTTCCATCTTCAACAACGAACGGTGGCACGAAGACAGCAGTCCCCTCTCGTCAACGATACGAGTGGGGTGATAATATACCAGCGAGCGCACCTTTACCCGCCACCACAAATTCATCGCCAACCTCCGGTAGAGCAAGCCCAGTACCGTCTCGCACACCTTATCGGACTGACAGTCCATCAGGTCGCAAGACGCCCCCTCCACCTGTTGGTGGACGTCCTCCCAGTCCAGGTCGTCGAGTTGCGTCAGGAGGGAGACCGCAGAGCCCGGGGAGGTTGGGCCGCATGAGGCTCAATCTTGAAGATACAGCAGCACCACTACCGTCAGCTTTCTTACCTTCTTCCGTACCAACAATTGCGACTGTTCCTGCTTCTGCCTCCGAGTCTAACGCCAACGTTGCATCAGCGACGACGCCCAGGCCACAAGGCAACAACACCCTGAAACCGACAAAACGTCCGCAGACATTTGCAGAGATGGGGATACACGGTGCGAAGGCGGAGGAAAAAGATTGTGTTGTGATGTAGTTGAAATAGGAATGATTGGGTAACCTTTGTTGAGGGACGGGACGGGGACGGGTAGTTTTCTTTTCTTCTTTTTTCAGCTTCATTAGACTTACGTATATGCAACGACCTAATTTTGGAATGGGAATACAAAAGGACATTTTGTTTGTTTCACTGGATGACCGTAGCCACCTGAAAAAAAAAACTGAAAGTTTCAGATGTCTTACGAACAAGGATGCAGGAATCGCGACCATGAAAAGGTCCGTGCTAAATTAGGACATACTATGGGTGATTGCAATCACATCATGGTCGTCCGTATCACAATAATGTGATTGAAAAAATAATCAGGATTTGAAAATCTTGGAAAATTTTTTTTCAGATTCAAAAGATAATGTTTTTTTTTGATGACATTTGAAAACTTCCAGATATTTTCAAATTCCTACGGGAAGTCATCCACAGCACAGCAAGAAGTCGGGCTCCAGAATGCCTGGAACACAAGTTTGAAGCGCTAAGCGATGAAGATCTTCACACTCAGGCTGGCACGAGATGGGATACTTTTCATACTTTACACTTTCTCATACATATCTACATAATTTTCAATTCTTGTACTGATCACAGCCTTATCTTTCAGGTCATGTTTGGAGATGATACAGTTGACTCGTTGGATCGTTTTCCTAAGCTACTACTTGACAACAAGAAGCAGTTGCTATTTTAGGAAAAGTAGACCCCATGTGAGTGTGGGGTGGTACCTGGTGGTACAACTAAGTTAAAGCTGAGATATTCGAACAGGTTAACAACTGAACCTCGTCCTTTGATCCCGTCGTACATTCTTAAGCTTGTTCCGCACTGTTCCGTGCAAGGAGCGGTTACAACGAAATGTATAAAAAGGGGACTGCCAATAGAAGTTGTAATCTTCAGAGCTGGTCTCACCACTGACAAACTTATCTTTGATACATATCTTTTCCTTCCACTCATGAGACTTTTCATATATCTTTCTATCTTTGGTATTCTACACAATGGCTTTGCGATACCCGTCCTACCAGGTCAGTCCGCTGTTCAGCCAGGCAATGTTCAACCTCAGTCGACACATATAGGATCCTCCGGGGACTCTTCCAGCCAACCACATTCCCAAGCTGGACCCAGTGTGCCAACGACACCATGTCTGTGTCATTGCATTGTTGATATTATGCCACATCTGCTCAACGGTAGACTTATCGTTAGATCAGTGCAATGTTTGTAAAAGGACTTTCGAATATGCCTCATGGCTCCAGAGACATATAGACACAGTGCATCTCAAGGTAAAGGGTGAGCCGTAGTTGCCAGTTATATTTAATGATAACTAACCATTCACAGGTTTCCCTTGTGACGCTCCAAATTGTGATTCGGCGTTTGGCAGGGCGGATGCACTTAAAAGGCATAAGAACAGTGTGCATAACTCGAAGGCGTTGTGATTTTTGTTGTTTATTATTCACTATGTCTGATAAGACTTCTCTATAGTAGCAGCAAAAAGGATCCGGCTACGGATCCAATTCAATTTTATTGTCAACCATGTGGCAAGCCGATCAAACGGCGGGATCATTTTGAAGAACACAAACGAAGCAAGTCGCATTTGTGCGGTGTGATTTTATTTGTTCATTATTCACTGTGTCTGATAAGACTTTTCAACTAGGGCGTCAGTTGAGCGACAAAAAAAGAGACGCCACCAACTCCCAGCCCCTCAAACCCATCAGCATCAACCTCATCATGGTGATCAGCCATTGCTTCACCCGGACCCTGAGCATCACTCAGGGCCTCAACCTCAACAAGCACCGGCAGCATTGCATCCACCTCACTTGGGACCGTCACCGCATCCACCTCAACAAGCACCGGCAGCATTGCAACCACCTCACTTGGGGCCGTCACTGCATATTCTCGGCTGGGGACCTCGTTGATATACAAACGCAACTCGCTTGAATTAGGAAAACTACAAATTTACAATATACTTATGTTGAAAGTACGGATGTTGAAGAAAGAGAAATGTTCCCATCTTTGTATTCTTGCCTATACTGTATGGACAGGTGTTGGTAATTGTTACTACTCGACATTGTGGATTACGACATCCATTAGCAACAGGCCCAGGGACAGTTTGTGGTGAAGTTATCACTGGCTATCTCTTAAAATAAATCAGTATTGGTCTTTATGCCATAATCAGCCACAATGTCCCAACTTCCAAGCGAGGGTTGATACATCCAAATTCGAGTATCACATATTTTGGCATGATACCCTCCCTTGGCATCTCATAGTTACTTTTAAACCTGTTCACCCGCCCGGCCGCGTGTCTTGGCCATCGGACACTCGGACTGTTTTCGTCGGGATAGTAATTCCGAATTCACTACGGTATTATCCATTGTATATAGGTTCACACATAGAGGACGATGTAGGTAGCAAATCCTGCGCCAGGAAAGTGTGCGTTATACAAAGAAGGGGGCAGCAAACATGGCCAAAATTTGAAACGCCAAATTCCGCCGTGGACATCCCGCCAACCTTTGAGGCATGATTTTGAGCACATTGTAAAGCTCAATATTGCGAGTCGTCTTTATGTACGTTCAAAGTGATTTTAAGGCCTTCTTAGTTTCCCTGTACTGTGATTCTTCACACTCCACCTAAAATCTGGGACACTGCTCCCCAGATTTTTGCGAGAAACTAAAACGTAGCGCCGCCTTTGGCGGCAAATCCCTTGCAACAATGATGTCAATCAAACGATGCCATCTTCAACGATCCTTATGCGGACAGAATCGTCGAAGTTTGGCCGAACGTCCGAGGAAAGGTTTGTTGATTCGGTTTATCTGGATATTCCATGTTCAGCACCAGGGCCCCTCAAGAATTGCAGCCTCAATTGGGGCAACCTCAACAGGCGGCAGCACCACTTATACATCGGCCTGGAGCTCATCGTCCTTGGGAACCTCAATAATGTTAAAAGTACATATGTTTGAAGAACAAAAATGTTCGTAGTCTTGTAATTGTTTGAGTCGTAAAGCTTAAAGGTTTAAAAGAAAAGATACTACATTGCCAGTGTGAAGCGCCGAGTACATCGGAAGTTGACAAAGAAGCTGACGATGGTGTTGCTGTCGTATCTTTCAAGATTGAGTCTCATCCGACATAACCTCCTTGGGCTCTGCGGTCTCCCTCCCGACGCAACTCAACGACCTGTAGTGGGAGTCTTGCGACCTAATGGACTGCAAGTCTGCTAAGGTGTGCGAGAGGGCACTGTACTTGCTCTACTGGTGGTCGGCGGTGAATTCGTAGTGGTAAGTAAAGGTGCGCTTGTTAGTGTATTGTCACCCCAGTCATATTGTTGGAGAGGGTACCGTAGAAGAGGCAAGTCCCTCCACCATCTAATTCTTCCTTATTCTCGTTTCTACCGTCCTCACAGTCTCTTCCGCCTGCTCCCTCTGATGCCTGAACCACTCCTGCTATCGCCAGCGTTCTCGGAGCCCTCTCATAGTAGGAGTTGAGGGAAAACCCCGCCTGGACGGACAAAAATGAACGCGAGCGATTCGTCTTTTTAACATGGGCGGCATCCGGTTTTCCTGCAAGAGCAACAGAGGAACCGTTTAGAAAAGGGCCATATCCGTTTCGACTTCATCTTGCTGGCTTGCAAGCGAGTAAGTAATATTGCACGCTTAGAAGACTCGTAGCATGGACTGAGTTTGTACACAGCTGGGAGGTGGAAGAAGGCGGCTTGTTGGAAGGGCTAGGGGAAGAAATGAGCCCCGAGGCCTGAGGAACTGTGGTTCGGATTGCCATATTCCCAAAAATTTGTGTTGAATTTCGTAGTCAAAACGTAAATATACCAACGTGGCTAATCGATGTACTCAGGCGCTAGCAGTCCACACTGGCAATGTCGAGTCTTTAGTAAGAGTTACTGCTGACACCTGTACTTATCTTTTTAAATGTTTACGATTCAAGCAGTTACACGTAAGAATACGAAAACGGAAACATTTCAAACACCGTTATAGTTCCCAAGGACGATGAGATCCAGGCTTATGTACCTTATTCTGCAATTCTTGAGATTGCTGAGCATCATGATATTCCTGTTTTCTCCTAGTTGCAAAGTCTCATAAGAGTGAATATTGAACAAAAAAAGTCACAACGCACTTATGACTCTTCCAATGTTTGCAAGGGAATTCGGATCACGCGGTGAACAAGAGTGATAGCGGAGGAAAACCGGCCGCCATAGAGGCG
>QDKV01005002.1_pt1 | contig 21635 bp, 35 predicted proteins | sample 1861101 | NCBI WGS metagenome assembly QDKV01 (sample SAMN04275158, study PRJNA302643) | Fungus metagenome, whole genome shotgun sequencing project. | isolation source: fruitbody | host: Mallocybe terrigena | place: Sweden | collected 2013 | reverse complement strand
TGATCAACATTCCGTTCCATGAATTGCAGCGGAATTCCAACACGATTCGGACCGGGCCATTCGGTTACAAACTCAATGATCAATCATAACCGGTTGCATTTCCCCTGACAATTTGCTGATGTATAGACACTTTATTGTCCTGTTTCTCTGAATATCAGGAATGTGTCATGATGCTCATAGTCTACAAGTAATCAAAAGTACGGTAGATGTGTTGTAGGTGATATAGATGTATGTTATTCATATTATAATGGTACATATGTACATTCAGAGAGAATACAGTTGTGTTCAAGCTGCTGGCCGCCGAAGACGAGTTGGGGCTGATCATCTGCGCGAAAATGCGCGTACTAATTATCTATGAGATACTACAATATAAGAGATCTACTTAAGAGATCTACTGCGACGTTTTCTGTATGAGGTATCTAAGGGTAGGACTCGGAGTTCAGAATTCTCCTTCCTGGCTCTTTTTGAGGCACGGGTTTCTTGCGATGTCCTTGATACTTCTAATGACAACGGACGTTTTCTGGATCCCTTACCTACTATATCCACAGCCCTTCTACCCTCCAGGACTTGGCGATTTTCAACGGATTTGGACTTGGATTTTCCTTGAATCCTCTTGTCTGTCCATGCTGCTAGAATGAACACTTGGAAGCTGAATGGATCGAGAGTAGTAGAATTGTATTCCTCCGAAACATCCATGAGCACAGGAGAAATTTTCTGCCAAAAGATATCGGACTTCTGAAATACTCATGCGTAAGAAAGTACTTACGCCTTTTGTTGGCCAAGATGGATGAGGTTGCGCGGTAAAGGGTGTGTAAACATTAACGGTCTTTGATCCAGAGGGCAAGGCTACTAGGTAGTTAGGCAATTTAAGCCGCTGGTACCCAGCTCGAACGTTATGTTCTGAATTCGATGTAAGCGCCGAGTTAGGAACTTCAATATAATAAGTTAATTCTCTAAATATCAAATGAAAAGGTGAACTCACCAATTGCACTACCATCGTCCTGTATGATGGCGCAGGAATTAAGAAGCCCCAACTCTTGAATTTTTGTCAGAGTATCTTTAGTGACCTTAACGTGCAATTGACGGTAAGCAATGACAAGGGCTAAGAAACGATGATGTGCGTCTTTGTTGAATCGGAAAGGACGAGAGCCCGAGACATAAGCGAGTCGAGAGGGTACTGCTGTAACAATTCTGATCCTTTCCTTCTGGTAAGAAAACACCGCCACGCTAAATCGAGCCCATTCTGTATCATTACCGCAGACCACAAAGGAAGGCATGGAGGGATGTATTAATGCCTCGACGAGCATATCGCACGTCTCCTGTGCACCATACCCATTGAAAACCGTCTGAGTAGCCTTTACCGTGCAGAAAATGGGTGTTTTGTCTTTCTTGGATAAACAAGTTTTTCGCCAAGCGTCTAAAGTGCTCTGTGCCAAAGCCACCTCTATGACGAGACTAGGGCCATGAGTGCTATTCCAGATATTGTTCCATATCTGCGAGATACCAGAACTATGGTGTAGGAATTTTCAAGTTTGAATACTAAGTACTTACTATAGAGCCCGGCATGAGGTCTTGACGTGTGCAAGGCTTCTGAAGGGCCATGACGTAGAAGGATAACATGACATTATGATCTACAAAAAGTAAGGTCCAATCGGCACAACGAAATGCGGCCTGGATGGAAATCTGGCCTTGGACACCAGATATCTGATAGACCACTCCATAGTTCAGGTATAATGTTGTAGGTCTTGCTTTTCTTGCCGCGATCGACGGGAGGACATGAGACTATAGTGTCATAATCCGCTGTTGGAACCCAAAAAGAGTGGCCTTCAAGCGAATAGCAAACACGAAATACAAACTAAAAGCAGTGTAAGGTTTCTATTATATAAGAATACGAGTACATTACCTTGTCAATGGCGAAGACAAGCTCCTTCCCTCTGAAAGCAGCGACGAGCTCGCCCACAATATCCAGACCTCGTACGATGTCTACAGTTGGTAAAGCTTCCACTTCCAACCGAGTAGATGCTGCATCCTTTGGAATGAAATGAAATTTAAAGATTGTAATGGAATATATAAGAATAGTAAACATACTTGGGCACCATTGCAATCTGAGAGCAAAAGCAAGTCGGAGATGGGCATAAAAAGGGGATCGGAAGGCGCAGGTTCATGGAGGGAAAATGTTTGCCTTTTTCCATCGACTCGGGCACAGCATTCTTTGTGTACTATAAATTTCCCTACTAAAAAACCAGCCGGATTAGTGACACCTTCCTGCTTTGAATGCCTACAATGACTAAACACTTACTGGTCACAGGGAGCTCTCGAGTTTTCGACCTCGAGTGCACCTTGAATGGTGGGTTCTCCAATTCACGATAGAAAGAAGCCAGAACCAAACTTTCAGGCATGGGTGTGTTTCAGTCTGAGACCGTACTGCTGTCAGTCTGCATTGAAAGTGCATGAGTCGGAGTGCTGATCCGAGTGATCGGGCATCACGATGATCATGTGTCTAGAATAATCATGGGGGGTAGCCCGAAAACAGAGGTGTGACTGCTAGTAACACTCTTAGAGCTCTAAAAACCATGATTAATATGTGTGATACTCAGAAAACTGTTTTTGGGGCTGCGGGACCACTCAGAATAATATTGGACTATGTTGCTAGTGAGTTTGCCAAAACGGGTAAAATCACGTGTCTGATCACACAGACTCGTCTGGCAGGGAATCGCATGCGCTGCCAAAGCCTTACACCGTGCTGGACATTCTGCTGAGAAACAAACCATGGTTGCCGTAGTCTACAAGTAATGATAATTGGTAGATGCCATAGAACTGATATACAGGTATGCAATTCTAGACTTCCAGTTGCCCCAGCACCATCATAATGTCAGAAGTTATCAAAGGAATACAGGTAACTGCTACAAGTCATCATACCCGAGGTCATCCGACAAATCGTTGTCATTGTCTGATTCAGCATAGCCAGTACCGTCTTCTTCTTCTTCTTCCGTATCCATATCGTGGCCAGCACCTTCACCATAGCTTTCGTCGTCCAGGCATGTTTGTGCGTCATTCCCGTCCACAGTTTCAGCTTCGTTGAAGTGCTGGTTGCAATGCCCAATGCCGATTCCTAAGAACCGCATGAACATGTCGCGATCAACAAAACTAAATGCGAACGGAATACACGATCAGTAATTGCCTTGTTGTTCGATAGTGGTGATAGTGGTTGACTTACATCCCAACGTAATAATTAGCCCAGTCGTCATCCCTAGTCCCTACTCGTCCTAGACTGTGCCCCTCCATAGAAAGAAGATTGTGAGTTTTACCATCCGAGAAAGATGGAATGAGGTGACATCCTCGAACAACGTGGGAAGCATCCAAAAACCCAAACGCGTACTCATCTGAATCCGGAACGAAGCCAATTTTTGGGAGTTTCGCATGCTTTCTGCCGAATGAATGTCCAGGAACCACTCCTAGCCACCGTACCCAGAGAAATTCCATTCTATTGTATCGAAAATCTCGGGAGTTGTGACCAGCATACTGGACATCAGCATGAAAGACACCAAGGACAGCTGCATACCAGAATGGATGAGCATATTTCTCGGTTTCCGGGGATGAAACCATTATGAACGGATGGGTTTTCGAGTTAACCGTGTCAAAATCTCGGCGCATGTCGTAGGTAGTGTAGTTGATGCGAAGAGTGGAGAGACGGTAGATAGTATTGTTTCGAATACGAATCGAATTTCTATCGTCGTCGGAAAATAACTGATTTGCGTCGCCATCGAAATCATGTCCACAAATCCGCCCAAGGAGATGATCCTTAAGTTTGGAGATGAAGTTCTGCAGAAATTGCGACTTAGCAATAGTAGATATTACAAACATAGAGCATACCTTCATGGCCGGATCCTTACTATTAGTTTGCACAAGGTTGAAAAGGGATATAGGCGAGTTTCGAGTGTCAGAAATGAAGTGGTGGTCGGCAATGCTTTTAGACTCTGCCTCCCTGGCTTCGTACGTTTCTGAAGCATCGGTTGAGGAACGTAGAGCTTCTTGTCTGTTGAACTTTTTCCCGATCTGCGTCATCGGATCCTTCTTGTTTGTTAATCCATACAGTCGCTTGATCAGACGATGAGCCAGTTCTCCCTGCCATATGTTAGAGATCCGGACCTCATATCTGGCAATGATAACTTACGAGTTGTGTGGAGTACGAATCTGTTGTTCCGAAGATACGAATGTGACGGACGTAGTCGCCGAGAAAATGAAATTTCACTGTAAGTAGATTTAGAATCTTTGGTTTCCGACTGGTTTGTCCACGCGAAGAGTCTGTATCTAGAGTTACGTTTCAACCCAAGGACCAAAGGACAAATAGAGAATGTACTGGTTGGTCCCTGATCCTCCGGTATGGTGTTCTGGTCACGAGTCTGACTTGGACCATCACTGCTACTGGTTGGTGGTTGTACCCTTGCTGGCACTGTATTGGAACATTGTGTATCGGTGGCATCCTTCTTCCGCCTTAAACGGGCTTCTGCTTCCCGAGGAAGCTCAACTGTACTGAATTGAGAGCAGGTGAACTTTCAAAACTGACGGAGAAGATCACCAAGTTCTTTGGTGCTCTCTTCCATAATCTCCAGCGAGTCTTCGGTATGCATCCGCAGTTTAGCTAAAGCATGCCACTCTGATATCCGATAGAGTAGCTTCATCAGCCGGCGATTATGGTGACCCTCTAGTAGACCGTCGAAAGCTGGAATCGAGCACTGGGGGACATGAGCAGATGAGCAGACTACATTAGATTATATGTGTGCGTACTTGAAGAATATCCTCAAAATCTCGTGCAGCCAATTTTTTCATTTCTGATACGTTTGAAGGAAAGCGATGAATCGTTCCATGACCAAATGTAGATATTTGATGATATCTTAGATCAGAATCAACGGAGGTCAGTGAATTCAAGATTGCAAGTTAATAGTAGGACATACCGCCTATCGAGTTCCAGAACTAATCTATCAGTTCCATCACCAGCCGCATAGAGAAGACGAATAAGGTGCGTAAAGATTGTTTTCCACACTCCAAGCTCGAACTCATGCATGAGATCAACAACGAGCATATTTGATGGGTTGTAGAGAGTGCCCAGTCGCTCAACGAAGGCATTCTATTGTGCGAGAGTCAGAACTCGTCAGACAGTAAGCCTTTGAATCACTAACTTTGGTAGGTACTCCTGAGAACTCCTTGTGATACCCTTCAACAGCGGCCCCGGTAATAGGCTTTCCAAGATTATAAATCACCCTTCGAGCAGCCTCTACCTTGTTTGCCATGTACTGCCGGAATTCCTTAACACGTATCATCATATCATGCATGAGGCCCAGTTTGTCGAGCTCTGACTTTGGAACGAGGCATCACGGACATGGAGCCAAGCCCTTATCTCTTATTGTGGCTAATAGAACCCTAGAATGATCAATTTAGAGGTAATTCAATATATTAGATAGTTAACTACTTGCTTTTCTGGATAGTCCGCCGAATAGGTAAACAGTCGTGGATAGATGCGGCGCTCGACGCCATCAATGCATTTGATGACGATACCATACGTGTACGCATGCAGAAAGTCATCATCTAGTAATTTTGTCCAAACAGCGTGCATGAGCTCTCGACGACAGTGAGTAAGAATTGAATCCTTTTGAGTTCGCCACTTTGGATGGAAGGATGAGATAAAGTCCCGGATCGATTCAGGAAGCTATGGCAGCGTTTGGAAAAGAGTCTGCGCAATTGATATTGATGACTCACGGAGGGAATATATGCTAGATGGTGCATCGCTCCTGAGCCGGGTTGTGCTCGTACGTATTTTGACAGGTTTCCAAACATAAGATAAATTGGCCATCCTTTGGCCACGCCGAATTGAGTGAGCATTGTGGCATCAGATGAGAACATCAAGGCTGCAACGACTTTCTCTCGTTTGCATCCAGGGTCGTCGAGAGGAACCTGGCCGTGTCGTTGAACTCTCTCAGTTTCTTCGAGGAATGCGTCAGAGGTAAAGATTTCGCCATGGATGCGTTCATCCTTCCCAGATATTGGTGACTTTCGGAAAAGTTTGAAGGGAGAATAATGGTATAGGTGGGCAAGCGGGCCTTCAAAAGCCTCTCGGATGACTGAGGTGAGTTTTCGATGCAAAAGACCCGGAACCTTGAAGGTAGAACCTTCAATATGACTCTCCCCCGAGGGCACAAGGATGTCCACTGATGACTCGATGAACTGACTTCATAGAGACTCTTGCGAGAGTGCCTTATCGAGTCGTTGGTTTTTGCGATGTGCATTGAAACCGGCAAGGTCGGCAGGATTGAAAGTGGGGGAAAGGATGACATTATGAACGAATTTGCTTGTTTCGGCTTCAGATTTCATGGTTTGACCATTGTTTAACCATTGCATGATGGCGTGAACTGTGGAGCTTGAGAAGGGCCAGTGAGATGGGCGTGATTTGGAGGAATGAGAGTCGGATGGCATAGCGTAGGACGAATTACTGTGGTTATGTGAGTTTGACAGGTCGTCAAGGGTTAATGTGGAGTCTGGGTCCACCGATGGTCGTTCTGGATAATCGCGCCAGATCCCAAAAGAGTTCATAACCGTAATTAGACGATCACGGACAATGAGAATAACCCGACGGACGGGATGTGGGTTGAGATCTGGATTCGGAAGAACTGGTGCAGGTGGTTCTGGAATATTGTCACGGAATCGCTTAGGCAACCGATATTCGTGGCGAGGACGACCAGATCGAGTTAGAAGAGGTGGTGGTGTTGCAGGAGTGTCGAAAAGCATGGCCTGAAATTCGGTTGAGGACTCGGAGGGACTTCTAGCTGCGCTAGACTCTGTCACTGAAGTATGCGGCGGATAATCTTCAGAGACCAAGTCCACATCCATGGCAGAGGTTGAACCCAATGCTGCGCCACCATTCGAACTTAGATGTGCCTGAAAACAGTAAGTAAAACACCTTCAAATTGAAAGCTAAGCAGTTACTTACCTGTAATCGTTGCTTACGTGTTAACAACGTTGCAGGGTCATGGATTGACCTCCCAACCCCTTTGTCTTTCCGTATATCCTGAGAACGCTGGCGTGCAATTTCCAGAACGGGACAAGCTTTTCGATGCCTGCTGAGAGCAGCATCGTTTGCGAACTTTCGGTTGCAATCCTTGACACAATATGGCATAGACTCAGAATTGGAGGAGATCAGAAGAATTAGTATGAACACGAAAGTCCAGAACAATCCAGGCGGAAATCTTCGACAGATTAGAGAAACCATTATGACAGTTGAATGGGAGTGTGAGTGAACATGAAAATCTCCGAGTCGAAGGAGAGACCGTACCCCGACGCAACTTGAATCGATCGGAATCATGATAATTGGTCGGGCATCTCTGAGGGGTCACGCATCAAGCAAGAACACATCAAATTCATTAGAGAGCAATGAGGAAGTACGATCAGTGGCTACATCATTCTGAGTACTGCTGCGGATTTGCCCTTGTCACGCCCAGCCTCTTTAGCACGTTTGATTTCCGCTGAACGATCCTCGTATTCCTGGAATACCTAAATAAGACCATAATATAAAGTATAAAGTCGTGGTTCACATACCTTAAGTACATGAGGCGGTAGGTTCTTGTAGTATTCATCGAATTCAGTAGTAAGGCCGCCTTTTGCTCGGCACCAATCTTGAGAGCATAAGCTTCTATAAATTCAATCATTAGTAGTAAATGTTAGGAATTAATGAAGAACCTTACCGCGCGGTGTTCGACTGCCCTGGTCGCATCTTCGAAGGTTTTTTGAGAACCTGTTCCACGGGAACATCGGTATCTGAGTCGAGCTACATAACTATGAGTACACTTCAGGAATAAGAAGGGTATTACTTACGGTTTCAGCCCTCAACTTCTTCGAGGAACCTGCTAACTTCATCGACGGATTTCTAAAGCGTTTACCTGGGAAACCGGAAGCCGCTTGAGTCTGAGCATTCCATTCCAAATACCATAGGCCATAGTTATCGATAGCGTATTGTTCTGCTTTCCAATTCGAGTCGCAAAGTCGAAACTCGAAAAATCCTGCAACCATTGCTTGATAAAACCCTCTTTTGATCTCCATGTCCGCGTTTTCCCATATCAGCGGAGCAGCACCACTAATTCCGAGTTCTACCCAGACCTCCCGAGCAAAACTGAGAATATCGGTTAGCGAGTGTCCTTCCACAATGTTGCCGTGTTGGTCTTCGATGTAGTGCATCGCTATCGACGGTCGAGTCTCAGGTGCCTGTCCGTCAGCGTCTGTGGTACCCGTCTGATGAAAATGGATCCAATCGATCATGTACCAAAATTTCGCGTTGGGATAATTCGTTCGATCAAGAGGCCCAATGTTAACAGCTGCAGAAGTCGGAATACGCCTAAGTAGGGCGATATAGGCTGCACTACAAAAATATATTAGTGTAGTAGTTCGAGAATTCAGAAATGTAATATCAACGTACAAAATTGTCTTACACTTCACGTCAAGGAGCCCGTAATCTTTCTTCCACACAGCGATCTCACTTTGCAATGCGGTCACCATAGCCTGAGGAGGTGGATCAAACATGGAGCTTCCCGGCGGGCCATGATTGGGGTTCAAGAAGAAATTTTCTGAGTTAGGAACAGAGTTGCTTCGAGTCTCAGGCTTGAATGGTGATGAGAATACTGTTAGAGAAGTGTGACTGAAATTTACCGTGACCCAACTTGAACTTGGGGGCATAACAACAGACTGAATTCGGTGGCCGCCTGGGTTGTCTTGGAACGACATCCCTTCATTCCACTGGCCCTGGCCCGTGTAGCTCGCGAAGCCTTGCCTTGAATCGCCGAAGCCTGTGAATAAAGAGTAGTCCATGATAGACGACTTGAAGGAGACGTCTGAAACTCTGAGTAGTCTTTTTAATAATGGTGAGCAAAGCCCTGACTCGGAATACCATGAGATCGAGTTCCATCAAATTACAACTGAGTGTCGCAATCGCAAATTGAATTTCGTTGACCATGAGGATTCATCAAACCCAGGACTCCTCACCAAAACACAATTGACTTGCATTGAACACAGAACTCCTCACACAAATCAATAGAATTGGCTTCTGTCGACACAGGACTCCTCAACGCAAATCAATAGAATTTGTTCGGCGCAGTACTCACGCTCCTTGACACAAATCAATAGAATTTGATCGGTGCAAGACTCATGCAAATCATGATCAATTTGATTGCGCAAGACTCGTACGCACATCAGTGCAATTGATTTCTGTTAAACTACGGCATACAGATAGTACGGAATTACACTAGTACAAATTACAAGAGTAGGAATACATACGGAATTTCGATTTGAATTGGTGGATCATACATGCTTTCCCTTCTTGGAATCTCGATCCAATGAGTTGCTTCCTCGCTTCAGGGTCCAAGTCAAGCATTGCGCGTCAAAGACCTGGGCGCGAGAAGTATGACTAGTCTGAGGTTCCCCAACAAAATCGTATGCGGTCTTCAATATTTGAAGTGCTTGGTCGTACTGGAAGTCATTTGGTAAGCATGTATTCACAGGGAAACACGCAATAATCAGATCCTTGACGAAAGGGGAGAAGTCGCGCCAATATGTTGTGAAATATGGAAGGATAGCAACATCATAACGCTGAAGATGAGCCAATTTGAGGTACCCAATTTCTCTTACGTCGGCGTTGCAGAACCAGGTGGATATAGGTGGAGACCTGGACATATGATGGGGTACGGTTACATCTGGAAAACCAGGACCGTGGACGAATGTGCAGATATAAAGGATAATGTAAAGGATCGATTCCAGATCGTGTTGGGGTTTGTGGACGAAATTAATTGCAAGAAGGGCCTCGATGGCCATAAAGGGCGGAGTACCCTGGTAGTAAGATTATGATTATATGGTGGACATTTGAGTAAAGGAACAAACGAACCGTTCGAGGTGTGGGCCCGCTTTGGACTTTAGGCTTGCTAACAGCTGGTACCCTCCCTGCTGCGACATGCCCGGTATCTTCAGTCGCGGCACACGTGTCAGAGGCATCGGGTGCACAGTCTCGGGCCACGGTGTGCTGTGGGTCGGTATCTACAGAATGATCATAATCGATCAACAGTCCGATGGCTTCGGATTCATTATCCTTTCTGTTGAGCAGAATATTGTTGAGACTCAAGTCGCAGTGCATAATCTCGAGATGATCGTTTAGGTAGCGGTGGGCTATAAACCAATGTCTGTAAGTTTCTGACTGGGATCAGAGATAGGTCAACTTACTTTCAATGATGCTCATCAAAACTCGGATGAATTCCTTCTTGGTTTTAAAGGAGGTGATTGACTCCCCGATGGGTGAAGTTACAATACGACGATGAATGCGATGGGTACAGCCCACTTTGATAACGTTGCGTAGAATCCTTGAACCCATTGATTACAACGTCACCGCCGCAAATCAATGTCGGAGCACGACCTTGGAGCTCCGTGTGGGTTGTCATTCTGCGTAGATGCCTGACCTCATTGTTGTAACGATCCTCTCGATCCCAGGAATCCTTCATGATGTACCTAATGCCGTTCTGAGCCACAATCCACACTTGGGTTCCTCGTCCAAATAGCGTTGGCAAAGCATGAATGCGTTTAAGGACTTTGAAACGGCGATTTCCGCATTCGAGCGCAATGATACGGCCATTCAATGGATTGATTTCGAAATGAGGATCGAGCCCGACATCTTCAGGACTTCCAAACATCAGAAACGCCAAAATCGATAATAGGAGGAGACCATTCTCGACCGAGGACTCCATCAGGTCCATCTTAGCGACGCGGATTTGACCAACGCAGTCCATTACTGTGACTGAAAACTGGGTTTTCTTCAAGTTGGGGTTGAAAAAGGAAAGTGAGATGGTGAAGCGGCGGTGTGGTTGGCAAAGAAATGTCAGATACAATCTGGTGGTCGTCTCTGTCGCCTGCACGTTCGGCTGGTGCACCTCTGCAACAGCCTTGACGGAAGCCCATCCCATGCCAGCGAAATCCTCTTGCGAAAGCTTGTCGTAGTAGCTGCGATCGAGGAGAACAAGATCGGGTTTTTGCTGAGTAGAGGAGGCAACCAGGGGCATACAGCGGCCACTCCACCACAGCCGTTCGCACTGGCGACCATAGACCAATCCCATGGTTTTACCAGTGTTGTTCAGCCATTCGCAAACTGCGGCCTCTCCAAAATGGGGTTGGTGGAAGCAGCTTCCGAGTCCATTCCAAATAGGTGTATTTGTGTAGACCGCTGTCGACAACTTCCTCAAAAGTTCTTGATCAACAGGAAAGGGAAGTCGTTCATGTGGAAACAAATTCTTGAGAAAGTCGCAATTGGTGTCGAGAGTGTTCCCAGTCAATTCTTTTCCAAGCACATCATTGAGTTGAGCGGGAATGGATGCCCCATTAGACGATACCGACTCCGTTTGGGATATCGATAAGTGCGATCCATGGTGAGTAGGGAATGGCACGGGTTTGAGAAACCCGCGGGTAAATACACGGGTTTAGTTGGGGTTGGGGTACGGGTTTAGTTGGGGTTGGGGTACGGGTTTGATATCCTGACCCCAGCAAAAACCCGTACCCCATCTGTAAGACAGCGGGTGATGGCGGGTTTCTGATGCCATCTAAATACACCCATTTTAGAAATGGCGGAGGCATTCGAGGCTACAGTCTACTGCTGGTATACACTAATAAATACTGGCAATGTTCGTAGATACTAGAAACCTTCGCTCCCATCAAATAAAATTTTTCTTCACTCCTATATCATTCACAATGCCATCTGAGCCTTGTGATCCCCATGCTGGACCAACCCGCACCTCTCGTAAACGGCAGGTTCCACTGGACGACAACGGAGAGCCTGTTACTATCCAAGCCTCCAAAAAAAGAAAGGTAGTACCACCTGCACAGCAAACAGCAGCATCGACATCCAAAAAGACCACAACATATAAACGGCTGGTTCCACTGGACGACAACGGAGAGCCTGTTACTATCCAAGCCTCCAAAAAAAGGAAGGTAGTACCACCCGCACAGCAAACGGCGGCATCAACATCCAAAAAGACTACAGTGGAACAGTTAGGACCACTGAACAAGAATTCTACAAAATTCTTACCTGACAACAAAGGTAAAAAGACTCGGAGGCAGTCTGTCGATATTGAAGATGTACCTGACGAGGATGATCGGGTCCCATCAAATCCACCGCGGAACCCGGGAAGCATTCTCGAACTTGTTACTGATGATGAAAGATCTTCACCGGCTGGTAGTGGTGGAGAATCCGAGGAGATAAAGGTCCTCGAAGACTCTGAAGAGGACGAGGAGGCAGAACTAAGTAAGATTTTATTTATACACAATGACAGTTGCTCACCAAATACATTTCAGCACGCATGTCCAAAAAATGGACCTCGCCTGTTTATGTGTTTTTCAAGCCAACTCCGGAGATTAAATACAAGGACAGCCGACGCTGTCATGTGTTTGAATGCGCGGCTGCAAGCTGCAAAGGGAAGAATTCTCGCTACGTCAGCCGTTTTCTTGACAAAGGAGATGCGAACTCGACAGGGAATCTTCTCCGGCATGCAAGGGCTTGCTGGGGTACTGAAGTAGTAGCAGCAGCTACTGCAACCAAGGACATTCATACTGCTCGTGATGTGCTGGCCAAAACAAAGCTTCGCGATGGCTCGATCTTGGCCGAATTCCAACGTGCAGGCAAGGGAAAGGTCAGCTATCGTCATACTCAACATACAAAAGCTGAGGCTAGGTGCGTACCGTTGAACCTATTCCCTTTTCCTACTTCCCTGAGTCCTTTTGTGATCCACGATTCAGAGCGGAAATCGTCCGGTGGGTCTCTGAAAGCAAGCGGCCATTCAGTATCGTGGAGGACCGCGGATTTCAGTGCCTTATGAAGACTGGAAGACCAGGGTATACTTTACCTTCTCCGAGTACTGTGTCGCGGGATGTCAAACACGTCTTCAAGCGCGTTCGGAAGCGGATCGCGAAAATGCTACGGGTGGGTCAATAAGTCTTACTTGTTACCAATAATAATAATTTATTACTCACAGAGTTATGAGGGAGCCCTGAGCTTTGCAACCGACGCATGGACGTCGCCAAATCACCGGGCGTTTGTTGCTGTCACCGTCCATTTCCAAGACAAGGGGGTACCCATTTCGATGCTCCTTGACATTGTTGAGCTAGCGTGCTCCCATTCTGAACTCAATCTTGCTGCCACGTTTGCCAACATTCTAGATGAGTTTGGAATTAGTGATAAAGTAGGTTGTAACTGTAATCAACGGCTTGTAGACTCACCTCACAAAGGTTCTTTCAATTACTTGTGACAACGCGTCAAACAATGACACGATGATCGTTGAGTTGGCCGACCTTCTCGAAAATTTCCCTGGCCCTGCCAACCAAACCCGGTGCTTTACGCACATCATTAATCTAGTGGTTAAAAGTATCATTCGACAGTTTGACTTACCAAGTTCGAAGGGGGACAAAAACTTCAACGAGGCAACGAAGGAGCTGTTGTTGCTTGCCGGCGATATCGATTTTGAGGAAGATAAACTTGCAGGAATTGATGAGAATGGGATAGATGGGATAGACGGAGACAATACGGAGGGGTGGATTGACGAACGAGAGACAATGAGTCAGGAGGAATTGGATGAGTTGGATGAGAGCGTTGCGCCTGTGCGGTCACTTTTGACAAAGGTAAGTAATTGATTATCTCAAATTATGTAATTAACCTGATATACGCGTTCTGATGATTCAACTTCTCAGCTACGAAAACTTGCCTTCTCAATCATCGACTCCACAACCATTGTGTTACCAGAATGGTTTGCGATCCTGGACGACCTTGACCTTCATCAACGGAAAATGCCACGCGACGTCAGGACCCGCTGGAACTCCACGTACGACATGCTCAAATTTGCAGTCGAGCATCGCGAGGCGATTGATTTGATAACAGCAAACCAAAGGATGAAACTCCGGCAATACGAGCTGACCGAGAACGATTGGACCATCGCCATGAAGCTTCGTGACGTGCTGAAGGTGCGTACCAGTAGTTAATTATTATAATACCCTTCTCACTGACTTATTTGTAGATTTTTAAGGATGCGACGCTCTTCTTCTCCCGTGGCACACCTAACATTGCCACAGTTATTCCCGCCATGGACCACATTGATGAGCACCTTGCAACGGCGGCACTGAACTCAGCATATCCGCTTGCAATCAAAGCGGCGCTCGCTGTTGGGAAAAGGACCCTCAACAGGTACTACGACAAAACCGACCATTCCGAGGTCTTTCGTATTGCCATGGGTAAGTTTTCTTTGACAATATATGTTCTATCTCACAATTCGCTTTAGTTCTTCATCCTTGACATAAGCTCGACTACTTTGTTAAAGCTGGATGGGAGGAGGATTGGATTGAGAGGGTGAAGCAACTGGTTCGTGCAGAATTTGAGCGGTCATATAAGCCTTCGGCAACTTCAATGGTAAGTTATGACTCCAATACTAGTAGTACCTCATATGCATTGACAATTATTTCTATAGGTGGCTGATACATCTTCGAGAGCCCAAGCGTCAACATCGACCAACATCTTTGATGATTTGCTGGCACTTCAAGAGTCCGCAGCTATGGCGATACAAGACGAGTTGGTGATATACCTCAGCACTGGCCGTGACGTTCGGGTCAAGGATGGTCTGCGTTGGTGGTATGAACATAAACATCTCTACCCTCACCTTTCACGTATGGCGATCGATTATTTGTCTATTCCGGGTACGTTGTGTCCTTTTTTTAAGTCTAATCATTGCTAATGTGCATAGTAGCAACATCGGTTGACGTTGAACGTACATTCAGTCAGGGTCGGCTGGTACTTTCGCATGTGCGTAATCGGTTATCAGTTCAGTCGACCCGCGCCCTTCTGTGTCTCGGACTGTGGAGTTTGATGGGGTATGTGAAAGATGAAGATGTAAAGGCAGCAGCTGTACTACCTGAGGTGGATGGAGAGGAGGAGGACCTCCCCATGGACTGGGACTCTTTGGCAAATTTGTAGTAGAGTACCTTCCAATCATCTCGATGTGACAATGAAATCCCCGCCCATATCGAGTGGGGTTTTTTTTTGTATTTAATATTCAATTAATTAAAGTTTAAACCCCTGTACGGGTTGTAAACCCGCGAACCCTGGGGAACCCGTACCCCAACTCGCAGATAACCCGTACCCGCACACACGGGTACGGGTTTGCTGGGGTAGGGGTACGGGTTGGCCTGGAAAACCCCAGGGTTACCCGTGCCATTCCCTAGATCTGCCTGCAGTGAAGTTGGTTCCGAGCCATCGATGGTCAATGAAGCCATTTCCGCCAATGGGAGGATATCACCATTCAAGCCAGAACGCAGCTTTGGGCCCTTTGATATAGTGAAACATGATGATCAGAATGCGAAAGTAGAACATACATGATGGAAATTCAATACAGTGACTGTATGCTGGTCCGAGTGATCTGAGTTTGTTGGGTGGGTGGAAGAGGCCATCAGGGCCTCAATGCAGGGGTTGCCTTCCGAGTTGGAGATTGCAGCCGGAATTGGCAAATTCTTCGAACACAAGGCGTTTGTATTATGATGCGCGGTGCGGTTGGGAATGAATAATAATGGCTCATTTCGAGGCGGTATTGGAGCTGGTTGTCCTGGGACTGGTGAATATGACCACGAGGGATCTTCGGCAGGTAGGGTGTCCTGACGAGACAATCTACTGGAATGCGGCATGTTGATAAATCTAAAGGAAGAAGGGGAGGAGGATCGCTGTAAATAAGTAATTCAAAAACGTTCAGTTCGAAGATTACACACAGGTCATGACAAACCCACTCAGTGTGTGCAATCGAGTGTAGGCAGGTGACAGCTGCATCAAGCAGAGGTTGTGTTATCGGGATCAATTCGCGACGCGCGTTGAACATATTAGCACCAGTTCTTGGTCTCAGGACCTTGGAAGCTATATATTGCAACAGATACCGGATGTTAGTATCATAGCCAACTAAACTGATAAACCAAACGGATAACGGGAGGGCATTGTCAAGGCATTGTCATCCCAGCCAAAAGGTGACCGTGACCAGATGCGCTTGATTACATAATTGTGCGATTCTGATCTTCAGCATCTTGTGCAGCACACCATCAGCTTGTCTGCTTTGCAAACTGTGCCTCAACGTGCTTGGGCTTCATGCACTATGCTCTTTTGGGTGACGGTACCTCTCTTCGAACCGCTGCTCACATGCATAAATACCTTCGCTCATTTGCTTAAATACCTTCGCTCATTTGCAACGACAGCCATTGATACGAGTCGCCATGCCAAGCCCTGCTCCATCTGAACCTCCCCAGAATCGCATTCCTGAGGCGGCTGAGATTTTGCGTCTCAAGCGCAAGCTTGCTGTTACTCATCAGCAACTTGACGAAGCCCGTGGCAGTCGTCCGAAGAAAATTCCATGGGTCTAGTTCCTCAGTCAAGTTTCGCCCTCAAACTGAGTATTCTATAGGACAGCTGTGACAATGGGACGTGGAGTCAGACGTCTAATCTCCCTTTTTGAATCTCTCAAGGCGATCATTAACGAAGCCGATAATCACCTTCAAGCTGAAGCAGATGGAGTTGCTCAGGAACCAACCACTGATGAGGAGATCGAGACACATCATGTGATGTGCCGGCTTGGCTTGGTCTGAAAGCCAGGGCTTTGGCCTGGCTTAGATGGCCTGTGGCCTGGAAAATCTCAAGCCAAGGCCAAGGACATTGGCCCAGGCTTGGTTTGGCCTGGCTTTGGCTCAGGCCATGGCTTATGAATATAATTTTTTTAAATAAATATTTATTGACCTAGCAGTATAAATAACCTAATTAATTATTATCTTCAGTGTCACTATCATAACAAGCTTGTCCCATGACCATTCTTTATCATCATCTGGGTCTACAGTGTCTTGATTTCTGTATGAACCCTCTAAAACACATTCCAGTTGCTCCATCTTCTGCTCAACATGGGCAGTATCTACACACCCAAAGCCATGGCCTCTGGCTTTCAAAAACTCAAGCCTGAGCCAGAGACCAGCCCAAGCCAAGCACTGGCCTGGCCTGGCTTGGCCTGAGCCAAGCCAAGCCAAGCATGGCCTGTGGCTTCCAGGCCAAGCCAGCACATCACTAGGCACATGAAGCGTAAGTCGTTTGATCCACATTTCTATGCACTCATAACCAACAGGTCGAATAGCTCAGAGCGTACTTTCAAGTCGTACACACTACTTCTGCGGCTTGTTCCACATCTCAAGGATATGTTGAATGACTCCACCATTGACAATGATACTTTTGATAGTTTCCTTTCCCAGGTACATTACTTTTTTCGTCTTACGTGTCGGTTTCACATTGTAAGGGGACCTTTATTGGTCCCTTATCTCTAGTCGTACGTTCCATATTCTTTCATCTTTCTACGTTTGTATTTCGTTTGTATGGCACCTGTTACACCCCCCATCGTTGTTCGCACCCCGATCTCCATAAGTACTTCCCTTATTAGGTAATTCGGACTGATCGTACGGATATAGTAGTGATCGTTATCATGTATGTATATAGTTTGAGAGTTGGGGACTTAGGGTCCCCAACTTGATTATCGATTTGGCTTCTGGGCATTTACGGTCCCTTACAATTACGGAAATGAGATTTGAGAAGACATGTACGTGACATACCATTGTGAGTGAGTTGACATCCTGCGCAACGTCCTTGCCTGCATCCAGCTGCACAGAAAGAAACCCCTGTAATCGCTTCGTAAAATTTTTGAAGGCTAAATCAGATTTGTGAGTTTCAAGTAGATAATCAAGACTGCATGGTTTTTGTGGAGTGCCCAAGTAGATATTTGGAAGAGACAACAGTGCACGATTTCTATGATGCTCAGGCTTCTGTGCCTGCTCTTCTTCCTCCTCGGGCTCTGCCATTTGTGCAGTCAATGCTGCATCATTTGCATCGATGACCGAGCGAATATACATTGCACTGTGTAGCCAGTGATCGGTGCGCAGGATCTGCAACCAATTACATTAGTTATGACTCATTGCATGCCATATCTATCATCTATCTATACCTGTTCAGCAACATTTTTGAAATCGCTTCGCAGCAGATATGAGTCTTTGAGGCTTCCATGCATTGACTCGTTGTATTTCGTAGTGTAACATTTTGGGACACCCTTTGGAGCAATGGTTTCAGCAGTGTGAACATCCATCGACGCATACAAATCTAGTATTAAATAGCTGCGTAGAATGCAGAGTAGAAGGTAACCATCTTTACTCTGGTTATGCTCAAGAACATTATGCAATGCGAAAAGAGATATCTACATATCGCATTATTAATTGAACATCGACTGAAATAAGTATCACTAACCTTTAGTAAATCCTCAAATTTCGAGGCATCAGTGAACTCAACACCAATGGCCTTGTCAAAATATTTCAATCCTTGGTATCGAGGCAAAAGAGCAATCCTAATTATTAAATTAGATAGTGGATCAGGAAACAGACTTTAGATTACTGCTTATCGACTGTGTGCGCATCGGTTCGACCAAGATTCTGAAGGTGGGTTTCAATCAACGGCCAGATGTGCTTTCCACCAAGGCCATGAGCATAGTTATGCATGTGATCCCACAACAGCGCCTTAAATGAATCAGAAAAATTAATATCCCAGAACGCGTTCTGAAAAAAGGGTAACAATCAGCACAAACTCAAATCAGTCTATATACTCAACCCGAATTGGTCGAAGCCCTTGGTTTTTGAACTCCTCAGCAGCATCTGTTGTCCTGCTGTTCATCACATTTTCTACAAGCCTTTCAGTTTTCTCTTTGCTCCGCTTTGGCCACGAACATGAAATATCCACTAATTTGTCATGCGGCACGAGGCAAATTGGACATGGAAATAGAGAATTCCCACCACGGATAAGAACCATAACTGCTCTGGAAGGAATACGTGAATGAACATATGTCACAAATATAAGGCGTACTGCTTTTCGTAGTCAGCAGAAAGAATTATAATAAAGGGGAAAAGGAAATGCTCTGTTCCATCTCCACACACTATGGAACAACCTGTCTGGGAGTGAAGCCTGAGAGATTCAAGTAACTTCCTGAAACAATCATGCCATACGACACGCTTGAAATTAACCGAATTGAGCGTGCCCTTTTCTTCTTCTGTTTCACCAATCTACATAACACAGTTATGTGAGCTTATATGTGACATAGATGGTAAATTGAATAGTGACAATAGGTAGCCAGCCTACAACAATACCGCCGCCAATCCCCTTTCCATTTCTGATCTCAGAGGGCAGGTTTGCACATCTCGCAATAACCGGATAACCCTTTTGGGTGCCAAACGATGACAGCTTAGTCTTATCGGCATAGAGCAGAAGACCAAGTGGCTTTCCATCAGGCAGAAGCTCAGACTATAACGCAGTCACTATCATGCATTAATGAAACACCAACAACACACCTGTACATCCCAAAAATGTTGCGCGGTCCATGGTTCATGAACAAAACGTACAAACTCTAGTAGGTACCGGCATGTGCAACTGCGAAGCTGCCTCCCAAGTAGTGTGAAGATTGTTGGGACTTGTGATGTTGAAGGTATCCTGTCACACCGTGAAACACATTTGATCAACTTATCAATTTGTTTCTTCATCAAAGCGGCCTCAAGGGCAAGCTCAGCAAGCTCAAAATCTGTCCGTGACCGGAAAGGCCACCATGGTCGAGAATCAAAGACATGTGGCTGCGTGGTGTCGTCGTGGCTGCGGTAGTCTTCAAAGCGATCCACTCTCGATGGGCGTCTGCTGTTGGGTGGATATTCAGTTCGGATAGAATCAATTTCGGAAGAGGCTGAGGGAGGGGAATGGGGGTCTATAACAAATAAGATAGTTGCAGACTGGTGGCAATAGCAGAGGTCTTCACTTACCATTGATGAATACAGGCACAACTGTATTAATCCGTTGTCTCAGTAAGGGGTCTTCCCATACACGTTGATGGCAAACGGGTGGTGGATCAGATACAGATCCAGATAGTAGATCATAGATCACACAACACAGGACATCTTTTCACACCTTCAGCTTCCAAATGTGCACGCTCTGCCAGGACTTCTGCCTCATACTGTGCCACTTGCTCTCGTTCTACTTGTTTGGTGATACAGGTTCATTGATGTACAACAAGACCCTGCTTGCTGTTGAAAACACAGCTGCAGCCTGTAAGATTGCATGGAAAAGAGGTATTTGAGGCTGAGGCTTTGGGCATAATAAAATACTATGTACAAGAGAAAGAGGAATAGTTATATACAATGAAAGAAAGAGAGTATGTTGGTAGTGGAACCGGAAGGAACAGGAAGGAACAATAAACTGACATTCAACGATTCAACACCGTTACCATGTGCCAAGCGCACGGCTCAAGCGTTGGATTGCGGTCACGTCACAACCAATTGTTGTAACACGGTACCAACGGCATTGTAACGGCTCAGGTATTGTAACAGCTCAGGTATTGTAACGGCTCAGGTATTGTAACGCGGCTCGGAGATTTCCGACAAAGTGCAGACATTGCACCAAAGGTGAGTTGACCTGTTACGGTCCTCCCTTCGATGGAGATCAACCTCACAATTCGATGAAGTGTGTTCGCTGCTACCATCTTCGTGTCTCCTGCAATGGTGGTACGAAAGGTATTACTCCTGATACAAAGACAGTAGTCCCTGTCCTTCAATCAAAGCACAGCACTGACATTGCTATGGACGTCGATGCTCCCGGCCCTTCTAAGGTTGCCAAATCAACTCAACTTGCCACTGTTGGTTCAGTTCAAGTGTTGTCTTCTTTAGGTTCTCCTCCTCCTCCTTCTCCTTCTATCAACTTTTTCTGCACTCATTCCTCATCAAACTCCTCGTCCTCGTCCTCTTCGTGTCATCGCATCTGTCCCTTCTCTCTCTGTAGTCATGCCTTCTCTACCTGCGTCTTCTCCTAACATTCCTCTTCCTTCTCAGCCTGCTTTGGTAGATCCATTTGAGGCCCTTTTACTTTCTATACGTAGTGTCCGTAATCGCGTCAATGTTTTTGCTGCTGGCATCTACCTGGAACTCGACGATATTGAAGACAAAGTCAGGGAGTTTCGCACTCATCAGTGAGTCGATCGAGGTCGTCATATATTGGATCCTTGTTATTATATCTTTCATCTTCTTCTTCCTTTATATACATATCTCGTCGTCCATTTATTTTGTGAATATATATCCTTTTTTGTGTCTGAATCAAAAAGAAAAAGAGAAATAGATAAGATAAAAAGATAAAAAGAAAAGAAAATAGAAATAAAAATTGAAAAATGACCTATCCTCCTCCTCCTAACTGAAATTTAGACTGCCCTCAGTCTTCGTCATCAGAAGTCTGTTCATGTTCTTCTGTGTTGTCGAAGGAGTCCTCTGGATCGACAATCATTGAATTTCAATACTTTACACTGCCCCAGGTGTTCCGCATGGATCCGCGCGGAACCACACGGACTCCGCGGAATTCCGCACATTCTGCACGGATCCGCGCGGACTCCGCGGAATTCCACATGGAATCCGCACATTCCGTGTGGATCTGCGTGGAATGAGGTGACCACTCCCCCATATGTTCCACATGGATTTGCACAGACTACACATATCTGTGC
>QDKV01005003.1_pt1 | contig 21683 bp, 22 predicted proteins | sample 1861101 | NCBI WGS metagenome assembly QDKV01 (sample SAMN04275158, study PRJNA302643) | Fungus metagenome, whole genome shotgun sequencing project. | isolation source: fruitbody | host: Mallocybe terrigena | place: Sweden | collected 2013 | reverse complement strand
CAACATTTTAAACACTTAATTAACAATAGGAAACAAATATAAATGGCATATAAATACTGATAACCCCGAAGTGTTACTAAAATTTACGTGTTGTCACGTCTTTGTCACACTGCAGTGGTAGTCACACAAGATAGAATAACGATACTACTACTACTACTAGTCTGTTCGAGATATCTAAGGACACAAAATAATTTACGGGTCCTTATATACAAGTAAAATGTTAACTAGAGAATCACAAGGTATCATCGACAGAGTCGAGGGGTTAAAGAAATCATAAGATATCATACAATAAACAAGCGATGACGAATGAAAAGACATACGTTACACCATTGTGATCCGTCTCAAGAGCGTTTTATCTTGAAAAATTCAAGGTGTAATACACGTCATGATCAAACATAACTATGTAAATTATGACTCGGGGTTTTTGAAGCAAAATTTGCATGACCCAGGGTGTTTCTTTGTAATTTACAGCCATTTCTTTGTTTTCTAATTTTTTTTGGGGTTCATACACCTTTTAATCAAATGGTACAAGACTAGTGTTACAAATGACTGGCGTGAAAAAAAGAGGGTACATAGATATGTAAGGAGATAAGTAAACTTTAAATGCTTTGCGGACGACTAGGAAGTACATACATATGCAAGGTGTGGTGGGATACAAATAGAAAGGTGAAGAATTTGGTGACAACCTTGGCCGTCAACCGCAAGATATGACAAAAATTATCGGCTCTAGCAGATCAAACGAACGAAGCAAACGAACACAGTTTTTTATTTTTATATTTGAAGACTCCCGTCAGATCTGAGATGAGAAGGCATGTGTCCTCCATGCACATGTCTTCAGCTTTGAATATGGAAGCTCTAGAGTGTTCCAGGAAGTCGCGCCATGCATTCAACGGTCCAACATTTCAAGAACCGAGTCCAACACGACCTTGGGCTGCAACAAAAGTCGAGTCTCAAATTTCCCTTCGCCATTTTCTTTACTCATCGCTCCATTCACTTTCGTGCCATCATCGCCTTGACCATTAACGACAACCTCGCTAACCCTTGTAACACACCTCAACCCCAGCCCCATCGTGACGAGAAGCCTTCCGCTGCTCTCGCTATACTCCCCAAATGCATCTACCATCTCAACTTCTTCAAAGGAGGACGAAGGGTCCACTATGGTGACCTCAAATGAGGTAGACATAATTTCCTCTTTCGTCACGCTGGCTAATCGCAGCACAGCTCTTGATATACGCTTTATCTGATCGAGATATAAATGACGGAGTTGCGCCGCCGGCGTTGGGGGTAGTATGGACTTCGGAGGAGAGAATGACACCGGAGGAGACGAGCTGGGACTTTGCACAGGTGAGGCCCGTGAAAATGAATGGCAATTCGCGATGGCCAGGATGTCTGCGCACCATCTAAGGATTGTGTCACTAAGTTCGTTAACTGAGTATTCTGCCAAGGTGGGATAGATCCCATGGATATGTTGGTGTGTCAAAGCACGCCATTTGGCAAAAGTAGGTTGAGGTTCTGTTTGTTGCATATGGTTGTAGATTTGGGACAGGACAGCATCAGACTTCGAGGGAAAACCGATACAGAAAGAGGAAAGAGCACGGGCGCTACAGTGGGATACGCAACCCTGCAGAGCAAGCTGGACGAGGAGAGGGTCTTGGGAATGATCTCGTGTGGAGAGGATCTTAGTCATGTTGGGTCCAATACGAGCGGTGGTATCTTGGATTGATTGGGCGAGTCGAGGATTCGAAGATGATGACGAAGTAACGGGGAGGAAGGTGCACATCTCTGTCACAGAAGCCGCAAACTGGAGGATCTCAGAGTTGATGTCGTGTACCGCTTGCAGCACCTGCGCCCCCGACCAACTATCGATTCGAGTCATGTAGGTTTCTTGACTTCTTATCCGTGCTCGATCTTCCTCCTCTGCACCAGGCAGCGCAAAAGCACCATTAGGAATTGCGATATCAGCAATGCTGCTTATCATGCTGCTGCTGACTGAAGTCGATGTGGTTCGTGCAGGTGAAGGGGTGCGATTTTGTGAATTGGCTTGGTGGAGCCGCATGCGTTGAGCTAGATCGGGAGCAGCCATACGGGTATCAAGGGAGGCAGCAGCTTGCCGCCGGGTCAGACTTCCATTGCTAGCTCGATTTTGTAGATGTTGCTGCGACCCGGCGTCGCTCCGCCGGCGCTCTGCGAGTAAGCGCTCCTTCTCCTTATCCCTTCGTAGTTTATCGAAATCAGCCTCCCGCGATCTCAAAAGGTCGCGAGTTTCTTTCAGGGTCTTTTCGAGCATCTTGACCCGCTCTTCGAGGCGGCTCGTGTCTGCAAGAGAGCGAGCAAGGTCGTTCTTTGTGGCATCGAGTTCGCGACGCATGAAGTCAAGAGAGTGATTGGCAAGAGAACTGGTTGGTGATTGACAAGCAGCATCCAAACGTTCCCTCAACGATGTAGAAGCTTCTCTAGAGACCGGAAGGAGATGAGGTCCCTGAACTGGAGAATTTTGCGGCGTGAAATAGTCGTAGGCGGTGTTGAGGAAATTTACGAGCAGGGACATGGAGATAGACAACACCAAACACAATGATTATCATCAAATCAAATGCTCTGAAAGGAATAATGAATTCCAATGACAGTAGGCAAGGAGAATAAAGGCAGGCAAGGAAATGGGGTGGTCTTGTCGAGCACGCTGCTGCAATGAGCCTGAAGTACAAAGTCTTTAGCGCCGAAGCTTCAATTTTCAGGCTGAACCCGCAAATTTTTCAAGCGGCAACCGGCCTTTCCCATCTATATTATCCAGTTCACAAAATTCTCCGAATCGTTTATTAGCCAAAAAATAACACTAGACTATGCAAAAGAACTATTTTCTTCCAGGAGATGGAGGGAAGTAGACAAATGTGGCACCCGGCAACGCCTTAACGGCATGCAAAACTCAACAATGAAGCCTCGTGTTTGGATAAAATTTCTTACGGTTGTAATTTACTTCCGGGTATCTTTGAACCCACCTCAATTGTATAACGAAATTTCGAATCTCTGTGCGCGGTAGTGCGCAAAAACATGTCGCCTCAGAAACATTCTGGAGCTGATGTTCGAAAACCCTATGGCGGCTTATCGCGATCTTTGGTCATTGCGATCGACGTAGGGACCACTTTTAGCGGCGTACGTACTCTACTGTCCGACCCTTATTACTTGTACTAACATTCGGTCCCCTCTAGGTTTCTTATGCAATCTTAGAACCAGGAGAAATTCCCAAGATCCATGGTGTTACTCGGTTTGTTCGATTGTAACTCGAGACATCGGACAAGCGCTTATCTCGTTTTACAGTTTTCCCGGGCAAGAACATGTAGCAGGAAATTCAAAAATCCCTTCTGTAATTTACTACAACAAGTATGGAGCCGTTATGGCAGCAGGCGCAGAGGTCGACAACACATCGATAGTCGCACAAGCAGAAGACGACGGCTGGATAAAGGCTGAACTGTACGCTTTGTTTTTCTGAAAAAATTTCAATTGACGCTCATGGAAAAAAGATTCAAACTTCGACTTCGACCTCGGACAATGCAACTCAACATGAACGGCATGCTTCTCTCTCCTCTTCCAAAGCGCAAAACCCCGGTCCATGTTTTTGGAGATTTCCTTGCCTATATGTACCGCTGCACACGTTCGTTTATCTGCGATACCCACGCAAATGGTCTTTCTTTGTGGAGTTCGGTGGAACCTGATACCCAAATTGTCCTGAGCCATCCGAATGGCTGGGAAGGTCCTCAGCAAACTAGGATGAGAAATGCTGCTGTGTATGGGAAACTTGTCCCCGATACCGATGAAGGAAGGGCACGGATAAGGTTTGTGACAGAAGGAGAGGCTAGTTTACATGCTTGTGTGTTGAGTGGATTGGCATCGGATGTGCTCTCGGTACGCTTAGGTCAAACTTGCATTATGATTATATCTGACTCTAGTTTCCAAGAACCCCTCGAAACATGGCTTCCTTATCGCTGATGCTGGAGGGGGGACTCTCGATATCAGTGCATATGCAGTCAAAGGAAATGCACCATTAACGATAGAAGAAATCGCCCCTTCGGATTGCATCTTTGCTGGATCGGTGTTTGTCAGCAGACGTGCCAGGGAATTTTTAGAAGGTCTGTTCATTTTACCTTGTCCTTTTTTTGACTTTCCTAAATGTCCTGCTTTATTTACCCAGAGAAGCTCAAGGACTCGAAATACGGCACTCCTGACTCTCTTGACCACATTACTCGCAAATTTGATGAAACCACAAAGCGACTCTTCCGTGACCGCAACGAATTGCAATTTATTTCTTTTGGTTCACCTCTAGACAAGGTGAGCGACTCTCAGCAAGTTTTCGACCATCTTTCTGATGGCATGCACAAATAAGGATCCAAATGTGGGTATCAGATCAGGTCAATTGAGGTTGTCTGGCAATGAAGGTACGCTGAGCCTATCTCTTCAAAGAAGACTTATCATTAAACACACTTGACTTAGTCGCCAACCTTTTTGAGCCATCTGTCGATGCAGCCGTGACCGCTATTAAACGCCAAATCGAAGCGTCAAACGGGATTATCAGGTCTGTTTTCGTAGTTGGTGGCTACGCTGCCTCTCCCTGGTTGTTCCAGTATGTTGCCCACGTTTATCAATCAAACGTTGTACAACTGACAATTTTGTTACCAAAAAAGGCAACTTCAAGAACGCCTGAAGCCCCTGAAGGTGACTGTCAACAGGCCGGACACTCAAACCTCCAAGGCTGTTGCGGACGGTGCTGTTGGCTTTTATTGCGACCATCACGTTTCCGCACGAATGTCAAAGTTCATGTACGGTGTTGAGTTCCTGCGTGAGCTTGACCTGAGCGACCCCGAACACCTTGCCAGGAAGAGCAAACTATGCGAATTGCCTTCTGGTCCGAAGTTGTTGCCGGACGCATTCGATTGTATCCTTGCAAGAGTACGTTCTTGTATTCCTCGATATCTGCAAAGGCTGATATTTGTGGTTATTGTTTAGAGTGTGAAAGTGAAAGAATCAATGGTGTTCACGCGGAAGTATTGCACAGAGCTCACGAATTTGTCAATGCTCTCTGTCTTTGAGGTGGAGATTTGGTGTTACAGAGGTGGGAACACTGTGCCCAAGTGGATTAATCGACATGACGGTAAGCGCATTGCGCTCGGCTTACTTTGATTCACTTACCGCTGCAAACTCACCAGAAAACTTCTCTACATTATGCATTGTACAAGCCAATTTGTCGATGCTCACTGAGACTGCTGAAACCAAAATGGGCAAGAACGGGAAGAAATATTGGACGATCGTTTTTTCTGTGGAAATTCATTTCGGTCTTACGGAGTTCAAGGCCCGCATCAAATGGCTGGATAATGGACATGTGAAATAGTAAGTACTTCGCATTTGGCACAAGTGGAAAACATCAGATTCGATGCCATCTTTTAGTGGACCGGCAGTGATCGTCTACAATGAACGGGGTCATAGAATCGAAGACGAGGACCTTGACATCTATCCGGAAGACGACCAGACCCCTCGCACCGACAGACACGGTTCGCCATCCTTGCGCTCTCACACACCCATCAATCCATATTATCCGCACACCTCAACCGGTGTTGGTAGTTCTAGCAGCCGCGGTTCTACGGCCGGTATGCCTGACGGAAACCGCATTGAAAGGAGCGCGAGTAGAGGATATGCTCCCTCCATCACACCATCGACTTCTGTAAGAAGTACTGCCGATAGAGGAGCGTACTCTAGTGATTCTGAGAGAAAGAAAGGAAGGGACAGGGAGGACAGATCTGATGATAGAAGTTCTGCTACACTTATAGACCGCACCAGGAATGCTGGCCCTATCTATGGAGCCTCGCCTAGTTCTAGGGTAGGGAGCACTACAGGTGGGGACCCTTATACTTCAACCTGGGGATTGGCATCGCAACCGTCATACCCTCCGCCCGTTCGTCCTCCAAATTCGCGGTCCGTTTCGTTCTACGATCGCGAGCCGACACCCTCAACTGCTGGAGGAGGAGAACAGAGCACTGCCAATCAAGGCTGGGGCGCCTCGCCGAGATCAGCGGTCGATGAACAACGCCAGAGTCATGCCTGGGATAACCCTCCCTCACAGAGGAGCCCTCAATCTGCACAATTGGATGCCATTCTTAACCGCCCGAGGTCGCCTTTCCATCAAGTCCAGGCTCCGGAGCCCACGGTTCCAGAATCCAAGTCTCCTTTCGTGCATGATTTCCACAACGACAGGCCCAAGTCAGCATTTGGCGATGTCCCACCCTCAATGTTTGGCGATACTGGGCCTGCAGCTGATGCTGGTCAGGTGGCTGAGGCGGGTACAGCCGGGGGGAGCACTTCGTTGTTCGGAGAACCCCCCGTTTCCGTATTCGGTGAAACTGCGGGGACTGCTCAAGAAGCCATTGCTTCTGACAGCTGGGGTGTTGGAGCTGTGACAACGCCACCAGTTTCGTCGGGCAAAAAAGGAAAGAAAAAGACATCGGCAACGGGAACACCTGTTAGTGGGTTGGCATCAAGGACTTCCCCTTTGTCTGGAGTAAAGTCCACATTCGCGGACGAGAGTGCTGCTTCCCCATTCGGTGGAGGTCGGGGATCCAAAGGGGCTTCTCCTTACGATAAGGGCAAACCTCTTAGCCCTCTGAACCCTGCGTCACAGATGAATGATGAACAAGTTGCCGAGCCCAGCAATGACACTTGGGGACTGGACAACGCGAATGCTGGCGAATTTTCTAGCTGGGGCAAGGTGAATCTAAGCGAGCCTGCGAGACAAACATCAAGGGCACCCAGTCCTACTCCTCCTCAATTCCAGCCTGAGGAATTCACCGTACAGTCACCTGCTGAAGAGGCAGGAGTATCGACTGTAAAGAAGAAAAAGAAGAAAGGTTCCACGGCCACAACGCCAGCAAGATCACCAAACCTCTTTTCTTTTGATGCGGAAGAACAAAGAAAGAAGGATGAGCAGGACGCGCAGAAAGCGCAAGAAGAGAGTGAAAAGCAAGAGGCAGCAAGAGCGAAGAAAGATGCGGAAGAGAAGGAGAAGGCAGAGGCAGAGGCAGAGGCAGCAAGGAAAGCGGCAGAAGAGAAGGAGAGGGCAGAGACAGAGGCAGAGGCGGAGGCAGAGGCAGCAAGGAAAGACGCAGAAGAGAAGGAGAAGGCCAAGGCAGCACGCATTGCCGCTAAAAAGACCAGTCGTAATCAACAAGACTTTCAAGCTCCTGAACCGTTATCTGTGTTCGGAGCCACTGACACTCTTTTCTCTGGTGGGCTTGGTACATCGTCTTCACTGAACCCTCCAGACAAACCTTGGTTATCGGTAGACACTGGTGGAGGTGATGATTCTTGGTCATCTTTTGGCTTCGGTGGGAAAACGAAAAAGCGCGAAGGTACCACTCCAACTGCAGCGCCTGAAAACAGTTTCACTGGTAATTTCGATTGGGGTGGTGGTGGGTTCAGCGAGACGTCCGCCGCTCCAGAAGTCTTTTCCACAGAATTACCTTCAGATGTGGCACCCAAATTTTTCGGTTCAGCTGTTGAACCCAATTTTGGCTTCGACATTGGTGGCACAGGATTTTCGAAGTTCGATCCGCCTCAACCGGCGCCTTCAAGTCCAGGTCTTATTGCTACCACACCAGCTCCTGTGGACGATGCTAGGAGCCCAATAGGTGATGGTGGTGAAGATGCGACAGGAGCTGGAGAAACCACTGGAGTGCCGGCGGACGAGGAAGGAGCTGGCGAAGGTGCTAAGAAGAAGAAAAAGAAAAAGAAAAACGGGCCTGACGTACAAGACGATGCTCCTTCTACACCTGCTGTTGAAGGACCCCCTGCGGAGCCCGTACCACCTGCTGAACCCACGCAAGAATCAGAACCCTTGACCACAACCGCTTCAAAGAAGAAGAAAAAGAAGAAATAGTCGGCGTCATAGATACATGCTTTCGTTTTTATGTAACTTTCGTCCCTTTGCTGTAAACAGAAATATGTTTTTACGAAATAGACTGGAAAATAAGCCTCTTGTTCCTCAATTGGCAAGCACCATGTTCCTGATGTAGCGTAATGTGTCCAATGACTGGACAATTGCTTGTTCACGGAAATATAAGGTGGCCGTTTCCTAGATGCCACTTCCTTAACTTTCACTCCTCTTTCTGAACCAGACAACCAGTGATTCTAACATTAAAAATAAGTCCAAGGGGAGTAAGTCTACGATGAACTCTATATGGTACTAAGGGTGACCACATTGAAGGTAGAAGACAATCAAATGGCACAAAATTCGTACATAGTAATAAAGGTTAGTGTCTAAAATTTATAACACTTGCTCGATATTCTCAGTGAACCAATCGCTCGCAGAGCACTCTGGGTTTAAGAAAAACAAACTCTCCTTCCCCAGCTCTTCTACGAATTTCTTTACAAATCCCCCGAAACCCATGGCGAAATTGAGGCCGTTAAGCAGGTGCATAATTTTTTCATGGGTAACCCCCTTCTTTATGGGAATTTCGATCTCTGTCGACCTGGTTTCTTCTAGCTCATCAAAATTTGGAGCTAGTGGTCCACAAGATTCGGGAGCGAGATGGATGTGCCAAATTAATCCTTTGGACCTTACAACAATAGCTTGCTTCGAGTTATCACTCGCCCAGTATCGCGCGTATACCACGGTGGTAATATCCACCATGGGGGGCGAAGTTCTGTTGAATATAGTTAGTGCATCGTGCATTGAAAAAACCACAGTGGAACACAAACTTCAACCACAAGCGTTTGAGCAGGGTATGGGGTTTTTTCGAGACTCATCAACTTTTATAGGCCTGTGTTGGCCTCAAAATCACATGGGATGAGTAGGGTGAAATGAATTTCAAATCCCGGATTTAGACATAGGAGGTGCGCTTTGAGATGTAATCCTTTGCGTCTCATGCATCGCCTCGGGCGAATTTGAAGGGTCAAGCCAATAAAACAACTAAACTATTTCAAGGCCAATGTGAGATTAAAAAAAATTAATTGTAGACCGTTCCTTGGATCCATTGCAGTGCAGTGCCGAAAAAAGCTGGCAAGCAGACATGTTTTCGAGGGAATGAAGATGTGCAGAATCTATTGCAGTTAGAAGTAATTCGTCGATACATTTCTCCCTGTCCTAGTTAATAAAAGCACTCTCGGTGGAGGAGAGTGCACTGGTTATGATCGCGTAAATTTCCATGAGTCATCATGACATTGACAATTGACTGCGATGCAAGCGGCCTGTCACTATCGCGTTACATCCGCTGCAACGTTCTGCAAACTTTAAACGCTGTATTATAGTTGCCGTGAATCAAGATTCTTCAGAGGAAGACCCCTTTTTATGTTACATGCGTCCTTTCCTAATTTGGATCAACCGCCCACTGTCGGAAATACGGTCCGGTTTGAGCGCCTAATTTTGATATTGGCGTCACGTTCGACACAATGTCTCGAACTTGGCAGTTTCACTCAGCGAACTGATTTAATTATTGAGAGCCGTAAAATTTTTGAACACTTTTCACCTTCAAAGCTCCAAAAATACCTACAAGAAAAATTGAGGCTGCCCCTAATCGTGAGAAGTTTGTCTTGCTCATGAGTCATAATGACAAATGTACTATTCCATAGCACATTCGGTGATCGATGTCTTTTCCACGTGTCTACTAGGAAAGTAGCCACGCTCAGTGGAGATGCCTTAAATTAAATGTTGGTAAGGTTTATGGCCTCTTGTGACTTGAAGTGATGACGCCATTCCAAACCTATAACGTGTGAATAATCAAATCTGTTACTAAGAGATCGCTCACTTTGAGGAAACCTTCAATAATCCCAGCACTGCCTCTTTTCTCCCTAGCTTTCTGCTCCTTCTGTTTTTCGTTTGCTAAGGCCGTCAAACCCGAGCGGCGCTAGGAGCCCAACAGGTGCATCAGGAAAACTTCTATTCAGATTCCAGGTTTCCTGGTTTTTTGGTGGGTTTTGCCGCTTGATCCGGAAACTTGGTCAAATTTTTCATTATGTCTGGTCAGCTTTACGTTATATTTATACTAGTTTGTGAATTTGAGTTGGCCAGAGTTTCCGGGAAAATGGCATAGGTTTCCGGTTTGGGGGTTTTTGTATTTCTGAAGGGTTTTTGAGGGTTTTTGAGGTTTAGGAAACCTCCGAATCTGAAACTACGTTTTCCTGATGACTGATGGAGAGGACGCTAATATAAGAGTTGGAGAAACGACTGGAATGGCGGTGGCGGAGGAAGGAGCTGGCGAAGACTCTAGACGTTCTAAGAATAAGAGGAGGAAACGAACTTGTAGGAATCAGAACCCGTGGCCGAGGTCGTTGGAAAGAAGAAAAGGAAGGATATTTAGTCCTTTTGTATCATAGGCCATGTGTAAACCGCAAACATATTCTTACGAAATACACTTGACAATAAGTTTCTTGTTCCTCGATCGGCAAGCACTATGTTCTTCCAGAGTCATGCATAATACACCCAGTAACCAGGGAAACAATTAAGAAATAAAAGGTGGCAGTTACAAAGATGCCATCCTTTCTTATCGTGTCACCTCATCTAAACCAGACAACCAACGACTCTCCAAACATTAAAGAAAAATTTAAACATTAGTAAGTCCATGATAAGCTATATCGAAGGGCAAGGCAGAAATTTTACAAAATTGGGAGGTTCTGTTCGAACCATTGGCTCGCAGACGGCACCGACAGCAAGCTCTCCCTTTCCAGCCCTTTCATCAATTTCTTGAGGAATTGATGCATGGGGGCATCCGAGTCTATGCTGTTCAGAATGCGCATGATTTTTTCATGTGGGACCTGCTTTTCAACAGGTATTTCTACAGTGTTTGACAATCTCATTTCATCGAGATCATCAAAATTTGGGGACAGTGGGCCACGGGAATCGGGGGGTATATGAACATGGAAGAACCCTCTGGAGCGGACGATAATCCCCTGCTTGTTGTTTCCACCCGCTATATATTGGGCAAAGACTACTGTGGTCATGGGGTTGAAATTCTGTCGAACGCGATAGTCAGTGAATTATGCGTTGACAGAACGGCAGGTGATACAAACTTCCCACAAACGTTTGAGGAGTGCTTGAGGATTTTTGGGACTCATTGAATTTTATAAGCCTGTGGTGGCCTCAAGATCATAGACGGGACGATGAAATGAATTGAAATATATGTCCGACAAAAAACCCGAGAATTCGATCATTCTATCAAATGGGTTATTACCTCAGGGCAGCTCAAGCCATTTTGGGTCGTTCAGGATGTTGGAGAGACACTGACTGTGTCTACATCCCGTACCAGTGAGGTTGTCCGAAAACGGCATGCGCAGCAAAAAAACAGGTCGCAGCACAGAGTCGGCAGATAAAAGTATGAAACCAAAATGGGAGCAGAGATAGAGCACAAGGATATTCAGCCCAATCGAGATACAATTTGGGTGCCACAGGGGTTATTCCTTCGCGTTTCATGCTGAATCATGCGGATCAAGCCACAGAAAAAAACTTAGTTATTTTCAGGGTCAACAGAATTCGAAGGATAAAAGGGATCTGATCGGTTCAGGTTTGCAGTGCAATGTGGCACTGGCAAGCTGGATAGCAGTCAGGTCCTCGAGTGAGGAGTCAAAGGTGGGCAGAATTCAGAAGGAACTCCTCTATACTTTTCTTCCGTCCCAGATAGAGCACAAACAAGCAAACAGGAGAGTGCAGAGATTTCCCTACTCTCATGAAGCATTGAGGCGATGCAAACTTAAGCGTCGCGTAACAATTTGATGGTCATTTCCTAATTTAGATCAATTGGAAATATCCTTTTTGGGCGCTTAATTTTGACCGTTAGAGACAAATGTTGGCAGTTTCACTCAACAGAGCCGTGAAGTTATCTGGAGTTATTGAGCGCTGAATACCTTCGAAGCTTCAAATCACAAGAAATTTTTTCTGCCAATGCCTCGTGCTGCACACACCACCAGGCACGAACTTGATAATTCATTATGAAATATGACCGGTTCCAGCCGGTTCTCATGGCACACGCACAATAGCGATGATACATGGATCTGATTCCGTGGGATTAATCTGGGAAGATACCAAGAAGATACTGAGATTTTGTGGAAAGTAATTTATTTGATTCACCTTTCGTGAATCCCATGGCACCAGCACGTCAGCCACAGAGGTTGACCATCCCTTATTTAAATTAATGTTGATAAAATTTATGCGGCGAAGCTTGGTGGTATGTGTGAGGAGAACAATTTACAGGAGCCTCCGAGCAGTTGAATGTTGAGGTGCAGCAAAATAGGATGAGCAAAGAGAGCTTGGGCTCCCATACGGAGGGTAGCAACAAGAACTTAGGCTGTAACTATGAGGCCTCCTTGTCGACAATTGTCCTTGTCTTTAGCTCATCATTGTTTCGAGATAGGAGACAAGCATTAGAACAAGACTCAATATGCTAATAGAAGAATAAGAACTACGTAGATTAAGGGCTCCCGTCCAATCTAACCGTTGAACTAAAATTCCGAATCCCTCGTTTCTGGCCACGAAACTTCAGTCAGCTACATGAAGTCGTCTGCATTGGTTCCAAAGTCGTCCAAAGACTCATCATATACACTCGTATCTAACCTATATTGTGTGAGTAATAAATTAGGCATTTGCTCCGTTGAATGTTTTAAGAGGTCACTTACTTCGAGGAAACCTTCGCTGATCCCACTGGCTTGGTGACCGCTTTGGACTTCTTTTTCCCGCCAGCTTTCTCCCTTTGCTCCTTCTGTTTTTCGTTTGACAATGCCGTCAAACCAGAAGCGACCTTGCGAACCTCAACGTCCTTCAGAGGCAGAGCCAGTGCCCGAGCATGATGCTCGACAAACGTGTGGTATAGTGGCTTCGACTGATGTTTTTTAACGAGGAACTCAATGACCTGAGACGAGAACTGAGCAAAATCTTCTTTCGTGCGGGGTTGAAAGGATATAAGGGCGTCCAGCTCTGAAGAGGACGTCCCTAAATCCATGAATTCATGTTAGATGGTGAATGGCGCCGATATCTGAAGTCGACAAAACCCACCACCCAAAGCTGCAGCTCCAAGCAGATCAGAAGCATTCGTCAAATCTGCCTTCAGTTCTCTTTCTTTGTCTCTTCGAGCCTTTTCCTTAGGATCTAGCACTGCGTCTGAGTCATCTTCATCGTCGTCGTCATTTCCGTTGCTCTTAGCAGCCGCTTCTTTTTCTGCCAACTTTTGTTTTAGAGTTCCTTTCTTTTTCGGTGGAGCTACAGATGGCTTTTCGTCTTCTTCTTCTTCTTCTTCTTCGGAAGATTCATCCCAGTCGCTCTGTAATCATGAAAGTCGATTTGGCTATTAGATGAAATCCTGTTCGGTCCCATTTAACTCACCGCGGGGCCATCATCATCCTCATCTTCACCCTCCCACTTCTTAGATACAGGCGGCTTCTTTGATGCCTGTGCAGGAGCCACTGGTTTGGCCTTCACTTGTTCCTCGGGTGACGAATCTTTTATTGAAAAGTTATCAGTTCGGAGAACAGAAAAGAGTGCTTTCAAACCTGCCCCAGTCATCCGACATTGATTTAGTTGCGGTATAGGCTGCGCCTTACTGAGGTGCTAAAATTCTGGAGTGAAATGTACAGAACAAAAAACGAGGTCCTTGTTATCAGTTTAGAAGATTTGTAGACATCATGGGTGCAAGGGCTTAATTACGGCAATCTCCGATTATTGGAACGGAGTAAGGTTGTCCTCGAATTCATGCCAGCTCTTTCAAGGTGCCTTTTTATCTGATTCCTCTGACATTGCTCGTTATCTGATTACAGTGCTCGATTGCTTAAACATGCCCTTCCCCTCGTAAAAGTCCATGGTTTTACACGTGAGACGCTGGCGCGTTCAGTACTTCACCTTTCACCCACAGAAACGAGAACCAACACGCACGTTGAACCACTTTCTGACACTGCTGTTTCTGCGTTGTTTGGAGAAGGAGATGAAGCACGGCGGACGTTGATCAATGCGTGGTTGCAGGATGGCTTGAGGTACATGGGCACGGTTCAAGGAGTTGAACGGCCTGCCATCATTGTGAAGGATGAAAAAGAAGAGTTTGACACTGCGCAGAGTCAATATTCTCAGATAGGTGCTGCACAACAAGCGACATCTGGGACTAGGGCATCCATTAAAGATGTGCTTCATGCGAGACTGAAATACAACGAGCCAGCGCTCGCTTATCTTCCCGAGGTAGGGAGACAGTTATTGAAAATTATGACATATGCTCAGCGACGACAGGCTTTTGCCATTCTTATATCACCTTCCCTTGGATACCCGCCAATAAGTCTTCAACCGGCTTTGAAGCATGCAGCACAAGTCGCAGACACAGCTTGTTTCGTAACGGGTGATAAATCATTACAGGTATTCTTCTTTCCTAGACTGTTACGATCCCCAATATTTTACTGTACCTCTCAGTTGGAATGGTACGCTCGTCGTGCATGTATCGCTGCTGTGTATGCTGCTGCAGGTACGTACATGTTTGCTCACCTTCCGAACAACTGCTGATCGATCGGACGACAGAGCTTCATCAGCTTACTTCTCCGGCATCCGCATACTCATTCCTTGATTCACTCCTTCAGTCTTCTTCCAACTTCAAGTCAGCAATAGATGAAGTGGGTCTGTATTCAACCTATATATTTAAGAGTTGGCAAAGTATCACCAAAAGCTCCGGGATTTTATAAAAAATGAACATTGATGCAAAGGATAGGCTACTTCCATCTCTACGGCATTGACTCGGAGCGTGTGTGGGATCCAGATATCACCCAGCCTCTGAATGGTTTTGCTACACACTAACCCGTACAAACGTCAGCTTCCTCAAGTCTAAATAGACTTTGCGCTTCAAACTGCAAAGGATATGCTTCTCATAAGTGATAACGATGCATCTCTCTCCGCTGAAATGTCCTCGCGACAATCAACAATCGAAGGTGAGTTTTGAATACAAAATCTTTGGCTAAATAAAATTTTTATGAGGATTATTCATGTCCGTAGAGTTCTCAAGACCAGAAATTTTTGCAGAAAGATGCCAATCCGGCGTCTTGTACTCCTAGTCGCGTTTTTTATCTGCGTCGTGCGCCCCATTGCAAGCCCCTGAGCATTGACCCTGTTCTTAGATTTCCCCAAAACGTCAAGAATTTCCTACTGTGGTAAATCCGAGTTTATCCCAATGGATAATGTCGGCAGCTGGGCCGTGGCCAAGTCATTACGCTCGACTGGTCTCGACTCTCCAAATATTGTCGTCCGGCCAATCTCTTTAACATGCGAGACTAAATAAAATACCTTGAAACAGAGGATACCAACATTTCAACGCGCACGTTTGGTAATCTGTACAAATTGTAGAACCACAGGCTGCGATCTCTGTTCCAATGTTAATTTAAATTTTGACAAGCATATTGTCGGGCTGCACATGCCAGTTCCAAAATACGACTAATTGACCCGAGGGAGTTGACATTTCAAAGGCGGAACTACTGTGAGAGTCATTATTTCATTGAATGTGTGCTCTCTTGTCTTGAACTAGAATACAACATTTGATTAAGTATACAGCGTAGGGTATCCAGATTTCGAAGCGCAATGCGTTTATAAATTAGGAAACAACGGACATTGGAAATAGTCAATGTTGCCAGCAACGAAGCTGGGCTCATCCCAAAACTTTCCTTATTCCCTCCTTCTGTGAGTTCGTCAGCGAATCGGGGAACATGACGTCCCATTTCACGATCAGATCACCCTTGGTCCTTGCAGCTCCGTCCTTCCTAATCGGCATTCCTTCGCCTGGGATGGTCGTCTGTTGTCCTGGTTTAACCACCCCCAGTGGTACAGGCACCTGCAACTTCTTCCCATCCAGCATGTCTACGACCTTCACATGCCTTTTTACCCCAGTCGGAGGGCCGGCAAGTGCCTCCACCAAAGGAATCACCACGTTTGCGATAAGGTTATTTCCATCTCTCATGAAAATCTCATGTGGCTTTTCTTCAACGACGAACACGAGATCCTGCGCTTCGCCTGAAGGAGGCAACTCGTTCCCAGCGTGTGGGAAGCGAATTTTGGTCCCACTCTTCCATCCGGGGTGAATCTGGATGTCGAGCACTTTGTCCTCCGTCGATCCGTCCATTAACCTTCGTCCGACCTTCAAGTGTTTGGTTGCGCCGTTGAAGAGATCTTCAAGGCTGACTTTGAGAGGTTTTCTGATTTCGGAAGGTTTTTCTGGTTTAGGACTGGAAGAACGCGTCCCGTCAAAGGATTCTGAACGTGCAGTGGGTCGACTGCGTGGCATACCGCCTGGCATTCCTCCTGGGAAAAATGAAGCACCTGGCATGTCGTCGTGGCCGAACATGTCACCCATGCTACCAGTGGTACTACGTCGCCCTGGCCCGCCCATCCCTGGACCACCCATACCCATCCCTGCCATTCCAAATGATCCAAACATTTGCCTGGTAATGATATCAGTAACTATGTCTGTTTGGGTAGAGAAATTGAGGAGGAAACATACTCAAAAATCTTTCGAGGGTCCGTCGGTGCGAATCCTCCACTGCCAAAACCTCCCGGACCATTAGACGTGAAAGTGTAAGTGGTGCCGCCACCACTACCACCAGGGTAACCACTGAAACTGGAGAAACCTCCGGGACCTCCTGCGCCCGGGGCAGGTCCTGAACCTTTGAGACCTTCCTCTCCGAGTTGGTCATAAACAGCACGTTTGTTACTGTCACTGAGCACTTCGAATGCTTCTGAGATCTGCGTTGGCGATGGATGAGTATTGAATTAAAAAACCTGGAGATTATTCAAAAACCTCACCTCTTTGAATTTCGTCGTTGCCTCCTCCGAACCTTGGTTTCGGTCAGGATGCCATTTCAAGGCCTAATTTTTTGTCTCTCGTGAATGCATATCATTGACTCTAAAAGATTAAAACATACCATCTTCTTGTAAGCTTTTTTAATGTCATCGTCGGAAGCATTCTTTGCTATACCAAGAAGCTTGTAGTAGTCTACACCCATTGTGCAAGTTGGGAGGAGATTCGTTTACAATGACCAGTCATATTTATTCTGAGAGGGCCGAGGCGAACTTACTCGACTATTCTAGCACATGATGTCATCGGAATTTCCCGAGCATGTATTACGTTCCATCAAGGGGCTCGAGATAAAGACCTCCCACGACGGCGATGGAGAGGATGAGTAGCATGAGCCAGTATAATTAGCTTCGCCAAATTGCGCTCTATCTTTTTTTTGCTTCGAGCGTGCAGATTGCAGTAGACGGATTTCATGAGCGTTTCAGCCTCGAGTTAGAGTTTCCGTAGTTTATCCCTTCTTGTAGAGGAGAGCAGTTGGATGCAGTTGGTGAAAAGACCGTGGTGAGGTACGACACGCTCTGGCCATTATCCTTCCTAAGCTTTGACTGCTGGAGACGTATCACACACTGGGTTCTGAGTCATGTTTCGCAGTCATGGACAATAAAATGGAATGTAATTTGTCGCAATCGCATCCTCTGTCTATTTGGCGAGCTCACCATCCCCCGGCACCATAACCATAAAGATGGCCCTTCTTGGGAACACGTTCCTTGTCCGCCGCCAAAAAATCTATGCGAATTCTTTTTCCAGGCGCTTGGCTGGTTGTTTGCCTTTCGTCACGCCCCTTCTGAGCTTCGGCTTGGGTAGACGATAGGTACAGTGCGTTTGAATTTGGTCGAGGAAGAAGAAAACGCGAAAAGAACATTCATTAGAAAAGTCGGCTAAGGGTGAAAGCAGGCAAGCACACCGATTTTGTCGGCAAACCATTCAGGCTGCACGTCACCCGGATCCCACAGATCCTTGGGGGAGTTGGTGATACACTCCTTGACATCCACAAATTCAACCAGCTTCGCGTAGAGATGAGGATTGCGAAAGGACCGATTGGACATTAAGGAATCATTAAAATGCTTGGGATTTATTGGATCCTTCTTGAGAGAACAAAATTGTGCCAATTTCGTCTGTAAGAGCCAAATGAAACAAAAGGTAAGGTAAGGCAATGATTTTTTTGCACACATACTTGAAGTGCGGGGTCGCAGGTACCTGACTCGTCGGGGGGAATTCCCCAATCCTCAACCTCGGGAATAGGCGGTGGTTTCAAGGTTTCTCGAATACGAGATGATTCTTCTCGCTCGCTGCTTTGAGGATCGGTAAATCCAGAGGGCAGCTCGACCTCTGGAACCGTGCGAGGTGCATTAGAGAAAACAGGTCCCCCGTCGTCATTTTTTTCCCCTGCTAAATGACGATCACCATGCGTGCGAGGGTGGTGATGGCGGTGGCTTAGAGTAGGACGTTTGATGATGACTTGAGACTTCAGTGTTCGCCGTGCTGAGCAGTGGACAGATTACTTGGCTAAAGAAATAGAAAAATAAGGGGGGCATACAATCTGCAGATTGCTTTTGCACGTTCTTATACTACCCGACATAAAATTGGAAGTGATTGTGGGATAGAATGAGGGCGAGGGCTCCTCACATTTGTATTTTGCTTTTGAAGACCTTCTGATTCGCTGAAAGAATCATCGTCGTACGCGACGAGACCTGAAGTCATGAAAGCAGCGATAACTAATTTGAACAAAGAATTTACCAAGCATGTCGAGGAGGAAGTTGCTGTATATATTCGGAAAACGCCGTGGTCAAGCTTTGTTTGCTACTTCTTATCCCGCTCATGGCTTCTATAGATCAAGTTCAGCAGCAGAATGGCCAACATGAAACCAACGCCAGCAATATAACGGAGACCGCCGTACATGACGACGAGCATGCACAGCTCAGAACGTCGTCCGGCGGCAGATCGATTACTAGTCGGGCATGGCATGCCCTTCTGTCGCCTTTCTCTTCTGCAGCACTCGCTGGGCTACCACGCGTCAAGAGACCGGAAAGGTATCTTCGCGCAGACGATATTCCTGTGACAGAAACAAACGAGGAAGGAGAAAGGCCTACTGTTCGAGATTATCACTCCATAAACAGCCTTCCCCCAAACGTTCACGTTCCAAAGAAGATACCAACCAGTATCAAAGTTGAGGGAAAGGTCTGGTTTGCCAATGAACGAAGTGAGTGTGTTGCTCTAGCTTTGATCATTCTACTGAACACCGAGTAGCGTGGTTATCGTGGTTAAACATATCTATCCTACTTGCAGCCCTGTCGCTCGGCCTGTTTAATGCCTCCAAGGACAACATTGCACGGAAGTTCGCCTACATCTACGCTCTCATATCTGTTTGCTCACTTGTCAGCCGTATTTTTTCTCCTGTCTTAACCACTATCCAACCACTTCGTTCATCTAGGTTTATGGCTACACTTTGTATCAACATCGAATTACTATGATCCGCCGTAGAGATCCAGGTCACTTTGGTTGGTCGTTACTTCACCGCTGAAATTTCATAACCTTATGCCAATCTTTGTAGATGCGGTTAAAGGTCCAGTCATCCTCAGCATAGCACTCTTCGTTGCTGTCTTCGCAAACTTCGCCATTCGAGGTTTGCTCCCTTTTCTTGTTTCGTCTCTTTGAAAACATGCTTACACAATGCTCGCTCTTTACTTCTAGTTCAAGAACTGTGAGTGCCTACACTTGTGTAGCCTACTTATCGTTGACTTTGCCCAGACAAAAAAAGGGGATTCCCATTCCAGGATCCGACCTCGTCGCCCACTTCATCCAAAAGTTTCAGGCCAACTCGACGTCTTCGTCGTGGCCTTACATTTCCCAACAACCCTCAAAGTTATGATGTGTATCGCCAATATGTATTAATTATATTTGACTTACGGACATGCCGTAAATCCGCACAACCTGCGACGCACGTTTGCTAGATACCTTTAGGGCATATATTTCTCAGTTTTGGAATTGCTTTGCCTAACTCCAATGCCACTCCGGATCCTGTAATGACAATTCAAATTATGATTTCTATCGCAAACCGCAGAATATGAAATTGAATGTACCAAATTGGTAACATTGTAATACATTCGAGTACTATTCGAGATTGTGAACTAGGGTTAAGGTTAGAACAATTGAAAAACAAAAAAGAAGCCTGCCCAGCCAGAGTGGCCGGAGCAGGACAGGAAAATATTGAGACGGTGCATGAGCCTGAGCCCATACAAGCCGCAGACACCCTCTGAGGACAAGGTCGCCGTGTTATGAAGGATCTCCACAGCCCACAATCCCAGATACGGGAAGGGAACTATGCCATCAAGGTAAGTATGAGGTGTCTCTATACAACGCATGCAGTATATATACCTTTGGTATCGTGCGCACGGACCACATTGGCGCTTAAGGAAATTGTACTTGCTGGCGCACGGACCGTTTTTATTTCTCAAATGCAATTGGCTTACAGTTATCTTAACCAGACCCTGGTTAGCTATACATAAATCCAAAGGCGCCTTGAAGTTCAATACTGGTCCGTAATATGGACACATTTCGTACAGTAAAACATACCCGATTACTGGAGTCCGTAGGTACTTCAAGAACTGTGTTAGCGACCATTTATCGTACCCTTCAAGGATGTAGAAAACGTTTGGCTGATGGCCCGTATGCATTCTTCATCAGTCGCCGACTCGAAAGCACTCCCGATATGCTCTTGTGAGAGTCGAGTCGATGATGAGACTCGTTGATTCTGCTCGTCGTTGAATTGAACTTCGAGAAAACCGGTACGCGGTCTGGTAGATGTGCTTTTTGTTAGAATTTTTATATGGGACGCTCGTTGGCAACGCCACATGTTCTCTCGTTGACTTCGGTTCTTCGGTATAACGGTATGCTATGTGAGAATCCGAAGATCGCCTTTTGCCACTGGCACAACCTCATTCACGGTTTCCAATTACTTACGCGGATTTGCATCACTCTCAAGAGATGAAAGAAGTCCAGGGCATACACACACTATGGTCCTCCTCGCGGACGCTGATACTTTGGGTCAATGCGTTGGAGGGATAACGAAGACGAATGGGGAAAAAGAAGACTGAGAAGACCAGTCAATGTCGGAAAGCGAAAAATAAGACTGGTAAAACTCCAGACAGAAGTGTAGGATTAAAAGTTTGAGACGAGGGGCAGATTGTATGATATCGCACCACCTGATCGGAACGTCCATCGAAGAATTATATCGGGGAAGACAAGACAGAGAACGGTAGAGCTTCGATTGTGCTGCTGTAAACTCAAATTGAATGATTTAGTTAATTGTAAGGATAAAATTGTGCCAGCGATCGTGATGCAAAGTTGCAGGCAAAGTTCAAACGAAGGCATTTAATGAAAGCCTCACGGAATTCCTAGGGCATCTGCCGTCTACTTGGGTAATGACCAGGCCATCTCTTGCCAGGTCTACAGGTTTATCAACTCCAGATTTACGATGCGCGCGTTGTCCAAAAGAAGCTTGGAAAGGAGTGCAATAGTCGGTGACAGAGATAAATTTGGTGTCGTTCGGTAAGAATTGGAAAATACAGTGTGCGCTTCGAGACATGCCTTGAGGGAGGCATCACCAAGAAAACTAAAGATGTCATCACCGCTAGTGGAAGCATTGAGAAAAGCCTTGGAATTTCTGAGTCAACCATTGAAAATTGAAACACCATCAAGCTTGAACACTGCACGCAAATGTGTAACGAAACAATGTCCGGTTAATCTACATAAGATAAAAGGGTTCAATGAACTTCAGTCCAGTGCTTTGTGCATTAGGTGAAATTGAAAAAGGACTACAAGATGGATGAGCAAAAAACGTCGCAGCAA